>ERZ773277.40-NODE-40-length-154634-cov-5.226337_pt1 | contig 154634 bp, 117 predicted proteins | sample MGYA00511957_ERZ773277 | MGnify/ENA primary metagenome ERZ773277 (study PRJEB29015, sample SAMEA2737800) | human gut metagenome | biome: human gut; feature: human-associated habitat; material: faeces | place: China | collected 2012 ... | reverse complement strand
AAAAGAGGGAACGGGGGAAACCGCCCTAAGCATGCGATTCGCTATGTTTAGCGAATCTTGTCTGATTTCGTATCCTTGCTGCCAACAAACAGACAAAACCGGACTGGTCTTCATTTTATGATACAAAAATATACATTATCTGCGTTTTATGCAAAAAAAATATAAGAACAGTAAATCAGGATAGTCCGGGTACGGAGTTTTCTTGATAAGTCCGTCCGTTTTACCGCGTCCCCGATTGTTTTACCGCATCGTGTCCTATTCGGACCTATTATCGCCATGCAACCGATCCCTCCACAAACTGCACAGTAAGCGGTCTGGAACGCTTTTTTTCGTACATCTCCGAGCCGTCTTGCAGCGCATTGTTTTACCGTTTCGATGTTTGCCGGTCTTCCGTAGTCGGGTTATAACCAATGTATTATGTCCCGTATCGTTTACCCGGAAATGCGATTGCGTTCCGGTAAAACATTGTCCGTGATATTTCAGGCTGTGTATAAGCGCATTATACACAGCAATTGTTTCTGGTTTTTCGCTAAACATAGCGATTTTACTTTGGTTTTTCGCTAAACATAGCGAATCGTTGTACAGTCCCTCTGCGGGCCTTTGTTAGATTGCGGCACACGGCACCATAACCGGTTAGTTTTTAACACAAAACGAAACCCGTATATGGAGAAAAGGGTGTATATGCTGAGTCTTACTCTCTGCCTGTGTTTCATAGGTGCAGGGGCTTTCAATCTCCTTCGCGCCCAACAGTCGGCGTCAAGGCCGATCTATCGTACGGAGAGTGCTGTCATCGGATACCGATCGGTTACCGGTATCTATGGTCTTTTTATAAAAAAATCACAGTTTTTTTTCGAATCCACCGGCTTGCATGGTGGGGATGCCAGTTTCCGATATAGTTCGGGAAAGACACCGCATGTCGTACGGTTCTCGGGAGAGGGTCCGTACCGGTGTTTAGAGAATGCGATTTGTGCCGGCAATGCTTTGTACGCCGGAACGAAGGCGTTCTTTGTATCAATTGACTCCCGCCGCTTTCCGGAGGTGTCTATCATCATACCTATCAACGATACATGCCAGACCATGGAGTTGCCGTGTCCGTCTGTATTGCCGCTTTTTATTGCCTGGACTGAAGCATCGTAGTTAGATATTTGAATAAATGATATGGTAAAACGATAAATAGAAGATAGAAAATGAAACGCGCGCTTTTATTGTTTACGATAGTCGTTTCCTGTGTCTCGCAGGAACTCTATGCGCAGAAGGTGGCGGTGAAAACCAACCTGCTTTCCGATGCTTTTTTCAGCCCGAATCTGGGTGTTGAAGTAGGATTCGCCCCCAGGTGGACATTGGACGTGAGCGGACAGTTCAACGGATGGACGCTTTCGCATGACAGGCGGTGGAAGCACTGGGCAGTGCAGCCGGAAGTTCGCTATTGGCTATGCGACCGCTTCGGCGGACACTTTTTCGGTGCGCATTTACATGGCGGACAGTACAACATCGGCGGATTCGACGGGAAAATCAATATGTTGGGCACTGACTTCCGGAAGCTGAAAGATACCCGCTATCAAGGCTGGTTTATCGGTGCGGGCGTATCATACGGCTACGCCTTTATCCTTGGCCGCCATTGGAATCTGGAAACGGAAATCGGTTTGGGCTACTCTTATACCCGCTATGACAGGTATCGGTGTAGCGGATGCGGCAAAAAGGTGGAAACGGACAAGCCCCACCACTACATGGGCCCCACCAAAGCGGCCATCAACCTGGTTTATCTATTCTAAAAAATGCAACTAACATGAAAAGAACAATACTCATACCGGTAATCCTGTTGGGATTGGGACATTTGCCAGAAGCGGTAGGACAAAATACCGATACTGTCATACCTGGTGTTTCCGTTGAAAATTCCAACATGAATCGAGAAGGAAAATACCTTGCCGTGGAGATAAATTTGGATATAAACAAACTTGATGTGGATGCCAACCGTGCCGTGCTGCTCACGCCGCGTTTGGTCAACGGGACGGATTCTCTTGACCTGCCCTCGGTGGGAATTTACGGGCGCAGGCGGTATTACTATTACGTACGGAACGGCATAGGCAGTATCTCAGGTGAAAATGAAACGGTTTATCGCGCGTCGGGCAAACCGAACAGTCTGGCATACAATAACCTTACGGAGTACGAAGACTGGATGGACGGGGCAACGCTTAAATTCCACCGCAGCGATTGGGGGTGTTGTCACGAGATATTGGCGGAATACGAAGGCGTATTGGGGCGTCATCGAGAGGCTTTCTTCCCGGAATTGATATTTGTGCAACCCGAAGCGGAAATCATGAAAAGTCGTTCGTTATCCGGATCGGCATACATAGACTTCCCGGTCGACCAAACGGCGATTTATCCCGATTACCGTCGCAATACGGTCGAATTGGGCAAGATACAGGCGACTATCGACTCCGTACGCAACGACAAGGATGTCTCCATCACTTCCGTGTGGCTGAAAGGTTTCGCTTCGCCGGAAAGTCCCTACAAGCACAACACGGAGCTGGCCATCGGGCGTACAGCCGCACTTAAAAAGCACATCGGGCAGCTGTACCACTTTGCAGACAGTATCATCCGGACAGACTACGAACCGGAAGACTGGGCGGGCCTGCGCCGTCAGGTGGAACAATCGAACATTAACCATCGCGGGGAGATTCTGGCTTTGATAGACAGCGACATGGAACCGGATGCCAAGGAGGCAAAGATCAAGCGCACTTACCCGGAAGAATACCGCTTCATGCTGCAACATTTCTATCCGGCGTTGCGCCATACGGACTACCGCATAGACTACGCCATACGCACGTTCAGCGAAGTGGAAGAGATAAAGCGCATTATGGCTGAGCAGCCGCAGAAGCTAAGTCAGAATGAGTTCTACCTCGTTGCCGGAAAGTATGAACCGGGCACAGATGAGTTTACCGATGTCTTTGAAACAGCCGTGCGTATGTTCCCGAACGATGAGATTGCAAACCTCAATGCCGCCAATGCCGCTATCCGGCGCGATGATTTTGAAACGGCACATAGGTATCTCGACAAGGCAGGCGACTCCGCCGAGGCTGTCTATGCACGGGGCGCATTAGCCATACGCAAGAAAGATTATAACACGGCACGCCGGTACCTGAGCAAGGCGAAAGAGATGGGATTTGAAAAGGCCGGCAGGACGCTCGACGAACTGAACGAAAGATTGCAATGACCTCAAATAGACAGGATAAACCAAGAGATAAGGAACAATATTTTCAAACATTTTAATTTATCGACAATGAAAAGAAATTTTTTATTCATGTCCATGCTGGCAGCCCTGTTTATGGCAGGATGCTCACAGGAGGAGATTACTCCTGGCGGCGAGGACAACGGTAACGGTGAGGCCAATACCAGCTATATGGCCGTAAACCTGATGTCCTCTGATGTGACAGGTACTCGTGCCGCTGCCGGTTACGAGGATGGAAGTGAAGCCGAAAACGATGTTGAAAAAGTCCGTTTTTATTTCTTCACCGCGAACGGCGCCGTTGCTAACGTTAAACTTTTAAACGGCAGCTATGTAAACTTCTATGACTGGGAACCCACTGATGCGGATCAGACGTTTCCTGACGGAAATGGCAACGATGATATCGGAAGTAAACTCAAGGCCACGATTGTCATCAGTACCAAGGACGGAGACAAACTTCCGCAGAGAATTGCGGCTGTGCTGAATCCTCCCAGAGATGATGATGGTAATGTCCTTTTAGGTAACACATCAATGAGCCTTACCAATCTGAAGGCTGTTGCCGCCGATTATGCCGCCACCGGTCTGACCACAAAAGGCAAATTCGTGATGTTCAATTCCGTATATGGGGAAAATAGCGCAGAGGTATGTGCTGTCCCTATCAAGTCTAACCATCTACAGAAGACCGAAGCCCTTGCCAAGGCCAACCCCGTCACAATCTATGTCGAGCGTAGCGTGGCCAAGGTCAGCGTTGCCCTGGGTTCTGCTGTAAGTGCTGCCGGCAGTGACAAACTTGCACTGAAAGATAAGGATGGTAATGACCTCAAAGTACCAGTAGGTGGAGAACAGGTTTACCTGAAACTCAACGGTTGGAGCCTGACCGCCGAAACCGATGAGGGCAGATTGGTCAAGGCTATTGATCCCGCATGGACAAGTAGTTGGTGGAACGGCACACACCGCAGTTTCTGGGCCATCAATTCTGAGGATGCCGCGAACGACTATGATACTTACAACAACACTATCAATAATGCCTTTAGCACTTCATTGTACACCAATGAGAATGCTTTGGATTATGCGAGTTCCTCTATCAACCGCACCAAGGTTATCCTCAAGGGGACTCTTTGTAAGGCAGACGGTACAACGCCTTTCACTATTATAAGACACTTGGGTATCTATTCTGCCGACACATATTCTACGACCGAGTCTTCAAACCTCCCCGTATTGAAGGCAAGTATTCTCAATCAATTGACAGCCGGTGGATATACTTACTATTCGGGAGACAACACGACACGTACAGGGCTTAGTGCCAGCGATCTTAAGATTGTAATCGTGGGACAGGCAACATCCGAGCCAAGCGATGGAAAAGCGCGCAACTGCTATGTATATGCCCAGTTGACAGATGTCGCAAAAGCGAAGAAGTGGTACACTTCTTCAAACACCGCCGTGACGGCAACTGTTTCATCCGATGTCATTAACGGCAAACTTGCAGACAAGGATATAGTTGACAGGGCTCTGGTCTGGAAGTCCGGTATGACCTACTATTACTATGAGATTATTCATCATAAAGAAGCTAATCAAACTAACGAAACGGCTACCAAAGGTATAGTTCGCAATCACATATATAAAACAACCGTGACTAAGATCGCCGGTCTCGGCACCCCTGTTTACGATCCCGACCAGGTAATTTATCCCGAGAAGCCCGAAGACAATGACCACTACATCGCTGCTGAAATCGATATCCTGTCTTGGCGCATTGTCGAGAACAACTATGAGTTGAAGTGGTAATATGAACCCGGACGCCCGAAGGCGTTCCTGATACATACAGTGTGGGAGGCGGCTCCCGTCTCCCACACATATTAATCAAACAGAATAACGAATACAGTACCCGCCCACCGGTACACAAGGGAGGTGCGGCATCGGAGACCTGAACGCAAGACAGGTATCCCATTTGACGAGAAAATCCGGATGCGGAAATTCCGCACACAATATATAAATATCAAGAAAGAGTAAACGATATGGATATACGGGCAATGATAAGGAATTTGGCAGCCAAGGTCTGCATGGCGTCAGTCTGCCTGTCGGCTCTTCCGTCCTGCGACAGATGGTTCTACGAGGAAGAAGGCGACTGTTCGGTATATTACCGGCTCAAATTCCGTTACGATAAGAACTTGAAGTGGGCTGATGCTTTCGCAAACGAGGTTTCATCAGTTCACCTGTATGCCTTCGACAAATCGGGTGTACTGGTATGGCAGCGTGAAGAACAGATAGATCCGACTACGGCGGAGAACTACTCGATGTCGCTCGACCTGCCCGCCGGCGATTATCGACTGTTGGCATGGTGCGGTCTCCGGAACGATGGCGAGCGTGAAGAGTCTTTCTCCGTACCCGAAGCCCGTGTCGGCGAGACCCGTATGAAGCAGTTGCAGTGTGCCCTGAACCGTAAGTACGACGAGTCCGGCGCATACAGCAAAGAAAGGCTTTACCGGCTCTTTCATGGCACTTTGGATGTGTCGCTGCCCTCGAACGATGACGGGGGCAGTTACGATTACACCATGTGCCTGACCAAGAACACCAATCATGTCCGCGTCATACTGCATCACCTTTCGGGAGAGGATGTGGATGTGAATCAATTCGCCTTCCGTATAGAGGACGAGAACGGTTTGATGGCTCATGACAATGAATTGATGGAAGACGAGAACATTACCTACCGTCCTTGGAAAACGCAGAACGGCGAGGCTGGCGTAGGAAAAGATGATACCCGTGCCGTCATCCAAGTAAAGGGGGCCATCGCCGACCTGACCGTGGGACGTATGATGGAAACACATCGTGAGAAGATGTTTCTGACCATCGCCGGCAAAGAAGACGGCGAAACGGTGGCCCGCATCCCGGTGATAGACTATGCGCTGTTGGCAAAGGACTATTACGAGGAAGAGTACAACCGTTCGATGACCGACCAGGAGTTCCTGGACCGCGAGGACGACTATGTGATGACATTCTTCCTTGACGAGGACAACCAGTGGATCAACAGCTACATACTGATTCACTCTTGGCGTGTGGTGCCGAGTAACATTGAAATTGAATAATCAGGAAGAAGGGTTGGACTGATGAAACCGAACATTATACATAGCATTGTAATCTGCCTGACGGCATTCGCATTGCTTTTTATGGTGGCGTGCAGCAGTCAGGAAGAATCCTTGCCGGACAACGTTACGGAAGCTGCCCTGTATCTGAATATCGCCACCATAGGACAAACAAGGGCGAGTACGGCAGAACTGCCCGACAACGAGAAGATGAACAGTGTACGCGTGGTTGTACTACATGCGGCTGACGGAACGGTGGAACATAACCGCCACTTTTCGCTGGAGGGTGCGCAGGCACAGAAAACCATCTTACTCAAGGTAACACCGAACGAAAAGAAGAAGATATTCCTCTTCGCCAATGAAGAGAGCGTGTCCACGGTAGAAGGTGTAACTGTAGAGGGTGAAAATCAAACGCTGACCGCTTTCTTCAACAGTTATACAGAAGGAATGCCCGGCTTTGAAGCCGCGGTGAACAACCTCTATTTCGCTCCGGACTATTCGGGCGGAAAACCCATCCCGATGTCTTCCATGTACGAGATAGATTTTCCTGAAAAAGGGAATTTCGACGGGACGTTCTACGTGGTACGTGTCGCCACCAAATTCATGGTGAACTTTATGAACTGGCGTGGAGAGGAAGTAATTGTGGACAATTTCACCATAGCGAGCCATGCCGACAAGAACTTTCTGATGGCGCATGTCAATGACAGCGAACAAAACGAGCAACTTTTCAACGGAAAAACTTGGATAGATTGGTTGAAGGAGGTTTCCGACGCCTCGTCCGAAAATGACGATTACGCCGTCACGGAAGCCGCCGGCTGGCTGAAAGACTACGAACTGCCGGCACAAGCGGATAAGGCAATCACCTATACCCACGGGACGGTTACCGTTGGAAAACCGACAGTGGATATAGACAACCCCGATAACTCGAAACCGGGTGTGGCGAAGAATATTCCCGTTTTCTACCTGCCCGAAAGCAAAAGCCCCAAAGCGGGAGCAACAGACGGCGAGCAGGAGTACACCCTGACAATCAAGATAACCGGAAGGGATGAACCTTTCGTCTGCAAGTTACCCAACTTGAAGGCACTTTTCCGCAACACCCATGTCGTGGTGGATATAACAATGTATAATAGTAATGAAATCATAGTGGATGTGATTCCATATAGCGAGGTAATCCTTGAACCGGAATTCGGATTATAAAACAATAAATAAGTATATGAAGCATTTTGTACGACATACCGTTCTCTTCCTGATGATTTCAACCGTTACAGGTTGTTATGACGAATTTATGAAGGAAGAAACCATAGGTGAAGGCAAGGCAAGTATATCTGCCACGCTGGACTTCAAACCCATGTCCTCGGCACTGAGCCGGACACGGGCTGCCGGAGATGCATTAAAGGGTATCAATAGCTTGCATATATTGTTGTATGATCACAGTACAAAGAAGTTAATAAACAGTTGGGAGATAGAAGAATATTCCGTGTCCGATGAAAAACGTGATGATACGAATGCTGAAAACGGGAACAGTGCGGAAACAAGTACCAAACGCGCCACTTTCAAGCTGCCGGAGGAAATCAACTTCGGCAAATATTATATGTATGCCGTGGCGAACATCCCAGACCTGCTTACAAATACGGCCTATTCTGATGCCATACAAACGATAGACAAACTCAAAAGTATTCCCCTCACATGGGACTCTAAAGACGTGGTTAACAATGGTCAGATGATTGGCTTTTTCACAAAAAGCTCCGTTCCTGCTCTATCGGCGGACGACGAGTCTCTTGTAGTAAATGAAAAAAGCGTAAAACTCCACGCGTGGCTACGCCGTGCGGCTTCCAAAGTGACCGTGGCATACGACGGTAGCGCATTGAAAGAAGGAGTGTTTATCTATCTCCAATCCGTGCAGATTAAAGATATTCCTTTGCAATGCTATTTGGGAAAGGAAAATAATGTGGGAAAAGAGGGGTACACCTTGAGTGTGTCAGAGACCGGGCCTGATATGATTGATGGAGAAATCATTACTTATCATGAAGGAGATATAACAGAAGGTTTTGAATACGGAGAAGGCTGTGCAGACCATCGTGTCACGGTAGGTAGTCCCCATTTCGGTTCTCACGATGAAACAGCTCCCGCACTATACTTTTACGAGAATATACAGGGAGCGGGTAGTAGTATGCCTGACAAGAGGCAGGATTCAGACGGTAACGGGATATTGGATTTCCCCGGATTGCCGAACAAGCCGGATAAATACCCTGATTACCGCCTAAAAGATAACGTACCTTACGGTACATACATTGAGGTACATGCGCACTACATCTCCAACAATTCCGAGCGATTGGGTAACGGGCACATCATTTATCGTTTCATGCTGGGACAGGACGTGATACATGATTATAACGCCAAGCGCAACTGCCACTACAAGCTGACATTGAAATTCAAAAACTTCGCGAACGAGGCGGACTGGCATATCGAGTACGAGGAGCCGGAGCCGGGCGTGATGACTCCTGAGCCCTATTATATCTCATACCTGTACAACCATTCCATGATGTATCCCATTAAGGTGAATACTGGCGGTCGAAAGATAGAGTACATAAAAGCGGAAATCAAGGAAAACAATTGGGCGCCCCATAACGCCAGCAGCGATATTTATTATACGGGTGCTCTGAATGGTGTTGACGCACCGTGGAACGGTTTCCTGTCATTACATAAAACAACGGAAACGGTCCTATATGCAGATAAAATCGGAACAAATGAGCAATACTACAATACTGTTCCTAAACGAGGAGAACGTGAATATAAAGATTTTACTTTGCCCGACGGTAAAATATCCGAAGATTTTACGACTGCCGGTTCTGAATCGGACGATAAATACCGTGTAGAGAAACATCCTACGGAAGAGAATACATACAACATATATATTCCTATGTACACGTGCGCCAAGCAGATGATATCAACGACCGGATACACCGGAAACAATCCTTACGTGGCATATCAGAGATTGGCGAGAGTCGAGATTACAACTAAGCTGGAAGGATTGGATGAGTGCTTTTATAATGAAGTTCCGATATACCAGGTACGTCGTGTCGTGAATCCGAAGGGCATATATCGATCTTCCGAAAATAATAAGTCGTTTCATGTCGTGTTGAAGCGATTGCCGAGAGAGAATGACCAAATATTCAAGACATTCCAATCCGAAGGCCCATGGAAAGCCTATGTCATCAAGAGATATAACGGAGATGGAATCACCCTGTCGGTAACATCGGACAAAACAGAGTTAAAGGATGATCCGGAATATGGAAAAGCCATATATGGTAAAACCGGCAGCGAGATTGACTTCAGCGTGGATTTCTCCGGGAGTTCGACAGAGAACCGTTACGCTATTATCCGCGTGGAATATCACAATTATACCTGCCAGCATCTGATTTTCATACGGCAAGGTGACAAGCCTGACGATTTGGTTACAGGCGGCGTGAAGTGGTATGCCAAGAATATGAAGACTTCGACCGACCTGGCTTCCACTCCGTTGGACGAAGGGTCGCTGTTCAAATTCGGAAATTGGAATCAGCCGATAGACGCATTGAGTAATAAAAACCCATTTGAACCGTGGATAAATGTCACGCCGGAAGATTTCAAAGTATATCCTGAAGATGGCTTTACCAATGCAGGAACTGGAGTCAAAATGGAGTGGACAACCATTACTAATCTTGGTAAGGACAATAAGTTCGGTGCTCCTCAAATGGCGAATGCCAGGGTGGCTACAGCCGCAGACTTTTGGGAATTGAGGGCGGATAATGTAGAGCAGGGATACGGTGTATTGTACGGAGATGATGCCACGGAAACGGCCGATGATATCGTAGATGCTTACGGCTATGACTATGAACACAGTACGTCTGGACGTGGAATGAGAGGCTGTTTCGCGTATAACAGCGATACGGGCAAAAATCTGTTCTTCCCCATTGGCGCCTCCGGCTACGGACACAGAAAACAAAGCTATACTGCCAGTTGGGGAGATCCTGAAATCCTCAATGGAGTATTAAGATATGCTGCCGGCCGAACAAAATTATATCCAGATCCTAAAGATCGTCCGTTGTTTTACGACATATACAAACGACCGGGAGCCATCTATTGGTTAAACGCGGAGATTCCTAAAGACTACTTTACGCCGACGGATGGTGCCAGCCTGGGATGGGATATCAACTATTTTTCATTTGATTTCAATTTTATCAGTACGGACAACCTAATTAGATCCGGAGGTTCGGATGCTTGCTTTGTGCGTTGCGTAGTAGATCCATAATCATGGGAGAAGAATCAAATTTGACGATTAGCGGTGATGTAAGTAAATTGTGTATCAACGGGAAAAGTAGAATAAAATCGGAGCAGCCTTAAAAGAGAACAAATGTAACCGGACAAGAGAGTGCAAGCTGGAGATGGAAGCAAAATATCATCCGACACTGAATTGTACGCAGCCACCGACCTCTCCTATATCGAGATATGCCGGCAGTGCGGGGGGACTCTCAACGGATTTTCCCGTTATGTCAGTACCTACCATCGCCATTTGATGCAGGAACGCAACGGTATCAAATGAGTCCTGAGGAAGCCGGTAATATCAAGATGAACCAGCGGCACGGAGTTCTGAAACCCTACCTCGACAGTCTGACTGAAGCGTTAATTAAAAGGGTGAAACGTGGGAAGAAAGGTCGGAAATAAACGGCCGGGCGGGGATTGCATTCCCAATTACGTGTCCTGTGTAGGTTGGCAATAATAACATAGGCAACACAAAGAGAAAGGACAGAGTTTAAAACTTACGCAAGGCACATTGAGTATTCAATGAAAAAGCACTTGCAAATGAATTTGCAAGTGCTTGATTTTTAAGCTCCTCAACAAGAAATTTTGCAATTTTTACAGTGTGGTGTATTTCAGTCTTTTATAAAGATGTCTTTCCCGTTTTTCTCCGATTTTGCACTATGCCAGTCGCTTTATACTTCTGACTTTTGCACATCATCAGTTAATATTTGGTCTTTCCAAGATCAACTTCATTTGCAAATATATATGTGTTTTTTGAAAAATCCTAGTATCGTCTTTATTTTAGTTTATGCTTTTGATATATTTGTAAATAAATAGTTCTAATGTACATGCAATGAAATTTAAGAGCATAATATCTCACATTGAATCTTGAAGTTGCTATGGTTAAAATTAATACTAAAGAAAAGAAATTCACGCGTGTTGGTATAAAATGCCTGATGGAGCAAAAATCTATCATATCTAATATTAATTGAAATAAAGAGTCTCATAATACGTTCTCAAAAAATTTTATAAAAATGATTTTCTTATCTCACAATTCAAATGACAAGCCTGTTGTAGAACAGGTTGCACTAAAATTAAAAAACATTTACGGACAAGATAAAATATATTACGTTTTCCGCAAAGGAAAAACCATTCGGCACAAAAAACAAATTTCTGACGGAATAATTTGTGTATCTTTTCTTTGTCTAATTCAATCAATTAAAAGAATGGCAAGATTGAACTGTTTTAAAATAAGTGTCAAAAAATATGTTGCCCGAACTAACGTTGTTATCTTTGTATTTTGGAAGATGATAAAAAAAGGCGGGTGTTATTTGTGAGAGGGGACGTACTTATGTACGGAACAGGGGATTTACTTTCGGTAAATCCCCTGTTTATGTTTTGCGGTTCGCAAGTACGCAAACCAACGATCCGTACAATTTTAAAGTAGCGACGCGCAAATATTCCGAATTGCGTCCAGACGGGCAAGCGTTTTTTGATCTTTACGGGCGAGGGTAAAGTTGTAGCGGGTTTGCATCCGGCCCAACAAATCGGCACTGATTCCTAATGCAGCTTCGACACTCAGGGCAAATTCGGCGGAAACCGGTCGTTTGCCATTCAGTATTTCATTCAACATAGAATAGGGCATACTTACTAATTCGGCGAATTTCTTTTGTGAAATCTGCCGGTATTCCAATTCTTCTTTAATAACCGCCCCCGGATGGGTGGGAATATATGCTGTCAATTCGTTCATGGCTGTTATTTATAATGGTTCGTAATGTCAAGTAAAATACAAATAACGATTATCGGTTCTTTACCCTCTTGGTCGATAGTAAATTCCAATCGGTACTGATCGTTTATCCGCACGGATGAAATTCCTTGTTTATCCCCTTCGAGGGTTTTATAGTTTAACGAGTTGAGCGGAAATAGTTGTTCCACATTCTCCGCATCACGAAGCGTATCTACCCGACGAATATAATTTTTAATCACTCCCGGTTGGAACCGGTGTTTTTTATCCGAACATTTACCCGTAGCATAGATTTCTTCCAAATACTCCTGACTAAATTTTATCAGCATCCTGTCATTTGTTTAACGTAACAAATATAATGCTTATTATCGAATATTCACTAAAAAAGTGATTTCCTTAGTGCTTCGATGAATTTGTAAGGAATCTTTAAAGGTTCGATTTCCTGAAAAAGATCATTGTAAAAAATTACTACTGCAATATTCTGATTCTGAGAAATTAAAGCGGCAGCCCTTGCGGATTCCAAAATAATCCGTATGTTTGGGCCGTTATATTATCGTCAAACTTGATTGATTATGGAGACTATTGCAGATAGTGACAGGTGTGCCGATAGGCGCATGAACCGTAGCAAATAGTCCATTCCCTCACCCGGCATGGACTGTTTCGGCCCGTGCCCTTTCCCGCATCTTACCTACAAAACTGCCTGAACCCGCGCCCTGCGTTTGGTCCGGGAGACTGGCTGGCTTTATCCGAAACGGGGCATTTCCTTTCCGGTCCGATTTGATGCAAACAAATTGCGAATCAGAAAAATGCCCGAAATCGCGGAAAAAGCAAAATAGTTCTTAAAAAGACACAAAATCGGAATACTCGGTTGTTGTTCATTGCGATTTGTTTCGTATATTTGAACAATGATTCGCCGAAATAGGTGGGTTGTTGGCTTTGTCCGCCCTTAAAATCTGGTACATTTTGAGAGACGAAGCACAAGAAAAGCCCTCACGCATTGGCCTACGCCTAATGCGGGGCATCCGATTTTGATTCCACGCATAGGCGTGGGCATCTTGTGCTTATATTCTCAGTAGGTTTACCAGAGCCTTAGGGTGGTATTTGTCACAATGATGCTCACGTTCTTTTTTTCGACGGATAGGAAACTTTAAAAATTATAAAGTTATGCTATCTTTGTGTGGTCACAATACGGTTTAGATCGTAACATATTGTAAAGGTTAAGACACCTTTATGCCTTTGGGTAAACTTACGAACTGTTATAGCGATATAACAGGTTTAGTCCGGCGTAAAATTGTCTGAAACCTGAGCTATGCCCCGGCACGTGCTGTCGGGGCGGGCTTGGGCGTAAGGATGATTACCGGAGAAGGCATCGTAAGGCCGACCCAAAGGGATTGTCCAAGCGTCCTCGCCCTTTTTTTATTGCCTTACCGCAACGGGCCGGACGCCGGGAAATCGAATGAAGTATCAACTTCTATCCCGGTTACTATGTTACGGCCAAAATCGAAACCCTGTCATTTATCCGCAGCCGGAGAACTCCGGCCATGCGCGGCGTATTCCGATCCGAGCGTTCGGGAAAGCCCCGTATTTCCAAACCGAAAACTAAGGGAGTGCGCGGCGTTCGCCTGTTCCTGTGGGGGCGGCAGGCCGGGCAATCCCGTGCCGTCGCACTCCCTTTCCAATACAATTTTTCTCTACACCGATATAGGCCGGACACGCCCTGATCGGCCTTTTCTTATTCTTACCCACCGCTATGAGAATCGAATATGACAACCTGCAAATCCTGAGCGACATCGATCCGTCGCGTGCGGCAGCTTTTTCAGGCTACCGAAAGGAGAAAATCAAACTGACGGAAACGGATGCCGATTACACGTCCGTCCGCGAACACATTGTCCGGCGCACGGCAAGCGCGGTACTGCTGCTGCGCGATCAGGGTTACAATACTTTCCTCTGCGGCATGGCTACGGGCTTCGACCTGTGGGCTGCGCTGGCCGTACTGTCGCTGAAAAAGCAACTGAACGACCTGCGGCTGATCGCCGTCGTACCGTACCGGGGACAGGCAAACGGATTTTCCTACGAGTTTAAAGAACTTTATTCGGAAGTGCTGGCCGCAGCGGACTGCCGCGTCTGCCTGCATCAAAACTTTACTCGTTCGTGTTTCCATGAGCGCAACCGGGCGATGCTCGATCATGCGTCTGCGCTGGTGTGTTACTACGATGGGCAGCCCGGCGGCACGGCCTACACGGTGGACTTAGCCCGTAAGCGGGATATGACGGTACTGAATCTGTGCGACGACGCACCGGAGTATAACAACAAAGCGGACGACAGACTGATTACGGAGATAATGAAGATAAAATAAAAGTGATGTATTGTGTTTATAACAGGGCACGAACCGAACTTGTCTTTGCTGCGCAGGCGATTGGCGTTGCCTTGGATGCTGAAGGCAATACGGTTTGCGCTTTTTTTATTAACCATTTTATTTAAATAATTATGAAAACGAAAAATCCACAATTCAAAGGTTCGCCGGTCGCCGCCGCCAATTTCAGGTGGAGCCTCGACTTTTTCCGGAACCACGACGTTACAACCGTCGGGTACAATTTAATTCCCGACGAGGTGTTGGAAGCATGGGTCGCGCCCGATCCGCAGCAATTACTCTCCGACATGGCCGACGGGAAGGCTGATCCGGACAGCACTCTGCCGTTCGCCGTTTATTCGTGCGCCTACGGTTATCACGACCAGATTTATGCCGCCAAGCTCAAAGACGATTCGTACGGTACACCTTACGAAAAGGTCATCGAAGATTTCTTTCTGTTTCAGGAAGCCCTGCATTATATCGTGGAAATGAATAAAAAGCGGTTTTATTTCCTGACGTTTCCTATCCTGCATTTCAAAGCCCTGCCCGAAATGCTTCCGCTGTTAAGAGAAGCCGCCCGAAGATTCGGCATTTTACAGAAATAAAGCCGATTTGTCCGTGCGGTAATCAGGCTTACTTTCCAATTCCGGACAAAACGGCAGGGGAACGGGACGTACCGGGATACCCTTTCCCCTTTTTTGAACCTACTACCTTTTCATCATAGCCCGAACCGTTTACCCTCTAACCTGATAATTAATGAAAACGGCGACGGCCCAAGCCGGACGGAGCGGTCCGACCGGCTTTTTTATTTACCGCTACATGATTCTGTAACTATATCGGGCCACAGTGAACGAAAAATAATCACAAAAAAATCAGACTTCACAGAAAATGCGGACAGATTGCAGATACGAAAGGTAAAAAAAGAAAAATGATTAGTTAAAGATTAGCGTTGTTGTTCCGATTCATATATGGACATAAATGTTTCTATGTTTTTTTCTTTCCTTCTTAATGTTGGAACACGTTCTATTTCTTTTTGTAACTTTTCGTAAACTAGTTTTTTATCAAACAACTTACAGAATGGTTCGTAGTATTTAGATTCGCCATTGTAAATTAATGTATTAATTAATTTTGCGATATTGAAATCATCTTTGGGGATATGTCGACGTATAAAATCTTGATATTCCTGTTGGTTTGCTTTTTGCCACACGGGAAATAATTCGAGTATGCAGATTTGCCCTAAATCAAATAAAGCGGTTTCAGATTTTTCTTTAATGAATCGTTTTATAGCAACCATGACAATTTCGTTTAATCTGTCTTCGTTTCCATAACCGGCAAATCCTTTTCTTAAAAATTCGACAACAACAAACAGACTAAATAAAGCTGGAGAATATTTAGTGATTTCCTGTAAAGTCGTAAGGATCGTATCGAAGTCTTTGATAGGCGAACCTTCGTTGTCATAATTATTTATATGGATATTGAGCGTGTCTACAATAAAAAGCTCCCATTGTTTGGCATGATCTGTTTCCGTGAATCTAGTACGGGAGCTATTGCTTTTTAATAATGATAAAGCAACACATAGTTTGCCGATATTTTCTTTTTGTAAAGTTCTTTTATAGAGAATCAATTGTAATACACGGGTAAATTCATCTATGGAATACTTCTGGATATAGTAATCGAACGTACTATTTAGGCGCTTTGCATCAATTGATGTTTTGATTTCGTTGGTTAAAACATCAATATTGTCTTCAGAAATAATGTTCGAAGGAGTGTCGTATATAAAATACTTTTCAAAATATCTTTCAGAACATAATCTTTTGGATGAGTCATATTCTAATGTAGGAACTGTGGAAGAATAAAAATATGAAGGAAGAATTTTCCCAAGTAGATAATGTAACTCATATTGGTAATGATGCGGAGTATTTATTGTTAACATTTCTATGAAATCCTGTTTTTCTTTCTCTGCGGCCTCTTTTCTTTCTTGATCAGAAGCAAAGCGAACTAACATATAGACACCATCAGGCATTTGACCTAAAATTCTTGCTTTGTTGTTTCGTATTGTTTTATATGCTTCGGGACTGACAATTTTTAGCGCTTCTAATAAGCATAAATCCGAGATGTTAACTTCGGTATATAGTAGTGGCAACGAGAATGACAAGACATTAATGTATTGAATTATTTGTCTGGCAGTTTCAAATAAAGGTAATGCATATTTATGAATGTTGTATTGAGCTTCTAATATTTCCCGCTCGTCAATTAAATCTGTATTTGGCAGATTGGACAATATTGCTTTGAATTTTAAGGTAAAATATTGTAACAACTGACCTTGCGAGATTTTTGGGAGGTACAACTGTGCTTGGATGATCTTTTCTATGAAATTATGTCCAGCTTGAATGTCTCCGTTTTCATAAAATGAACATAGTGCTTTCGCAACCATTTCTTTATCCATAGCGATAATAAAAATGGTATTGTCGAAACTAGCCGTTTGTTTAATCAATTTGAATAGTGCATGTATTTCACTCTTATCAAGTCGATCAACGTCATCAATTATAATTACTAAATGTTTCTGAGATTTTACAATCTCTTCACTTAGCTGTTTCTTTCTTGAATTAACATTTTCTTTTAAATCAGGAAGTTTGTCTATAAATGTTGTAACACCTTTCTCCATCATTGTTCCTGCGCCCGGAGCGAAAATATTGACTAATCCCGAAAGTCCTAAAGATACAATTGGGGCATATTTTTTTAATCCCTTTACAAAATCTTGACTTATATTTTTGCCGTCTATCGAATTGAAGAAATCTAATAGTAAGGATTCTTGATCTTTAAATAACCATGGGTTGAAACAAGAAATAATTATATTTTCTTGTTGGTTTAACTGTTCGGAAATGAGGTTAAGAGTCGATGTTTTACCGTCTCCCCATTTTCCGTATATTCCAATCGTAAAACAAGTATGTTTCGATTGAGATTTATTGATAATAGTCTGTACAACCGCGTCAACAATTCGTTTACGTCCGAATACGTCATCTTTTGCTGTTGTTATAGGAGAATCTTCTGAAATGTTAAATGATAAATTGGGATTCATAGTTGCTTATACTTATGTATGTTAATACAAAGATATGATATAGTCCGTAAAAAAATACACACGTAAAATCAAGTATTATATCAAAATACAATCTCGTTATTTTTTACACCTCGTTTTATAGATTGAAACGGTCGGATATTAGTAGGTTATAATGATTATGCTTGTATCTGAAAATGATGATCAATTTACCGCGCTATACAATCTCCCCAAGGGAAAATGTTTAATTGGCCGTGAGTTAATGAATTGAGATCAATAAGCCTGCAAAATAAATTTAAAAACGCTTTACAAATTTTATGTAAGGCGTTTTTGTAAGTTGTGTGCAAATTGTGTGCACCAAAAAGAAAAGGGGTTGCGATTTTCATCGTAACCTCTTGATTTTCTGGCTCCTCAACTAGGACTTGAACCTAGGACCCCCTGATTAACAGTCAGGTGCTCTAACCAACTGAGCTATTGAGGAATATGTTTCCAAAAGAGAGCGGTTGAAGTTTTTTAATCGAACCCGATGTTTCTCTTTTGCGAGTGCAAATATATACCAAATAATTTATTCTGCAAACAGTTTTGGTAAAAATATCTTCGCTTTTTGCTATTACGACCGCGGGCGTGGCGTATCGGGAATATTGGTGTCGGTCGAGGCGGTCTTCCGTTCGAGTGAAATAAAAAAATCCGGAACGTTTCTGATCCTCAGAAAACGTTCCGGATAGGATCGGGATCGGTTACGGGAACCGGGTCCGATCGACGGGCGGCGAATTGTGGAACGCCGTCCGCCGGTTGTTATTGCTGGAAAATTTCTTTGTACTTGTTGATAAAATAGACCGGTGTACAGCTCCAGGCATGGCAGTAGCTGTTGATCGGGTAGAAATTATAGGGGGATTTAAAGTCGTCCTTCGGATCGTACACTTCCCAGAAAGTGTCGGCTCCCTTGCGGATCATACTGCCCCAGTAATCGACCAGCAGTTCTTTTGCCTGCCGGTTCATGCCGCAGTGCAGCATTGCTTCGATCAGATAGTGGTAGGCGTAGGGAGAGCCCGGATAGCAGCTTGCCGGATCGGCAAATGCGGCTTCGAGCGCCCGGACGCTCTCTTTTTGGGACAGCGTGCCCGAAAGAATCATCCATACCTGCGATAGGTAGGAAACCTGCCTGTCCGGGCCGGATACGACGACTCCGTTTTTCGAATCGTAGAAGTTTTTCCGCGAAGCCTTCCGCATGGCTTTGACAACTCCGGGCCATTCGGCCACTTCCTGTTCGCGTCCGAGCATCCGAGCGAGTTCGTAGCTCCGGTCAATGGCGAAAGTCATCAGCCCCTGCATCGGCGCGTGGCGGTTCAGGTCTTCTTTCCAGTCGAAAACAAGCCACCATTGCGGTTTCTTGTCCATGTCGTAGATGTCGTCTTTGAGGTAGGTGCGGGCGAATTCGATCTGGCGCACCACCACCGGCCATAGATCTTCGGCGGTTTCGCGGTCGCCGGTGGCCTTCAGGTATTCGTACAGGGTCACTCCGTAGAGCAAGCTGTAATCCATGCAGTGTTGCCCGGTTTGCGGGTGCGGGTCGGGGTATTCGAACACCGTCGCATGCAACCAGCCGTCTTCGTCGGCCAGCGCGGCGAGCAGGTAGAGGCAGCGCCGGGTAAGTTCATGGTTCTTGAACGAGTAGGTATTGGCGAGGGATTCGAGGTACAAATCGCCGATCCACAGCCGTTGGTCGCGTTTCGGGCCGTCTTCGTAGACGGTCTGCATACACTCTTTCAGCGTGATCAGGCCCGTCCGGTTGATTTGGGCGATTATGGGATCCGTGGTCGGAGCCAGTTCTTCGGGCGTGCCGCTCGCCGACGTTACGGCGGTAAACTGCATGTCGGTAATGGCGAAATCGAACGACGAATGGGCCAGCATCTCGATCTTTACATAACGGAAGGCCATACGGCGGGGCAGCGTGACCGTCGCCGGCGCGCGCATCACGGTGACCACTTCGTCCTGCAGCCATGCGCGGCTCAGACCGCCCGGATAGGGATCGAATGGGGTATTCAGTTCGGCGGGCACCTCGGCGAACGTCAGGCGGAACCGCAACGGAGCGTCGGCGTCGGTGTTCAGTTTGCCGATCGTGAACGAGAAGTAGCCGGTAAGATGTTCCCCGAAATCGACGGTCACCTCTTTCAGCGCCTTGAACGATTGGTTGTACAGCGTTTCCATGCCGTCGGTCTCGACCATCTTCCAGCCCTGGAAGGCATCCGGATCCTTTTCGCTGCGGACGAGGCATTGCGGTTTTTTGACGGTTTCGGTTAGTTTCGGCATGTTGTCGGCGGCTTTGCGCAGCCAGTTTTCCCGTTCTGCGGCGAAGGCTACCGGCTGGGCATGCACCGATGCGGCGGTCACCCCGAGAAGTACTACGGATTGCAACAGGTGTACGATTTTTCTCATCGAGTCAGATTTAGGTTAAAAAATATATGCGGTTAAAATATAAGTCCGTATGTCGTTTCGTGTCCGAAAGATCAATTCCCCAGCGAGCGGACGAATTCCAGAGCCTCCTGGCTCAGGTAACGGTCCGTCCGGTCAATCCAACCCGATTTCGGAAGTTCCGTACGCTGTTTGTCGATGCGTCCCGTGATCGGATAGGTCGGTTTGCTCAACGTTTCGTAACGGGCGCGCTGCGACGGACGGATCGTTCGGGTGAAGACCTGCTCTTTGGTCGGCTTGCGCTCGATTTCCCATTTGAATCCTTTCATCAACTGCGACTGCGTTTCCGGAATTTTATCCATCGGGTAGATCGAATAGGACGGGTTGCCTCGGTAGACGATCTCGCTGACCTGCCGCTCGGTGAATCGGAACGTGATGTCGGCGCATTCCGCGACCAAGAATCCGCTGATGTACCGGTCTGTACTGTCTCCGTCCTCCATGTAGTAGTAGGTTTGGCCGTTTCCGTTCACATCGGTTTTGAAGATCTCCCCATTGTTGAAATAGGTTTCGATCACTTTGCCTTTCACCTGGTTGAAATGCGTCGAATCGACCCTCGAGCACATCAGCGGTTCCCCTTTGAACACCGCTTTTTCGATGGTTTGGTTTTTCGTGAAGATATCGACCGTCTGGGCCGTGATTTGGTTTTCCCCGTTCCACAGCACCGGATTGGTGTACATGTGGATCGTCGAGTCGATCGAGAACCCCACGATCGAGTCGCACACGGCCTGGAAATCCGAGCGGTAGATGCGCACGTTGTAATATCCGCGGACGATCCTTACCAGCGAATCCGCCGGATCGACGATTGCCGCCGAATCGGCGGCCGCTTTTACCGTCGCCGAGTCCGCGGCAGGGGCGGGGGACGGCGCTTCCTGCACGGTCGAATCCGGGGAGGCCGCCAGCGTGTCCGCTGCGAAAACCTGTTGCAGCGAATCCAGTTTCAGCAGGGCCAGCGTATCTTCCGAGGTGGCTTTGCCTTTGAGGAACCGACGGGCCAGCTCTTTGCGCTGCCGCGCCCATTCCTGTTCCTGCTGGGCCCGGGCGATCGCCGCTGCTTTTTCTCGCGAGGCTTTGATCTTCGCTTTGATTTTTGCGGTGCGTGCTTCTTCCTTTTCCTTTCGGAGTCTCTCTTTTTCGAGCTTTTTGGGGTCTACCGGCCGTTTTTTCGCCTTTCGGACGGAATCGCTCGTCGATACGGAGTCCGGTACGGGGGGCTCCGATTGCGCCAGGGAGTCGGCCGTTTCGCCCGGGATGTTCCGTTGCGCGGAGTCGGCCGGGGTTTCCGTGTCGTTTCCGGCCGGAACCGGGGGCGGAGCGGGGGCAGACGCAGGAGGCGGAGCTTGCCCGTCCGGAAGCGTCGGAATCGGCGGACGTCCCGGCCCGTTCGTCGCGGGACGGACCGCCGCGCTGTCTGCGGCAGGGGACGGCGTGGGAGTTTCCGCTGCCAGCGAATCCGCCGTTTTCTGCGTCGGAACAGAGTCGTTGCGGAAACGGTTCAGCGTATAGATGAAGATGCTGTCCGAGCGCATGAAAACGGTATCGGGTTGTTCCCCCTCCTCGTAGCTAAGCACCGATGGGTCGCGGGTCAGCAGGGCTTGTTTTTTATCGCCCCAGTATTGGCCGTAATCGCCGAAAGCCATGGCTTTTTGCTCCTGGTCGGCAATCTGGATGTTGTTTCGCAATACCGCGTCCTGTCCGGTTTGCCGGTACACGATTGTGTCGGCCCACAGTTCCTGGGTTTTGGTCATGATATAGGAGCTGTCGGTGAACGTATAAAGGTCTTCCTTGGCATTGTAGCTGCCCCGGCGGGCCGTGAGAAATTCGTCCTGGTCGTTCCAGATGTAGGACGGCGTATCGAAAGTCGCGATTTCGGTGTCCATGTTATACGTTACCGAATCGGAGCTGATCGTATATTGCGGGTTTTGCATTTCGACGTTCCGTACGCCGATCAGCTCGCGGTTGTCGGCGTAGTAATACCCTTCGTCGGACTCCATTAGGTTGTCTTTCTGCGACATGGTTCCCCCGCCGTAATAGCGTCCGATGTTGGTCAGCGTGTTGAACGTAAAATTATAGGTGTACAGCGTAGCGTCCTTGTCCACCATTTTGATCAGCGGGGAATAGATGCGCGCTTCGTTCAGCAGCCCGTTGTAGTCGGCCTTGTCGCCGTAGATGAACGTGCTGTCCTTGTTGACGACCACGTTGCGGTAACAGTCCATCATGCGGTCGCTGTACCGGATTGCGCTGTCGCAGGTAATGACGGCCCCGTTGTGGAAAAAGACGACGTGCCCGACCAGGCACAGCGCCGTGGAGTCGGCTATCTTGATGCTGGACATCACGTCGGCCCGGAAGTCCACGGTCGTGACTTCCTGCCCCCGTACGCCTGCTATGCAGGCCAGCAGCAGCACCGCGAACACGGCGGCTATGCGACTTCTTCGGATCACCGGCAGCGAATTATTTAAGGAGTTCTTTGTGCTGGAAATCGCAGTCGTGGAATTCCTTGTCGATCCGGATGTACATTCCCTCGATCTTGCTTGCGAGCCACTTGTCGAAAACTTCCTGCTGTTTCTGGACGAGGGTCAGTTTCTCGATCTGCTTGTAGTCTTCGTTCAGGTTGGCCGAATGGGTCGGGATGACCTCCTTGAGCATGACCAGCTTGCACAGCAGGCTTCCGTGCGTGTCGACGGCGGCGAAAGGTTTCGACACCTCGCCGGGGGTCAGCGCTTGCAGCGCTTCCAGGTCTTCCCGGTTCAGGTTTTCCTTGTAGAACTTCGTCGAAGCTTCCGACGGGTCGACCATTCCCCGGTAGTAGAATTCGAGTTGTTCCAGATTGGATACGATCCCGCCGTTTTTAGCGGAAAAGCGGTCTTCCGAATATTTTTCCACGGCTTTTTCGAACGTCAGGTTGCCGGCCTTGATCTCCCTGCTGACGCTGTCCAACAGGTCGTAAGGTTCTTCCATATCTTTCTGGGTGTACTGCGGCTTGATCAGGATGTGGCGGACGTGGTACTGGCTGCCCGTTTTGTCGATCATCTGGATCAGGTGGAATCCGTATTCGGTCTCCACGACTCCCGATACTTGTCCCGGTTTGAGCTGCGACATCGCCTTGGCGAACGGCTCCACCATCATGTCTTTGGTAACCGTACCTACGTCGCCCCCCCGAGACGCCGATCCCGGGTCTTCGGAGTAGATACGCGCCAGCATGTCGAACTTGTCCCCTTTCAGGATCCGCTCGCGCAGTTCGAGCAGGCGTTCCTGCGCCCGCATCTTGGCATTTTCCGCTGCGGAAGGATAACGGACGATCTGCGCGTATACGTATTGTTCCGGGATGACCGGAATACTGTCCTTGGACTGTCGTTTGAAATATTTTTCGACTTCACCCGGAGTGACGGTGACTTTGTTCTTCACCGTATTCTCCATTTCGTAGGCGTAGCTGTCTTCCTGGGCGCTTCTCTTCATATCCGCCCGTATGTCGAATATCGGCTTGTGGTAGTACATTTCGAGCGCGGCCAGCGATCCGAACTTTTCGGTTTCGTCGTTCAGGCGATCCTGCACCTTCTGGTCGATGATGCGTTCGTTATAGATCTTGATCGAGTCGATCTGGGACTGGTTGTAGAGCACTTTCTGGACGATCAGGTGTTCGAGCGCCTCGCAACGCGGATCCCGTCCGGAAGTATAACCCGTCTCTTTCTGCTGGTCGATCAGCGATTGGGTCAGCCTTTCCAGGTCGGAATAGAGCACCATCGAATTCCCGACCACGGCGATCACCTTGTCCGCCGTAAACTGCTGCTGCGCCGCAGCCCGGTTACACAAAGCGCAGGCGAGCAATCCGCCCAGAACGATCTTCAATTGATATCCACGCATCGTATTTTAATTTACATTTACTACTATTTCCTTGTTGTCCAGCGCCCCGCGGTACAGGCTGTCCTCGTGGGCGCGGATGATTTCCTCTTTTCGTTTGTTGAAAATGACCCGTTTGATGACCTCCCGCACGCTTTCCTGCGGCGCATACTCCCCGGCCCTGCAAACGGACAGCACCCGGACGTAAAATATGAAGTCGTTCGCTTCGAACTCATTGACTTTCGCCGTGTTGAGTAGGTAGTCGTAATCCTGAGTCTTGTCGACCGGCAGCAACGACCGCAGCACCGCGAAGTCCGTCCATTGGTTCAGTTCGGTCAGTTCGAAATTGTTTTTGACGCACAGGTCGAGCAGATCCTGATAGCCATCCTCGCGCGGGGTGAGCATCAGCTCTTCGATCGTCTTTTTCTTGTCGTAACTGCGCGGAATACGTACGATCCGGGCCTTCACCAGGGTCTTGTCTAGGATGAAATCGGCCTTGTTCTGGTTGTAATAGTCCGCAATCTGCATATCGGTGAAAAGCGTGTCGATGTTCTTGTCCACGTAGAACTGGTCGACCTTGTGGGTCAGCAGCGAATTGCGGTACTCCTGCACCATCTGGTCGATGTCTTTCTGACTCTCTTCGAGCATCCGCTCGGCTTCTTTGATTTTCAGTTGTTTTTTGACCCATTGGTCTACGTAGGAACGCAGTATTTTCAGGCTGTCCTCGGAGGTCATATTCGGCGTGAAGATCGGGCTCACGTCGTGCAGGTACAGTTTTTTGTCCTCCACTTCGGCCAGAATGGTGTTGTGCTCCGCAAACGGATTCGGAAAACGCTTGCAGGAGTAGGCCGTCAGCAAGACCGCTACCAATAATATTTTCGGGACAAATTTCATCATTCGTTTGCTGCGATACAAAGATATACGATTCCGGGTAAACAACGGTTATTGCGGACTTATATTGTCATTTTTCCCGAAAACTTTCCCGTTTTCGGACGCTTCCGCCGCCGGAACCTCCACGTTGCGATTCCGCCGGAGCGTGCGTACGATGCCGGCGACGGCCAGCAGCAGGACGACGCAGGCCGCGGCGTACAGCACATGGTAACTCCGTTCGCTCCCGAACATCTCCTTCGTGAAGACGATCTTTTCGCCGCTGAGCATCCAGACGAAATAGGAGACGGCGTTGTTCAGCGCATGGATCAGTATACAGGGGATCAGCGATTGGGTCTTGTAGTAGATGAATCCGATCATCGCGCCTACGAAAAAGGCGTTCAGGGCCTGCTGCGGGATGCCGTGCACGATGCCGAATACGGCCGACGCGATCAGAATGCCGCGCCAGGGGCCGTATTTGCGGGTCAACGACTCCTGGAGGATGCCCCGGAACAGGATCTCCTCGAGGATCGGCGCGACGACGACGGTCGTAAGCATCATCCATCCGCCCAGTTTCATCTGGTCGCCGAGCCATTCGAGCCACCGGCTCGGGAAGAGTTCCAGCAACGGTTCGATGACCAGCGTCGTGGCGAGGACGGTAATCACTCCCCATAGCACCAGCGCCGGATCCGTCTTCCGGAATCCGAACCGGAGCAGTTTTTCGTCCGGCCCTACGCGCAGCCGCTTGGCGAACAGCGCATAGCAGATCGTGCTGAGGAATGTCAGCGCGTAGACGAGCGCTACGACCGGCCCCTGCGACGCGATTCCGAACCGGAGCAGCAACCCGCCTCCCAGGTTGAACGCCAGCATCGCTACGAGGTAGATGCCCAGAATGGCGAGCAGGTCGCTCCAGGTCGGGTAAGCCCCTTTCTGCGGATTGGTCTTCATAGGTCGTTCTGTCATCCGGCCGACCGGTTAATAAACCTGGTCGCCCAGCGTGGCTACCATGACCGCTTTGATCGTGTGCAGGCGGTTTTCGGCCTGGTCGAACACGACCGATGCGTCGGACTCGAACACCTCTTCGGTCACTTCCATTTCCGAGATGCCGAATTTGCCGAAAATATCCTTGCCGACCGTGGTTTCCATGTTGTGGAACGCGGGCAGGCAGTGCAGGAACTTCGCTTCCGGATTCTGCGTGGCGTCCATCACGGCGCGGTTGACTTGGTACGGGCTCAGCAATTCGATGCGGTCGCGCCAGATGTCGTCCGGTTCGCCCATCGACACCCATACGTCCGTGTAGACAAAGTCGCAGTCGCGTACGCCGTCGATGCGGTCCGTCACGGTAATCCGGGCGCCCGAGGCTTGCGCCAGTTCGCGGCAGGTTTTCACCAGCGCCGGGTCCGGGGCGCACTGCGCCGGGGAGATGGCTCTGAAATCCATACCCATTTTCGCCGACGCGATCATCAGCGAATTGGCCACGTTGTTGTGCGCGTCGCCCAGAAAGCACAGTTTCATTTCGGACAGCGGCTTCTGCGAATGTTCGCGCATCGTCAGCATGTCGGCCAACGCCTGCGTCGGGTGAAATTCATTGGTCAGGCCGTTCCATACCGGAACGCCCGAGTATTCGGACAGCGTGTGCACGATGTGCTGCCCGTATCCGCGGTATTCGATTCCGTCGTAGATGCGCCCCAGCACGCGGGCCGTGTCTTTCAGCGACTCTTTTTTACCCATCTGCGAACCGGTGGGGCCCAGATAGGTGACCCGTGCGCCCTGATCGTAGGCCGCCACTTCGAACGAACAGCGCGTCCGCGTAGAGTCTTTCTCGAACAGCAGCACGATATTTTTGCCCTGGAGCGTTTTTTTCTCTTTCCCGATGTACTTGTCCGCTTTCAGCCGTGCGGCCAGATCCAGCAGATAACCGATCTCCCCCGGCGTGAAATCGAGGAGCGTCAACAAACTTCTTTTACTTAAGTCAACCATAACCATTTCGTGAGTTTTTCGATGCTCCGGCTCCGGTTCCGGGCCTGCGGGCATCCGCCGTCCGTGTCCGGGCGGCCGTTCAAATCAGCTTCAAAGATAAAACATAAATTTATAAATCCCTATTCCCCGCGCCGTTTCCTGTTGTCCGACCCGTCGTACCGCAGGATATGCCGGCGCCGCGACCGTCGTCGGCCGGCAGTCTGAAAAGTTCGCCGGTCGGGCGGATGTTGCCTCGATTTTGATAAATTTTGCCTATCTTGCACCGGATTTGGGGCCGGATGCGGCTCCGGACGCACGGCAAGGCGTCCGTTGCGGATGTACAATTATTAAAACCAAAAGAAATATGGGCAAAATCGTGGCGTTGGCCAATCAGAAGGGCGGGGTAGGAAAGACGACCACGGCCATCAATCTGGCGGCCAGCATGGCGGTGCTGGGCAAAAAGGTGTTGCTCGTAGACGCCGATCCGCAGGCCAATGCGACTTCGGGGCTGGGACTCGACATCAACGGAAAGGGGATTTACGACTGCATCACCGGACAGGCGCAGCCGGCGGAGATTATCCTGAAATGTCCGGACGTCAAGAAGCTGGACGTTCTGCCGTCGAGCATCAACCTGGTCGGGGCCGAAACCGAGCTGCTGGAGATCGAAGACGGGCAGCGGAGGCTGAAGGCGATCCTGGAACCGCTCAAACCGCAGTACGACTTTATCCTGATCGACTGTTCGCCGTCGCTCGGGCTGGTGACGCTGAACGCGCTGGTCGCTTCGGACAGCGTGCTGATTCCCGTACAGTGCGAGTATTTCGCGCTGGAAGGGCTCGGTAAACTGCTGAATACAATTAAGATGACCAAAACGAAGCTGAATCCGGGACTGGAGATCGAAGGGTTTCTGCTAACGATGTACGACTCGCGGCTGCGGCTGGCCAACCAAGTGGCCGGCGAAGTGCGGGAGCATTTCGGCGACATGGCTTTCCGGACGATCATCCAGCGCAACATCCGGCTCAGCGAAGCGCCCAGTTTCGGCAAGCCGGCGCTGTTGTACGACGCTTCGTCGACCGGCAGTATCAATTACCTGAACCTCGCCAAGGAGTTTATTAAGAAAAACAAGAGTTAAGCGATATACGATGAATCCGAAAAACAAGGGCCTGGGCCGGGGCTTGGGCGCAATTTTTGAAATAGAGGGTTCGGCGCTGCCCGAGAAAACGAAGGGAACGGCGTTCGAGGAGATCGAAATCGGACGGATCGTCCCGAACCCGAAGCAGCCGCGCACCCGTTTCAACGAGCAGGCGCTCGACGAGTTGGCCGATTCGATCCGGACGCTGGGCGTGATACAGCCCATTACGGTCAAGAAGGAAGCAGACGGGAGATATATGATTGTCAGCGGAGAACGCCGCTGGAGGGCATCGCAACTGGCCGACCAGGCGACGATTCCGGCCTACATCCGCGAGGTGGACGACCAGGCGTTGCTGGAGATGGCCATCGTGGAAAATATCCAGCGTCAGGATTTGAACGCGATCGAGGTGGCGCTGAGCCTGCAACGGTTGGTGGACGAATGCCGGCTGACGCAGGATTCGCTGGCGGAACGCGTCGGTAAAAAACGCTCGACGGTAGCCAATTACATGCGGTTGCTGAAACTTCCGGTCGAGGTGCAGTTGGCTCTGCGCGAAGAACTGATCTCGATGGGACATGCCCGTGCGCTGGCCGGGCTCGACGACCCGCAACAACAGATCGCACTGCTCAAAAAGATCGTAAAGAAAGGGTTGTCGGTGCGTCAGGCCGAGGAGCAGGTGCAGAAGATCCGGCAGGAAAAACCCGTCCGGGACGATGCGGACGAGGAGTTCCCCGAGAGCTACGTCCGGCTGGTCGATTACCTGGAGAAGTTTTTTACGCAGGAAATCAGCATCAAAAAGAATAAGAAAGGCGGGGGAAAGATCGTTATCGGTTTTGAATCGGATGCGGATATCGAGGCGTTTATCGGCAAATTCAATGAATTTAAGAAGTAACATAGCCGTTTTCGGAAATTTTACGCGGAAGGGCGTTGCGACAATCGTTCTTTCTACGGTGCTGATCGTATCCCAGTCCGGAGTTTCGGCCCAGGAGCCGGGTGTCCGGTACAAGGTGGAGGGGGGCGTCCGCACGTCGTTGACTCCGGCCGCAGCCGACAGCAGCGCGGTCGCGCGGGATTCGATCGTGCGGGAGGCGTCGCCCGTCGAAATCGATACCGCGACTACGGCCCGCGAACGTCGCCGGCTGGAGCGCGAGGCCCGGGATACCGTGACGGTGCGTTACAGCAGGCTGTTCCGCGATACCATGCCGATTTCGCGAGTCTGCGCCATTTCGGCGATCGCACCCGGGTTCGGGCAGCTTTATAACAAACAGGCGTGGAAAATTCCGATTCTGTACGGAACGGTCGCTACGACGGCCTATTTCGCTTTCCAGCAAAACAGTAAATACAGGGGTCTCAAACGCCAGTACGATGCGATGAAGCGCGAGAACGCCACGCAGGAAGAGACCGATCCGATCCAGTCGCAGATGATCCGGCACAATACGGCGCGGACGCTGCTGTTCGTCGGAGCCATCGGTTCGTATCTCTATTTTATCGGCGATGCGGCTATCTGCTACAAAGGGCCGGTCAATAGCGTCAAAAAGGCGACTACGCTGTCGACGATTTGTCCCGGCGCCGGCCAGATCTACAATAAAAGTTATTGGAAGATGCCGATCATCCTCGGCGGTATCGCCACGATGGGCTACGTGATCAATTTCAACAACCGCGGGTACGAGCGTTTCAAGCTTGCCTACGATCAGGTTGCCGCCGGCAAACCCGACGAGTTCAACGGTCGTTATACGGCCGACTACCTGCGTAAGCTGAAAAACAATTACCGCCGCAACCGCGACCTTTGCATCATCATCACCGCCGGACTTTACCTGTTGAACATCATCGACGCTCACGTGGATGCCCACATGAAGGATTACGACGTCAGCGACGACCTGTCGATGACGCTCGAACCGACGGTGACGAATTTCTATACGATGCGAACCGGCAATTCGAACGGTTACGGACTCTCCTTTAAACTTCGTTTCTGATGCCGAAATCCCTGACCGCCTTACTGATCCTGACGCTCCTCCCGTTGTTCGCTAAGACCCAGGCGGATCCCAGGGAGCAGCTCAACATCGTCGGTTCTCCGACCGTTTACGACTCGGTCGTCGCAAGTTGGCGGACGGACAATATCAACGAGACGTTCGGGGACTACCTGCGGGACTACATCGAACTCGATACCACGCGCTACCTGCCCGCGGTGTCGACCGTTACCGACAACGTTTGCCGGACGCGGCTCAAAAACATGGTTTCGCCGATCTACCTGCCTTATAACGACATCGTTAAGAAACATATTGTGGCTTACGCGACGACCCATAAATCGGTGACCCGCCGGATGCTCAGCTACGGAAAGTACTACTTCCCGATGATCGAGCACGAACTGGCCAAAAACGGCCTGCCGCTGGAGCTGAAATTCGTTGCGGTGATCGAATCGGCGCTGAATCCGACGGCCACGTCGCCGAGCGGAGCGGTCGGCCTGTGGCAGTTCATGCTGCAAACCGGTCGGCAGTACGGACTCGAGATATCTTCGATGGTCGACGCCCGGCGCGATCCGGTGCAGGCGACGGCCGCCGCCTGTCGCTATATGAAGGATCTTTACGATATCTACCACGACTGGACGCTCGTGATGGCTTCCTATAATTACGGCCCCGGCAATGTGAATAAGGCGTTGCAGCGGGCCGGGGCCAACGCTTCGACTTACTGGGACATTTATCCTTTCCTGCCGAAAGCGACTCGCGACTATGTTCCCGCGTTCGTAGCGCTCGCCTATCTGTACTATTATCATTCCGATTACGGGGTCGTCCCGTTCGCTTCGCCGCTGCCGTTGGCAACCGATACGGTGATGGTCAGCCGCCGGATCGACTTGAACCGCGTTTCGGAAAAATTGAACTTGCCGTCCGAATTGGTGAAGTTGCTGAATCCGCAGTATAAGCAGGATGTCATTCCGGCTACCGTGAAAAGTTATCCGCTGGTGCTGCCGCAGCAGGAGGTCTGTCGTTTTATCGAGTGCGAGCAGGCGCGTCTTGCGCAGGCCGACACGTTGCCGGCCGATACCGTTTCGGACGGACGACTGACAGCGTCCGCCGCTTCATCGCAACAGGGCGGTTCGAACGGAGACGGTTATTCCGGCCCCGATCCGTTGACCTATAAGGTCAAAAAAGGCGATACGCTCGGAGCCATCGCGCATAAATATAAGGTGACGGTTTCTCAATTGATGAAGTGGAATCAATTGAAAAACAGTAATCTGAAAATCGGACAAACCCTGAAAATCATTCGCTGACGATGATCGAGAACGATACGATAGCCGCCGTTGCCTCCGGGGTCGGGGGAGCCGTTACGCTGATCCGCGTCAGCGGCGGCGGAGCCATTGCCGCCGGCGACCGGATCTTCCGCGGGGTACGCGGCCGGCGGCTGGCCGATGCCCGGGGGTTTACGATCCTTTACGGGACGATCCGCGACGGCGAAACGGTTGTCGACGAAGTGCTGGTTTCGGTATTCCGCGCTCCGCACTCCTATACCGGCGAGGATATGATCGAAGTTTCGTGCCATGCGTCGGCGTATATTCAGCGCGAAGTCATGCGGTTGCTGGTCGAGTCCGGAGTACGGACGGCCCAACCCGGCGAATTTACGCTGCGGGCATTCCTGGCCGGTAAAATGGACCTTTCGCAGGCCGAGGCGGTGGCCGATATGATCGCGGCCGACAACCGGGCAGCCCATGCGCTGGCTTACGAGCAGATGCGCGGCGGTTATTCGGACGAGTTCGGGCAATTGCGCGGCCGGTTGCTCGAACTGGTGTCGCTGGTCGAACTCGAACTCGACTTCGGCGAGGAAGATGTCGAATTCGCCGATCGCACGCAGTTGCTCGACGTGCTGTCGTCTGTCGGGCAGCGGGTGGATCGCCTGATCGCTTCGTTCGGGCTCGGCAACGTATTGAAAAACGGAGTGCCCGTTGCAATCGTCGGGGTTCCGAATGTCGGGAAGTCGACCCTGCTGAATACATTGCTTTGCGAAGAAAAAGCGTTGGTTTCGGATATCGCCGGCACGACGCGCGACGTGATCGAGGATACGCTGAACATCGACGGCGTGACGTTCCGGTTTATCGATACGGCCGGGATTCGCCGTACGGACGATCCGCTCGAGAGTCTGGGGATCGAACGTACGTTCGACCGGATCGGCCGGGCGTCGGTAATTCTGTTGCTGACCGACGCGCGCGACAGCGTGGACGATATCTATGCGCAGTACGCTTCGCTCTCTTTCAAGGCGGGGCAGCGTATCGCACTGATTTTGAATAAGTGCGACTGTCTGCCGGACGAAGAGCTACGGCAGAAAAGGGAACGACTCTCGTCGAAAATCCCGCATCTTGTCCTTCCCCTGTCGGCCAAGCGGCAAATCAACCTGGACGAGCTGACCGATTTTTTGAAACGGAGCGTCGATTCCGAGACCCTAAACGGCGACCGGATCGTGGTTTTCAACAGCCGGCACCATGAAATCCTGCTCCGCGCGCGCGAAGCGTTGCAACGAGCCCGTGAAGGCATCGAATCCGGACTCGCCGGAGACCTGCTGGCGCAAGACATCAGAGAAGTTTTACATTGTATAGGCTTGATTACCGGTGAAATAACGACGGACGATATCCTCGGGTCGATTTTTTCTAAGTTTTGCATCGGTAAATAACCGCGTGTAATTAATTTATTATCAATATATTACATAATAAACAATGAAAAATAAAAGAAGGGACAATCCAACTTAGATAATATTGATAATCAACACATTAAACACACAGGAATAATAAAGTATTGTATCAATTCTTCATGATTTTGTCCCCCGTTTGTTCCCTGAACGGATACAAGAGACAAAATTCTGTCCCTCATGCAATTTAACGGTGGTAAATAGACAAATTTTATCAGTACCTCTTAAACTTATCCAAATTATAGATAATATCCAAATAGGACTGAATTGTTTTTCAGCCAAAATATATTCTGATAATCAAGCGATTGGTATATCTGAATATAACAACAGAAATCATCGCCAATGAGATTTCATATAATACATTTGATAAATATTCCAAACCATTATTGCGAAGTATTCGAATAATAGTACATTGAATATCCTCTTAAGTCTCACAGCGATTGTTATAGGGTAATTTGATGAATTCAATAAAAAATATTTGGAGTATTGCGAGATTATTCTGTACATTTGCACCACTTTTGAAAATTTATGATGCTGCAAAATAGAATGAACATATTATCCCAAACGACAATTCGAGGCAAAAAATGCTTCGGAGTTCGGTCGTATGTTCTTCATGTTTGGAGCATTGAAACGTCTGCAAATTTCATAAATACTTTCCAGCGAACACATATAGGAGATAAGATGCGATAGATGCTCGTATCTTGATCTTAGAATAAACAACAGAATAGTTGGAGAGTCCTTACCGAACTTTCCAACTATTTTGTTTTATGCCCATTGGTGACTGTTTGCTCCGTGCAATTCCTCTCCCGTCATTTCCGTCCAATGAGCGCAAGAACAACCAATTTTAATTAACCGCACAGCGATGTGCACAAAAGAGAGCAAAATGAATTACATGTTTGACGGAAGCAAGGTGTATTTACATCGGACACACACTTTTATCATTCGAATATCATTGGCTTTTGCAAAAGGCCATTCAAAAATGTAGAAGATATGAATGAAACGCTGATCGAAAACTGGAACCGGGTAGTTAGTCAAGATGATATCGTGTTCCATCTGGGGGATTTTTGCTTGGGAGGATCCCATGAATGTACCAAGATTCTTAACAGACTGAATGGAAAAATCTATCTCATTCTAGGTAATCATGATCTAAAAAATATCAGGCAAGGGTACACCAGTAGGTTTGAATTGACAATCATGCAAATGCACATAGAGGTCGACAAGCAGAAAATCTACCTGAACCATTGTCCGTTCCTTTGCTATGGAGGTGCTTACGGGAATACGTGGCAACTGTTCGGGCACGTGCATACGAGCAAATATAACACGGGAAAAGACGCTTCACGGCTGGATATGATTTTCCCGACGCAATATGATGTGGGAGTGGATAATAATGACTTTACTCCGGTCTCATTCGCGCAGGTAAAAAGGATAATCCAAAAGCAGGTTGAACAATCGAATAAAAAACAGTAATATGAAAATACAATACATGAGCGATCTGCATTTTGAGTTTCGGGAGAACAGCAGATACATAAAACATAACGAATTCCCGGTAACGGGCGATATACTCGTATTGGCCGGAGATATTTTCTATCTGAAGGACAAAGTCTCCCCTTTATCAAGATTCTGGAAATGGGCATCGGAGAACTACCGACAAGTACTCATTATTCCCGGCAATCACGAGTATTACAATTATTGTGATGTGATGGAACGGGGGTTACAATGGCGATGGATGTTCAAAGAGAATGTCGGTTATTATCAAAATCAGGTATTGAGAATAGACGATACCGATTTCATAATGAGCACACTCTGGTCGCATATCGAACCGGCAGACGAATATTTCGTTTGGAAAGGACTTAACGATTTCCGTCAGACCATGTATAAAGGGAAACTGCTCCAAACGGAAGCATATAATCAGATGCATGACTTCTGTTTAGGTCATATCAAAAAAAGTCTTGCCGAAAGTACGGCAAAACACACAGTGGTCGTAACTCACCACCTGCCTACTTTGCAGGTTGTTGCTCCTCAGCATAAAGATTCCGTATTGAACAGTGCCTTTGCCAGTGAATACGGAACCTGATCGGTAACAGCCGGATCGATGCATGGATTTACGGACATTCGCATGCCAATATCGACACAGAAATCGGGAGTACAAAAGTGATTTGCAACCAGATGGGATATGTATTTGAAAACGAGCATATAATCAACGGATTTGATCCGGGGAAATTTTTAACCATTTGAAAAGAAAGAACATATGGAACAGAATAAGAAGACAAACTTTACCAGGCATTTTTTCATAGACTTGGCAAAGGAATGCGGTTTGAATGCTGCGGTATTCGAACAACTTGGAAGCAGGCGCGATACAGAGATCGTGGTTGATAACGATACATTGGAGATGTTAGTTAAACTTCAGGAGCAATTTGCCCGACTGGAAGAGATGGGTAACGATGAATACAGGGGATTTTATATCGAATTGCCTCGCTCTACTCCGGAAGAATGGAGAGATTGCGAAGCGTCGATTGCAGACGGAGAATATGAGAGCAAGGAAGAATACCTCCGGGATTGGGAATTGTCAAATCCCAGAGAAACGGTATGGTATCATGTCGGCTCCGCCAGATACAAAGAAAAGCGTACCATACAATTCACGGATAGGAAACACTCGTATTTTACTATTGCGAATTATTCTCGATATATAAACCGAGTAGGCAACAATTTTCCCAATGAATGGCAAAGGGATTTCTTGGCAAAGTTGGCCTTATATTTTCATAAGCTAATCGATGCTATCATACAAGACCCGGAGGGGTTCAATGATTATGTAGCGAATCATCTTCCTTACCAGCAGCGAGACGGAAGAATTGCGAGAAAGGAGTTCAACAGAATCGAATCGAGATTTAAAATTGATGTCGAAGACGAGACGACGGCAATAAAAGCACTGGAGGATTCCGTCTGCAAGAATTTCGGACAGCCGTTAGATACAATGACGATACGTTCGTATTGCAAATACTATCGAATCGCTCATGAAGCCTATGACCGGTATTTTGAAAGGTTTGATACTACACGAAAGATACGTACCCTTCCGAATGGAGTACCATTGGAATTACAAGATGTCGCATATTACAACATGGTTACATTCTGTGATTTGCAGGATAAATACGATCTCGACAGTGAGACGGATTTCAACAAATTCGCCTCGAACCATTATGGGGAACTGGGGTTGTCGCGGCTGAACATACTCGCTTCGAATTTTGACAGTCCCGGATGGAGAATCATTGTTTCCAATAGCTACTCGGCGTATGCGGATGTTGCGGTAGAAGTCGCCACTGCGCTTTACAAGTCTGGCATTCCTTTGGAAATACACGACGCTGGCAAACTTTTGCGAATACTCAAGGAGGAGGATCATGTGAGATTGATTCCGTACACATTTCACGATTACATGGGCCATCATGAAGAAGGGACCGTTTATCAACTTCCATGGGAGTACGAATGCATGGATAGCGAAGAGAATTCTTTATCATTGGAATAATACCATGAAATTATCTCCCTGGCAGAATGGGGAAAAATTAAAGAAATAAGAATCAACAAGAAACGGAATAAAAGACAATTGAGTTGAGTTACGATGTTAAAAATTCAAAATATCGGCACTATTTTGAATTAGTGCCGATATTTGGTTTTATTTGTCCCCGGAAACAGCTATAATATGAATAACGAAACAGTGACATCCATACTAAATTGCTGATACCCATCATAATTTCAGTATAGAGGACTTGTTTGCCTTTCTGCAAAAAAATTGGCATAAACAGGTCTTCCTTGTCATGGTATCTGTTCAAGCTAGTGAATGAAAATAGGCTGGTTAGAACCGGGCGTGGAATGTACGCCGAAGTAATGAAACAGACCTTTGCCCCCAAACCAGTAAAGGAAGTAAAGGAGATTTATGAACTATTACATGCCAATTTCCCATTTGCGAAATTCTGCGTCTACCAAGGAGAGATTATCGCACCTTTGCAACATCATCTTTCATCTAACCGCATCATCTATGCGGAAACGAACAGAGACTCGACAGAAACCGTTTTCAATTTTCTGAAAGGCAAGCAGCGTAATGCTTATCTGCGTCCTGATAAGAAAATGATATACCGATATGTGGATTTGGATAGCCGTGTCTTTTTTGTGAAAATCTTATCTCCGAGGCTCCTTTGCAAAAGGTATCTGGAGTTCCCATGCCCACGCTGGAAAAACTATTGGTGGATATATTAAGGTAAGCTAAAAAGAATCTATTTAATACCTCATGTCGCTATCCATTAATTCTTAGCCTTGGACAATACCCAACAAATGAAAAAGAAATTCGCCTGTTTTTATCTTTTTATCGCATAATATTTTATATCTTCGTAAATAAAAACGGTACAGTATATAATGAACAAACCCATGAACCGAATCAAAGAAGTGCTTGAAGAGAAAGGCATAAAACAGACTTGGTTGGCAGAGAAGCTTGGAAAAAGTTTTTGTATTGTCAATTCATACGTCTGCAATCGCCGACAGCCAAGTTTAGAGGTGCTGTTTGAGATAGCCCAAATACTTCAAATTGATCCCAAAGAATTAATAAAAAGTACAAAATAGTATATATGGAACTCCAGATTAACGGCAACAAAATATTTGCTCCTCTGAAAAATAAAGAGTTGGTTCTAACTCCCGAAGAGATAGTTCGTCAGGAATACATCTGCCGGCTTGTTAATGTCTATGACTACTCGCTTGATCAAATGGCTCAGGAAGTTCAAGTGAGTAATTCTCATCGTGGGCTGGGTAAAGCTCGAGCCGATATTGTAATATGGAAGTCTTCATCAGATAAGAAGGATGACGCTTCTGCTATAATCGTTATAGAGTGCAAAGCCGAGCATATTACAATTCAAGAAGAGGATTATTATCAGGGATATAACTATGCATCTTGGGCTGGAGCGGATTTCTTTGTTACCACCAACCTGAAGGAGACTCGTATATTCAAGGTCGTTAAAGGAAAAATTCCAAAACGGCTTGAAGAGATTGTTGATATCCCCAAAGCCGAAGATCTGACCAATGCAAAAAAGATCAGGGAATTATTAAGTCAGACCAAAGCGTTTACGCGCGATGAATTCAGTAGGCTGCTTTTTAAATGCCATAATATCATACGAAACAACGACAAGTTGTCGCCGGAAGCAGCGTTTGATGAAATCAGCAAGGTCCTCTTCATTAAAATCCGATATGAACGAGATAATACCGGTACTCAGATTTTTTCAAAAGAGGAATTTACGAAACTACGAGAAGCCTACGACAAGACAAAGTCCAAACAAAGTCTGCCTTTTTATCAGCAATTATTCGAGCGTACAAAGGAGGACTATGCAAAAGATGGTCTATTCGAATCCAATGATACGATAAAGATTAAAGAGGCAAGTTTTGAGGCAATAGTTAAAGAACTCGAAGTGTACAATCTCTCCCGTACGGCAGATGATGTGAAAGGTATTGCCTTCGAGAAATTCTTAGGGAAAACCTTTCGCGGAGAGCTGGGCCAATTCTTTACGCCTCGCACCATTGTCGATTTCATGGTAGCATTACTTGACCCTGAGGAAGGTGAAATCATCTGCGACCCCTGTTGTGGTAGCGGAGGGTTCTTAATCAAGACCTTCGAGTATGTGCGCGAGAAAATTGAAAAAGACATACAAAAAGTTAAAGAGCAGATCAAAGCCCAGCTTTTCAATGAAAGCTATGAGACTCTGAGCGAAAAACAGAAATCAGCTATTGATGAACAGGTCAATGCCTATTTTGCTGCCCTTAACAAGGAACTTGATACCGGTAATTCAAACAGCCGTTTACAGAATCTATCCAGCAACTGTATCTATGGTACGGACGCCAATCCACGCATGGCACGAACCGCAAAGATGAATATGATTATGCATGGAGATGGACACGGAGGCGTTTATCACCACGACGGATTGTTAAATGTCAATGGTGTTTTTGAAAATCGTTTCGATGTGATTCTCACCAATCCGCCATTTGGTTCTCGCGTAGAAAAATCGCTGGAAATAACAGAAACTGATGTGGAAACCGATGTGCAGAAGATTGCCGCATACGAGAAGAAATATGGTAAAGAGGTATATCAACAGGCCAGGAGCCAGATCAATGACCACATAGGGGATTCTGTACTGGATTTATATACGGTTGGCAAACTTAGCGGGCTGACCGAAGTATTATTTATCGAACGTTGTATCCGCTTGCTTAAGCCGGGTGGACGTTTGGGCATTGTCTTGCCGGAAGGAGTTCTCAATAACACTAATTTGCAAGCTGTACGCGAACTTTTCGAGGAAATGGCCAAAATAATTTTAATCACCTCTATCCCGCAAGACGTATTCATGGCCTCTGGGGCTACGGTAAAACCCAGCTTACTATTCTTCAAAAAGTTTACGACCGAAGAGCGGGCCCAGTTCGATGCAATTAAACAGGCGGCGACCGAAGAGGTAGGCTCCAAGTATCAATCGCAACTTGATAAGATTGATTCATTCCTGGCGGAACGGGGTAATTCTGCAGAGGAAAAGAAAGCAAAGAGGGCTGAAAGGCGTGCGTTAGAGACGAAAATTGCAGCCGAAATATGGGCGATCGTTAAAGAAAAATTTGATTATACTATCCCCATCGCCCAAGTAGAAAAAGCAGGCATTACGACAACCGGTGCCGAATGCGAGAATCAATTAATCGATTTGCTCGAAGAGTTTACGCCTTATCGCAAGAAGCATCATATGTGGGCCTCAAATGAGTTGAAATTTCACTATGAGATAGTCGATAATAAAGTCGTTCGAACCGATCAAGATGGCAATACGAAGGAGTTATGTTAAAGAGTAAAAGCACATACAAGTATTTGGATTTTGTAAAGTTATCGCAACTTTACAACTGGAGTGTGCAGTATCTGAATGACTCCAAAATCCGATTCACCACCAAATACCCGCTGGTTCAGATTAAAGAGTTCCTGACCCGTAATAAAACAGCTATTGAAATACAGGACGATGTATATTACAAGCGTGCCACCATTAAGGTACGCAACGGTGGAATCTTTCTGCGAGATACAGTTATAGGGAGTAAAATTGGCACAAAAAATCAATTCGTGATTTCCAAGGGACAATTCCTGTTGTCCAAGATAGATGCTCGTAACGGTGCATTTGGCGTTGTCCCAGAGGAGTTAGATGGAGGAATCATAACAGGTAATTTCTGGACTTTTGATGTAGATTATTCAAAAGTAAACCCACATTATTTAGCATTACTCACGACAACGAATGAGTTTATTGAATTCTGCGAACAAGCAAGTAATGGTACGACCAATCGCCACTATTTGCAGGAACCTCTGTTTTTAGATATAAAGGTTCCTCTTCCCTCACTAGCAGAACAAAATAAGTTGGTGGAGGAGTATAATGCTATAATTGAAGAAGGGAATAAAATAGACATCCAAATTGAATCAATTCGACAAAAAATACAATCGTATTTATTAAATGCCATCGGCATAAAAGATAGTAATAACCTTGAGAATAATAAGACTGCAGAATGTCAATATAAATACCTGAAATTCACAAATTTATCAGACATAAACAGATGGGATTATTGGAACCAGGAGCAGTCAATAACAACCTTGCTCCATACTACAAAATACCCCATAGTTACGCTTGGATCTTATAATCTAATACATAGAAAATGGGTGCGAGACTCTAATACTTTCAGATATGTGGAAATAGGAAGTGTCGAACCCTTGCGTGGTATTGTCAATGCAGAAGAGCTTAGTACGGATAAAGCGCCAAGCAGAGCTACTCAAATTATAAAAGAAGGAGATCTGATTATCGGTACGACGCGACCATACTTGAAGAAATTTGCAATAGTTCCTTCTGAATATGATAGTTGTGTTTGTTCGTCAGGTTTTCAGGTAATCGCAGCTAACAAGAATTACAATCTGAATTTCCTGTATGAGTATTTGCATACATATTTGGCAATAAATCAATTTGAATTTTATATGACCGGAGCCCTATATCCGGCGATAACAAACAAAGATTTAAAAAAAGTATTAGTACCATTCCCTCCTTTAGAAATTCAGAATGATATAGTACAGTATATTCAGGTTCTGAAAGAAAAGGTACAATCACTAATACAGCAGGCTAGTATAGCCCACACAACCGCAAAAAAAAGATTTGAGACCCAAATATTTAAATAATATGACACGTGACGAATTGAATAATATTGCAAATCAGGTTCAAAAAACGAAACGGCCTGTGCCAATAACTAAACGCGAATTAATTAATTCTCTCGGATGTGAAAAACGCACTACAGGAAATATTGCATACATTAATTCATGGCTTGATAAATATAATTTAGTCACAGTCCCCAATTATGCTGATGGATATATAGACGATGTTACAGAATTGAAGTTTAAATATTCCATTAAACCAGATAGGTTCCAATTATATTCTCTTAATATAGGAGAATATAAAAACCTACATCAATTATGTATTGATTTTAAATCAACTGACAAATACTGCTGCCTAATCGGGTTAAATGGGTCCGGAAAAAGTAATGTTTTAGAGGTCATAAGTGCCATTTTTTATAGTCTGTACCATATTGCCACCTTGGTAGATGGGCTCAGAAAATACCCATGTCCATTTAAATATCGAATTAGCTATATCAATGATAATGAATTTTATGAGATCATTGATGGTAGATTAAAAAATGGGAATAAAGTAACATTAGATATTTTACCCAAAAATATCCTTGCTTCATATAGTGGGGAAGATACAAGGTTATGGAAAACATATTATAAGCCTATATATGAAAAGTATTGCAGCAAAATGACTGCTACCCAGTGATTTATTCCTCCATTTATGTTTTATATAAGTCGGCATGAATGGGATATTTCTCTATTAACACTGCTGTATTCTGAGGATATTGACGTTGTTAAGTTTGTTGCAGGAATAACAAAAGGTGCTGAATGCAAAATATCTTTTGAGTATAATAATACCAATATAAAGAAGTGGGACGGAACAGAAATCGAAGGTTTTATAGAAAAATTAAAAGAAAAGTCTACTTATAATATCGAATCGTTTAGGGCGACAATAAATGAAATTAATTTTATTGATCAGCCTAGTACTCTATTTTACTGTCTATATAAATGCCGAACAGAAAGTGATAATCAAATTATACAAAGAATAAACATTGAATTTATAAATAAGGGAAACATTGAAGGTCTCAGCGAAGGAGAAAAAAAGTTAATCAATGCTAATACCATAATTCATATTCTTTCTGCTCCTAATAGTTTGTGTCTTTTTGATGAGCCTGATTCACACATTCATATTGCAAGAAAAGATGAATTAAAAGAATTGATTAATACAGAGAACCGCTATAGTATAGTTACAACCCACTCTCCCGTATTTGTGAATTGTCTTTGCGATGAAAATATTCGGTATTTGAAAGATGGCAAGATTGAAGATCTGGAGAGGAGCAAAAAATTATCACTTTTATCTGGCGGAGGCATTTCCATTTTTGAAGGTTCTTTAATATTAGGGACAAAAAAAATTCTAGTTGTCGAAGGCCCCTATGATAAAAAATACCTTGAAAAGGCTATTTCAATTTTTGCAAAAAGAAATTCTAAATATAAAGCTCTTAAACAAATTGCTATTATCCCAGCCGGAAGCGCAGGAAACGCAAAAACAATGTATGATGATGTTTTATCTAAACAAGTTGACGGATTAGAACTAATAGCTTTCCTATTCGATTATGATAAAGGAGGATTGGATGGGTGGAAAAATATTGGCAATATAAAATCTGAGAAAGTAATTCCCATATTTTATCAGGACAATTATGCAAAAGAATACGAAACCAGTATAAAAAATATAGCAGATAAAGATTCGTATATGGTCGAAGATTTATTTTCACCGGAATCATATAAAGAAAAAGTCGAATATATTCATAAAAAGAATACACATAAAGAGTTCCGGTGCAATGACCAAGGTAAAACGACGGAAGCAATAAAAAAGCATATTGAGAACCATTACTCTCAATTTAAAGACGAATGGTTTGATGGATTCAAACCTGTATTGGATCAATTAATTAGTATTTTTAAATTATAGCCATGGGCAAAACAGTAACTACATATTTGATTGACGGAGATCCAAAGGGGACGCAGTATGCATTTATCAGCAACAAGATTTGTCAGATGTTTGTGATTCCGCGTTCGAACCTGGCCTATCTGAACGAGCAGGAGAAACTGCACAAGCCGGCGTTTTATATCCTGATTGGAGAAGATGAGACGACAAAACCGCAAGCCTATATCGGAGAGACCGAGAATTTTAAGGAACGGGTAAAAGACCACGACAGCAAAAAAGCATTTTGGCAAAAAGCACTTGTCTTTGTCTCGAAAGACGAAGATATGACCAAAGCCGACGTGCAATATCTGGAATATCGTGCGATTGCTGAGGCCAAGCGGTCGAACTCGTTCGTGCTAAACGAAAACAAACAGGTTCCCAAAGCGCCGAATCTTCCCGAGCATCAGCGGGATGCTATGGATGAATTTTTTGACGACATTAAGTTCCTTGCGTTATTCATTGGTTGTGGCATCTTTGAAATATCTCAGCCCAAGGAAGAACATCTGTTCTATACAAAGGCCAGAGGCTGTAATGCAAAAGGATTTTATAATTCCGCAGGGTTTACAGTATTAAAGGGCAGCATCGTAGCCAATAATTGTGTCCCCTCTTTTACATGGAAAGCAAAGAGGGAAAGAATGGTCGAAGAATATGCGACTTTGAATAACGGCATTTGGACGATGGACTCGGACAAGACCTTCTCCAGTCCCAGTACCGCCGCCGATTTCTGCACAGGTCGGCCATCCAATGGATGGAACGAATGGAAAGATAAGGATGGGAATACATTGGATTTGGTATATAGAAAGCAGTTGGAATAAAATAATTACCTTCTTGTAGGATGAGCAATCTACTATATATTTATTGATTAACTTTACAAAAAGCATATTTTATTTATCATACTGATAACACATTGGTCATCATCAAGAGTATAGACATTGTGTGCCTCTCTTGTGGTTTTATCCCAATGCCACCATTCATGCAAATCTGCTGATTTTGTTGCAGACATAATAAATGAATTGAGAACAATCTGCTTATCACCTGCTGTCGGTGCTAACTGCTTTTCCAAATCCTTGATTGTTTTGTAAAATTCAATCTTAGGGTCATCAGGCATAATACGAAGCAAACCTTTCGGGTCGACAAATGTGATATATTGCTTTTCAGGTGTGTCTATCCATAAGATATAATCAGGATAGAAATTACCTGCAACAAAGAATCCCATACCCACCTTACTTTTATTTCTTAGAAGATAAAGAGATTTGTTTTCAAGTACATCACCATTATTCTCTGTAAATTCCTTCAGATAATCAACAAACAGCTTTTCATCTTCATTCAAACTGACAGGGGTAATCTGTATATTGGTATTTCCCTTTTTCAAGCACACCAATGGCGCATACAAGTGAGAACGGAAATCGAACAGACACAGATTTTTGTTGAAGTCAAACTTCTTTTCGTATTCGTTCAATCCATTATTATCTGTAAGAATAGATTTTATATCTTCAATGAATTTATCCAATTCTTCACCAGTGGTATCTAAGCTATTTTGTGGTGTAACGGTGAAGGTATATTCATCTACAAAATTATTGTCAGTAGCCGAGATTTCTTGGAATTCAAGCAATGGTGCTTCCCATCTTTCTTGCTCGAATTTGCAGAATTTGTCCATATAAGACTTTAATGCCATAATCGCATAATCTGTGGCATACTCAATTTTGCGAATTGAATCTATTTCAAGTTGCTTTTCTGGAATAATTAGTTCATACCAACCATCTGTTTCAAGAATAGGTTTCAGCTTGTTTCTATCAATGCTGATATTGAAATAAGACTTCTCATTCTTGTATTGCTGAATCTCATCAAAAATGCGATAATAATCAAGCAAGGCAAGTGTTGACGCTGGAATCGTGAATCTTGTATCAATCATCTGAATATTCATTTTTAATGAGCCTGATGATTCAATGGATTGAATCTTGCTTCGGCAATCTAGTACCGACTTGTTACGAACAAGGTATCGCATGAAGTCTTCTTTGGGTACATCGAGCACCATACGTCGTGCTTGCTTCTTGAAATTCTTCCCGTCCTTTACTTTTATGACACGGAGTTTCTTTGTCTTCACTTCATCATAACGGTTGACTACCGGCAGAGTCACTTCGATAATATCATCATTGGTTGGAGCGCCTTCCTGTTCAAGGAATTTCTTGAAATCCTCCATATATTGCGCCTTCACACCGAAAATGGTAAGTGTTTCTACGCAATTCATATATCGCAAAGGCTTTACTGAGGTATCGTCAAGGCATGTAGACCTTTTTAGCATTCCTTTATATCCTTTCAAACGAACACCACGACCAAACAACTGAATTGCCTGCGAACCTTCACCTTTGGCAAAATTTATCAATCCCATTGTAGACACACGCCAGCTGTTCCATCCTTCGGTAAACTTTCGTGAACCGATAAGTATTCTAACCTTTGATTCTTTATCGTTGATGCTACTGAATAATGAAGTAGAAACGAATTCTTCGCTTCTGCTTACTATTCCCTTTGCTTCACAAGCCTTAATAAGATTAGCTGTATCTCCAATGTTTATCACACCAAAATAATCACCATATTCGCCAATCTTCATTGCAATTTCGCCTTGCACTTGCTTTATGGCTTCAATGTGCAATCGTGGAGCATCGGCAACAGTGTCGGTATTGAATATCAGATGAAGCATATCTTCATATAGCACTTGCGCTGATGGTAATTGGCCATACACATCTATTAGCGCATTGAAATCGTGTGAAAATAGATCACGTCCATATTTATCGGCAAGACCTGTTTCTTCTGACTTCACTTGCTCTATACAACGGATGCTTTCTTGTTTGTTACGAACAAATCTGTCGATAAAACATAACACTTCCTGAACATCACTTAACTCATCTTTTGATGTTGATGCCGTTACACGGTTTCCAACAAACACTAATAATGGATTCTCTATATTGAAAGGAATCAGTTCGGTTCGTTTTTCAATAGAATACTTCACTTGTTGGAAGAAGGAAAGCAAACAACCTATCAAATACAAATGACGGTGATTATCATCAATACCTGCTCTGAGGTTATAGATACGATAATCTTTTCCATAGCCATCGCCATAGAAATATTTGTATGAGTAGTCCATTATTATAGACTTGCCATATTCCGCTACCATCTGCCTGTCTTCCTTTTTTGAAGATGTGGCATTCAGTGCTTGTTTAAATGTAGCTGAGTACTCAAAGGCAAAACCTTCTTCGCTTAAGCGTGTACGATAGTCGTACCAAACACCGTCTGTTGAAGACATGCCACGATGGGCTTCATCCACAAGAACAAGGTTATTGCGTTCAAAGCTGTCTACCGATACGGTTTTCACTTTGCCTTCTTCTTTGAGTTTGTTCATATCAATGATGGCAATACCTTCATTTTGTCCGCTAGACATACCGCCACCATCTTTGTTGAAGATAGTGGCTTTAATTCCAGAAAGAGTAAGTTCATTTAAATGTTGTTTACTCATTCCTTCATTTGGCGAAAGCACAATAATTTTATTGATAGCGATACTGCCGTTTATTCGTTTTGCTCGCTTCAAATAGAATATAAATTGCTTTATGTTGATGTGCATTAAAAGTGTCTTACCACTACCTGTAGCACACATATACGCTAACTTGTTCATTGAGCTAATGGTATATGGTTCCATCGCAAGAGCACCCAATGTTCTTGCGTTTTCGCTATCAATGAATTCGTTAAGCGACTTGCAGAAGGCTGATCTGTCTGCAAAGTAGTTGTCGAGATACATCTCAGTGAATAACAGGGAGATGTATTGAAAATACTTCAGGCTGATTCCACCACGGTTTTCTCCAATTTCTTTTGTATATCGACAGATTCTCTCATCGTATTCTCGCAACTTGTCTGTTGTGATACTACAATGTTTCATCTTTGCTATCTGTGCTATGTAGTGATGAAAATGAGTATTGCCATTTTCATCCAATCCTTCATATTCAATGCTGTTGAGCTTGTTACCCAAACTTTTCAGTTCGGTAGTGCCTATCTCACCAAGAAAGTAACGGAATAAAACCAAATAGGTTTCAAAGCTGACTGATGGTGAACTTTTCTTTTTTGCCATATTTCGTTATTCCTCCCACATTCGTTTATTGAATTCTGTTTCGATAAGCACCACTTTCCATTGCTCATCGTCAAGACGCAGATTCTCAAGGTTGTTATCCCCATTGATATATATTACATCAAACTCACGGTCGGCAGGATTGATGCGATATTTCGAAAAATAGGCATCCAGTGCAGCATTGCTCGTTAGAATATTATCTTGATTAATGTTACGCCATATAATCAGAGCTTTACGACCATCTGGTAATGTTCCTTCTATCTGACGAAAGCTATATATGCCATTTTGGTCTTTTTGCAAATCAACTGCACCCTCATATGGAGGATTAACAGCTTCTTTGGTTGAGAAGTAGGAGATTGAAGATTGACTATGAACAGAAAGACCAATCAGGTAATTGAAGGTTTCAACGACATCAACTTGTCTTTCTTTGCATTCATTCTTCTCTGTAATCTTCATATTATACTCAAATGGAGTGATGAAAGCCTCAAGGTTAAGCAAGCTGCCTTTTGATTCCATATCAAGCATATAGCCTATTAGATATTCACCTCCTAAGTTGGATCCGAAGAATGAGCCTTTCTCTTCAAGAGTAATGTTTGAAAGTGCATCTTCGTAACTTTCAAGACGCATATATTTCATTATTTGGGAAATGCCATTGTTATGCTCTGTTGGTTTACCACTATCCCATTCAGAAGAATAAATTGCTTTTTTTACTCTTGTTTTGGTAACTAATTCAAAGTATTCACCCATTTCAACAAGGATATACTTTCTGTTTCCATTAGTCTTTCGGTTTAAGTCAATTACAGCATGTCCTGTGGTTCCTGAACCTGCAAAATAATCAAGAACAATAGCTTGTTTATCGTCAAATGTGCCTGCTTCTATTGCTTCTTCTACTGTATAAAGTGACTTTGGAAATGGAAATCTACCAGAGTCTCCAAACATTTTTGTTAATAAGTTAGTACCATTAACAACAGCACTAAACTTTGAATCTACCCACAGGCTTGGTAATAAATCTCTATTCTCATCATCAAAATAACGTCTTTTAATTACGTTGTTATCAGAACAAAATAGCATATCGTTTTTCCAATACTCGTTAGCAGATTCATATCCTAAACTCCAACATCTTTCTGCTCCGTCTGCTCCTAATGGGTATACACGTAGATAACCTTCATTTGTATTTGAGGTTAGGTAGTCTTCGTTTATTAATGGAGGTTTTTCAAAACCTTTAATAGTGTGAGTTGTTGGGTCAACTAATACTGCGTAGAAACTATTAGGTCTGCCATATCGAAAATTATTATCACCAGTACCACTTCGACAGAACCCTCTTACTCTTTCTCCTGCATTTTTAGCTTTTCCTCGCAATATATCACTATTCTTTTTTACTGCAAATAAGTTGTATTCATGGGTTTTACTTACATTACTTCTGCCTGTTCCAGAACCAGGATAATGATTAACAATGACTTGAAATATATTATAATTAGGAAGAGTAAATTCCAAAACTTTGTATAAATTGTGAAGCTCAGTATCATCTATAGCTATAGAATAATATCCAATCGTATCAACCAATAATGATTTTCCTTCAAATAATCTGTTCTGCATTAATGATAACCAAGATGAATCTCTATATCCATTTTTATATAATATTGGTGTAGCATCAGTATTATATGGAGGGTCTATATATATGGTTTGAATTCTATTGGAGTATTGATTTTTTATTAATCTTAGAGCTTGAAAATTCTCGCTGTTAATCATCAACCCATTAGTTTTCTCATCTATATCATCTATAGACGCAATTAGACGATCTCGGAATGTGGTTGAAAAATTCTTTGTATCAACAATCAAGTTCTGATTCTCCTTCAAAAAATCTATGCTTGGAGGATTTGTAAATGCTGTTGTATGTAGATCTCCTTTGATTTCATCAATAGCATACATATCAATCCATTCTTGAATCTGCGGCTTGTTATCTGCTATCTCTTGATAGAACGATTCATCAATATGGTCGAGGGTGATACACCAATTTGTTTCCACCACAAACTTCTTCTTCAGCCAAAGTTTGCGCTGGAAATTCTCTATCTGCGCCAAGAATGTGATTATCTCCTTACCGATACGTTTTACCGCACGCACCTTTGCAAGATAACTTTCTGCACGTACTTCGTCATCTGTGTCAAGGTCATCGAGATGCATTACTTCGTTCTTGATAAAGAAGTCAAGTTCACGTGTGAGAAATCCACCTAAATCCTTATGAATGAAATAATCGAATGTGTTCTTTGCTACATATCCGTTAAGATGTTTCTGAATCAAAGTTACAGGTTTCTTTGGGTCTGTTGATGTTTGGTACATCAATGGCATCATCAATTCAGGTACACCAATAATATATTCACGAATTTTTGCATAGTTATCATCAACATAGTTCTTCTTTTTGTCTGCAGGTATGTCAAAGATAAAGCGAATGATTAGTTCCTTCGATTCAGCATTCCATTCGAATGTCTTCAATTCAGGCCGCTCATCATTTTCTGTATACAGCATGAACGCACGTTTAGAATCGTCAGTTTCCTTATTATTGTTCTGCTCGATTGTAGCATCAACCAAGCGAAAATGAACATTTATCCCTTCCTTTGTAACAAACGAATAATCCTTGAAGTTTTCAGCAGTCTTGATGTAATACTGGTCTTGGTTAGCCCAATACAGTTTTACTTCTTCACCTTCATAAGGAATGGCATAGACACCTTCTTTATAACGACGTTTAGAGATAAAATCTCCTTCGTCGTAGTAACGATTAAAGAATGAATATAGTGCAGAATAGACGTCGCTTTCGAGTGCTGACATATCTGAACCTTGAGATAATTGTTTCTGCAAAGCAATATATTCTTGCTTTTTGGGAGTATTGTCTTGAAGAGCATCAATAGTCATACCCATTGATTCAACATCCGACTCTATCTTAGCCAACTTTTGCTTGATTTCATCAGTCTTTTCATTTGCAAATGGGGCGAGAATCTCTTGTATTTTCTTGGGTAGACGATTCTCGAAGTAATCAACAATCTCACGTTGACGAATATTGATGATTCTGTAAATACCGAAATCAAGGTCAGACTTATCTAACTCAAATATAGTTTTCAATAATGCGACGAAGCGCTTCTGATATTCATTCATTATGTTATTTATTAATTAGTTAGTACTCCAACGAACAATAAATAGATTGTCTGATGAAGTTGTTTGAATCATTTTTCTCTCAAGTTCAGCAACGAGCTCTTTTCTACGAACAGATATTTCATCTTCCCTATTTTCAAGTTCATTACGCTTTCTACGCTTCTGACGGCGCAAGTCCTCTGCTTTAGCTTCAAAGCTGATACGTTCTTCTATATTTTCAGCTTGGCGAGCAAGTCTTTCTGTCTCACGTATATTACGTTTTACCATATCAAGTTCTTGCTCAATACCATCAATAACATCACGTTCCCAACGATAGATTCTGTCTTCTTCCTCTTTGAAGAATGAAAGATTTCTGTTATCCACATTCTTTGTTGTTGTTACGATGTGCTGTTTTGAATTAGCATCCAGTCGAGAAACAATGGTATCGGGTATTTCGATATTCATCTTTTCAGTTCCACCGCAGAGGAATAGTTTTTCGGCTTCTTCTTGTGTCAAAAACTTGCCATCCTCAGTGAATGCAGTAAACAAGCAATATTGTTCGTCTTCAAATGATGAAATTTGAAGCTTTGATAAAACCAAATAGCCTGATTGGCATCTAAGATATTCAGGCAGTACTACGTTTATACCAGTGTCTTTATTGTTGAATACGATTTCACTGTTGCAGTTGTCTGTATCTAAAACCATAGCTTTGCCGAGGACATATTGAGCTAAAGGGTGAGAAAGTCGATACGGAGCACCATCTCGCAGTTGTGAGAGTAAATCATATTTACCGCACGCGCAATTCGCAACCGACTTTTTGAGAACGAAAGAATGTTGTTTATCATCGAATTTAGCTTTGCCATCAAGCACATACTTTGTTAATTCCCAAAGAATATGTTCATATCTATTTAAGAAAGTACTTGCTTCATCTTTTGCTACACGAAGATGTTCTTGCACGTCAATATCAAAGTTTTCCAAAATTTGATGGCGAGTATCTTTCATGCGTTCGTCTATCTCAACCTGCATATCAGTTTGAAGACGATCGAATGCTTCATTGATTTCTTCTTCAGTTCTACATTGCTGATAGATTTCCCAAATGCGAGTTTCAAAGTCGATAGCGTCTGCCTTACCGAGAATTTCATCAGAAGCGCCGAATATATCATCAAAAAGGTTGAATTTCTCGTTAAGGATATTGAATACACGCACATCTGCGTAATTCCTGATATTTACGAAGTTGACAACAACATCATCATGTTTTTGACCATAACGGTGGCAACGACCAATGCGCTGTTCAATTCTCTGAGGATTCCACGGTAAATCGTAGTTTACAACAAGAGAACAGAACTGAAGATTAAGACCTTCGCCAGCAGCCTCTGTTGCAATCATAATATCTGCCGATTCTCTAAAATAATCTACTAATGCCATTCTTCGGTCAGCAGATTTGATGCCACTAACTTTTGAAGGATTAGCTTCGCGCCAGTTTTTATATATTTGTGTTGTTTTAGAGTCAGAACCACGACCATTGAACAATACGATTTTACCTTCGTAGCCATTCGCTTCAAGATATTCTTTCAGATATGCCTGTGTCTTTGTAGATTCAGTAAATATCAATGCCTTTCGTGAAGCACCTTCTTTGGCTTGCATCTCAAATGATTTATCCAATGCTTGAAGAAGAGCTTCTGATTTGGAATCTTGCTTTATCTGTTTGGCTTTGTTGATAAATGATTGTAATAGTTCAATCTCAGCCTTTAGTTTATCAATGTCAATCGCATCCTCTTCCTCGGCTGATATATCTTCGTTATCATCAACATACAAATCTATTTCTTCATCATCGTCTATCAAATCCTCTGCTGTAAATAAGAGCATAGATGCCGTTTCGAGCATCTTTTCAAGACGTGATTTTATATTGGTCAATGTACTTATAAGAGCAAAAGTTGAAGAAGCCAATATCTTACGGATTATCATTGTAGTCAACTTCTTCTGCTGTGCAGGAACTGAGTAGATATCGTTTCTTCTGAGAAAATCAGAAATAGCTCGATATAACTCATATTCAGCATCAGTTGAGTCGAACTTCTGTGTCAGTGGTAATCTATTTGTATAATTGATATATTCTTTTACATCACGTCTCAATGTACGTTTATACATCGTAGACAATCGTGCACGAAGGTCGGTATTATTTTCTCCAGAACCGTATTCACTTCTAAATGATTTCTCGCTACCAAAAATATGATCATCAATTATGCTTGTCAAACCATAAAGCTCCAGTAATGAGTTTTGGAAGGGGGTAGCTGTAAGCAACAACTTCTTTGTTGTTGTGAGAGCATCACGAACTGCATGAGATGTTTTGCTTGATTGGCGATAAACATTTCTCAGTTTGTGAGCTTCATCAATGATTGATATATCGAAACCATGCATCAATATTTCATCCTTTTTACGAGCCACAAAATTATAGGAACAAATAATTGCCTTATTCTTTGAATATGGAGATCTGCCGTTCTTGATGGCTTCATTGTAGTTCTTGGTGTCAAGGATAATATTGTCAATACCAAATTTATCTATCAATTCTGTACTCCATTGTTTTCTTAATGCAGCAGGACAAACAATTATAATCTTTCGTTTGCCTATAGCCCAATATTGGCAAATGACCAAACCTGCCTCGATAGTCTTTCCTAAACCGACTTCATCAGCTAAAACGATACCTTTGGATAGTGGTGATTTGAATGCAAAGAGTGCTGCATCAATCTGATGTGGATTGATGTCAACAGACGCACTCATTAGTGATTGCGAGATTGAAGATAGTTCACCGCCCACAGCTTTTTGTGTAAGCAAGTTTGCGTAATACTTCGCGTGATATTTAGTTATCATACTAATAAAAAACTTCGTCACAAAACGCTTTAACAGATTTAGTCAGACGTAGATATGAAAGAGTATCCTTTTGATTCATCGCCTTCGACTACGTTATAGTTGAATGATAAATATTTTGCTCTTAGTTGACCTATTTATTAGGTGAATATGTTTGCGAAAATACACATTCGAACTTGAAAATACCATTATTTGTACCGTTTTCTTCTAAAAATCTACGGAATAGTTGGTAATGTGGAAAATTCACTCTCATCTGTCCCTTCCGTTCATTTTAAGATAATTACTGATTTACCTGGAGTTCTACATTCCTAAATTAGCCCACATTTCTGAGTTTTTTGGTTCGTACTGTAACCCAAATTAGTGGACATGTGCTTTTTTTGAAAAACCGGCCAATCGATTACAATTGAACCGATCGTCGAGTATGCCGGTAACGATGCCGTGTACTTCTGGCGAATTGATGGGAAGACAGTGGGCCGCGATAAAACATATACTTACGAAGCCGGGAATGATTCTTTCACATTCTATATTGACTTTTCGATTACGACAGATTACGGCTCGGACGAATTGGAGATACAGGTGGATATAGTGTCTTTGCTTTCCCCAAAAATTTTACTGGCGGTTCCGGAAGAAGGGTATATTGTTCCTGTAGGCGTCGATCTGGAACTCAAACCCGAGGTAATCAATTCCGAAAACACCGAATATACGTGGACGGTGTACGGAGAGAAAAAAAGTGATCAAAAAGATTTCATATTCAACTCGTCGAAAATCGGTATGTATGAAGTGGTGCTTATTGCTAAAAATGCTGACGGTGAAGGGGTGTTAAAATTCAATGTCAAGGTCTGCACTTCGGAAGAGATGCCGTTCGAATGGATGTGGGAAACAGAAACATTCAACTTAACGATTGGACGTACGGCTTTTATACGCTCTTATTGGATTAAGAATGCTTTCGATGCCACCTATTCATGGCAGGTAGACGGCAGTGATGAGATTGTGCAAACCGGGCATGAGTGCCTGTTTGCCTACAAACCAGAAACACAGGGGACACATCCGGTAACTGTTACGATGAAAAACCAGTATATCGAGCGAAAAAAGACGTTTACGGTTAATGTTTATCCTCCGGTTCAGCCCAGGCCGATTACCGCTACCAGTAAGGCTACGGCGGATCATGGTTATTTTTTCCTTCTGGCGCCAGCCCAACACGTCAATCGCGGTAATAGTGAAACCGTAATCCCTTTTGCGAACCAAGCGGCGGTCAATGCTTTCATCTACGACCATCCCGGTTCAACCGAATTCGGAGCGTCACTCGGTGCTTGGGGCGGATATCTGATGGTCGGATTCGATCATAGCGTCGAAAATAGCGGCGCATACGACCTGGCGATTAAAGGGAATCAGTTTCCGGATTGGTCTGAGCCCGGTATCGTATGGGTGATGCAGGATGAAAATGGCGATGGAGAGCCAAACGACACTTGGTGCGAACTTAAGGGAAGTTTTTACGAGGCGGAAGGATATGTCCGGGATTACGCTGTAATCTGCTGTAAATGAGGAATCTACGAGCCGATTATATGGTAAGATAATTTAGGCAATACCGGTAAAGTAGACTACATTCACAGTCATTATCCGCCTACGTTATATCCGCGTTGGATCGATACCGAAAGTTATACGTTGGTCGGCTTTCGCCTGCCATCGGCTACAGAGCAGTCATCTACTTCAGGATACTGGGAGAGCAGGGATTTAGGCTGGGGGTATGTTGATAATTACAGCCTGATCGATATGTTTGTCAACGATGGGAATCCAAATGCAGGCTGGGTTGCTAGTCGCCTGAGAATAAGCGATGCCGTTACCTGCGACGGAAAACCGATTCGTCTTGATTTTATCGATTTTGTCAAGATACAGACTGGCGTCAACGCTACGGCCGGAGGCTAGGGCGAAATTTCGACCGAAGTCGGTGCCGTCCAAGATCATAATATGATAAAAAATCAATAATCATACGGTTGTTCCCATCTTATTAAAGCTTATAAAATCTACGGGTTTTATAAGCTTTTTGCATTTATGACTATATAGTGTTCTTTCACTTGCGACAGATGTCTTCCAGATAGTGTTTGACCCGGATGTATTCGCAGGATTTGGCGATAACGTAGCCGCCGTTTTCCGACCATTCGAACGGGGAGAGATGCTTTCCGGCGAGTATGTTTGCCGTCTACGCTGATTTTAAAATACCCATTTTCAAACAGCGTTTTTAGTTGTGACTAATTTATTGTTGTCCTTTCAGGTGGGCCGCTGGCGTTTTTTGTTATTGGTTGTTTTTTATTGTATTACAAGGGAGTGTTTGTATCGGATTAGTCATATATCTTCTTTCAAAAGGCATCTACCTGTTTTTTATCTCGTAGGTTTCATATTTCCCGTCGAACATGCTTTGTTCCAATGGCTCCAGTTTTCTTTTTTCTGCTCAGCTTCGTTAAAGCCCAACGAACCATCCGGATTCTGATGTAAAGAGTATGGGGGCGGAACATTGCTCCCGGTCTCGAAGACCAATGCAAGCTCGGATTTATTCCATACTCTGATGTCTTAGCTATTCAAATTTATAATCTTTACAGTTTATGAGCCAATTTTTTCAGGGAAAGACAGGGCGCTTCGACCTGATATGGGCTTGACATTTTTGCGAGTTCATACAGGGGCAGGCGATAAGGATTTCCTGAGCGAGGATGACAAAGATGAGCCTTACTCTGGAGAAAGGTCGATTCCGGTTAATGCCTTATCATTGACGCGGGTTGGCAGGTCGTTGTTATCTTTGCGGTTTGTTGTCTTGCCAATGTTTATTTCGCTCTGAGAGGAGATGACTGGACGGATGAGCAAAAGGCAGAAATAGAATCGTTGCCGTTTCGTTACCTCGTCCTATTACAAAAAATGTAACGTCCCTATTTATTAGACTGTTACATTAATCTAAAGGCGTTCGATGACGAGACGGGCTTTTACATTCCGGGTAAGGCCGTTTTGCCGGAAGCTGCGGCCGGGCTTATTCGAGCGAGAACGAAAAATGGTCGTAAGGTTCCGTGCGCAGCGACAGGCCGACCGTCGACGGCGAGACGGCGAACAGCGGCGAGAACGTGTGAACGGTCACCGTTTTGCCGTCCGGATGGAATTCGAGTATCCGTAGCCAGCCGTCGCCCCCGTTGCCGTGCCAGCCGCCCCCTTCGGCCTGCGCGTTGAACATCATCTGGTTGACCGTGCGCCCGGCCCGGTTCTTATCCGTACGGAAACCTACGTGGCCCCGGTGCGACATTTCGTCTACCACGTGGCCGCAAAGTACCATCGACGAATTGGCCGACGGTTCGACCAGTTTTTCCCACAGGGCTTTCCCGCAGGTTACGTCCGTTATTTTGTAACCTTCTTTTTCGATCCGCCTGCCTTTTGAGTCCATGTAACTATGTGTCAGGTATATGACTTTGTGTTCGCTGTATTCGGGCTTGTTTGCCAGCGCTTTGGCTTCCGCTACGACGGCTGCCCGCGGATTGAATTCCAGCGAGACGATCAGAAACCGGTCGCCGCCGGGCGCCTGGAATTCGTACCAGGCGTTTTCGAGCGTCGGGATGCCCGCTTCGTTTTTGAACATACCTTTCAACAGGCCGGTGTACAGGCTCTTCCGGTTGGCGGGGAAGAACGAGTTCAGTTGGCTGTAACGGTTCTCGGCCCGGTCGAAACCGTGATCGTGGTTACCGGTGCACAAGATGTACGGAACCACGTCGTCGAGGATGCCGAACGCATCCGAGACGAACTGCCACTGTTTGTCCGAGGGCAGGTTGCCGTTTACTCCGTCCGGTACGGTACGTTGGTTCTGTTCGACCAGGTCGCCGGTGCAGAGCACCAGCCGGATGTTCAGACGTCGCTTGTTCTGCTTGATCCAGTGCATCATCAGTTCGAACGTCGGGTGGTTGTAATCGAATTTGGTGTAGGTTTGCGGATCGGGTATCAATACCATGCACCATGAACTGCTGTCGCTCAGCGCTACCGGTTCGGGATTCTGCGCGGCGGCGAACGGCCCGTTCAGACAGGCCAGGATCAGCAGGATAATCAGTTTTCTCATCGCTGCGATGGGGGCTGGTTTTACAACAGTTTATCGATTTCTTCGACGATCCGGTCCTTCTCGCTGGGACGCGGTGCGTTGTGGGAAACGATTTTCCCATTCCTGTCGACTAGCATATAGTGCGGAATTCCTTCGATTCCGAATTGCGTATAAAGTTCGTTGATCTGCTCCGAAGTCGGCTTGTAGTGGATTCCGGTCAGCTTTTCGGCGAGAACCGTCCTGCGCCACTGATCGTTCGGGCATTGTCCGCAGAGGAATACGAAAACGACGTTCTTATTCTGGTAGTGTTGCTGTAGTTCCAGCGAGAACGGCATTTCGGCCATGCACGGTCCGCACCACGGTGCCCAGAAATCGACGTAAACGACCTTGCCCGCGTGGTCGGCGACGATCGATTCGAACAGGTTCCCGCGGATCGTCGAGTCGGGTTCGATCAGTTGCGTTCCTTCGGCGGGTTCTCCGTTCAACACAGCGTTCAGTTCGTCGTTGGCGGCCTGCATTTTTTCGCGCATGTAGGCGTTGGCGAATTGTTCCGGCGCGATGTATCTGTTCAGGATATCGGTCGGTGCGTTGGGCAGCATCTCGAGGTAAAACCGGCAGCGGATCAACTCTTCGGTGAATCCAGACGTTTTCTCTCCCAGACGCTTTTGCAGGAATTGCAGCGCGTCGTCGTCGGATTTGATTGCCGGATTGTCGTCCATTTCGCGGTAGATCGACTCAAGCAGGTATTGATTGTACATATCCAGGAAGGCGGCGTGCTCCATCGTGACGATCCGGTTATCGTCGGGATCGTAGCTTTTTACAAAGCGAATGAAATTCTTCGGCAGTTCCGGCGCCTGGGCTTCCGGATTTTGCTGTTTGATCACCTGACAAATGTTGGCGTAAGTCAATTTTGCCTGCCACGTTCCGTATCGCAGCATGTCTTCCACCCATGCGTTCAGCTCTTTGACGGGACGGTGCTCTTTGCGGAACCGGTTCCATACGTCGCGGTATTCCCGCTCTTTGCTATCGGCGAAGGTTTCGAACTCTTCCGGCGAATATTTGCGGATGGCCTGTTCCATGCTGTTTTCGCCCGTGTATTTCAGCCGCAGCGGTTGGTAATATTGCTGTAGATCGGCCATATCCCGGTTCAGCGCCGCCGCGCGTTCGTTTCCGGCGAACGTGATGACAGACTCCGGAACTGTTCCGTCGCGGATCGTATCGTTCCAGACGCGGGCGTCGAGTTCGATGTAGAGGCTGTCGCCCGGAGCGAGGCACAGGCGGTGGGTCTGCCGGTAGTTCATCAGCACTTCCTGCGGGTAGCCCAGCAGGGTTTCCATGCGAAAGGCGCCTTCTGCGTCCGCCGATACTTTCAGCGTATTCTGGCCGCTCTGTTTCAGCAGGCCGTTGAATCCGAATCCGATGTCCTTACGGTCGGGATGTTCGTCGAAATGACGAATTTTGCCGGCGATTACGACGCGGCCGGTTTGCCAGGGATCCGCTTGCCGGGAACAGGAGCAGATCAGCAAGGCGGAGAGCAGCAGGAGTGTGATGCGCATGATACGATTGGTTTGATTGATCGCCAAAGATAGCACAATAATCCGACAAATCGCCCATCCGCCGAGGGCCCTCGGCGGATGGGCGATTTGTCGGTACTGTCCGGGGCTCGCTTTAGTTCGCCGACAAACTATTTGACTTCGATCGTGTAATTGTTATTGTAGCAAACGAGCGCCCACTCGTCGTTCTCGTATTTGTGTCCGGGGCTTTTCTGAACGAAGCGATAGGGCGTTTGCAGCAGCGGCAGTTCGGCACGGTTCAGGAACGACGCGAAGTCGGCCCCGTGCATTTTGATGCCGCCGATGAAAAGTTTCGCGATGTCGTACCCCCGGTATGCGTACAGGCTCGGAAGCGAATTGAAAGCCGATACGTAACGGCGGTCGAAATTGAGTACCCGTTCGTTGCCCCGGTCTGCATGATAAGAGGTGACATAGCGCAGGTTCAGCTTGAAGAACAGGTTTCTTTCGATATTCTGCAGCCGGGCCCAGCGCGAACTCCCGATAACCCGGATCGCCGGATTCTTAATGCTTCGCGAAGTCAGGCTGTTTTGCACCGAACTGACGTAAGCCAGAATTCCGTCGATATTCGTTTCATCCGAAGCCAGCACGACGATCACGTTTTCTTTTTCTCCGCTGAGCAACCCTTCGAGGGCCGTTCCGCCCATGCCTTTGACATAGTTGAAGCGGTGCGCTCCCTGCGGGATCAACGGCTGTATCTCGGCCGCGAATTCCGAATCGTTACCGGTCGCAGAAATCACGATGACATTTTTGTCTCCCGCGAATTCGTTACGCAGCTTGTCGTTCTTGACCGAAGGCCCCGGCGCGGCCTGGAACAGCAACGGACTGTCGACGCTTTCCACGACGGCCAGCGGCGATACGACCGGAATGCCGTGCTGTGCGGCGAATGCCGCGACCGGCGGAAAACATTCGTCGTAGACCGGGCCGATGATCAGGTTGGCGTTTTGCAGTTCGGGCTGTTGCAGGATTTCGGCTGTTTCGGCGGCCGATTTGCCGGTATTGAACAGGTCGACTTTGACCGAAATGCCCGAGGTTTTCAGCTCTTCGAGGGCCAGCAGCGCTCCCTGGTAAAATTCCAGGAACTGGCGTCCCGACACGCCGGCTCCTTTCAGCGGGAGCAACATGGCCACTTTAATGACGCCGGTTACGTCGACCGGCCTGATCGATGCGCTTTCCGTTGCCGGTTCCGTTCCCGGATGCTGCGACAGGGAATCCCGTACCGGTCGGTCGGTTCCTTGCTGCGGGATCGGGACACGCAGGATGCTTCCCTCTTTCAGTCCGTCTTTCAGGATCGGTTCGTTGTAGGCCGCGATCGAATCGACCGGCAGACCGAAGCGTTTGCCGAGCGAATAGAGCGTTTCGCCTTTTTCCACGACGTGGTGGGTGAAACGGTCGGATACGCTGTTCAGCGCGTCTTTGTAGGATTCGATCTGCTCCTCGATCTCTTCGGTGTCGCTTTTGCCCTGGCTCGCCTTGCGGATGTTGATTTGCTGGCCGATCGACAGGTGCGCCGGGTCGAAACCTTCGTTGTCTTCCATCAGTACGTCGAGTCCTACGCCGTAGCGTTTGGCGATCGAGTAGGCGGTTTCGCCCTGGTTGACGGTATGGATATCGAACAGACGTTTCCTTTTACGGTCGGAAAGCGGTTTCTCGGACGCTTTGACGACCGGGATCTTGATTACCTGGCCGGCCTGCAGACCGTCGGCGACGTGCGGGTTGCTCGCCCGGATGGAGTCTTCGTCGGTGTCGTACACTTTACAGAGCGAGTAGAACGTGTCTCCCGGTTTTACGGTGTGTACGTAGTAGCTCTCTCCGCCGATCGTGACGATGCTCGTCGATTTCTGCGTTTGATTTTGTGCCTGAACGGTAGCCGCGGCCACTATCCAGCAAACGATAAACAGCAATATCTTTTTCATCCCAGGTTCAAAGTTACCCGCAAAAATACAAAAAAAGCCGATACGACGAAAGCCGCGCGCCGTTCGTGTCTATTCGACCCTGAATTTTTTGCTTACTTCTACGGGCATCGGTTCCGCGGACGGCGTATCCAGATCGTAAGGGGACAGCGCGTAGCGGGTGCCGACTCCGTTGGCCGTAACGGTCAGCAGGTGGTCGCCCGGGGTCAGTTCTTCGCTGGAGAGCGAAACGCCCGTTCCGCCCGCCGCCGTCTCGACCGTCTGCCCGTCGATGGCTACGGTGAAACTTTCGGGCTGCACGCCGACGGTCGTCCAGTGTACCGATATTTTCCCGTCCTTACAGTGAACGGGCGCTACGGCCATGACGGTAACATCGTCCGCCTGCCCGTTGTAGATATCGACCAGCGCCCGGGTCAGGTTCAGGTAATAGAAACCCCATCCGCCGTTGTCGCCGCGGAATCCGGGGGCCGTCAGCGATACCGGTTCGTAATCGTCGCTGTATTCGACGCTGTAACTGTCCACGAAAATATCCTTGTCCGGCCCGTACCCGTGCGATCCCTGACCGGTAAATTCGTTGAATTGGTGCAACATTACCATGCGCGGACGGTGTTCGAGGGCGGTTTTGAACGATTCGAGGTATGTCCATCCGTCCCGGCGGCCCCATGCTTCGGGCGCCTTCCAGCCGTTTTCGGCGAAACAGGCCGGATTGACCGTCGTGCATTCGGCCACGTCCCCTTTATAGGTCACGGTCGGTTTCAGCGAACCGTCCATCCAGCTCCAATACCCCAACTTATCGTGTCCGGTCAGTTGGTTTTGCGACGACATCCAGCGGATCGTAAAGCGCGAGCTGTCTACCGGAGGATTTCGTCGGCGCAGGTCGTCGATCTGTTCGGCCGTCCATCCGAGCGTCTGCTTGAAAAACGGAACGCGGAAGGCCGTTTCGGTCTTGCCCTCCTTGACGCCCATGGCTCCCGTATCCAGAATGACGGTCAACGGTTTTCCGTCGTATTCGTACCACAATCCTTTGAAACGGGGATTGCGCACCATGTATTGGTAGATCCAGTTCAGCTCTTCGTTCAGCGCTTCCATCGTCGCCGGGGGGCCGTTGCTCAGGCCCGGCATGATGATCGCCTGCGGAACGGGAAGACCCTCGTCGCGCATGTCGGCCATCACTTCGAGCGCCAGTTCGGTGTTGTGCACGATGGCGTTCACTCCGTCGCCGCGTTCGTCCCAGTGCTTGCAATCCCAGATATGGTTCGACCAGTCGAACAACACGGCGTCGGCGCCCGAATCCATCAGCCACAGCAGGTGCTGACGGATCACGTCGGGATCGGTAAAGTCGTAAAAGCCGACCAGCGGAACGGCCTGAGCCGTCGTCCACATGCTGCCCGGAGCGAACCACGGCTCCCATTGCGATACGAATGCGGTCGGATGTTCCGGTCGCTGCGGAATGTCGCGGCGGCGGACGTCGACGTCGATTTTATTGGAATGCAGTCCGGCGTTCGGCATCGGCCTGCCGGTCAGGTAGGGCCTGTAATCTTTCAGCCCGCACCACAGCGACGTGTCGCGCGGTACGGCCACCACCTCGATTTCGGCCGTGCCGACGTTTGGCAACGGCAGCAGCAACAGCGCCCTGCCGTTGCTGTCCGGAAATTCGTGCGATCCCCACCTGCGTCCGTTGACGTATGGCATCAGAATCACTTCCCGGACGGAATCGCCCTGCGAAGGCGTGTAGCTCGCTTCGATCTGCACGGTGCGTCCCATGTCGATTTGTTGAACATTGGCCGTGATTTGCAGTCCTTCGCGCTGCGAGCAGGACGACAGCCACAGGACGGTGCAGAGCGACAAAATTAATCGCGCAGTGCGGTCGGCGCCGTGCGCGAAACGGAAAGTACGGGTATTCATAGTTCGGTTCATTAAGGGTTCGAATGTTCGATAGATAAGGATAAAGGTAAAAAAAATTATCGGATAAACCGTCCGCCCATTCCGTTTTTTTTGTACCCGGATTTTTTCCGAAGAGTCCGTCTCAGGTTTTTTGCATCTGTATTTTTCGGAATATTTCCGGATGCGGAAGGCGTAAAATGCGTATTTCGGAGGTTTTTGACGAAAACGGATCGTTCCGGACGTTAAAAGTGCTGAAAAATTTGTTATTCTGATGGGAAACCCGTACTTTTAGAATTATGTTTCAATGTAAAAATTATTGATTATGAGTAAAAAAGAAAAAAGCATCGAATTGCTGAACAAAGCCGTGTCCGACGAACTGTTGGCTGTAAACCAGTATATGTATTTTCACTTCCGTTGCGACGATTACGGGTACGACCTGCTTTCCAATCTGTTCAAACGCACTGCGATCCACGAAATGCTGCATGTGGAACGCCTGGCCGAACGGATTCTGTTCCTCAAAGGAGAGGTGGAGATGACCCCGTCCGGTTCGGTCGAAAAAATCCACTGCGTGAAGGAGATGCTGAAAAAAGCGGCTGAAATGGAAACCGGCAGCGTGGACGATTATAACAACTGGGCCAACGAGTGCGGGGCGAACGCCGATTCGGTGACCAAGAAAATGTTCGAAGCCCTGGTCGGCGAGGAAGAGGTGCACCTCGACCAGTACGAAACGGAGATCGATAACCTCGAAAAATACGGGGACAATTACCTGGCGCTGCAATCCATCGAGCGTAGCAAAAGCGTCGCTACGCAAATGGCGGCTCCCGCTGCCGGCGAATAGCGATGCGTCGTTGATATCTGTTGCGAAGAGGAATCCACTGCTGGATTCCTCTTCGCGGTTTTAGGCTTCTAAGTAGAAATCAGAAACAAATTGTAATGATTTAACGCTACTTTCGTGCAATATCTTGATAAGTTGATTTTTGCACGAACAAACAGGGAATAAGGTAACGAATAGGCAACGGTTCTATTTTCCGTTCGGTGCTTCGATTTTCACCACATCAAATAACTGATGTAAAGATAGTTAAATAAATCGAAAAAAGCAAGCGAGCCACCGTTTTTTTCGGGTCGGGGAGCGTTTTTGCCGTTTCTGCCGGAGCACAGCTCCCCTCCCGCTTCACCCGGTAGCGACCAGCAAAAGGCCCGGTGCGATAGCAGGCAAGGCCGCCCGTAGGGCGCTCGTATAGCCTTGCCAGCTATCGTACCGGGTCGTATCTTCGCGTACGGGTGAAACGGGAGCCCTTACAATCCGCGTCCCCTCGATCTTTTGATAACGGGAGTTTCGTTCCGTTCCTGCGCCCTGTCCTGCCGCAAATCTTTCCGGGGCTTTCGCGGGTCTCCCCAGCTTTCCTTATATCCGGTATCTTCCGGCCTCTCCTTCCACAGATAAGGCCGTGCGGTTTCACCCATATTTCCCCACCATTGCACGAGCGCACGCACCGTATAACCTCTCTCTATCAAATCCCGGTCCATGCGCCGCATGGTGTATTTCCCATATTTCACCCATTCGTTCGGGTCCTTGTCCGTATAGGCCAATCCGCGTGTCAGTTTATCGTCCATGACTAAATAGCCGTCGAAAATGCGGTTTTCGTACCGCATCCCTTCGATATAAACGGGTTGTCCATCCTTGATTTGTTCTACCTGTTCGTCCGTAAGCCGTATGCCGAACATAATCGGGTTCCGGTTTATTTTTTCTGTCGATAGCCTTTCTTCGGTCAGTATGTCCCATTGGGGCGTGCGGTTCACCCGGAACCGGGACGTGTTGCGACAGCCGTTTTCCTCGTAACGGTACGTCAGTCCTTGCGGCGAATATAACTGCCGCTGCTGTTCGGGCGTCAGTTTTCTGCCCCGTATTTCGGTAATCGGTTCCGGAGCGGGTATGTTCGCGGATTGCTCCTGCTGTTGCTTCTGTCGCTGTAAATATTCGCTTATTCTGCGTCCGTCGATCTCTGCCTGTTCCGTAACCCTCGCGGCCGTATTTGCGACGAACCGGTTTTGTTCGATAGTCTTGCATAAGTTCGCATAACTGAATTTCCGATCTATTTTCGAGGCTTTGAACGTGATCCCGTTCCTTGTCAATGTCAATCCCTGCACCTCTTTTTCGGGATCGCCGCCCCGGTGTACGAATGCCGTTGCGATTCCCTGCCGTTTCAGTTCGTCGGCCAACGCCGCAAGGGAAAGGCAGCGGGGCAACGTTTCTTTAATCGCTTCGTAAATAGCATACTTCACTTTGTCGGGGTCGTGCAGTTTCTCGACCTTTACATTCTGTTTCCCCTCGGAGAACGTCAGCCCGTGTTTCTGCTTCATAGCCTTGCAGACCGCTACGCTCCGGATTCTCTCGTTATGGCTCCGTACTAACTTCGCATCATACTTCACCCGATTATAGAGGATATGCAGGTGCGGATGTTCCGTGTCGGTGTGCCGCACGATCATATACTGCGTATCGGTTATTCCCATACGCTGCATATATTCCCGTGCGAGTTCGGTCATAAATCCGTCTGTCAACTTCGGCGCATCCGCTTTGTGAAACGACAACGAGATATGCCCTACCACCTCTGCCTTTTCAGGCCGTGCCTTTCGTTGGAAATTGAAACTGCCGATCATGTCCGTTATACTCCGGGTATCTATTCCGTCGTTGTCGAGCATACGGGCATGACCGCTCTTTTCGAGCAGGTAGCGCACGGCCCCGCCGAACGACTTACCCGTTACGATCTTAGCTATCATAGTTCCCTTCTTTTTTCTTTTTCACTGTTCAAAAGTTAAAACTGGCGTAGGGCCTTACCGCCTTTTCCCGCTTCCCGTGAAGTAGCCGCGTATTTCTTTTGCCAATCGTTCGTAAAACTCGATCAGCATAACAAGGCGAATCACGATGCCGTCCATTCCCTTTTGGGCATTGGCTATGCGTGCGAGTTGGTTCAGATTGTTTCCCTGCCGGATCAGTTCTGCGACGGCGGCTAATATTTCCGGCGGGATTCTCCGCGGCGGTTGCCCCGTAAGTACCTTTTCCCGGCAATAGGTAGCCAGATCGAACCCCGCCGCTTTTGCTTCGTTTTGCAGTCTTTCTTTCACTTCGGGCGTAACGTGAAACTTGACCTCTGCGGAGCGTTTTTCGGCTATGGCTTTGTGCGGTCTGCCGCCCTTGTTACGGTTATCTGTTTTGTTATCCGCCATAACCTGCACCTCCTTCCTTTTGCTTATGTCCGGGCGTTCGTTTTCCGGCCGGGCGACCGAGAGGGAGCCGGTCGGCGGCATCGCAGATGCCGATAGTCCCGAATCCCCTGCGACCGACGGGAGCGGGGGATGTTCCGGCGTGCGACCGAGGGGAGCGCGTCGGGCGGGACAGCCCCGCAGGGCAAGGTTGCCGGAGCGTCCGAGAAGCCCCCGGATGGGGGTTTCGAGGGCCTCCGGATACAACCTTGCTGCCTTTGCTCTCGGGAGCGTCCGATGCCGGGTCGTCAGACCCGAACGCGGCACGCCGGAGCTGTCCCCGAAGCCCTGCCGGATTGTGTCGGCAGGTGCCGGGGACGGCAAAGGCGGGACGCGCAGCATCCGACGCTCCCGCTTCGAAGCGATACCGGAAGGTAAGGGGACGCATAAACGATAAGGGGAAAGCTCTGCAAAGACATGCCGGTTTCCGCAACCGGACGGGATACGGATACCTTCATGCCGGAGTGCGGCGGACGGCGGCAGGGAAATAACGCTGCATGGAATCGAGACGTGAAGTTTCCGGCAAAGGTACGTCTGGCCGGTGCGGATGTGCGCCGCCTCAAAGCGGCAACGGGCGGCAAAGATTCCCTTCCCGGTTTTTCTTTTGCCCCGCAAAACGTTGCGGGAAACGGACGGCCGATGCCGGCAGAAACGACGATGCCATGCGACTTGGGCCCGCTTGGGCGTCAAAAGAGCGTTTTTCCCGGCCGGAACGACGTATCTTGCACAGCGGACGGCCATACATGGCCTGGAACGGACATGGGGTACAACCTGCGTCCTCCGTACTTACTTTTACGGCAGGAGTGCACGCCTGCCTTCATTTATCCGATTTACTCACTTAAAATTTTCAAAGCCTATGGCAGTTCTCTGTATCGACGAAAAGGTCTGGCAGGCCTTCGTCGGAAGATTGGAAACGCTGGCCGAACGGGCCCGGCTGCTGGAACACCGGTACGAGCCGAGGACGGACAGCAGTTGAATCGACTCGCAGGACGTATGTCTTGCGCTGGGAGTCAGCAAGCGGACGCTGCAATCCTACCGGGAGCGGGGACTGATCCCGTTCTCCAGCGTAGGAGGAAAGTATTTCTACCGGGAAGGCGACGTCGCGGCGTTCCTCGAATCGAGAACCGAACCTAAAAGGAGATAAGGCATGTCGATGGATTATCTGACTCCCGAAAGCGACGAGGTCAAACAGGCTTTCGTCAGGCTCGGACAGATCGAACGGGCCCTGTGCCGGGCGGCGGAGAACTACGTGCCGCCGATCCGGGAGGAACGCTACCTGACCGGACGCGACGTATGCGACTACCTGCATATCTCGCCCCGGACGCTCCAAACTCTGCGCGATACCCGGCAAATCCCCTACACGGCTGTCAGCGACAGGGTATTCCTCTATCCCGAAAGTGGGATACGCGAAACGCTCTGCAAGAATTACCGCCCCACCGAAGACTCGTTCTAACCTCACGAACGGGCCAAGCGCAACGAAGCCGGGACGCAAATGGGCATCGACCCCATTTGCATCCCGGCTTTTCGTTCTCCGATTTTACATTTAATTTTGCGGTTCGGGTAGCTAACCTGGCTGGCAAATATCTTTATTTCTGCGATACCCCTGAATGGGTGCTTGTTCGTTTGCGAATAATTTTCTACTTTTGCAATGCCGTGTATAACATGTGCTCGGCATACATACAGAAAGTGTTTTCGCACTGTCCTTACCAAGAAATCTGACAATTTCAATTGACTAAAGGATGGACGAACGGCACTCATTTCTTGTTTAGACTATGGCTGGGAACGCTCTCTGCGTATCTATACCCCATATCTATTCGAGTGTGGGGTATTGCGTCGTTTACTTTAGTCAGGGTTTTGTCAGAACCTCTTGGTAGATAAACGAAATCAGCTCCACACTTTCTTTTTTACAATGCTTCTGAGGAGTCGGGGAGCAAAAGTCGTATCAATTGTTATGAAAAAAGTTTTATTGTTGGCTGTTTTTGCGGCCGGAGTTGTTTTTTGCGCTAATGCACAAGACAAAAAAGTTTCATGGGGCGTGCGTGCCGGAATGAACTTGTCGAACATCGGCGACAAGTACACCGGAGAGAGCAAGGCGGATTATGAACAGGATTTCAAAACCCGTGTCGGATTCAACATCGGTGTCGTTATGGACTGGAACCTTAGCGAGCATTTCACGATCCAGCCGGGACTCTATTTTACTACCCGCGGGGGCAAGCTCGAAGAAAACGATGACGATTATAATGAAAAATGGCGGGCAAGTTACCTTCAGCTACCTGTGCTGGCATCATACAGGTTTAACCTTTCCGATAAGGTAAAATGGCATATCAATGCAGGTCCTTACATTGCATGCGGCCTTGGTGGTAAAGTAAAATGGGAAGAAGATACCGACAAGGGAGATTATAAAATATTCAAAACGACAGATACAGACTCCGATGAGGAAGGCGGCGGCGTGAAACGCTTCGATGCCGGACTGAACTTCGGGACTGGTATTTCGATAAATAAGGTGTATATCGGGGTATCTTACGACCTGGGCCTCGCCAATATCCTTGACGACAAACAGTGGGGCAAGGATTATAAAGCGAGAAACCGCAACTTTGCCATTACGTTGGGATATAATTTCTAAAAGTGTATCTAATAAGATAGTGGGCCGCTACATGCCCACTGTCTTTTTAGTGAGAGCGTATCAGTTTCGACGACGATATTGCTTTGATTGAGTATTATTTCAAAATGTAATTCGACACTATGAAACGTTATTTATTATTGCTATTCTGTGCGACTGCTCTTATTTTGAGCGGTTGTTCGAAAGACGACGAGAGGGGAGGAGGGATAATCGATGCCCGCGATCTGATCGGGAAATGGGAACTTTATATGGAGTACGACGCAGATTATGGTGAATGGGATGATGAGTTCGGAGAAGAAGCAGGGTGCATTGTAATAAACGAATACCACGAAGATGGCTCGGGATTCTGGACCGAAAGTGACTATCCATCGCACATATTACGTTATGTTCCTTTCACATACAAAGTCGATGGCAATATGCTCAGACTCTATTATGACGACCGCGGTGTAGAGGAAGTAGAGGAAGCGCGGATTGAGAAGTTGACAGCCTCCGAATTGGTATTGGCTTATGACTACGAAATCGACGGAAAGAACTATACGGACAAGGGGTATTACAAAAGAATAAACTAACAGATCTATGAAAAATCTTTGTATGCTGTTGCTTTGCGCAACCGCCCTCATGTGGGGCGGTTGTTCGAAAGACGACAATGAGCCTGAGCCTGATCTTCGGGGCGATGCCGCAGCACTTGTGGGAACATGGCAAACGATGACTCATAAAGAAACATCCTATGAAAACGGCAAGCAAACAGAGACCTATGAATATAGAGACGAGGGTTTCTTTACGTTGGAACTCACTCCGGACGGCCAATATCATTGGCGGGAAGAGGGAGATGTGCTGAGTAGTAGCGATGATGGATGGTTTACCTATAATCAAGAAACACACACTTTTAAATTGCAGCACGATGTTGATTACGGCCTTCAAGAAGCGACTGTAACTCGTCTTACGGGTGCTGTACTTGAACTGTCGTGGATAGAAGAAGGCGAAGAAGATGCTGTCTTATGGAAAGATGAAAACGTGCTGACTTTTAAACGGATAAACTGATCTATGAAAAATCTTTGTATGCTGTTGCTTTGCGCAACCGCCCTCATGTGGGGCGGTTGCTCGAAAGACGATTCGAAAGACGATGGGGAGACAACTGTCGATACTGCCTCTAAAATATTAGGGACTTGGGAAGAAACAAACTGTGAATCGTACAAAAACGGAAAAATAGTAAAGGACCATTGGTCAAAGTGGGTTTCATGGACTTTTAAAAAGGATGGCTCATTGATTCATCACTCCAAGTCTTTTGTAGATAGAGGGGAATACAAATTGAAGGACAACTCGATAGCAACCTATTATGAATGGGAGAAAGGTGGCGGCGAATGGGAGTATCATCAAATATTATCACTTGACGAGGAATCGCTGGTTTGGAAAGAGATATATGAAGACGATGAATATGATTATCAAATTTATTATCTGGAACGAACCGCATCCGAATATGACGACGAGGTAGAGTAAAATATCCGAGTAGAAATTCAATCCAGAAAGCCGTGACGTAAAAAATGCGTGTAAAGAAATGTTTAACACTGAACGACAAGTAGATAAATTATGAAACTGAGATTTTTAGCTATAACTCTGATATGCGCGACCGCTCTTATTTTAAGCGGTTGCTCGAAAGACGACGAAGAACCCGAAGAACCCGTTTTCGATAACACATCTTTGGTCGGTACGTGGAATTGTACTTACCAAAAATGGATTGAAGACGGGGAAACTTGGGATGCCACCTATGCTGCAGATGGCTCTTATTATATTCGTTTCAACGAAGATTTTACGGGTAATATGGATAGTGGCCGAGATCAATTGATGGAATTTGGGGGCTATTATGACTTTACGTGGTCTGTTTCCGGCAATCGGATTGTTGTCGAGATTGATAATTGGGAAGAGAATGATTATTGGACGGTCAAAAAATTGTCGGACAAAGAGTTGGAACTGTATTGGGAAGATTGGGAAGTTGACTATAATATTACTTGTAGATTCGTGAAAAAAATCAATTAGACACATAGCAGTATTCGGATTTGCTGAATTGTCGATGTGTATTATTTCGAAATGTAATTTGACACTATGAAACGTTTTTTATTATTGCTGTGCTGCGCGACTGCACTTATTTTAAGCGGTTGCTCGAAAGATGACGACGGCGGTACAGGCCCTGATACCGAAACTACCGACCCGGGAAATGAATACACTTTCGTCAAAAGTATTACAGGATATTGGGGAAGTGGTAAAGCCGCGGTCAGGTCGGCCTTTTTGAAACTTTACACAAAAGGAAACGTCTATTATGTAAAAGCCGGGGTGAAATCGGAGACATACGCCGTCTGTTCTAAAAACAGCAAATACAAATCTTCATATACGGGACGGGACCCCATGTATAAATATAAGTATTATGCCAAAGTGTACACGATCACTTACTATTTCGATATTTGATTTTAATCTCAGTATAAACCCCCAAAGCCATTGGATATGAAACGATTTTTAATATTTTTACTCTGTGCGGCCGTATTCGTGCTAAATAGTTGCTCAAAAGATGACGACAACCCGCCTATCGACACAGCCAATTTAATCGGGAAGTGGGAACTGTACAAAGATTATGACGCTTACAGCGATTTTTGGGATTACGAGTACGGCGAGGGTATCGACTTTTACCAGTTAGAATTTCGCTCGGGTGGCGTTTGCATAGAGACAGATAGTGACTACTATGGTAATCCACGACCTAGTGAGGAATTACGTTATAAATTGGAAAGCACGGCGCTTTATATCTACGAAGAAAACGAAGATCCCTACGATGCGGAAAAGGCACGGATTGAGAAATTGACGGCATCGGAACTGGTGCTTGCCTACGATTACACGAAGGATGGACATAAGTACACGGACAAGGAATATTATAAACGAATCAACTAACCCTGCTGCATTGATACCTTCCCATTCGCCCCGACCTCTGTATTGAAACTCTAATACGGACAATGGCCGATTATTCAATAAAACACCGTCGCTTATGCAAGTGACGGTGTTTTGTTTCTCGGATGTATGTTTAGGGTTACGCTATCCTGAACTTATCTCCGATACGGGCCTGCAAATTATCCATGTCCCGCTTTATCTTGTCGTTTGTGATCTTGGCGTAAATCTGCGTGGTCGTGATATGCTTGTGCCCCAGCATCTTCGATACCGTCTCGATCGGAACACCCTGCGACAGGCAGACCGAGGTAGCGAAGGAGTGCCGTCCGACATGCGAGGACGGTACGAACGGCAGTCCGGCACGCCGGGCTATCGTCTGCAACGATACTCGGAACGAATTATAAGCCGGAACGGGAAAGACCGCCCCGTCCGGAAGTATGAGGCGGCGGTATTTCTCCACCAACTCGCGTGCGACGGGCAACAACTGCACCCGGAACTGCGTACCCGTCTTCTGCCGTCCGTCGATAATCCACATATCCCCGTTGCTGTCCGTGCGTATATCGTCGTGGGTCAGTTTCCTTACGTCCGCATAGGCAAGACCCGTGAACGTGCAGAATACGAAGATGTCCCGCACGATGGCCGTCTTATAGTTTGGCAAGTGTACGTCCATGATCTTCCGTATCTCGTCATCGTCTAAAAAGTGCCGTTCGCGGGATTGAGGAACGACCCATACGTCCGGAAACGGGTGGACGGCTATCCAACCTTTGTCGAGGGCCATGTAAACCATAGCATGCAGCTTTTTTAGCGTGTGGAAGATCGTATTGGAGCGAAGCCCCCGGACGGTGGACAGGTAAACGATGAACTTCTCGGCGAACTCCCGTTTCAGCTCACGGAACGGAATATCGCTCAGTCCGTATTCGTATTGCAGGAAAGCGGCCAAACGGTCGCGGCGGGTACGGTATTCCCGAAGGGTCCCCGCACTGCGATCCTTGCCTACGCGCTTCCCCGCGAACTCCTGTAAATACTCGTCGAACGTCTGGAGCAAAAGGCGGTGTTCGTCCCCGAGACCTAACCATGCGTTCTTTACTTTCTCGGCGGTAACGTAAGAATCCCGGTCGCTGATACGCTGGTATTGTTTGCCGATGTTGGTTTTGATATTCTCCAGTTTCTCGTTGATCCGGCGGGCCTCGACGCTCTTGCCTGCGGCTTTGTTGCCCTCGGTATCCCATAATTTAGGGGACACGGACAGTTTGCAACTGAACTGCGATACCGTGCCGTTGATCGTGATACGGCCCATAACAGGGGCCTTGCCGTTTTTCTCGCTCCGCCTTTTCAGATAGAAAAGAACTTTGAAGGTACTGCGCTTCATAACTCTAAATTTTACCTGTTAATAGTACGTTAATTAGAGTTATTTGTTGCGGTGAAAATCAATGCAAAATACTGAAATACAGAGAAGTAAAACGCAAAATTCTTGAAGGCCTAAGGTAACGATTTGGTAATCCAAACCCTTCCTAACCCTGCTTTTTCATGCTGTTTCCCTGCATTTCAGACAAACAGAAAATAGGCATAAATAGCTAATTAATAGCTACTTGCATCCAATTGCCCCTTTCCCGTTTTTATAGTGTTAAATTAAAGTGATTTTACAGGGATTCTTCCTTTTTGCGGAGCCGGGAATTTAGGGAGTCGTAACTTGTCTTTAAAACTCTATGTCAGAATATTTACGACAGAAATAAAAACAAAAAGCGCCCCGTAAGGACGCTTTTTGCGGTATGGACGAGACTCGAACTCGCGACCTCCTGCGTGACAGGCAGGCATTCTAACCAGCTGAACTACCACACCGTACTGATGTGCAATCTTGTTCCCTGATTGCGTTGCAAATGTAATGTAATTTTTCGATTCTCCAAAATTTTTCGAAAAAAATCAGGAATTTTTCAGCCAGCCGTCAGTTGCGTTTGAAAATCGAAAAATGTACGCTTCCGTAACTGCGGCTCTCCGCGAAACCCGGATAACGGCTTACATCCAGGTTCTTAGAGTGCTCCAGAATCAGCCATCCCCCCTCCCTGAGCAGGTTCCGGTCGAAGACGGCGGCGGGGATCGTCTCGCTCCCTTCGATGTCGTAAGGCGGATCGGCGAAGATGATGTCGAACTGTTTGGCGCAGCTTTTCAGGTAAAGAAACGCATTGGCTTTTACCGGATGGATATTCGTAAAACCGAAACTTTTGGCCGTGTTGCGGATATATTGGTGGTGCACGGCGTTGATTTCGACCGATACGACGGAAGCCGCTCCGCGCGAGGCGAATTCGTAGCTGATCGAACCGGTTCCCGAAAAAAGATCCAGTACGTCGAGTCCTTCGATCTCCAGGCGGCTGTTCAGTACGTTGAAAAGGTTCTCCTTGGCGAAATCGGTGGTCGGCCGCGCGCGCAGGTTCTTGGGAGGCTGGATAACCCGGCCCCGGTGGATGCCGCTAATGATTCTCATGGTTCAGACGGATCAGATGGGTGAAGTCGCATACGTTTTCGCTGCCTGCGACAGATCGGTTTACGGACGGGCGGAAAAGCCGCGTACGGCGGAAATAACGGGCCGCGGCGCGGCGCAGTTGAGGGGCGTCCGTCCCGGAAATTTCGATCCGGAAATTCGTTCCGGCATATATTTTTGTCAGGGCGCCGAGGTAATAAAGCAGGTCGGCGTCGCTGTGGCGCGGCAGGGTTTCGGCGAATAACAGCCCCCCGTCGTAGGCCGACAGGTGAACGAAGCTGCGGGTCAGCGCCGCCGCAAGCAGCGGTTTCCGGGCGTGCCGGACTGCGCTTTCGAGCAGCGGATGCGTATAAGCGAGCCGATCTCCGTAAGCCGAATGCAGGCAGTCGTATACTGTGCGTGCGATGCTTATCAGCGCGATCTTTCCGTCGCGCGGCGCGGTGGCGACCGTGCGGCGTTCCGCTTCGCCTGGAATGCCGGACAGGGTCATGTACCGCTCGGCGTCTTCCTCCCGGTAATATTCGGCCGGGATCAGGCAAACCCGGTCGGTGTCGTACAATACGGTCGCCCCGCCTTCCGGGCATTGCAGCGCTTTCTGTCGCAGCAGCGACCGCAGCGCGTCGGCCTGTTCTTCGCCGTGCGGCAGCGGGCAGGACGCCAGCGTTCCGATCTTTCCGCCGGACACCGGGCAGAAGGCGAACCTTCCGTCCGAAAACTGGATCAGCAGCCTGTCGGGCGCGTCGGTCGTTTCCATCGTTCGTGTAATTTCATCGTTTTAAAATACCGGTTTTCGACTGTGCCGCCGGAATAAATCCGGGAAAATCGTTTTCAACCCCGGAAATATTGACGTAAATTTGTAACGGTCGGCCGGCCGTTATCCGAAAGTCCGGATACTCCGGCCGTTGTGTCGTCCGCAACTCAATAACGCCCATGTCAGCAGAACATATCGCCTCCCAAATTTACGAGAATTTCGCATTCGAGCCAACTCCCGCGCAGAAAAATGCGATCGAGCGCCTCGGCGGGTTCCTCTGCGGCGATGCGCAGGATCGGATTTTTATCCTGAACGGATACGCCGGAACGGGAAAGACTTCGCTGATCGCCGCGTTGGTGAAAACCTTGTCCGGACTTCGGGTCAGGACGATCCTGCTGGCGCCTACGGGGCGGGCTGCCAAGGTGATGAGTCGTTACGCCGGAGCGAAAGCCTACACCATCCATAAGAAGATTTACCGGCAGAAATCGCTGGCTTCCGAGGACGCTTCCTTTTCGCTCGACTATAATAAAGAGAAGGGGGCCGTATTTATCGTCGACGAGGCGTCGATGCTGTCCAATTATTCGTCCGACGGTTCGATATTCGGCTCCGGGCAGTTGCTCGAAGACCTGATCGCCTACATCCGCAAGGGCTGCGACTGCCGGCTGATCGTCGTCGGCGACAGCGCGCAGTTGCCCCCGGTGGGTCACGACGGCAGTCCGGCGCTCGATCCGCAGAAAATGAGCGTGTACGGGACGGCCGAAGCCGCTCTGCTGGACGACGTGGTGCGGCAGGAGGCCGATTCCGGCATTCTGTTCAATGCAACGCTCGTGAGGTGTATGCTGGAAGCCGGGATTATCGATATTCCGCTTTTCGACACTTCGTTCGACGATGTGGAGGCCGTCGACGGCGGGGATATCCTTGAGGCGATCCAGGGCGCTTACGACAGGTACGGCATGGAAGAGACGATCGTCATCACGCGGTCGAATAAACGGGCCAACCGTTTTAACGAGGCGATCCGCCGGCACGTATTGTTCGCCGAGGAAGAGATCGGTTCGGGCGATATGCTGATGGTGGTCAAAAACAATTACCACTATACCGGACGCGAGGAGGAGTGCAGCGTCGATTTTATCGCCAACGGGGATACCGCGCTGCTGAGACGCATCCGCAAGTTCGAAGATTTTTACGGGTTCCGTTTCGCGCAGGCCCGGTTGTCGTTCCCGGATTACGACGACCTGGAACTGGAGTGTAAGATTTTGCTCGACACGCTCGGCAGCGATTCTCCGTCGCTGACGCGCGAGCAGGGCAGCCGGTTGTTTTTCGCGGTAGCGGAGGATTACGCCGACGTTCCGTCGAAGGCGAAGCGCTATAAACAGGTGCGCGAGAATCCTTACTTCAATGCGATGCAAGTGAAGTTCGCCTATGCGGTGACGTGTCACAAGGCGCAGGGCGGGCAGTGGCGCTGCGTTTTCGTCGATAAAATGCTGTTCGGCGACGAACAGATCAGCCGCGACCTGCTGCGGTGGCTCTATACGGCGATCACACGGGCGACCGAAAAATTGTACTTTATCAATTTCGACGAGCGATTTTTTGACGGAAAATAGCTAATTTTACCGTCCGATCGATCCAATAAAATATAGAAGAACCTTGGCAAAAGAGAAAACCAAAGAGACCAAATACGTCGAGACGCCGCTGATGAAACAGTACTACGGCGTGAAAGCGGTGCACGGCGACGCCATCCTGCTGTTCCGGGTGGGCGATTTTTATGAAACTTTCGGCGAGGATGCGATCCGGGCCAGCCGGATACTGGGCATTACGTTGACGCGCCGGGCCAACGGCTCGGCTTCGTTCGTCGAGCTGGCCGGGTTTCCGTACCATGCCATCGACACCTACCTGCCGAAATTGGTGCGCGCCGGCGAACGGGTAGCGATTTGCGAGCAGCTCGAGGACCCGAAAACCACGAAGAAGATCGTCAAACGTGGCGTGATCGAATTGGTTACGCCGGGCGTGTCGTATAGCGACAACGTGTTGAACTGCAAGGAAAATACTTTTCTCGCATCGGTTTTTTTTGGTAAGAAGCGCACCGGCGTGGCGTTTCTGGATATTTCGACCGGCGAATTTTATGCGGCCGAAGGCGACGACAAGTATGTCGACAAACTGTTGGCCAACCTGTCGCCGAAAGAGATCATTTACCAGAAAGGGTGCGAAGCCGAATTTACGGAAGCTTTCGGATCGCGGTACTATACCTACCGGCTTGACCCGTGGATGTTCGCCGAAGATGCCGGCAGGGAGAAGTTGCAAACCCAGTTCGGCACCGCTTCGCTGAAGGGATTCGGCATCGACCGGATGCCGGAAGCCATCGTGGCGGCAGGAGCCATTCTTTATTACCTCGAATTTACCGAGCACCGCGATACCAAACACATATCGTCCATCGCGCGGATCGACGAGGACCGCTTCGTGTGGATCGACAAGTTTTCGATTCGGAATCTCGAACTGTTTTCGGCCAACGGCGGCGAGGAGGGCCGTTCGCTGTTCGATGTGCTCGACCGGACTTCGTCGCCGATGGGCGCGCGGATGTTGCGTCGCTGGATATCGCTGCCGCTGAAGGATCTGCGGCAGATCAACCGCCGGCTGGACATCGTGTCGTTGTTTATCGGCGACGCCGCGCTGCGCGAAACGCTTGCCGGAGCCGTCGGCGTGGTCGGAGATCTGGAACGGATCATCTCGCGGATCGCCGTAGGGAGGGTGACCCCGCGCGAGGTGGTGCAGCTCAAAAATGCCCTTTTTGCCGTCGAAAAGATCAAAAATACGCTGGAACGCTCCGGGGCGGAGCCGTTGCGGGAGCTGGCCGACAAGCTCGACCTGTGCCTGCAGGTGCGCGACCGGATCGAGCGGGAGGTCTATCCCGATCCGTCGAACCAGATCCAGAAGGGGGGCGTCATCGCTTCGGGCGTCAACATCGAGCTGGACGACCTGCGTAACGTCGCGGCGCACGGTAAAGAGATTCTCGCCGGTATCCAGCAGCGCGAGAGCGAAGCGACCGGCATCCCGTCGCTGAAGATCAGCTTCAACAACGTGTTCGGTTACTACATCGAAGTGCGCAATACCCACAAGGACAAGGTGCCGCAATCGTGGATACGCAAGCAGACGCTGACCGGAGCCGAACGCTATATCACGTCGGAACTCAAGGAGTACGAGGAGAAGATTCTCGGAGCCGAGAGCCGTATCCTGGTGCTTGAGCAGGAGTTGTTTGCGGCGCTGCTGGCCGAACTGGCGCAGTATACCGCGCAGATCCAGGTAAACGCTTCGGCGATCGCGCGGATCGACTGTCTGCTGTCGTTCGCGTCGCTGGCCGTCGAACGGAACTATTGCCGGCCCGATGTCAACGATTCGTCGGTTCTCGACATCCGCGAAGGGCGTCACCCGGTGATCGAGACGCTGATGAAAGTGGGCGAGGAGTACGTTCCGAACGACGTGCTGCTCGACGACTCGTCGCAGCAGATCATCATCATTACCGGCCCCAACATGTCCGGTAAGTCGGCGCTGCTGCGGCAGACGGCGCTGATCGTACTGATGGCGCAGATGGGATGCTACGTGCCGGCGAAAGAGGCCCGTATCGGGATCGTGGACAAGATCTTCACGCGGGTGGGCGCTTCGGACAACATTTCGCAGGGCGAATCGACGTTCATGGTCGAGATGCTCGAGTCGGCCAGCATCCTGAATAATATTTCGGAGCGCAGCCTGGTGCTGCTCGACGAGATCGGACGCGGGACGAGTACCTACGACGGGATCTCGATCGCCTGGGCGATGGTCGAGTACATTCACCAGCATCCGACGGCGCGGGCGAAGACGCTGTTCGCGACGCACTATCACGAACTGAACGAGATGGAAGAGTTGTACGAACGGGTGAAAAACTACAACGTGTCGGTCAAAGAGGTGAACCGCAAGGTGATCTTCCTGCGGAAACTGGTGCGCGGCGGTACGGAGCACTCGTTCGGTATCCATGTGGCGAAAATGGCCGGGATGCCGGGGCAGGTGACCGAGCGGGCCGCCCGGATACTGAACGATATGGAGTCGGCCCACCGGGGCAAGCTCAAGGACAATAAGAAGAAAGCTCCCACGGTCGCCCAGTATGGAAGCAACGGCATACAGCTCAGTATGTTCCAGTTGGACGATCCGGTGCTCAAGCAAATCCGGGACGAGATCCGGGGGCTGGATATCAATTCGCTGACGCCGCTCGAAGCGCTCAATAAACTGAGTGAGATTAAAAAAATTACGGGGATTTGATTTGTATGACATGATGTTGTTGGCAATTAGTTGATTGTCAGTGAAAAAATGACATTGTTCCGGACATTTTTTCATAGATGCGTGACAAGTTGACAACTTGTTTGGATTCCGGCGCCGGGCATTCGTTTTTTTTTAATTTACAGAGTCACAGGACATAGCCGTTCGGGCAGCGTCCTGTGGCTTTTTGTTTGGTATGCGTGGCATATATTTTGAGTATTTTCTTTCCGGAACCGGGAAGAGAGAGCCCGGGTAAGGTTTAAAAGAATGTTTAATAATTTAAAATATTTGGGAGGACAAAACTATGATGCCTGTAAAAAAATCTCAGAATTGGTTACCGGGAATTTTCAACGATTTCTTCGGGAACGAATGGATCGAAAAAGCCAACAGCGCTTCGCCGGCCATCAACATCATCGAATCGGACACGGATTATAAAGTCGAACTGGCTGCGCCGGGAATGACCAAGGATGATTTTTCGGTGAAAATCGACGCCGATAACCAGTTGGTCGTTTCGATGGAGAAAAAAGAAGAACACAAGGACGAGGACAAGAAGGGCAGGTACCTGCGTCGCGAATTTTCGTACAGTCGTTTCCAGCAGGTGATGATCCTGCCGGAGAACGTCGAAAAAGATAAGATCGACGCGAAAGTGCAGAACGGCGTGCTGACCATCGACATTCCGAAAAAACAGGAAGCCGTCGAAGCGAAGAAGGTGAAGGAGATCGCCGTCAAATAACGGCCGGCGGTTTCCCTGTACCGAAAGCGGAGAAAATTTCCATGCGGAAGTTTTCTCCGCTTTCCGTTTTCGGCCGGAGAAGTCGCGGGGCAGGGACGGGAGTGCGGCCGGCCGCGCGATCTGTGCAGGAAGAAGCTGTGGGAGACGGGCGGTCCGCCCCGGAAAAAGATCGGACGGAGACGGAATAATGTATTGCATTTCCGTATTTTAATTATTAACTTCGCCAAAAGGCGGTGTGCGTTTGAATGGGGGCGGGAATTGCCGCGTAAGAATTGACGCTAAAACCTATAAACCTGAAATACGATGAACAATCAAGAACGCATTTCGCGAAGCGAATTTCTGAAACGCTCGTCGCTCGGATTGTGCGCCCTGTTTGTGGGACTCAATGAAAAAGTGTTTGCCGGAAGCGCGCCGGCGAAAGCCTTGTCCGAACCGGGCGAACATCTCTATAACTGGGGGCAGGCGTGGCATCCCGAATCGCCGAAACGTCTCAGCGATATCACGCACCACTTGGCGCAAATGGGGCTGTCCGGTCAGCACGGCCGCAACATGCCTACCGTCGACTGGGAATTTCCCGAAGGGCGCGATGAAAAATTGTCGAATAACCGCAAATACGGCTATGCGGCTCTGAGCGTGGCGCGGAATGCTCCGTTGCGTATTCTGCCGGGCGAACTGATCGTCGGGTCGGCCACGCTGCGCGAAGCGGCGCAACACCGCATTCCGGCGCTGAACATGGGCTCGGTCAGCCATACTACCGTCGGATTCGCCAAAGTGTTGCACCAGGGGTATAAGGGGCTACGGGCCGAGATCGACGAACGGCTGAGCCGGGGCGGGCTGGATTCGCACGGAACCGACCTGCTCGAATCCATGCTGATGACTCTCGATGCCGCTGCGCTGTGGCAGCAGCGCAACATCGCTCTGCTCAAGGAGATGAAAGGGAATGCGCCGGACAGCGAACGCCGGTTTTACCAGAATATCATCGATACGCTCGAAAACGTCCCCGAGAATCCGCCGCGTAACTTCCGCGAAGCGGTGCAGTCGCTATGGTCGCTGTACGCTTTTCACCGGTTGATGGGCAACTGGTCGGGGATCGGGCGTTTCGACCAGATGTTGTGGCCTTATCTGGAGGCCGACCTGCAGAAAGGGAAGATCACGCTGGACGAAGCCCGCGAACTGATCGCCCATTTTTGGATCAAAGGAACCGAGTGGATCGGCGAATTCAACGGTTCGGGGGATGCCCAGTTCTATCAGAACATTATCCTCGGCGGGATCGACAAGGACGGGAACGAAGTGACCAATCCGATTACCTACCTCGTCCTGGATGTCGTCGAAGAGTTGCATATCAGCGATTATCCGATCGCCGTGCGTATCGGCGACCATACGCCCGAGAAACTGTTCCGCCGGATTGCCGAGGTGCAACGTTTCGGTGGCGGGATCGTTTCGATGTACAACGAGAATACCGTGATCGACGGGTTGGTGCAGTTCGGCTATCCGCTCGAAGAAGCCCGCGAGTTTACCAACGACGGTTGCTGGGAAGCGATCATTCCGGGCAAGACCGCGTTCATCTATTCGCCTTGCGACATGATGCAGCCGTTGTTCCGCGCACTGAACCTCGATAAGGACGTTCCGCTCGAAGCGGACGATTTCGAAACGGTCTACGGCCGTTTTACGGCGGAACTCGGCCGGGAGATCGACAATCTGCAAAAAGCGCTGGACGGCAGTTGGAACGATCCGAACAACCCCAATCCGCTGGTGTCGATGTTCGTCGAAGGATGCATCGAGAAGGGACGCGGTTATTACGAGCGCGGCCCGAAATATACGGTCAACGGTATCCACTACGGCGGAGTCAGCGATACGGCCAACAGCCTGCTGGTGCTGAAAAAGCTGGTTTTCGAAGAAAATTACATCGGGCTGAACCATTTCGTCAATATCCTTCGTCACAACTGGGAGGGCAACGAGGGCCTGCGGCGACTGGTGCAGAACCGTTTTACGTTTTATGGCAACGACCACGCCGAGGCCGACGATATGATGAAACGGGTGTTCGACGACTATACCTCGATCGTCGGCCGGGTCAAGGAGCGCAACGGACTGAAACGTCCGTGCGGAATCAGTACGTTCGGTCGCGAGATCGACTGGCGGATGGCGCGGCGGGCGACACCCGAAGGCAGTCGCGTCGGGGATATCCTGGCGACGAACTGTTCGCCGACGCCCGGCAGCGACCGCAAGGGGCCGACGGCCGTGCTGAATTCGTACTGCAAACTCGATTTCACCCGCTGTCCGAACGGCGCTACGGTCGAACTGAAAGTCCTGCCCGATTCGGTCAAGGACGAGAACGGGATCGCCGCGCTGGTCGCGCTGGCCAAGACGTTCCGCGAGAAGGGCGGTTTCTACATGCACATCGACGTAGTCGATTCGGCGACGCTGATCGACGCGCAGATGCATCCGGAGAAGTACCCGAACCTGCCGGTGCGCGTAGCCGGATGGTCGGCCCGTTTCACGACGCTCTGCAAAGAGTGGCAGGACATGGTCATCCAGCGGACGCAGCAGATCGTGTAACGGGCGATGTTTGTGAGCGGCGATTAAAAACGGTATGTTGTTGATCCGTATTGTTTTAAGTGTCGGGTTAAAAATATTCCGTCGAAGAGACTGAGTGTAAATCGCATAAAAGGCTTTTTTCTTGATAGAAAAAGCCTTTTATGCGATTTTTGTTGACAAAATATTGTTCAAGAAATATTTCGATGCTATATTTGATAGTATAAATACGATATTTTACCTTATTCAATAATCTTAAATTTTACAAAAATGAAAAAGAATTTACTCTTTGCCGTTATGGCTGCCGGCGTTGTCGCTTTTTCTGCGACCGTTTATTTTCAGGGCAATTCCGCTTCTTCGGATCTGCTGCTTGCCAATGTCGAAGCGTTGAGTGGAGATGAAGGGGTGGATGATTGTGATATTTTTACATACGTGCGTGATGCCGTGGAAGGGTTTGATGGTCCATACGAAGTAACGGAACATACGGGTATTGATGGTAAGGTTTGTATTACGGTCGGAGGTGTGGAAATTCCTGTATCCGGAACGGTTGGAGGCGGCAGTACTTACAATATTCTCGTAGGGAGTTGTAATGCGTTTAGAAATAATTGCTGTTTAAAAACGCATATTGGAAAGATCAAGAGAATCTAAACAGTAAAAGAGATTGTTATTGTGAAGTATGCCGTATTGGTTTTAATATTATTAGCAGTAGGATGTAATCAACCGAACGATCGGGTTCTTTCCGGGGTGACGGTCTTCCGTACGAAAGATTGCCCGGTAAAAAATCCGTTTTTGAAAGACAGTCTTCCCGATAGGTGGAGATTTGTGAAATTAGAGACCTCGGACGATTGTCTGATCGGTCAAATCCAAAAGGTTGCCGTCCATAAAAACTTTATTGTCGTTCAGGATGACAAACGTACTTTGGTTTTCGATTCGACCGGCGCATTCAGAAATCGGATCGGGCAGATCGGCAGAGGTCCCCAAGAACAGTTGAGTATGGGGGCTTTCTATGTCGACGATCAAGGCGAGTTTATAGGCGTATATGATATTTTGCGTAAAAAGGTCTTCCGTTACGGCTTCGATGGAAAATTGCTCGAAAAGGTCGGTTATGCCGAGGAGATGGATTTTATCAAGGATATGTCTCTGGCCGACGATCAGAACCTGGTCGTACTATTCACGAATGCTCAGGATTATCCTAATGAATACGGGGTATTTAAGGCGGGTAATTACGCGTTTCGGGATTATGCGTTGCCTTATCGGGTGACAGGTGCGACGTCATGCGGAGTAGCGCAACCGTCGATGGCTAAAAACAACGGTATGTTCTTGATGACTTCCGTCCTGAACGATACATTATACACATGGCACGACGGACGCGTAGACCCTTTGTATGTAATACAGACCGGTAAACAAGCGTTCCCTCAAAAGGCGATTGACGATGGCGGTCCCTATGATTATTATCCGGAAGTGGTCAGTAAGGCTCAAAAAAAAGGTTATTCCAGCGGAATCGAACGGGTCTGGTTGACCGAGAAGTTCGGTTGTGCGGAATATCACATCTATCGAGGAACAGGAACGTATTATTTGAATAACGAATTGAAAGAGATTACATTCCATGCCGTCAATTACCTGATTTGGGATCTGAAGACCCGCCGGGCCATTCATTACTCCCCGGCGGGGACGTGGGGGAGCAGTCTGTTTTATCCCGGGCGGAAAACTTTTTGCACGGCTACCGAAAATGCGTTGGTAAGTTGCATCCCCGCTTACGAGATTGCGGGGATCGACCGGGCGAAGATGGACGGCGACCCGATTTATTCCGATTCCCGGATCCGCGAGATCGTTGATTCGACCGAAGAGAACGACAATCCGGTTATCGTTTATTATCCTTTGGACAGTATCTGATGAAAACGGTGAAAATCGCATGTTCTCTTTTGGGGATTGCCGGGGTGTGTCTGGGCTGGCCGGGATGCGGGAACGGTGCGGCGTCCGCGTCTCCGGAGATCGAAACCGATACGTTGATCGACTTGGGGAAGTTCCCGATCAGCCGGGATACCGTGTTTAACGTGGTTTACAGAAACGCCGGTACGGAGCCTTTGCAGATCGACCGGATCGAAACGACCTGTGGCTGCCTGTCGGTAGTGAGTCTGCGTCCCCGTCCGCTGGCTCCCGGCGATACGGCTTCGGTGCGTTTGCGCGTACACCCGGTCGTTCCGGGGCACTTCGAGCAGGAGGCCGATTTGATTGCGGAGGGGTACGATCTGCCTGTCAGGATATCGGTAAAAGGATTCGGACAGAACAAATAAAAGCATCGTTTCTATATCGTATTTACGCTACGGCCGGTCGGTTCGGCGTCGGGAAGTGAAGCCGTGGAGATCTCGGATAAGGGGGAAATGACTTTTAATCTATTTGTGGAACGTTTGAAAACGCCTGCCGTGGAAAATGACGTGTAAAAGTTTTGCAGAATGACTTTTTTATGCTACATTTGCACTGCTTTTACGGCTACGGGGTGTAGCTCAGCCCGGTTAGAGTACACGTCTGGGGGGCGTGTGGTCGAAGGTTCGAATCCTTTCACCCCGACAAGTTAAAAATCAACAGGTTAGATTAGGTTTCTAACCTGTTTTTTTATTCTTATTTTTTTATTACTGACGTTTTACTGACGCTATTGCGTAAAACAAATACAAATGAAAACGAACAAAAAATCATCGTAGATACTTAATACATAATGGAAGGTTTATTTCGCTCCGAGAGGAGATGACTGGACGGATGCGGAATTTTCACCTGTTTTATGATAAACTACACTTTTCATAGAGACTGTTCGTCGTTTGTAAATCGGTACTGCACAGCAAGCTACTAAAGCCGGAAGCATTGGAGAAAAATATGATTAAGGTCTGAACTGAATAGAAGAGCTCCAGAATTTGCTGTTCTCGAAGTGTTTTATTGCCTTATTATCAGTTGTTTGATAGTGTGAATCCAAAAGCAAAACACGGAAAATAGAACCGTTGCTTTTTCGTTACCTCGTCCTATTATAAAAAATGTAACAGCCCTATTTATTAGGCTGTTACATCAATTTTAAGGCGTTCCGGAAAGGCGGCGGAATCTTTTTTCGAACTCCTGGCCAGAGCCGGCGTCAGCCGTGTTTTACAGCGGATATTCGTCGAATGCGTAGAGTAGGGTCGACAGGTAGCGTTCGCCGGTGTCCGGCAGCAGGACGACGATGTTTTTCCCTTTGTTTTCGGGCCGCAGAGCGAGTTGCGTCGCCGCCGCCGCCGCCGCTCCGGCCGATATGCCGACGAGCAGTCCTTCTTCGGCGGCCAGCTCGCGGCTGGTGCGGATCGCATCGTCGTTGCTTACGGGGATTATTTCATCCACTACGCCAGCATCGTAAATTTTGGGGACGAATCCGGCCCCGATGCCCTGTATTTTGTGCGGGCCGGGCTTTCCGCCGGAGAGTACCGGTGAGTCCTGCGGTTCGACCGCCACGATCCGGACGGCCGGATTGTGCTTCTTCAACGCTTTCCCGACACCGCTGACGGTTCCGCCCGTTCCGACTCCGGCGACGAACAGGTCTACCTTTCCGTCCGTGTCGCGCCAGATCTCTTCGCCGGTCGTGGCGACGTGGACAGCCGGATTGGCCGGGTTTTCGAATTGTTGCAGGATGATCGCCCCCGGATGCTCCGCTTTCAGCGCTTCGGCTTTTGCGATGGCTCCTTTCATGCCTTCGGCCCCCGGCGTCAGGACGATCTCCGCGCCAAGGGCTTTCAGCAGGTTTCTGCGTTCGACGCTCATCGTGTCGGGCATCGTCAGGATCAACCGGTATTTGCGAACGGCGGAGACGAGCGCCAGGCCGACTCCGGTGTTGCCGCTGGTCGGCTCGATGATGACGCTGCCCGGTTTGAGCAGGCCTTTTTTCTCTGCGTCGTCGATCATGGCCAACGCTATGCGGTCTTTCACGCTGCCGGCCGGATTGAAATATTCGAGTTTTGCAATGATCCGGGCGGGAAGGTCGTGTTTGCTGCCGTATTGGTTCAGTTCGAGCAGCGGAGTGTTGCCGATCAGATCGGTCAGTCGTTTGGCAATTTTTTCCATCGTATTGTTTTTTATGTCGTTTATTCGTCGGGCGGCCGGGCCGCCGAAACATTACAGTCGCAAAACTGCTATTTTCATACCATAAATCGGTTCCGCCGGAAAAATCGGCCGGGGTTCGTATTTTTGACCGGTCAGAGATCCGCGATCGTTTCCGGGTCTCCGCCTTCGGGCGGCCGGGGCGGAATCGTAAACCAGAAAGTCGTCCCTTTTCCCTCCTCGGATTCGACGCCGATTTCGCCTCCCAGTTTGTCGATGATCGTTTTACAGATAGAAAGCCCCAATCCCGTTCCCTGAATGAAAGCGTCGAACTTGGCGAACCGTTCGAATACGTGAGGAAGATTTTCCGGGGCGATGCCCTTGCCCGTATCCGTGACGAAACAACGGATGAGACCGTCGGAGCATTCGTATCCCATCGTGATCGATCCTTCCGTCGTGAACTTACAGGCGTTGCTCAGGAAGTTCGACACGACCTGCGTGAGCCGGTTCCTTTCCGAATGGGTGACGAACGTTCGTTCGGGCAGGTTGCAGATCAATTGCACCGTTCCTTTGAGTCGGAAAAGGTAAATTTGCTCCAGGTTCCGGAACAGTTCGTTCATGTCGATGTCCGAGTAGACGAACTCGAGCTGTCCGGCTTCGATTTTCGACAGGTCGAGGATATCGTTGATCAATTGCAGCAACAGTTCGTTGTTCGTTTCGATAATTTTGCAGAATTCGGCGATCTCTTCGGGATTCCGCGTTTGGGCGATCAGGTTCGAAAAACCGACGATCGCGTTCAGCGGAGTGCGTATCTCGTGACTCATGTTGGCGAGGAACGCCGTTTTGAGACGGTTCGCTTCCTCGGCCCTGTCGCGCAGAACGATCAACTCGTGCGTCATGTTTTTCAGGTCGGTGATATCGCGCCGCAGCCCGGTTATCTTGGTGATCCGTCCGTTCGGGTCGCGTTCGAAAGCTACGCCGTGAATATCCGCCCAACGATATCCGCCTTCCTGTTGGATATTGATTCTGATTTGGTGGTGGATCGTTTCGTCTCCCCGCTCGATCATACCTTGCAGGGCCTCTTTGAAGCGGTTCACATCTTCCGGATGGATCAGTTTCAGATAAGTTCCGATCGGCAGGCCGTCGCGCAGGAATGCATTTTGGTTCGGCGAAGAGATGATGCCGGTCTGAACGTCGTAATCCCACTGGACGATGCCGCTCGATTTGATCGCCAGATCCGATTTGAAGTTGTAGGCTTTCAACTTTTTTTCCGCTTCGAACGATTCGGTGATGTACTTCCGGGTTCCGACGATTTTCCGGGCCCGTCCGTTCGAATCGCGTTTGAAGGCTTTGGCGGCGATCTGAGACCACTCTTGCTTTCCGGAGGCCTGCTTGAACAGGAAAACGGTGTCGATCGCCTGCGTCGTGCCGTCGATCAGGTGCCCGATCGCTTCGAGGAAAGAGGCCCTGCGGTCGTCGGGCATCAGCACCTGCACGGCTTCCTGCAACGAATACCGGTGTCCGTACAGTACCGATTTATCGCTCGGAGAGGTAAATTCGTCGTTCTCGACGTCGTAAGACCACGGCGTAATGCCCGCGGCGTCGAATGCCAGCTCCAATTGGAGCCGGTACTCCTCTTTTTTCTGTTGCTGCTCGATTTCGTCGCTGATGTTCCGTTCGGTTCCGACGATCCGCACGACGCGTCCCGTACGGGGTGATTTCTGGGCGATGGCGTACGTTTCGTACCATCCGTACTGTCCGTTGCGCATGAAACGGAATACGCCCCGGCGCTTCGGCTCCCTGCCCGAAAGCAGGGCTTCCATGAATTGGTCGAGGTCGGCGCGGCTTTCCGGATGCGCCATGTGTTGAATGACGTCCGGATTGGGCGAACCGTCGGAAAGCGTGTTGCTGTACAGCGACATGAATTTCGCCTCCTCCACATCGTAAATCCATGCGGACAGCGATCCCGCATCAAGGGCGATCGAGAGTTCGTTGCGGATGTTGTCCAGTTCGGTCTCCTTTTTATGCAGGTCGGTCATATCCGCGATGGTCGTGATGATATACCGCGAACCGTCGTCGCGGATCAGCCTCGATTTGGTTGCGACGCCGAACCGGTAGGATTTCGTCTCGTTATCGTACATGACCCGGTCGAACACCAGCGGCGTTTCGCTTTCCAGCGCTTTTTCGTCCTCTTCGCGGTATTGCCGGGCTACCGGGCTGTCTAGTTCGTAATCGTTCTTACCCAGCTTGACCTCCTTCTCCTCTTTGTAGAAGTCGTTCGCTTTTTTGTTGTAGAACAGGTAGCGGAATTGGTCGTTGGCGTCCTTTACGAATACGCCGACCGGAAGGCTGTGGATGATCGACTGCAGGAAATCTTTCAGCATGACCGCTTTTTTCTCGGCCGCGACCCGTGTCGTCGTATCGTGGACGAAAAGCAGCACCTTGCGGTCTTCGAACGGTACGGAACGGGCCTCGATGTACAGCGTTTTGTTCCGGGTCGTGGTGACTTCGTAACTGAAATCGCGGGCCTGTTTCGTTTTTTCCGTCGAAGTTACATGGGAAATCAACGTGTCCGCCGCTTCGGAAAATGTCGGAAAGTTTTCTTGCAGACGGTATAGGTTGTTGCCTTTCAGTTCGTCGACCGTCTTGCCGAGCATGATGACCCGGTCGGGATTGAGGATATCGACGATGTTCATCTCCCGGTCGAAGATGACGACCATGTTGGGCATCGATCCCAGCAGGTGCTGCATCTTCTGCGAGTTTTTTTTGTATTGTTGCTCGCGTTTTCTGCGGTAGACCAGCGCGAAGATCGCGCTGGCGGTCAGTAGCAGCAATAGACAGCAGACGAGAGCGACTTCGACCGGATATCTCTCCAATAGCGTGGGGTCGGTGTTGTGCAGTACCGTGTCGGCGGGGAGCCGCGACGGATCGATCCCCATTTTGAGGAGCGTTTTGTAATTGACGTGATGCCGGGGCGACGACGGGGTGGGGCCGAATGCCGGGCTGTTTTCGATCCCTTCGGTCAGTACGCTGTAGGTCAGTCCGGCGATGTCTCGGCCGAGTTCTTTGCCGGAAACGAAGTAGCCCCCGATGTAGTTGGCTTCCGTCAGATCCTGCTCCTGCAGTTGGTACATGTTTTTTGTCGAATGTCGGGTCAGTTCGTTGTGAAGCATCGAATAGGCGTGCGGGTAACGGTTCCGGTCGGTGTACCATCCTCCGGTCAGCAACGCGTAGCTGCTGTCCATCGCGAAGATACTTTTCAGCAGTTCCTGGGTCGACAGCCGGCTGCCGACCAGGTAATCCAGTTCGAGCGGCGGGTGGGAGGCGACCAGTTGCGACAGGTACGGTTCGAAAAAATCGTGCGCGTAACGGTCGTCGTAGCAAAATGCGATGCGGGTGACCTCGGGTTGCAACCGTTTGATAAAATCGATGTTCTCGTTGAAATAATCGGCGTAATAATAACCCGTCACCCGGAAACCGTCGAACGTCGAATCGATGGGGGAGATCTGCCGTATATCGGTTATTTTCTCTTTCTCCCGGGCTACGTAATCGATGTACCCTCTTTTTACCAATCCCAGGACGACCGGAACGTCGCGCCAGGTATCGGGGACGCATTCCCGATAGGTCGTCCATGCTTCCCCGCCGAGGATCACGACCGCTTCGGGCGTTTCGTCGTGCGCCCTGAACATCGAGCTCATCCATGATTTCCACTCCGCCAGTTCGGGCGAATTTTCACAATCCATGTATTCGACGAACAGGTTCCTGTCGGTTTCTTCCCGGAGCGCGCCGACCAGGGACGCGATGACGTGGTTGCCGTTTTCTTTCAGCGGGGAATAGGAGCTGATGACCAGGATACCGTCTTTCGAGCGAGCGGAGCCGTGTATGCAATCGCCTGTCAACAACGCAATACACAGCAGCAGATATATTCTTATACGCATTATCGTCCGAGTTAAAATAGCAATGAACGGTATCTTCCTGTCTGTCGGCGATATCAGTCGGATAGAAAGTATCGTTTAATATAGCAAAGTAATGATTTTTTTTGCATTTTAAAAAATGCGGAAAGGGGGCGTCCGTGTCTTTTTCGATAATTTTCCGCAAATAGGAACGGTTTGTTTATTACCGGAATAAAAAACCGGAACAGTAATCTATACTGTTCCGGTTTTCGAATATGCGAAGTCCGACGGAATTTTCGCCGGTTGCGGACGATTTTACAGTTCCTTAACGCGGATGTTGCGGAACCATACGTTGTTGCCGTGATCCTGCAGACCGATGTATCCTTCGTGGTTTTCACCGCCGCAGTTCAGCAACAGTTCGTAGGCTTCCGGCCATTTGTCCTTGCTGAATTTGCTGTTGTCGAGCATCTCTTTCCACTTCGGGGTCCACAAGTGGTATTCCACGACCTGCGTACCGTTCTGGAAGTGAGCCACGGTTCCGTCATATACGAGGATTTTGGCCGTATTCCATTCGCCGAACGGTTTCGAGTTCTGCGGTTTCGCAGGGATCATGTCGTACAGCGAAGCGGACTGGCGGTTGCCGTCGACGCCTAATTTGGCGTCGGGATGGTTCTCGTTGTCCAACACCTGGTATTCCGGAGCGGAGATGTAAATCGGTTGGTTCGGAATCTCCTGAGCCAGGTAGAAAACGCCGCTGTTTGCTCCCTTATCGACTTTCCAGTCGAATGCCAGTTCGAAGTTCTTGAACTTCTTGTTGGCGAAAATGATATCGCCTCCGTCCTTGGCGCCGGCTTCGCCCATGCCCGACTCGTTGATCTTGATGCAGCCGTCTTCGATGGTCCATGCCGAGGGCACGTCGGTACGGTTGTAGCCGCGCCATCCGTCGAACGTTTTGCCGTCGAAGATGGCAACGAAGCCTTCTTCTACGTCGGCAGTCTGGGCTGTGGCCGTGCTGTCGGCCGCGGCTTTCTTATTCGGATTCGATACGCAGGAAGCTGCCATTGCGGCAACGGCCATGCAACTGATAGCACACATTAATCGTTTCATTTTCTTGTCTTCGTGTATTAATTAATAATTCGTTGATTACTTGGGCATGGCCGGCAGCTCCCAGCCGTCGCGGTAATTGTGCTTGATCATCTGTTCTGCGAACTCTTTCGCGTTGAACGGATCGGTGTAGCGTTTGTTGAAGGTCGGGTGGCCGTTGTGGATCGTGAACCCGTCTTCGATCATGATCTGCATCGTTTCGTTCGCGCCGATGTTCTTGAACTTCATCTTTTCGCCGTCCCATTCCAGTTCGCGGTTCAGACCCTGCAGACGTACAGCCAGCACGCCCATTACGACCATTTCGTTGAACGGACCCGCTTCGCTGAAGTCGGACGAGGTCTGTACGCGCGATTGAGGATTCTCTTTGCAGGCGCGGATCCAGTCCTGTTCGTGGCTGGCGGTGATTTCGCGGTTCATCTTCGGAACTTCCGGTTTGCGGCCGGATACCAGCCACGGGTTCACGCCGTAGCAACCGCAGATCAGCGTATCTTTCGTTCCGTAGAAGATAGCGCCGCCGCCGCTGTCGTTCAGCGATTTGCCTGCCGGTACGCCTGCCGGACGCGGCGGGGTCAGACCGCCGTCGTACCAGGTTACTTCCACTTCGGGCATGTTGACTTTCTCTTTTTTCGCACGGGCCGGGAAAACGTATTTCACCATCTGGGCGTTCGGGGCGCAATCGGTCAGCAGGGCCGTCGAACTGCCCTGTACGCGGTCGGGATAACCCAACTGCAGACCTTTGAATACCGGGTGCAGGATGTGGCAGGCCATGTCGCCGAGGGCTCCGGTGCCGAAGTCCCACCAACCGCGCCAGTTCCACGGGGTATAGATTTTGTTGTACGGACGCATCTGAGCCGGTCCGATGAACAGATCCCAGTTCAGCGTTTCGGGAATTTGATCCACTTCGCTCGGGCGCATCAGCCCCTGCGGCCAGATCGGACGGTCGGTGAAGGTGTCCACGCGGGTCACTTCGCCGATCTCGCCGTTCCAGATCCAGTCGCAGACCTGGCGTACGCCGGCTCCCGACGCGCCCTGATTGCCCATCTGCGTAGCTACTTTGTATTTCTTGGCCAGTTTGGTCAGCAGACGCGATTCGTAGACCGAATGGGTCAGCGGTTTCTGTACGTAAACGTGCTTGCCGAGGGTCATGGCTTCGGCGGCGATGATACAGTGGGTGTGGTCGGCGGTAGCCACCAGCACGGCGTCGATGCTCTTGCCCATGTCGTCGAGCATCTTACGGTAATCCCAGTACCGTTTGGCTTTCGAATAGCGGTCGAAAGTTCCTTTCGCATATTGCCAGTCCACGTCGCACAGGGCCACGATGTTCTCCGTTTCCATGTTCGACAGGTTGGCTGCGCCCATGCCGCCGATACCGACGGCCGCGATGTTCAGTTTGTCGCTCGGGGCGGTTTGTCCGGCCGCTTTACCGAAAACGGAACTCGGAACGATGGTCAGTCCGGCCAGGCCGACTGCGCTCGTGCGCAAAAAGTCTCTCCGGGATATTTTTTCTGCCATAAGATATAAAGGTTTTAGTTTGGTTGGTTATGTCGGTTATTTAACGAATTTAGCTGCGCTGAGGTATTCGGCGCTCTTTTCGGCGCACTCCATCGGCGGGATGTCGTTGGCTTCGATCTCCACGTAGTAAGCTTCGAGCCCCTGTTTGTAGGCGGCATTGAAGATCGCTTCGAAGTCGATGGTCTGGCTGGCTCCGATGACATTGTCGTCCTTGATGTGCAACAGCGGGAAACGCCCTGCGTATTTCTGGATGTAAGCCGACGGGTTGACGCCGCCCTTGCTGGCCCAGTAAACGTCCAGTTCGAACATCACTTTCTCGGGATCGGTATGTTCGAGCAGGTAGTTCTCGATCACGTATCCGTCCTGTTTGTTGAATTCGTGGGCGTGATTGTGATAGCCGAATTTCAAGCCGGCGGCATTGGCGATGGCTCCCACCTTGTCGAAGTATTCGCAGGTTCTTTTCAGATCGGCTTCCGTCTTCCCGAAATCGATGCCCGGCAGTACGATGTACTTGCCGCCGACGGCAGCCTGCGCGTCGCAAGCCTGCTTCCACCAGTCTTCCCATCCGGCGTCGTATCCGCGGCCGAGGTGCGCTCCGGTGACCCGGATGCCGACGTCTTCGGCCATCTTGCGGAATTCGGCGGGCGTGCGGCCGTAGAATTTACCGTCTCCGTATGAAGCGGTTTCGGCGGTCGAATAACCCATGTCCGATATTTTTTTCAACGATCCGGCGGCGTCTTTGCCCATATCGCCCCCGATCGAATAGAGCTGGAGCCCGATCGTTTTTTTCTTCCCGGCGGCGCTTCCGCTTTGGGCGGCCGACAGGGTCGCTTCGGAAAACAGGGAACCGCCGACCATGGCTCCGGCGGTCAGCAACATTGATTTCTTGAGGAATTCTCTTCTGTCCATAATGGCTTCAAATATTTAGGTTTTGTTTTAAAGTTAGCAAGTTAAGTCGGGTCGTTGAAACTATCAGGCCTTTAACCTATATACATATAGTTGTGTAAAGGTATAAAAAAAAGTTTTTGATGCAAAAAATATTTCGGCATTAATTTAATAAATTTAAAAACGGACTTTTCTCCGGCCGGCGGAATTTCCGTTTCACATGCGGGATACGGTTCTGCGGGCCGGCGGGCCGGAACATTCGTTCCGGAAAGCGCAAACGTAAAAAACGCAGGCGTTTCGCGGCGGATGCCGGATGCCTGCGTCGTTTTTCGTACGGAGATCGTTAACGGATGTCTATCTCGACTACTTTACTGCCCGGAAGATCGGGAACGTACAGTTTTTTGCCGTCGGTCGACAGCCGGGCCGGCCCTTCGATTCCGACGCCCGGAGTCAACAGTTCGGTCTTTCCCGTTCCGAGATCGTAATAGCCGACTTCCGAATCGACCCAATTGGTGAAATACAGGCGGCTCCCGTCGCCGCTCAGCGCGAGGCCGTCGTACTGTCCCGGACGGTCGAACAACTTGGTGGCTACCGGAGTGGATATGTTGTCGATGCGGTAGATCACGTTATCCTGCGTGGTGACGCCGTCCGGCGGATACGATGCGATATACATCGTGTCGCCCCGGATGACGATCCCGTTCGCTCCGGGTACCGTCACGTAGGGTTTCAGTCCCGCGGTGTCGAGCTGCGACGGCCGGGCGACGTTCAGCGCGTAGATGCTGCCGGTGTTGGTCACCGTCACGTAAAGGGTGTTCCCGTGCAGGGCCATGTCGTTGACAAACAGTTCGCCTTCGGGGAACGGAACGATTTTCGGCTTCTCGTTCGGCGCGGCGAGGTTGTAGACCGCCATTTTGCCGACGTCGGCGATGAACAGGTAATCGTCTTTTACGAGCAGTCCCTTGGGCGCCGACAGCGTGCCGTCGGCCGGAATCAGCACCCGCGAAACCGTGTCGGTGAATTCGAGGATATAGCCTTTACCCTCGGTGTTCAGCGGATTGAACTCGTCGGAGCCGAAGCTGCCGACCAGCAGTTTGCCGTCCAGCGGCAGCGTGGCTTCGCAGAATACGATCTTATCGGTGAGAACGGGCGTTGTCGGCGTTTTTTCTGCGGACGAGCAGGCGACAGCCGCTACGGCAACCGCCGCAAGGAAAATGCGCTTTTTCATAACTTTTATTTTTCGGTAAACGGTTCGTATTGCGAAAACAGATTTCGGAAGTCTTCGTGCTGTGCGGCCAGGTAGGTGTTGAATCCCAGCGAAGCGGCCGTTCGGATGTTGGCTTCGGAGTCGTCGATGAACAGGCTTTCGGCAGGTAGGATACCCGATTCGTCGATCATTTTCCGGTAAATCTCCGGATACGGTTTCACCAGCTTCATCCGGTAAGAGAGGAACAACCGGTCGAAATAGGCGTCGATGGTCAGCCCCTGTTGTTTGAAGCGGTGTTCCATCATGAAGCGCATCATGATCGGGTTCGTATTGCTGAGCATGAAGACCCGGTAGCCCTGCCGGCGCAGGTCGAGCAGCATGTCGAGCTTGTACTGCGGCAGGTCGAGCAGGAAACTGCACAGCGCGTCGTCGATCGCCTGCGGGTCGACCGGGCGTCCGATTTCCCGGATGATCGCGTCGTGGAAATCTTCGGGGCGGATCTCCCCGCGTTCGAGTTGCAGCAGCACGCCGGACTGTTTGTACGGATTGATGAATTCGGCGGCGTTCATACAGCCGATCTGTTCGAATTTGCGGACGGTCGCTTCGATGCTGTAATTGATCAGTACGCCGCCCAGGTCGAATATGATGGTTCTTATCTTTTTCATTTGGATTATTCGCTGTTACCGGACAAAGATAGGAAATTTCGAAATAATTCATATATTTGACTTTCGGTAAACCGTATAGACAAAGACGTCATGAGCCGCAACGTGTTCGTTCGTATTTTCCGTTTCTACCGGGATGGTTTTCGCGAGATGACCAGCCTGGGGCGGACATTGTGGGCGGTGATCCTCGTCAAGCTGTTTATCATGTTCGCGATCCTGCGGCTGTTCTTTTTCCCGGACGTGATGGGGAAATTCGACACCGACCGGGAGCGGAGCGAGTATATGATGGAACGATTGTTGAATACAAATCATTGATATTATGATTCTTACTGCAAATGAGTTGGCGGAGGTGGTGGATTGGTCGCGGGCCCAGTTTGCGATGACGGCCATCTACCATTGGCTGTTCGTGCCGCTGACCCTCGGGCTGGGTTTCATCTGCGCCATCATGGAGACCGTTTACTACCGTACCGGCGATCCGTTCTGGAAACGGACGGTCAAGTTTTGGATGCGCATTTTCGGGATCAATTTCGCGATCGGCGTGGCCACCGGACTGATCCTCGAATTCGAGTTCGGGACAAACTGGTCGAATTACTCCTATTTCGTCGGCGATATTTTCGGAGCGCCGCTGGCAATCGAAGGAATTATGGCCTTTTTTCTGGAAAGTACGTTCATCGCCGTGATGTTTTTCGGCTGGAATAAGGTGTCCAGAGGTTTTCACCTTACGGCGACCTGGCTGACGGCCATCGGCGCGAACCTGTCGGCATTGTGGATTCTGGTGGCCAACGCGTGGATGCAGTATCCGGTCGGAACGGCCTTCAACCCCGAAACGGCCCGCCAGGAGATGACCTCGTTCTGGGATGTGCTGTTTTCTCCGGTGGCGATTAACAAGTTTTTTCATACGGTGACTTCGGGTTATGTGGTGGCCGCCGCGGTGGTTATCGGTATCAGCGCCTGGTTCCTGTTGAAAAAACGCGAGCGGAAGATGGCCCGCAAAAGCATGGCGATCGCTTCGTGGTTCGGCCTGTCCGCTTCTCTATTGTTGGCGATGACCGGCGACGGATCGGCCGTACAGGTGGCCCGGACGCAACCGATGAAACTGGCGGCGATGGAAGCGCTCTACGACGGTAAGAAAGAAGCCGGACTGGTCGCGTTCGGGATATTGCGTCCGGAAGTGAACGACCGGGAGCTGATCATGTCCAACGAAAGCGCTTTTTATTTCAAACTGGAGATCCCCAAGATGCTGTCGCTGCTGAGTTTTCGGGATGCGGATGCCTATGTCCCGGGCATTAATGACCTTGTATACGGCAATTTCGATCCGTTGATCACTCCGGTCGGCGTGAAGATGGAAGCCGGGCGGGAGGCTGTGCGGGCCATTGAAGATTATCGGGAGGTCATGGCCGGGGGCGATGCGGTCGCCAAAGCCCGTTACAAGGCCCGATTCGATCCTCAGACGGAAGAGGGGGCCAGGTTTTGTAGCTGGGAACTGAAATATCTCGGTTACGCATACCTGAAAAATCAGACGGACGTGATTCCGAATGTGCCGCTGGTGTTCTATTCGTTCCGCGTTATGTTCATGCTGGGCGTCTATTTCATTCTGTTTTTCGCCGGGGTGCTTTTCTTCGTGTACCGGAAGAAACTGTACGACAGACGGTGGTGGTTCCGCGTGATGATGTGGTCGGTTCCGCTGGCCTATTTGGCTTCGGTTTCCGGATGGATCGTCGCGGAGGTCGGTCGACAACCGTGGACGATCCAGGATTTGCTGCCTGTTTCCGCGTCGGTGTCGGATATCGCTCCGGGGCCGGTCAAGGCGACCTTCTTTATCTTCCTCGCACTGTTTACGGTGCTGTTGATCGCCGAACTGATGATCATGTTCAGGCAGATCAAAATCGGGCCTAAACCGGCGGAAACGGCGGCCGAAAACGAATTGACGGAATAAAAAAGAGCGATTTTATGGATACGGTATATATTTTTCTGCAACACTACTGGTGGTTTATCATTTCGTTGCTCGGCGCGCTGCTGGTGTTTCTGCTGTTCGTGCAGGGCGGCCAAGGGATGCTCTACCTGATCGGGCGTACCGATACGGAACGCAACCTGATCGTCAACACGCTGGGACGTAAATGGGAGTTGACTTTCACGACGCTGGTCACGTTCGGCGGCGCGTTCTTCGCATCGTTTCCGCTGTTTTACAGCACGAGTTTCGGCGGCGCGTTCTACGTGTGGATGTTGATCCTGTTGGTTTTCGTAATCCAGGCGGTAGCCTATGAATTCCGGCGCAAACCGTCCAATTTCCTTGGCGAGAAAACTTACAACTGGTTCCTGCTGATTAACGGCGTGCTCGGAGCCTTCCTACTCGGAACGGCCGTGGCGACGCTGTTCACCGGCGCTCCGTTCACGGTCGACCGCGCCAACTTCGGCAATCTGGAAGGTTTCAATACGATTTCGCGTTGGTCCACTTCCTGGTACGGGTTGGATGCGCTGGCCGATCCGCGCAACATCCTTCTCGGCTTGGCGGTGCTGTTCTTGTCGCGGGTGCTCGGCCTGCTCTATTTTATGAACAGCATCGACGACGAAACGATTTTCGCGCGATCGCGGCGTTACCTGAAGTGGAATGCGGGGCTTTTCCTGTTATTCTTCCTGCCGTTTCTGCTGTTGCTGCTGCTGTCGGAAGGCGCAGCGGTCGATCCCGTCTCCGGCGTGATTTCCGTCGAGCCGTACAAATACCTGCACAACCTGCTGGCCATGCCGCTGGTGCTCGTCGCACTGCTGGCCGGCGTGGTCGGGGTGCTATGGGGTATCGGAGTCGGTATTTTCAGAGGATGTCGCTGCGGGATTTGGCCTGCCGGAGCGGGAACCGTACTGACGGTGCTCGCGCTGCTGCTGACCGCCGGATACAACCATACGGCCTATTATCCGTCGCTCACCGACCTGCAGAGTTCGTTGACGATCTACAACAGTTCTTCGAGCCGGTTCACGCTTTACGTGATGGCGATCGTGTCGATACTCGTCCCGTTCGTGGCGGGGTACATCTGGTACGTATGGCGCGCGATGGGCCGTAAACGCATCTCCGAACAGGAACTGCAAGAGGAGGGCGACCATCTGTATTGATTTGCGGGCCGTTCGGCCCGGATCGCTGATACCCGAAAGAGGCCGCATTCGGATCGGATGCGGCCCCTTTCGGATTTCCGGTCGGAAATCTCGTTTTGTCAGTATATCAGCGAATCGGGCAGCACGGGCGTGCCGCCTGCCTGAGTACAGACGAAGGCGGCGGTTTCGGTCGCCCGACGGTGCGCTTCGTGTAGCGGCCGGCCCTGCAGGATGCCTGCGACGAAGGCGGCGGTGAACGAGTCGCCTGCGCCGACCGTGTCGGCGACTTCGACCTTTGCAGTTTCCATGACGGAAAAGTCGTCCGGGGCCGTCACCCGGCTGCCCCGGCTGCCGAGCGTGTAGACGATGTACCGCAGGTCGTAGCGTTGTCGGAGTTGTTCCAGTTGGCTGTCGGCATCCCCGTGCAGCGACAGCATCCCCGCCACGACGGGCAGTTCGTCCTCGTTCAGTTTCAGGATGTCGGCCTGTTCGAGCGAGGCGCGGACGGTCTCTTCGCTGTAAAAATCCTGCCGCAGGTTGATGTCGAACACTTTGAGACACTGCTTATTCACATGCGACAGCAGTTTTCGGATCGTCGCGGCGGACGTTTCGCCGCGTTGCCCGAGCGTACCGAAACATACGGCGTCCAACTGCGGAGCCAGTCGTTCGAGTCCTTCGTTCCATGCGATGAAATCCCAGGCTACCGGCTTGTGGATCGTGTACGACGGAACGCCCCGCGCGTTGAGCCGCACGTCGACGGTGCCGGTCGGATAGTCGTTTTGCTGTACGTATGCGGTGCCGAGCTGAGCTTCCTGGAGCTTTTCGAGAATTTGGAGGCCATACGGATCGTTGCCGACCGCGCTGACGACTGCCGACCGGCAGCCGAACTGCGCCGCATGGAATGCGAAGTTGAGCGTCGCTCCGCCCAGTTGCTTGCCCGAAGGCAGCAGGTCCCACAGGAGTTCCCCGACGCCTGCTATGGTGAATGTCTGTTTCATACCTGCAAATTTAGCAATCCGCGAGGGAACTGCAAGCGTCGGCCGACTTTTCTGTTTACCGGTTTTTGCGGTAGCTCAGCACGGCCCATAAGTTGATCGTCACCGTGAAGACGGCCAGCGCTGAGAACTGCGTCAGCAGATCGGCGAATCCGCTCCCTTTGAGGTAAATCATTCGCATGATCTGGATGAAGTACCGCAGCGGATTGAACAGCGTGATCTTTTGCGCCCAGCCCGGCATGCTACTGATCGGGGTGAACAGTCCGCTCATCAGAATCAGCACGGTCATGAAGAAGAACATCACGAACATCGCCTGCTGCATCGTGTCGGAAGTGTTCGATACGAGCAGGCCGAGGCCCGACACGGTCAGCACGTACAGCGCCATCCCGGCGTAGATCGTCAGCAGGTTGCCCGCCGGTACGAGCCCGTAGACGAGCCATGCCAATACGAAACTGATCGACAGCACGACGAATCCGATTACCCAATACGGAATCAACTTGGCGAGGATGAACTGGAATTTGCCGACCGGCGACACGTTGATCTGTTCGATCGTCCCGATCTCTTTTTCGCTGACGATGTTCAGCGCCGGCATGAATCCGCAGACGATCGTCAGCAGCATTACCATGAGCGCCGGAACCATATAGACTTGGTAATTCAAATGCGGGTTGAACTTGTACTGCGGGGTGATCCGAACGGCCGGCGCGGCCGAAATCCGAGACTGCGCGGCGGTTTCGTTGCGCAAGTCGGCCGAGAAGTCGTTCACGATGGCCGTGAGGTACGAACTGCCGAGCCCGCCTTTGGTCCCGTTGACCGCATTCGCCGCGACGAGCACCTGGGCCGCGCCTTCGGTGACCAGCCGGTGTTCGAATTTTTCCGGGATTTCGAGGATGATGTCCGTCCGTCCCGATTCGATGCCCTGCATCGCCTCTTCGTACGACGAAGCGACGTCTACGAGGTTGAAATAGGCCGATGCCGAGGCTTTTTCGGTCAGTCGCCCGGAGTAGGCCGAGCGGTCGTTGTCGACGACGGCCAGGTTGATGTTGCGTACCTCCATACTGGCCGCCCACGGCAGTACCAGCATTGTCAGGCACGGCATGAACAGGATCAGCCGGGGCAGGAACGAGTTGCGGCGGATCTGTTTGAACTCTTTTTCGATCAGGTATTTCAACATGGCTATTCGAGTCTGTATTTGAATTTCTTAAGACTTACGACGACCAGCACGACGGCCATTGCGCTGAGGATCGCCACCTCTTTGAGCGCGTAGGTGATGCCGAGTCCTTCGATCATCACTTTTTTGACCGCTTCGATGTACCAGCGCGCCGGGATAACGGCCGACAGTCCCTGTAATACGCCCGGCATACTTTCGATCGGAAACATCATGCCCGAGAGCAGCGTGGTGGGCATCATCAGCACCATCCCCGAAGCGAGCATCGCGGCTACCTGCGTTTTGACGAGTGTCGAGATCAGCAATCCGAGCGCCAGTGCCGTGATGACGAACAGCAGTGAGATCACCGACAGCCAGAACAGGCTGCCCGCTACCGGAACCTGCAGGATGTAAACCGCTACGAGAATGATCGTCGCCAGGTTTACGGCCGACAGCGCGAGGTAGGGGACGGCTTTGGCGAGGATGATGTAGATCGGTCGCATCGGCGACACGAGCAGCACTTCCATCGTTCCGCGCTCTTTTTCGCGAACGATCGAAATGGCCGTCATCATCGCGCAGATCAGCATCAGGATCATACCCATCACGCCCGGCACGAAGTTGTACGCCCCTTTCATCTGCGGATTGTACAGCAGTTTCACTTCCGGAACGATTTGTAGCGGGGCGGGGGTGCCGGCCGAAAGCTCGGCCTGGTATGCGGCCAGGATGTTCGATGCGTAACTTGTCACCAGCGTCGCGGTGTTCGGGTCGGTTCCGTCGCAGATCAACTGGACGTTCCCCGTTCCGCCGTGCAGCAGGTTTTGTTGGAAATTCTCCTCGAAGACCAGCGCGAGGTCGGCCCGGTTCGAACGGAACGCTTCCTCGATCTGTTGCGGGGTGCGGAGCGTTTCGACCAACGAGAAGTAGCGGTTTGCGTCGAAACGCTCTACGATCCGCCGTGTGGCGTCATCGTTCGACGGGTCGTAGACGGCCAGCCGGACGTTGTTGACGTCTGTCGAGATAGCGAATCCGAACAGGATGATCTGCACGATCGGCATTACCAGCAGAATCAGCACCGTGCGGCTGTCGCGCAGGATGTGGCAGAACTCTTTATAGACGAAAGACAGAAATTGTTTCATGGCGTTATTCTCCCCGTTTAGCTTCGCGGGCGAGGCGGTGGAACACCTCGTCCATATTCGGCGCGTCGAAAGTTCGTTTCAGGTTGGCCGGAGTATCCAGCGCCCGGATCGCCCCGTCGACCATGATCGAGACGCGGTTGCAGTACTCCGCCTCGTCCATGTAGTGCGTCGTGACGAAAACCGTGATGCCCCGTTCCGACGCGTCGTAGATCAGCTCCCAGAACTGCCGCCGCGTAGCCGGATCGACCCCTCCGGTCGGCTCGTCGAGGAAGACGATGCGCGGCTCGTGGAAGATCGCTACCGAGAAAGCCAGTTTCTGCTTCCAGCCGAGCGGCAGTGCGCTCACCAGCGTGTTGCGTTCTTCGGCGAATCCGAGCCGGCGCAGCACCCGGTCGGTCTTTTCGGCGATCTGCCGGCTTCCCATGCCGTAGATGCCGCCGAACAGCCGGATGTTTTCCCACACTTTCAGGTCTTCGTACAGCGAAAAGCGCTGGCTCATGTAGCCGATGTTGCGTTTGATCTGCTCGCTTTGGCGCACGATGTCGAACCCGGCGACCGTACCGCCGCCCTCGGTCGGGCGGCTCAGGCCGCACAGCATCCGCATTGCGGTCGTTTTGCCGGCGCCGTTCGCGCCGAGGAATCCGAAGATCTCGCCGCGCCCGACCTCGAAACTGATGCGGTCGACCGCCGTGAAGCTGCCGAACCGCTTGGTCAGTCCTTTCGTTTCGATTACTTTATCATTCATTGGTACGATCCAGTTTCATGTAACAATCTTCGATACCCGGTTCGATCGCCTCGATCCGCAGATTGCGGTATCCTTCCGCGGTCAGGTAAGCGGCCAGTTGCTTTTCGGTCAGCGTCGCGTCGGGCGTCGCGTGGTGCGTGTCGCCGAACGCGAAGGCCGAGGTGATCTGCGGATGACGGCGCAGCGTTTTCAGCATGGCCGGCATCCGGTCGCCCGATACGGCCCACAGCCGCTCTCCGAATTTTTCGATGATGCGTTTCGGCGTGTCTATATCGAGGAACCGGCCGCCGCGGATCAGCGCGATCCGGTCGCAGCGCGACGCCTCGTCCATATAGGGCGTCGATACGAGGATCGTGATGCCCTGGCAGCGCAGTTTGGCGAGCATCTCCCACAGTTCCTTGCGCGATACCGGGTCGACGCCGGTCGTCGGCTCGTCGAGGAACAATACCGACGGTTTGTGGATCAGCGCGCAACTGAGCGCTAGTTTCTGCTTCATCCCGCCCGAAAGCGCTCCGGCCCGCCGCGTGCGGAACGGTTCGATCTGACTGTAAATGTCGTGGATCAGGTCGTAGTTCGCCTCGATGGTCGTCCCGAAAAGCGTTGCGAAAAAGCGCAGGTTCTCTTCGACGCTCATGTCCTGGTACAGCGAGAACCGTCCCGGCATGTAACCGACCCGCCGCCGGATCTGTTTGTAGTCGGCCGCCACGTCGAGTCCGTCGACCGTCGCCCGGCCGCTGTCGGGCAGCAGCAACGTCGTCAGGATGCGGAACAGTGTCGTCTTGCCGGCCCCGTCCGGGCCGATAATCCCGAAGATCTCGCCGCGTTGCGCATCGAAGCTCACTCCGCGCAGCGCTTCGATGCGCCCGTAGCTTTTCGTGAGGTCGCGTATGGTTACTGCGGAAGCCATTATTCGGAGAATTTGACGTCGGCGTACATGCCGATTTTCAGCAGGCCGTCGTTGTGGACGGCGATTTTGACCGGATAGACCAGGTTCGCGCGTTCGTCGCGGGTCTGGATCGTTTTCGGCGTGAACTCGGCTTTGTCCGAGATCCAGATCACTTCGCCGTCGTATTCGCGGCTGCCTTTGTCGCCCGAATCGGCGAACACGCGCACCCTGTCGCCGAGTTTCAGGCCTGTCAGTTGGCCCGATGTGATGTAGGCGCGGAGTTCCATGCGATCGACGTCGGCGATCTTGAACAGCGGTTTGCCTTGGGCGGTCACTTCGCCCGTTTCGGCGTATTTGACCAGTACCGTCCCGTCGATCGGGTTTACGATGCGGCATTTGGCGAGCTGGTCTTCGATCTGAGCCACCTGGATTTCGATGGCCGAGCTCTCTTCGTTGACGCCGCGGTTGCTGTTTTCGAGCGTCGAGAGCTGCGCTGCGAGCTGTTTTTCGAGTACGGCGATCTGCGCGTCGATATCGTCCAGTTGTTTGGTGTTCGCGGCGTCGGCTTTCAGCAGGTTTTCGACGCGCCGTTTTTCGCGCTGCTGCGTGGCGATCTGCTGTTGCGTGGCGGCGATCTGTTTGCCGATGTCGGACGTGCGACTGCGCGTCGCCCCGAGCTGTTTTTGGAGTTGCAGCTTTTTCAGGTAGAGCTGGACGCTGTCGACCGTGCCGACGGTTTGTCCGGCCGCGAGCCGCCGGCCTTCTTCCACGCCGAACGAAGTAATTCGTCCGTTGGCTTCCGAGGATACGATCACTTCGGTCGCCTCGAACGTCCCGGAGGCGTCGTAACCGTTTTTATTGCCGCCGCAGGCCGTCGCCCCGGCGCAAAGCGCGAGAATCAGAAATCGTTTCATATCAGTTGTTGGTTATATTTTTCAGGTTGTATGTCGTCATGATCAGTTGCATCCGGTGCAGTGCGCGGTTCTGCCGCGCCGTTTCGGCTTTGGTTACTTCCTGCATGTAGTCGGTAACGCTCATCGTGCCCTCCGCGACCTTCGCCTCCGACGCGCGTTTGATATTGTCGCGCAGCGCTACGATCCGGTCGTCGTCGGAGAGCGTGCGGCGGTATTTTTCGAGTTCGCTTTGCGAGGATTCGACCTGCTGGTTCGTATTGAACAGGAACGTTTCGCGTTGTGTGCGGAGCGCGTTGCGCGCGACGTCTATCTTGGCCGCGTCGCTTTTATGCGTGTAATAATTGCCGAAATTCCATGAAAACCGCACGCCGCCGATCGCGAATGCTTTGAATTTGTCTTGCAGCATGTTCAGTCCCGGTTTGCCGTAGGCTCCCTGTACGAACAGACCGAGGGTCGGGCGGTTCCGGGCGTTCAACTGTTTCAGTTGGGCGTCCAGCAGCGTGTTGCGGGCGTCGAGCAGGCGCAGCTCCGGACGGTTCACGTCGGTAGGCGCCGGCTCGCTTCCGACTTCCGGGCAGATCAGTTCGGCGCTGTCGGCGTTTTCGCCGATGAAGGCTCCCAGCATCTGCCGGTACGCGCGGTTGGTCGCTTCTAGCGAGACGCGCTGCTGTCGGTTCGAGAGCTGTTCGACCTGCACCGCGTCGAGGTCGGCTTGGTTGGCGACCCCGTTCTCGATGAAGCTGCTTATTTTGCGGTAGTTGCGTTCGAGCTCCTCGTCGTACAGCCGGTTCAGTTCCAGTTGTTCCTCGGTCAGTAGAATGCCGAAGAACAGCGAATTGACCCGTTCGCGGATCGCGTACATATCGACCTGCTGCTGTTGCAGGTCGACTTCGGCGGACGCTTTGACATTCTGTTTTTTCGCACGGATGTTCCCGCCGTCCCAGATTACCTGGTTCACCTCGGCTACGACCTGATACTGGTCTTTGCTGAGGGTCGGGATGTCGATGCCCGGCAACGAGAACGGGATTTTCGTCACGTCGGTCTGGTAAGAGGCTTTGGCCGACAGCGACAACTGAGGCAGGTAGCCTTTGTTGGCGTTTTCCAGGTCGTACTGTTCCGATTGTCGGATCAGTCCGTACTGGGCCACGAGCGGATAGTTGGCCTGCGCTTTCTGCTGGCAGGCGTCGATGGTCAGTTGCGCCTGTGCCGGCAAAGTTCCGAAACCGACGGCCAGCAGCAGGATGGATCGGATTATTTTCATCGTTTTACTGAATTTATGCATGAGTGAAGTGAAGGTTTTCCGATGTTTTACGGCTTGAGGCTTTGCAGGATGATTTTCACGTTCTCCTCTTTGCGGTGCTCGAGGAAGCCGTCCATCGCTTCGTCCGTCAGGCCGAGAATGTTCTGCAGTACCGGTCGGACCAGGAACGTGGCGAGATTCAGCGACAGCGCGCTGAACATCAGGTCGAGCGCATTGGTTTCGCGGACTCGTCCCTGCGCGATCTCTTTTTGCAGATCTTGTTCGAATGTAGCGTAAACGCTCAGCGGCAGTTCGCCGATGCTGTCGCGCAGCGATGCGATCCGTTCCGGGTTCGTCGTGATCTCGTTGATGACCAGAAAGGGGATTTTCGGATTCTTTTTCAGGATTTCGAAATGCGCTTCGATTTTGCGCCGCAGTTTCTCTTCGAAAGTTCCGCCTTCCCGGTCGATCGAAAATATGTTCGAGATCAGCATCCGTATTTTCTGTTCGAAAATTTTCTCGAAAAGGTTCTCTTTCGTGCGGAAATAGTAATGAACGAGCGCCTGGTTGCAGCCCGCTTCCCGGGCGATCTCGGTCGTTGAGGTCAGTGCGAACCCTTTGTCGAGGAACAGCCGTTCGGCCGCCCGCAGGATCGCCTGTTCCATCGGTTCGGTTTCGTTTTTCGCCGTTTTTTCCGTCTGTTTCATGTGTTAATAGTTTAATTTAATATATCTATTAATACCGCAAATGTAGGAATAAATACGAACCTTGCAAATTTCAACGCTGTTTTTTTGTGGATAAATCGTTCAATGTATTTATAATGAATGCTTTGAATCTGTGTGTTTCCGGGCTCTACGCAAACGGGCCGGAATATGTGCCGGCAGCCGGCAAACGGCGCGACTTACCGTATTTCAGGTTTCCGAAATCGTCGTCCGGTCTGTTGCAAGAATCAGACCTATATTGCTTTCTCGGGCCTTTTCGCCTTTGAACTGAGGCCGTTGCGGGTGTTGCGACCGGGGTTCTTCGCGTAAAAACGGAGCGGTAAGGCGGCCGGCGGAATTGCCGGAAAAATTTCTTTTAGTTATATTTGAAAGTACCCGGTCGGACGCATCGGGCGTTCTAACGTTATTCTATCGTTTATGAAAAGGTTTTTTTTGTGGTCGCTGACGCTCTTTTCGTTCGTTTTCGGAGCGGGCGTATGCAGCGGCGCTGCGGGCGGCGGAATCCGTCTGGACAAGGCGGCGTTTATGATCGACAGCGGGGATAAGATGAAAATCCGCCTGGCGGAGGTTCCTGCCGGCGGCGTGCAGTGGACGTCGAGCGATGAAAAGGTGGCGACGGTTTCCCGGAGCGGCGTGGTGACCGGCGTTTCGAAAGGCGATGCCGTAATTACGGCTTCAGCGGCCGGTTCGAAAGCCGAATGCATCGTGTCGGTCGGTTACGAGGGACAGAATCCGATCCTGCCGCCGACGTGGGGACTGTTTATCGCCGACGGCGAGCCGCACGTTTTCGACGGACGGATGTATATTTTCGGGTCGCGGGACGTGACGAACGGTTTTCTGCCGAACGGCGAACGGGATTTCTGTTCGACCGACTACCATGTGATCTATTCCGACGACCTGATCCACTGGACGGACGCGGGCGTCAGCATCTCGATCGACAGTATTCCGGCGGAGATCCGCGGAAATACGCGGCGGCTGTGGGCGCCGGACGTCTTCAAAAGCCCGACCGAAAAAGACAAGTATTACCTGCTGTTTTGCGGCAACGGCCAGCCGGTGTATATCGCCGAGGGGACGAGCCCGACAGGGCCTTTCGGCAACGTCCGACTCGTAACGCTGAACGGCGAGCCCATCCCGCAGATCGATCCGGGCGTACTGGTCGACGATGACGGCAAGGTGTACCTGGCGAGTCCGAAATTCTTTATCTGCCGGCTCGACCCGTCGGACTACTCGCGGGTGATGCCCGAAACCTGCCGCGACGTGACGCAGTATATGCCGGTCGGCGACGAGCCGTTCGAAGGGCCTTCGCTGCGGAAACGCAACGGTATTTACTATTACATCTATATTCAGAATAAAGGCAATATCGAACGCGACGGCGCGGTTCCGACGCTGATGGGGTATATGACGGCCGAAAATCCGCTCGGCCCGTATACCTACCGCGGCGTGATCGTTACCAATTACGATTATCCGGCTTCCGGAAACATACACGGCTCGATCGAACCGTTCGACGGACAGTGGTACGTGTCGTACCATATGCCGGTGTCGGAGCTCGGTCTGACCCGTGCCGCCTGCCTCGACCGGATCGAATTCGACGATGACGGGACGATCCGGCGGGCCGAGCCGACTTCGTCCGGCGTAAAGGGCTGTTTCGTACCGGGCGAACGGATCCGCAGCTCCAGCGGGGTCGTCTATTCGGGCGGCCGTAACGATCGCAGGCTGGTGACGCGGCGCGAGCCGACCGCCAATCCGTATGTTTTCCGGTATGTCGGTTATCCGTACACTTTTTACAACGAGCCGGGACAGTGGATCGGATACCGTTTTATGGATTTCTCACCGGAAATTTCGACAGTCGGCATGAGCGTCTGCACCGAAGCCTCCGGCGGGTCGCTCGAAATTCGCCGGGGCTCTGCGGACGGGGAGTTGATCGCCGCCGTCGATCTGCCGAATACCGACGGCGAATGGAAGAAGGTCGAAGCCCCGGCTTCCGTAACCCGCGACGGGAAGGATGCGTTCTATATCTTTCTGAAGACGAAGCCCGGCAGCGGGGATGTTCGGGTCGATTGGCTGGAATTCGGCGCGCGGCGGTAATTTTTTCGACCTCTGTCCGGCAACCGGCGTATTCGGCCGGAATATATCTTATGAAAACGCTCCCGTTGCGAACAGTTTCTTCGCAACGGGAGCGTTTGGCGGAAGCGCGTTTCGGTCAGCTCTTTTTGGCCAGCGAGAACAGGAATTCGAGTCCCCCTTCTTTCCGGTTTTTGGCCGAAATGCGTCCTTTGTGGTACAATACCGAGTTGCGGACGATCGACAGTCCGAGTCCCGATCCTCCGTTTTTGCGACTCCGACCTTCGTCGACCCGGTAGAAACGGACGAATATTTTTTCCAGATCGGCCTCCGGTACGCCGCAGCCGTTGTCGTGGAACGAGAAGTAGTAGAAATCGTCGTCCTCGGCGTATTGCTCGATCGTGATCGTGACGCCTTCGCCGGCGTAATTGACCGCATTGTCGGTCAGGTTCCAGAAGATCGAGTAAAGCAGCGTGTGGTTTCCTTCGACCGTCGTTCCGCGACCGATGCGGTCGACGATCTGCACGCGGTGAGCGTCCAGCGTATTTTTATGGTCGGCGATCACCTCTTCGACGACCTGTTTCAGGTCGACCGGTTTGCGCTCGAACAAGTCGGTCGCCTCTTCGATCTTGGTGATTAGCGCGACGTCGCGGATCAGGTCGGACAGTCTCAATGCCTGGGTATAAGCCCGGTCGAGAAAGAAGCGCTGTTTGTCCGGACTGATCTCGTGCTGTTGCAGCAGGGTTTCGAGGTATCCCCGGATGCTGGTGACGGGGGTTTTCAGTTCGTGCGCGATGTTGTTGGTCATCTCCTGTTTCAGCAGCCGGTTTTTCTCTTGCGCGGTGATGTTATCGAGCGTGATTTCGAAACTGTTATCGTTGAAAATCAGCAGCCGGACGGCGAAATGACGGCCTTCCCGGGTAAGCTTGGTTTCGTAGATCGGGATCGAGGCCGACTGCGGGTTGACCGGCCGGTGCCGTTGCAGGAATTCGCGCAGGTCGCCGAAATCTTTGGCCCGGAGAATTGCGGTCGCGTCGGAGGTCGGTTCGTCGAGGATCGTGTTGAGGTGCTGTATGAAGTGCGAGTTCGCATAAATTTTGTCTCCGTCCGGCGAAAAGATGCAGATTCCCTCGTCCGAATAGTGGAAGTGGCGGATCAGTTTTTCACGTTCCGTATCGAGCAGGTTGCGGCTTTCGCGCAGCAGCCGGTAATTGGTGACGATGCGGTTGCCTATCTCGCCGAGTTCGGTATCCGGGAATCTGACCTTGTCGAAATCGGGACGGTTGTTCTCGGTCGAGACCAGAAAGTCGCGCAATCCGCTGACCGCCTTGCCGAAACGGTCGGACAGGTACAGCAACGAGATCAGCGCGACAAAGAAAAGCAGCAACATGAAATAAAGAAAGAAATCGTCCGCTTTCAGGCTCAGTTTCGCCGCGTTGTCGTAAGGCAGCGCCACCCGGACGAAATCGTTGCCGAACAGCCGCGCATAGTAATAATAAGTTTTTCCGGTGGTTGCCGAGTGCCGAATGTGGCTTCCGCCGCCGCGGATCAGCGCTTGGGCGATTTCGGGCCGCGACAGGTGGTTCTCGACGATCGGTTTTCCGTCGGAGCCGTTGTCGAACAGCACGTTGCCGCGCCGGTCGATGATGCTTATCCGCAGATCCCGGGGCAGCAGCGGCAGCAGGCTGTCAAGCTGGGACATCGAATCCGGAGCGGTCAGATGGTTTTCGGCGATGTATTTCGAGATCAGCGTCGCGTAAACGTCCATTCCCCGTTTGAACTCGTCGTTTCTGAAGGTTCGTTCGCGGTTTTGCTGGACGAAGACGACGATCGCCGCGAAAACGGCGAATACGATCAGGAAGTAAAAAAACAGTTTTTTTCGATAGCTCAGGCGCATGGCGGTATCGGTTATCGGGTTAAAATTCGATGCAGTATCCATATCCGGAACGGTTCGTCAGGCGTTCGCCGAACGTTCCCAGTTTTTTACGCAGCCGTGTGATGTGCACGTCTACGGTGCGTTCGAGCACGTAGGACTCCTTTTTCCAGACGCGTTCGAGAATATCCTCCCGCGAAAAAACCTTGTTCGGAGTCCGCGCCAGCGTCATAAGGATTTCGAACTCCTTTTTGGTCAGCAGGATGTGTTCGTTGCCGAGCGTCGCGCTCTTGGTTTCGGGATCGATCGTCAGTTCGCCCAGTTCGATCGTACGGTTCGTATCGGCCGGCGCTGCGGCGCTCCGTTTCAGCACGGCCTTTACGCGGGCCGTCACTTCCTTGATCGAGAACGGTTTCGGAATGTAGTCGTCCCCTCCGAGGCTGAATCCGGTGAGCAGGTCGTTTTCGGTGTCCTTGGCCGTCAGGAAGACGATCGGAACTTGCAGTTTCTGCTCCTTGCGCACCTTTTCTGCCATCCGGAATCCCGACATCCCTTCCATCATCACGTCCAGCAGGATCAGGTCGTAGCCGTCCGGCAGCATTTTCAGGGCCTGCTCGGCCGATTCGGCCGTTTCGACGGCGAACCCTTCGCATTCGAGGTTGAAGCGCAGGATCTCGCACAGATCCTGTTCGTCGTCCACGACCAGTATTTTCTCGCGTTTTGCCATTTTTACAACAGGTTTTTGTCCGTGTGCTTGATGTCTTTCCCTTCGGTAACGAAAATCACCGCCTCGGCGATGTTCGTCGCCTGGTCGCCGATGCGTTCGAGGTTGTTCGCGATGCCGAAAACCGACAGCATCCCTTCCATCTCTTCGGCCGTCAGCGTCCGCTGGGTTCCCGTGCTTTTCAACTCGCCGGAAATCCGCCGCCACCATTCGTCCACGCGGTCGTCGCTGCGGATCACTTCGCGCGCCAGCCGTTCGTCGCTGCAGTTCATCGCAAAAATAACGTTTTTCACCATATCCGCCGCCAGGTCGAACATTTTGAGCAGTCCGTCGCTTTTGCGGCGGTACAGTCCGGTGCTGACGGCCGTGCCGCCGGTGAATTCGTAGACGTTGTGGATCAGGTCGCCGATGCGCTCCAGATTCGAGGTCGTATCGTAGCAGGCCATGATGATCCGCAGGTTCGAAGCGCGCGGCGCGTGCAGTACGATCACGTTGACCACTTCGTCGCGGATCGAGACTTCCAGGCCGTCGATCGCGCTTTCGTTGCGGTTCAGTTCGTCGCGCAGTTCGGCGGACGAATTTCCCGCGAGCAGTTGCCGGGTGATGGAGAGTTGTCTCAGGATGAGTTCGGTTAGCCGGTCGAACTGGTCGCCTACCGGTTTTAAAACGGTGTCTTTCAATCGGTTCATAATAGGTGTGTTTTTATCCGAACTGGCCGGAGAGGTACTCTTCGGTCCGTTTGTCTTTCGGTGTGGTGAACAGGGTTTGCGTGCGGCCGGATTCGACCAGCTCGCCGAGGTACATGAACAGCGAGTAGTCCGAGATACGCGCCGCCTGCGCCATATTGTGCGTCACGATGACGATCGTGAACTCTTTTTTCAGTTCGAGCATCAGCTCTTCGACGCGGTGCGTCGCGATCGGGTCGAGCGCCGAGGTCGGTTCGTCCATCAGCAGCACTTCGGGTTTCAGCGCGATCGCGCGGGCGATGCACAGCCGTTGCTGCTGTCCGCCGGAGAGGAATCCTCCTTTGCGGAACAGCGAATCGCGCACTTCGCTCCAGAGTCCGACGCTCGTAAGGCTCGTTTCGACGATCTCGTCCTTCTGCGCTTTCGACAACCGGATGCCGTTCAGCTTGTATCCGGCCAGTACGTTGTCGTAAATGCTCATCGTCGGGAACGGGTTCGGCCGCTGGAACACCATGCCGGCCATCCGTCTCACCTCCATCGGATTCATTTTGAAGATATTTCGTTCGTCGAGCAGGATTTCGCCCGTCACGCGGATGTCCGGATAGAGCTCGTGCATACGGTTGATCGCCCGCAGCAGCGTGCTTTTACCGCAGCCCGACGGGCCCATGATCGCCGTGATCGTCCGTTCGAGGATGCCCGTCGTGACGTGTTTCACGGCCAGTTTTTCCGGAGTGTAGGCGACCGACAGGTCGTTTATTTGCAGTTTCAGATTTTCCATTTTGCAGCGATTCGTTTGGCAATGATATTCAGCACCAGCGTCAGGATCAGCAGCAGTAGCGAGCAGCCCCAGATCAGGTCGACGAGGTTCGGATCGTTGTAGAACTCCCAGATCAGCAGCGGAACGGCCGAAGTGGGGTGCAGCGGGTCGAAGTTCAGCGTTGCGCAGCCCAGCGCGGTCAGCATCAGCGGGGCGGTTTCGCCCATCGCCCGCGATACGGCCAGCAGGATGCCGGTGAACATTCCGCCGAAAGCCGACGGCACCAGAATACGCATCACGACCGAGCGGTAAGGCGCTCCGAGCGCCAGCCCGGCTTCTTTCAGCGGTGAAGGCAGCATATTCAGCGTCTCCTCGGTCGAGCGGACGATCAGCGGCAGCATGATTCCGGCAAGCGCCACGCTGCCGGCCAGCATCGAGTAACTGCCCAGCGGTACGACGATCCAGGCGTAGGCGATGATCCCGATCACGATCGACGGGGTGCCTTGCAGCAGTTCGGTCAGAAAACGTACGATGCCTGCGAACGCCGTTTTACGCTTTTCTGACAGGTAAACTCCTGCGAGAATCCCCGACGGGATCGCGATCAGCGCCGCGATCAGCGTCATCGACAGCGTGCCGAGGATGCCGTTCGCGATGCCTCCGGGGATCGACTCGCCGGCCGTTTTGGCCAGCATCGCGTCCAGCGTGCTCGGCGCGTTCTCGGTGAAGAACGACAGCGAGATCTGACGGTATCCCTTGCGTACCACTTCCCAGATAATCAGCAGCAGCGGGACGGCCGTGAGCAGTGAGAATCCGCAGACCACGTAGAAGAACGCCCGTTCTTTCGCCTTGCGGAACCGCGTCCGCGATTTAGGAACCGTTATCGTCATAGTTATCGGAATTTACGAAGAATGAGCCGCCCGATCAGGTTGATTACGGCGGTGATAATGAAAAGTAGCAGCCCGATGGCGACGAGCGAGCTGAGCTTCAGCCCGTCGGCCTCGCCGAACTGGTTGGCGATGACGCTGGCCATCGTGTTGCCGGTGGCGGTCAGGCCGGTCGGAATCAGGTTCGTGTTACCGATCAGCATCGTGACGGCCATCGTCTCGCCGAGCGCACGCCCGAGCGCCAGTACGTAACTGGCGAAAATACCCGACCCGGCGACCGGAAAGACGACGCGGCGGATCACGTCGAGCCGCGTTCCGCCGAGGCTGTACGCTCCTTCTTTCAGTTCGCGCGACACCATCGAGATAAACTCCGAACTGAGCGACGCGGCATACGGGATCACCATGATCGCCAGTACGACCGATGCGGTCAGGATGCCGAATCCCTGCGACGACAGTCCCAGGTCGACGATCACCGGCCGGATCACGTAGAATCCCCACAGCCCGTAGACGATCGACGGGATGCCGGCCAGCAGGTCGATCACCGTACCGATTACTTTCGCGATCCGCCGGCCCCGGAAATATTCGCCGGTGAAAAGGGCGACCGGCAGCGACAGCGGAAGGCAGAACAGCATGGCCAGCAGCGAAGTCAGCACGGTCCCCGCGATGAACGGCAGCGCCCCGTAGCTTTCGGAGCCGGTCTTCGGGTTCCAGTCCGACGAGGCGATGAAGCGGAAAAAGCCGAAATGGTCGAACGCCGGCGCCGCTCCGCTGATCAGCGAGTAGAACATTCCCCCGCAGATCAGTATGATGGCGGCCGCCGCCGCCAGCAGCAGTCCTTTGAAAATACGGTCGCGTGCGGCTGTGCGGATCATTACTTCAGCAGTTTTTCTCCTTTATACGTAACTGTGCCCAGTTGTGCGCGCCCGTTGTCGATCACCTGTTGCGGCAGCGGGGCGTAATTGACCTTGCCGGCCAGATCCTGCGCTTGGCTGCCGAGCATCCATCCGAGCAAGTCGACGAGGGCTTCGCTCTGTTCGCGGGTGCGCTTGTCGTAGCCTTGTTCCTTGTACAGCAGAATCCACGTAAAGCAACTGATCGGGTAAGCGTCCGCCGCGTCCGGATCGGTAATCATGCAACGCGTGTCGGTCGGCAGGTCGCCCGCGGCCGCTGCCGAGATGCTTTCGAGGGTCGGGTCGATGAAGCGGCCCGCCTTGTTTTGCAGGCTCGCGTAGCTGATATGCTGTGCAAAAGCGTATTCCGACCCGATGTAGCCGACGGCCCCTTCGGTCTGGCTGACTGTCCCCGATATGCCGGGATTGCCTTTGGCGGCGAGGCCGGCCGGCCATTCGAGCGATTTGCCGGCCCCGATCGTCTCTTTCCATGCGGGGCTTACTTTTGTCAGGTAATCGCTGAATACGAAAGTCGTGCCGCTGCCGTCGGAACGGTATACCGGATGGATCTCCAGATCGGGAAGCTGTACGCCGGGGTTGATCCCGCGGATGCGGGCGTCGTTCCAGCGGGTAATTTTACCCAGGTAGATATCGGCCACCAGTTCGCCGGTCAGTTTCAATTTTTCCACGCCCGGCAGGTTGTAGGCCATTACCACGGCGCCCATGCAGGTCGGGATGTGGATCACGCTGTCGGGCATCGTGGCCATTTCCGCATCGGTCAGGTAGGCGTCGCTGCCGGCGAAATCGACGATCCGGTCTTTCAGGCTGCGGATGCCGCCGCCGCTTCCGATACCGCCGTAGGAGACTTCCGCCGGAACGCTGTCGCGATAGGTCTTGATTGCAAGATTATAGTACGGCAGCGGGAACGTTGCGCCCGCGCCGGCCAGTTTTTCCCGGCCGCTCCCTTTCGGAGATTGTCCGCAGGCGGCCAGAACGGCGGCCAATGCGATGAGAATCAATTTTTTCACTTCTCGAAATTTTAGTCGTTAAATTGATGTTGCAATATTAGGGGTTTGTTGTTACGCTCCCGTTAAGCGATTGTTACGAAACGGTTACTTTGCGAAACGCCCTTTTTACGGCACTCTTTTCTAAGGCGTTGGTAATGCAAGGAACGGACCTCGGTTGACGGTTTTAGGTATCGGGGCTCTCTTTTTTCGCTTTTTCTGGGTATTTTTCCGCCGGGGCCGGTTTGCTACTTTTGCATCAAACGAAAAACAAATTTGGAAATGAAAGGAATATTTTACGGAAGCACTACCGGGACTACCGGTTCTTTGGCCGGCCGCATCGCGGAGGAGTTGGGAATCGCGGCGGCGGACGTGCACGATGTGGCCGGCATGGCGGCGGATGCGGTTCAGCGTTACGATTGCCTGCTGCTGGGCTCCTCCACATGGGGATGCGGGGAGTTGCAGGACGATTGGTTCGGTTTTCTGGAAGGGCTCAAAGGGCAGGATCTGTCCGGGAAGAGCGTGGCACTGTTCGGATGCGGCGACAGCAGCATGTATCCCGATACGTTCTGCGACGCCGTCGGGATTCTGCGCGAGGAGCTCGCCGGGACGGGATGTCGGTTCGTCGGAGCCTACGCGCCGCAGAACTATTCCGTTACCGATTCGAAAGTGTGCGAGGACGGAAAGTTCGTCGGATTGGCTATCGACGAGGCGGACTCGGAAGCCGTTTCGTCGGAACACCTGAAGCAATGGATCGCGGTACTGAAAGAGGAAGGGGTATGAGCGAACAGGATTACGTCCGTTTCGGCGAACTGAAAATCTTCATGCACCAGATTTACGAATTCAAGAAAGGAGTTCGGAATCTGGTGCTCTGCACGATGTGCCCGACCTGCGCCGCGCTGGTGGCAGAACGGCTTCGGGGGCAGCGGATCGAGTACTTGATTCAGGAAGTGACGGACAATAAAGTGAACCTTTATTTCGGAAAACGCGCCTGTTTGGATGCGGTGCGGGCCTTTATCGACAAGCCGCTGAACCGGCTCACCCCGGAGCAGGATTTCATGCTGGGGGCCATGCTCGGTTACGATATCATCCAGCAGTGCGAACGCTTTTGCCGGCAGCGGAGCCGGTTCGCCCTATGACCGGCGGAGGCGGCGTGCCGGACTTCGCGTTTCCGGAGAAAAACGCTATCTTTACGCCGGATGCTCCCATCTGTCAAAAGACTCATGCCATGTACAGACTCAGTCAATATAAGGAAACCGACAAAATGGGCGACCTGATCTGTGAAAACTATCCGATTCTTCTGGTAGTTAGTAGGTTCGGTATTTCGCTCGGGTTCGGCGACAAGGATATCGCGCAGGTGTGCGCGGACAACGGGGTCGATACGCCGACTTTTCTAGCCGTCGTGAACCTGCTGTTGGACGAGGACGAATCAGCCGCTCCGGCCGATGCTCCGCTGTCGGTCGGAGCGCTCGTACGGTACTTGCAGAATTCGCACGCCTATTTCCTCGATTTTCGTCTGCCGGTGATCCGCCGCGAACTGGCCGATGCGCTCGGCAGCGATCACGGCGACGTTTCGTTCGCCGTGCTCCGTTTTTTCGATGAATATGCGGCTGAGGTGCGCAGGCACATGCTTTACGAAGAAGAGAAAGTTTTTCCTTATGTCCGTTCTTTGCTCGAAGGGCGTAAGAAGGGACGGTACAGGATCGATATTTTCCGGAGACAGCACGATCAGGTGGAGGCCCGGCTGACGGAGTTGAAGAACATCCTGATCCGCTACTATCCGGGCAGCGGCAGCAACGAACTCAACAGCGCGTTGTTCGATATTTTTTCGTGCGAGCGCGACCTGGCTTCGCACAATCGGATCGAAGACCACCTGTTCGTTCCGGCGGTCGTGGAATTGGAGCGTAAAAACGGTTCGCAATGATGAGCGTTTCATTGAAAATAGCCGTAGCCGAGTCTTCGCAAATTATCCGCAGCGGTCTTCTTGCGGTGCTGAAACGGCTACCCGGACTGAATGTGAGCGTCGTGGAGATCGCCGATCCCGAACAACTGGTCAAGTCGCTTTGCTGGCAGAAGCCCGACATCCTGATCGTGAATCCGGCGTTGCCGGGGCTTTTTTCGTTGCAGCGCATCCGGCACGAATCGGGGTGCGAGACGATGAAATGCGTGGCCTTGCAATGCGCGCTGGCCGACGCCCTGTCGCTGAGGATCTACGACGAGACGATCTCCCTGTACGATACGGCCGAACAGATCCGGCTCAAACTGTCCCGTCTCGCCAACCGGGACGAAAAACCCGAATCCCGGCGCGACTTGCTGAGTCCGCGGGAAAAAGACGTTGTGGTCTGCGTGGTGAAGGGGATGACCAACAAGCAGATCGCCGAGCGGCTGTGCCTGTCGGCGCATACCGTGATTACCCACCGCCGCAACATCGCCGGCAAATTGCAGATACACAGTCCGGCCGGGTTGACCATCTATGCGATCGTCAACAAGCTGGTCGAACTCGACGAGATCGGAGAGACCGTCGCGGCCGGGTAATTCCCCGCCGCCCGGAATCGCCGTTTCGTCCGGATCGTTCCGATTTTTCGTTTTGTTTTTGCTTTCACCGAAAAATTGGTGAAATATTTGCGGAGTGATCCGCAATATCCATTCTTAGAGCTATGACAGACGGAACGATAGGGAAAAACAACGCTTTTTTCCGGCAACTGCTTTATATCGGCATCCTGATTACGATCGGGCTGGTAATTTTCACACAACTCCAATTTTTCGTAGGATCGTTCCTCGGGGCGATCACGATGTACGTCGTGTTGCGGACGGTGCTGTTCCGGTTGACCGAGCGCTGGAACTGGAAGCCCTGGGTCGCCTCGCTGATGCTGGTGTTGGCTACGACGCTGCTGCTGTCCGGGCTGGGATTTCTGATTTTCGAGGTGATCGCCTCCGAGATCCCGAACGTGGACACCTCGAAAATCGTCGACGTTTTCAACGAACTGCTCCGGCGGGCGAACCATCTGCTGGGCTTTGCGATCGTGCCGGAAAATATCGTCAAAGGTTCCGGCGGGACGATCACGAAAATGGCCTCGATGCTGCTCAATACGACTTACAGTTTCGCAGCGAACGTGTTCATGATGCTCGTGATCCTTTATTTCATGCTGCTGCACGCTCGGACTATGGAACGAAGCGCGAACCGCTACCTGCCGTTCCGCGGTCATAGCCAGCAGGTGATTCGCAGCGAAGTCAAGAGCATTATTTTCAGCAATGCCGTCGGCATTCCGCTGGTCATGTTCGCGCAGGCGGCGGCCTCCTTTCTGGTCTATTGGGCGCTGGGCGTCAACAATGCGGTCTTCTGGGCTTTCGTGACGGCCGTCTGCGGGTTGATACCGATGGTCGGCACCGCGATCGTCACCGTGCCGATGGGCGTTTATATGATTTTCGACGACAGCGTCTGGATGGGGATCATCATGATCGCGTGCGGCATACTGATCGTGGCCAACGTAGACAACCTGTGCCGGATCATCCTGATGAAGAAAATCTCCAATACCCACCCGCTGATCGTTATTTTCGGGGTGATTCTCGGGATTCCGCTTTTCGGCTTCTGGGGGATTATTTTCGGGCCGCTGCTGATCTCCGCCTTCCTGCTGTTGATCCGGATCTATTACAAGGAATACCGGTTGCTGCCGCCGTCGGAATCCTGAACCGGCGGACGGCCGCTTATCGCCGGTCGTCCCGGTGGCGGTGTCTTTTGACGACCGTTCCGTGTCCGACGACCGTCTGTTTGATACCCGGCATCAGCGACTTCCACAGGTAGTTGAACTGCGAGCGGTAGGGATCCCGTTCGGTCGCGCCTTCGCCGGTGCGGGTCACTCCGTCTTCCGGATTGCCGGTGCGGATCAACAGGTCGTCTACGATGGCCGAAAGCAACCGGCGGGCCTTGGGCCCGTCTTTCTCCTGTTTCATTAGCGAGACGTTCAGGCTGTCGTACAGCAGTAGTAATTGTACGTCGGCTTGGCGAGAGTCTCCTGCGATGCGGAAATTCATTCCGTCGATTCGCCCCGTATTGATTCGCGCGTTCACCAGCGGTTCGATCGCCCGGTTCATCGCCTGCAGTTCCATCGGGCCGAGCTTTCCGTCCACTTCGAAACGGTCGTCCAGCGAATCGGCCGGCAGCAGGAAGGTCGCCTGTAAGACTCCCCGGTTCATCAGTCGCCCGCTGGCTTTCAGGGTGATGCGCGGATGTTCCGGCGAGGCGGCGTTGGCGAGTCCGTACAGGTCGCCTCTCAGACTGTCGAAGGTGACGGTACCCGGAACGGTTCCCGTCGCCGACAGTTCTTCGTACACGGCGCGAATGTCGCTGAAACTTATTCTACGAACTTCCACTCCGAAAGAGAGTTTTTGCAGGGATTGGTAAAAGAGCGGTTTGATGCGCTGTTTTTGCGGGATCTGTCGGTTCTTGAAGCTGCCGATTTCCACGTTGCCGATCCATACGCTGTCGATTTTCAGCTTTTTGTTCCGCGCGATCTCGGGATAGTCCACTCCCGTGCACGCGATCCGGCCTGCGACGACCTGCGTCCAGTCCGGATGGCCTGCTACCAGCGAGGCGAATTCGCTTTTCGGGTATTGCGGCAACAGGCGGACGCCCGCTACCGAGCATTCGCCTTTGCGGGTGTCGATTATCAGCGTATCGGCCTGCAACGCGACCGCTCCTTCGTCGAGCTGATAGTTTACCGATTCGACGGAAGTGCGGATGCCGTTGTCGAGCCATCCGCTGTCGTTCGCATTCCCGGCGTTCAGGCGGAAATCGTCGGTTTGTACGGAGAGTCCCCGCAACGTATGGCATGTTTGCCGTCCGTTCCGGATCTCGCAGTACGTTACCGAGCCGTCCGCGATCCGGAGCCGGCCGATGCCGATCGTCCGGACGGTCTGTCCGGATGCCCGTTGCAGCGAGTCGACCGGTGGAACCGAGTCGCTGAAGTTGCGGACGATGTCGACGTGCGGTGCCGACACTTCGATTTCGGCGATCGTCGGCGTCCGGTCTCCGTCTTGTTGCGTCAGGCGGATTCCGCCGATCGAAAGCTGTGCTGCGGTGAGCCGGAACATCCGCAGGCCGGGATGTCGTTTTGCGAGCAGCAAGCTGTCGGTCGTCAGGACGATGCCTTTGAGCCGCATCGACCGGCCGACCGGATTGAAACGCACCCGGTCGATGCTGATCCGGCACATTCCGCCGGTCTGCTCGGCGACCTCTTTTTCGATCTTTTGCCGGACGATCCGGCCGATCCAGAGGTTTGCGCCCGCAAGCAGCAGCAGGACGGCGACGACGACGATCCCCGCCGTCCGGACGATTTTTCTGAAACGCGGTTTTCTTTCGGTAGTTTCCATAATTCTGTGCATTTTACGAATAAAATGCATAGCTTGCAAATTCCTGTCCAAATCGCCGGTCGATGGATGAGATATTCGACGATGCGGATTATCTGCCGAAGATTTTATTCTCCGGTTCTCCCGCTCCGGTGCCCGTAACTGAAATAGAAATCTTTGAGTTCGTTGCGGGTCGCCCGCCTGACGGATACGTATTCGGGAGGGACGCAGGCGTCCCTGTAAAATCGGGTCAATCCGTCGGTCATGACCTCCAGAACGACGTTCCCGTTTTCGAGTTTGTCGAAAATTCCCCACAGGCAGCGGTCCGGGTCGTGGTGCCGGGGATCGAGGGAGAAAAGATACAGCTCTCCCGGAACGAAATGGAAATCCTGGATCGCCATAGCCGCTGTCGGTCGGTTTTATTCCTGTTCGACCAGAAGTTCTTCGAGACAACAGGTGTCCACGCGCATGTAACGCAGGAACGTATCGTAGTTGAAGCCGTATTTAGGAAATACGTGTTTCAGCCAAACCTGTTTGTAACATTTGTCGTGCCGTCCCGGTTCGTAAAATTGTGCTGCAAAGTCCTGGATTTCTTTTGCTCTGATTAAATAACTGATAGAATGCATACATATCGATAATTGGTCGGATCGGTTTCGGTCCGAATTTCTTAAGTATTTGGATCTAAATGAAAAATAATAGTGAAAGTGACTAAAATTTTTAGCGCTGTACGGTGTCGGGGATACTGCATTCGGTCCGGGATAAATGAGTTTTCTGTCAGTCGGAACCGTTCTTTCGGAACGGGGCCGTGACGGTTTCCGTTTCTAAAATAGCATGTTATGCGGCGAGGGTATTTCCCGGAGACGGGAGTAAACAGCGTCCGGATAAAATACAAATATCCGTACAATTTGATTATATTTGTACAAAATGCTTTGGTACGGCGGAATTGCGAGATGTCCGGGCGGTTTGGAAAACGGGTATGGCGGTAATGATCGTTTCTGTACGGTGCCGTATTCGAGATTTGTGGATAATTGATTTGCAGCGAGTTGAGTGATTGTAAGATCGGACGTATGATTTTTCCGGGGGGGCGGATAAACTATGAGAAGCGGGTCGTCGAGCGGATGATCCGTTTTTACTGTATCCACCGGGAAGGGAACCGGGAGCTTTGTCCGGAGTGTCGGGAATTGCTCGCGTATGCTGTTGTCCGGTTGGATTGCTGTCGGTTCGGCGACAGGAAACCGGTTTGCAAGAAATGCCCCGTTCATTGCTACAAAATATCCATGCGGGAACGGATGCGGTGCGTGATGCGTTATGCGGGTCCCCGCCTGCTGTGGTATCGTCCGCTCGATGCGTTCGGGCACTTGCTCTGCCGTCTGCGGCTTTTCGGCGGCCGGTAATTTTCCGGGTCGTAGCGGCTTTTCGTAAGGCGATGTCCTGCGGCGGGTATCCCGTTTTCGGAGATCGCGGGGGACGGTTTTCCGGAACGAACGGCATAAAGAACCGGCACCCAGCGATTTTTCGATGGATGCCGGTTTGAATTATTCAGCGGATTTGCCGGAACCTATTGCCGGTAGATTATGCAATAGTGATGCCGGGATCGAGGTAAACGTCCTGAATCGCGTGCAGCAACGCGATGCCCTCTTTCATCGGACGTTGGAACGCTTTGCGTCCGCTGATCAGCCCCATGCCGCCGGCGCGTTTGTTGACGACGGCCGTAATGACGGCGTCTTTCAGATCGGATACGCCGTGCGATTCGCCGCCGGAGTTGATTAGTCCGACGCGACCCATGTAACCGTTGGCCACCTGGTAGCGGCACAGGTCGATCGGATGGTCGGACGCTAACTCTGTGTACATTTTTTCGTTCGTTTTACCGAAATGCAGCGCGGTGAACCCGCCGTTGTTGGTCGGCAGTTTCTGTTTGACGATGTCGGCCTTGATCGTGACGCCCAGGTGATCGGCCTGCCCGGTCAGGTCGGCCGACGCGTGGTAATCGGTGCCGTCTTTTTTAAAACTGCCGTTGCGCAGGTAACACCACAGGATCGTCGCCATACCCAGTTCGTGCGCCCGTTCGAAGGCTTCCGAAATTTCGACCAACTGCCGTCGGCTCTGCTCCGAACCGAAATAGATTGTCGCGCCGACCGCGACGGCTCCCATGTTCCACGCCTCGTCGACCGATCCGAACAGCACTTGGTCGTACGTGTTCGGGTAGGTCAGCAACTCGTTGTGGTTCAGCTTGACGATGAACGGTATCTTATGCGCGTATTTGCGGGCCACTGCGCCGAGGTTGCCGAACGTCGAAGCTACGGCGTTGCAGCCCCCTTCGATTGCCAGTTTGACGATGTTTTCCGGGTCGAAATAGACCGGGTTCGGAGCGAACGACGCGCCGGCCGTGTGTTCGATGTCCTGATCGACCGGCAGGATAGACACGTAGCCCGTGCCGGCCAGCCGGCCGTGGCCGAGCAGCGTTTGCAGGCTGCACAGCGTGCGGACGTTGCGGTCGGACGGAATCCATGTCCGGTCGACCGTGTCCGGCGACGGGATGTGGATCAGCGACTTGTCGATCGTCCGGCAAACGTGATTCAGGTAATATTCGGTTTTGTCTCCCAATAAATTGATGATCTGGCTCATATTCTATAACGGTTTAAATTTATTGTTGTTTTTTACCCTGGCGGGCGACGGCTTCCATCAGTTTGCGGATCTCTTCCGGGTCGCCGAGAAAATAATCCTTCGTAAGATTCAGCCGGTCGTCGAATTCGAAGACGTACGGTACGGCCGTCGGCAGGTTCAGGTTGACGATGTCGTCGTCCGAAATGCGCTTCAGGTGCTTAATAATCCCCCGCAGACTGTTGCCGTGCGCGACGACCAGCAACTGGTCGGCCGTTTTCAGGTTCGGAAAGATCGCGCACTGCCAGTACGGCATGATCCGTTCGATCGTCTCTTTCAGGGATTCGGTGCGCGGCAGTTCCCCGTCCGGAACCAGCCGGTAGCGCGGGTCGAAACGCGGGTTGCGCGGATCGTCCTCGGCGAGCGGATCGGGTGCGATGTCGTAGCTGCGTCGCCAGACGAGCACCTGTTGGTCGCCGTATTTGGCGGCTGTCTCGCTCTTGTTGAGTCCTTGCAGCATACCGTAATGCTTTTCGTTCAGCCGCCAGCTCTTTTCGACCGGGATCCAGTCCTGGTCGAGCTTGTCCAACACGCGGTCGAGCGTTTTGACGGCGCGTTTGAGGTACGAAGTGTAGGCTTTGTCGAATGCGAAGCCCTCTTTTTTCAGCAATTCGCCGGCTCGGTTGGCTTCGGCGACGCCTTTTTCGGTCAGGTCGACGTCCGTCCAGCCGGTAAAGCGGTTTTCCCGGTTCCAGGTGCTTTCTCCGTGTCGGAGCAAAACGATTTTTTTCATAGTCTTATGCGGTTTGATTTTCCATGTCGGACGCGGTTGCAGGCTGGCGTTCCGTGCCCGTGCGGCGGATGCGCGGCTCTCCGTCGCCGCGACGTTCCGGATATCGGTTCTGTGCAAATAGTGTGCAATAACCTGCGGCCCCGTTGTTTTAAGGAGTAAAAAAAGTAAAATCGTCCGTTTAAAGCAATACCCGGAGGTAGGTATTGTTGCCGGCGAGGGGGGACGATAGGGTAGGTGCGCGCGGGCGGATCAGCCTTCCCGCAGGTCGGCGAACCAGTAGGTATAATTCTTTACCGTGCCGTCGTCCAGTTTGACCGGGTAGCTGCGCTGCAATGGTTCGCCGAGCGCGAACTGCACGGGCGTGCGGAACGGACCGCCGGCGTAGCAAAACGTGTGGTACTCGCCGTTTTCGCCGCATACGTCGACGCCGTCGGGCAGGTCCCGTACGAACGTTTCGTCGATTCGCCGCCCGATGAAGTCGCGGCCGAGCCGGTCGGCGGTCGTCGTGACGATCACGGTTTGCAGGCCCGAGGCGAGAAATTCCCGCATGATTTCCGCGGAAGATTTGCCCCACAGCGGTTCGACGACCGTGATGCCGTAGGGCGACAGTTGCTTTTCGCGGTAGGAGCGCACGTCGTGCAGGAAAATATCTCCGAAAATGAAACGATCGGCGCCCGTATCCCTGAAGTGTCCGACCGCCGCCGCCATCGCCTCTTCGTAGTTCTCCATCGTGCCGTCCGGCGCGAGGTCTATCGTGTAGAGCGGCAGGCCGATGCTGTCGGCCTGCCGACGAAGCAGTCCGACGGGGATGCCGTGCATCGACGAGCGCGCGTTGTCGCGGTTCACGGTCGTCAGCAGCGATACGATTTTGTAGGCTTCGCTCTGCTGCGCCTTGTACAGCGCCAGCGCGGAATCTTTTCCTCCGCTCCAGTTGAAAACGGCTTTTTCGCGCTTCCCGCTTACCATGATCCGTCGTTTGCGGGGCGGCTGGAGAAAAAGCCGCTGACCAGTGTGAAATATTCGGGCAGTCCGGACGATCCGGGTTCGCTCCACTTCAGTTCGATGCCCAGCAGTTCCGACGCGGTTTTCCCGATGTCGAAACCGAGGGATTCCAGCGAAGGGCGTATCCGGTCGGGCCAGCGGCACGGCCGGCCTTCGCTCCGGGCGCATGTCCCTTCCGGGCACAGGTGGCAGGTTCCGGCATAAAAAGCGCGGCTGCCCGGATATTTCCGTTCGAGTTCCAATAGCCGGGCGTCGAGCGTCCGCCGGACTTCGACGATCATCCGCTGTCCCGCCTGCCGGCCTTGTTCCGGCGTCGCGCATTCGGCGCGGGCGGACGGCTCGGGGATGATCCGTGTACCTATGATCAACGCCGTGCGGTATCCGGACAGGTATTCGTCCGCATCGAATCCGTGCGGCGGACAGGCCCAGCAGGCGCCGTAGCGGGAACATGCTTGGCAGAATACGATGAATTTTTCAGCGTTCCGGTAGCGGGCGACGTACTCCCCGGCCGGGATCGTCGCGGCGGTCTCTTCGGTTCGGTACATGTCAGTCGTTTTTCGAAAGCCGGATCAGGATCACGCCCGAGTCGGAAACCGTCCCGATCTTCAACGGACCTGCCGTCCGCCCGGTTTCGAATACCCGGCTCAGGTTGTGCGTTTCGTCGAGCAGGAATACTTCGGTTCGGGCGAATTTCCCGATGCCATCGATGTCCAGCGTGAACTCGCGGGGGCCCGATTTCCAGCAGGCGGCGAGGATCGCCAGGTTGCCCAGGCTGTCCGTGCCGGCCAGCACGCGGCTTCCGGCGGGCATACCGTCCGTTTCGGTGCGTACCCGTTCGGGATAGGCGGTCAACTCGCCGAACGCTTTCATGCCGTAGTAAGTTTTGACCGGCGTCCGGTTTTCAAATACGCCCCAGCGCGTCGTGGTGACCGTGTAGTAGAATCCTTTGTCGAGCGGCGTATCCTGCCAGCCGATCATCACCGTGTTCAGGAAAGCCGCCGATTCCAGTCCGCGCATGAACCGGATCGCTTCGTTCTGCTCCGCCGGGCCCATGTTCCACAGCGCTCCGCCGTACGGGTTGTAGTGCCATTCGTTCAAGTGGATCTCCGTCTCGGGATAGCCGCATTCGTCCAGATACCGGCGTGCGTCTACGGCCATTTGCAGTAATTCGGTATCGGTGGGCGAGTAGTAGTGGAACGAGTAGAAGTCCAGCGGCGCTTTGTGACGGGCGCAGTTCCCTGCGAAATCCCTGACCGCCTGTTCGCCGAAGGCGCAATGCCCTGGTCCGCCGAATTTCAGGTGCGGGAAGCGTTTTTTCAGTTCGGTCGCCGCCTGCGCATAGAAGTCGTTGAACTGCTGCAACGTCCCGGTCCACATTTTCGGGCCCAGATCGGGTTCGTTCCATATCTCCCAGTAACGGATGTCGTAACGGAACCCGTTCCATTTTCCTTCCGTGTAGTGACGGATGACGTTCGATGCGACGTCGACCCATTTTCGCACGTCTTCGGGCGGGTGCACGAAATATTTGTTGACGCTGTGCTCGATCGAGGTTCCCAGCCGGTAATAGACTTCCGTGCCGCACGCGATGCAATTCGCAATATAGTCGTCCGTCTGGGCGAAATAGTAGTTGTCCGGATCTTCCGCGTCCGCTTCGGGATTCGCGAAGATCAGCGGAAGATCGACCAGTCTCATGCCGGGATTCTCCAGCGGAGCGTCGTGTAGCCGCGTGATCGGGATGTGCATTCCGGCGAACGCTTCGCGGAGGTTGCATCCGGGCATCTCTTCGTCTTCGAGCGGCGGGGCCAGGTTGCCGCCGTTCACCGGTTTGATCTTTCCGGCGGACTCTCTCGGATAGACCCGGATCGTCGTCTGCCGGTCTTCCCCGGGAACGGCGTCCTGCAGGGCTGCCCGTGCGGCGGCTGCGAATCCGGTGCACGCCAGAACGGCGAGCAGGTATTTCAGGATCGTCTTCTTCTCCATGCGGCGGTTTTTCATTGTTCCGGATTTGTCGCAAAGATATGGAATTTCATTCGTTCCGCGAAACCGAAGCGATAGGGCTTTTACGGAAATTTTGTATGGAGAAAACCCGTTTAAAACATATTCCGACTTTATTGCGCCCGAACACCCGGGCGGCACGCTTCCGGTGGATTATAAAAAACTCGTATCGTGCGTTTTGCAGGAATAAAAGGTATATATTATATTTGTATGCCATATTGTGCGCGAACAATGAAGTTGAATGTTAAATGGTTTGTATATAGTTTATTATGATAGATAGGCCTGATGTCCGTTTGTTTCGCCCGATAAAGGGCGGATTGCTTTTTGTTTTTTTGCCTGCTCGCGGTTTTTCCCGGATTCGGAAAACAGCAGGGTCGGGGAACCGATTATATGCTGGTCGTCAGCGTTTATGCCGAGGCCTCCGCATGGAGCAACGACATCATTATTCCTGTCATCAACATGGCCGCCGGGATCGAGAACCTGAACGTGTATTCCGAATACATGAACATGTTGTTGATCGACAACGATACGCTGGCGACCGAGTTCAAGCGGAGGCTGTTCGCGAATTACCGGGAACACCCGCCCCGGATGCTGCTGTTGATCGGGAACCCGGCGAAGATATTGCTGGAAGATGTAAAAAAACACTGGGGCGACATTCCGATCCTTTTTTGCGCGGACAAGGAGTATGTGGGAACGGACAGTCTGTATCTGAAGCGAAATCCGATTCCGCCCGATCTGAGAACCCCGTTGTCCGAATTGGTTTCGGAGTACAACCTGACGGTCTTGCAAACGCCCGTTTTTTTGCGGCAGAGCGTCGATCTGATGCGCCGGATGATTCCGGGAATGAAAGAGCTGGTATTCCTGGGCGACGACTTGTATATCAACCGGCAGGACGAACAGGAACTCTCCGAACTGATGCGGACGGATTATCCGGAACTAAGCTACCGTTATTTTTCCGCGGCGGACATGACGACCGGGCAGTTGTTCGATTCTTTGAAAACGATCGACAGGAAAACCACGGGCGTACTCTATTCGTCCTGGTGGTATAAAAAAAACTTCGTGGGCAATACCGTGCTGATGACGAACGCTTACCGGGGAATCACCACGTTCGCCCTGCCGTTTTTTTCATTGCATCCGTCGGGGATCAGGGATTCCAACGGTATCGTCGGCGGTTTCGTTTACAGTCAAGAAGCGTTCAATAAAAAGTTGATCGAAACCATTTCCGGGGTGCTGGCCGGTCGTCAGCCGCGGGATATTCCGTTTTATTTTCCGCGGGGCATTCCTACGTTCAATTACGAATCGCTGGTCGGCAACGGGTTTTCTCTGGCCGATACGCCGAAAGGGGCGGTGGTTTACAACCGGCCTCCCTCTTTTTTCGAGCAGTACAAGTACGTCCTTTTCGGGACGGTCGTTCTTTTCGTCGTCGCCCTGCTTCTTTTTCAGTCGAAGCGCAACCGCATGTTACAAAAACTCAGTAAGGCGCAACTGCGGGAGATCCAGATCGGTGAAAACTATACGAACTTGTTCGACAACATGCCGATCATATACATGCAGGAGCGTGTAGTGCTGGACGAATCCGGCGATCCGGTCGATACCGTGTTCTGCGACGTGAACCGGTCTTTCGAACGGTCGTTCTATCCCAAGGAGCGAATTATCGGCAAGAAGGGAAGCGAAATTTTTCCCGAGTCGATGCCCGAATTCCTGCATTTTATCCGGATCGCGATCGCCGAACGGCGGAGCATTACTTTTACTTACTATTTTAAGTCGATCGACACGTTCTACGAGGTGGTGCTGTGCTGTTCGCATATGCCGGGAATTATAGACGTATTTTGCCTGGACAGCACCCAGCTTCACGACGTGCAGCAGAAACTTTCCACTACGAACAAGAAGTTGTCGATGGCCCTGGAGATAGCCAGCATCGTTCCGTGGAAGTGGAACCTGCGGGAACGCACCATTCTGTGCGATGTGAACCGGCCGATCGAACTGGGCGGACTGGACGGCGATGTCCGGGAAGAGCAGCTTTCCGTGCCGGATACGCAGTATTTCGCCAAAATCCGCCGGGAAGACCGGGAAAGGGTGCGCCGCGCTTACCGGGATTTGGCGGAAGGCCGGGTAGCGAAAGTGAAGGAGGAGTACCGGGTGATCGTCGGCGAAGGCCGGGGTAGGCGGCAGGAGTGGGTGGAGGCGCAGGCGGCCGTCGAGACATGGGATGGATCGGGCAAACCGCTGGTGCTGGTCGGTTCGTCGCAGGTGATTACCGAGCGGAAGAAGATGGAGCAAGAGTTGATGTCGGCCAAAGACCGGGCGGAAGAGTCCAACCGGCTCAAGTCGGCTTTCCTCGCTAATATGAGCCACGAAATCCGGACGCCGCTGAATGCGATCGTCGGTTTCTCGGGGATTCTGGCATTGTCCGATTCGGAGCAGGAGAAGCAGGAGTACGTCGGCATTATCGAGAACAACAACGCATTGTTGTTGCAGTTGATCGGCGACATTCTCGATCTGTCGAAGATCGAAGCCGGAACGCTCGAATTCGTCTATTCGGATTTCGATCTGAACGAACTGATGCAGGAGAAGGAACGCGTGATGCGGATGCGCCTGAAGACGGATCGGGTGGAGCTGGCGTTCGAACGGCCCTTGGCCGAATGTCCTATTCGCTCCGAAAGAAACCGGCTTTCCCAATTGTTGATCAATCTGATATCCAATGCGATCAAATTTACCAAGCAGGGAAGTATCCGGTTCGGCTACGAACTGCGCGGTCAGGAGATCTATTGTTACGTGACCGATACCGGCTGCGGAATTCCGCAGGATAAGAAAGACAGCGTTTTCGGACGGTTCGTCAAGCTGAACCACTTCGAACAGGGCACCGGTCTCGGCCTTTCGATCTGCCATACGATCGTCCGGCACATGGGCGGACGGATCGGCGTGGAGTCCGAAGAGGGCAAAGGTTCGACGTTCTGGTTCACGATCCCTTATACGCCGGCCACGCTCCGGCCGGAGGACGAGCCGGAAGAGCGTCCGCTCGTGGCGGTCGAAAAAGACAAACTGACCGTCCTGATCGCCGAGGACGACGACAGTAATTACAGACTGTTCGAAACCATTCTCCGGCACGATTACCGGCTGGTACATGCGTGGAACGGAAAAGAGGCCGTCGAATTATTCGAACAATACCGGCCGCACCTGGTGCTGATGGATCTCAATATGCCGGTGATGGACGGTTACGAAGCCACGCGCGAGATCCGTAAAATATCTTCCGACGTGCCCGTGCTCGCTGTCACCGCCTTCGCTTTCGCGTCGGACGAGCAGAAAGTGATGCAGAACGGTTTCGACGGTTACATGCCCAAGCCGATCAATGCGAAACAGTTGAAAGGGCAGATACTGGACATGTTGCAGTCCCGGATGACGCTGATCTAAAATTTCCGTACCGCTTTCCGCATCCGGCGTCCGTCCCGGTTCAGGTGTTTCCGCAGCGGAGCCGGTACCAGGCAAACGATCAACTGAGCCCGCTGCCACCGGTAACATTGCTGGAACAGCAGCATTGCCGCGGCGATAAACAGGGCTGCGCCGGCGGCGATCTCGAAGGGCAGTAGCGGTAGGTCTTCCTGCGGCACGATCATCGGGATCAGCGCGACCGCTCCGGCCGGGGCGAAAAATTTGCCGATGCGTTCGAACAGCAGGAACAGGCTGGTGAAGACCGCGAGCGCTACCGCCCATTCGGGCCATTGCATACGGACGTGCCCGGCCCACTGGAACAGCGTGCCCAGGAAAGCGGCGGCCGTCAGCAGCAGGAAGATCTGAACCGGCCGGTTTCGGAAGCCCGCTTTCGATCCGGCGAATTCGACGTAGGTGACTATCAGCGGCGGCAGAATGAAATAGAGGTTCGACGTATAGACCGGAACGGCCGCGACGACTAGAATCGTGCTGAGCAGGAACAACCAACGGAGCGTCTCTTTTTTCCACTCCGTTGCAGCCGGCGTAAAATCGGCTGCCGTCCGCAGGCGGCCCCGTTCCATCAGGCGTTGCCCGGCCGCTACGGTCAGGGTCATCGTCAGTACGGCCGCCGGATAGATCCAACTGTCGGTGCCAAGCAGGATCGGCAGCATGCCCGCCGAGATCAGCGGGGGCAGCGAAGCGCGGAACAGCATCAGGCATACGGCCGTAAAGGCGAACGAAACCGCGATGTCGGCTATCAGCGGCAGCGGCGAGTAGCGCACGATGCAGACTCCGGCTACGGCGCCTGCGGTCATCAGCGCCACCATCCGCGCGCGGCTGACCCGCCATACCTGCTTGTCGACTATCCACATGCCGATCGTGAGGGCTGCCATTTCCGGGAAAATGATCTCTTTTTCGCCGGACAGTTCGGCGACCGCTACCATCAGCAGGATCATTGTCAGGGCGAAAAGGTATCTTTTTCTTTTCGTCGGATCTGCAAACAGCCGGGTTTCGGGGGGGCGAATGTTCATAGCCGTGTTTTTCGGGAACGACTGCAAAGGTAATCATTTTCGCCCGAATGGGACGTTTTTCCCGCAACGGAGGGTTGCGCTGTCCCGAAAGATGCGGTTTTATCGGCGGATTATGCTTATCTTTACTACCGGAAAACAGCAGCCCTATGGATTACAGCGTTACCACCCGTCTGAAAGGAGTCGTCGCGATGACCAGCAGCTTTCATGCCGATCCGGTGCTGCGCCGGGACCGGAGCCTGTATAAATTCATCTGGGTGCAGCGCGGGACGCTAACTCTCGTGATCGACCATGTGGAAACGCAACTCGCCGCCGGCGAGATCGTTTCGCTCACTCCGTTGCACCGGATCGAATTCGGGGAGTCCGGCGCAGAGTATCTGGCGTTGCTGTTCAACAGCGATTTTTACTGCATCTACGGGCACGACGACGAAGTGTCGTGCAACGGCCTGCTGTTCAACGGATCGTCGGACGTTATGCGGCTGAAGTTGACCGCCGGACAGTCGGAAGCGCTGCATGAGATCACCGACCGGATAGCTGCCGAGTACGCCGTCGCCGACAACCTGCGCGAAGAGATGCTGCGCATTCTGTTGAAACGTTTTATCATTACTTGTACGCGCATGGCGCGGGAACGGTTCGCAGCCGGGGCGGGCAGCGAACGGCAGTTCGACATCGTCCGCCGGTACTATGTGCTGGTCGACCGGTACTTCCGTGAAAAGAAGCAGGTGCAGGAGTATGCCCTTCTGCTGCACCGCTCCCCGAAAACGCTGTCGAATCTTTTCGCCGTTTACGGCCTGCCGTCGCCGTTGCAGGTCATCCGCGACCGGACGCAGGCCGAAGCCCGGCGTTTGCTGCTCTATACTTCGAAAAGCGCCAAGGAGGTCGCCGGTATCCTCGGATTCGAAGACGCGGCCTCTTTCAGCCGGTTCTTCAAAGGGGCGACCGGGAAAAGCATTTCGGAATACCGGAGCCGGAAATAGGGAATAATTGCCAACACATCCGGCAGAATCGCCATTTACCGGCCGGCGTAAACGGCGGATCTTTGCATCATCGTTAAACCTCAAAAGAGAAATGATGATGACGGAACTCAAAAAACTTTACGTCGGTTCGCTGAGATTGACTGCCGGCTGCCGGAAACTGGGCATCGGCCTGATGCGTGTCGCTATCTTCGTGATCTTCGTCTGGATCGGCGGCCTGAAATTTTGGAATTACGAGGCCGAAGGGATCGTCCCTTTCGTCGCCAACAGCCCTTTCATGAGCTTCTTCTATACGAAATCCGCGCCCGAATACAGGGATTACAAGCTCCGCGAGGGCGAATTCGACCCGGCTAAACGCGACTGGCATACGGCGAACAATACGTACGGGTTCTCGCGCGGACTGGGCGTCCTGATTATGGGGATCGGGGTGCTGGCGTTTCTCGGCATGTTTTTTCCGAAAGCGGGCCTTGTTGGTGCAATCCTTGCAATCCTGATGACTGTCGGCACCCTGTCGTTCCTTGCGACGACTCCCGAAGCGTGGGTTCCCGACCTCGGGGCGGAGCACGGATTTCCGCTGCTGAGCGGGGCGGGGAGGCTGGTCGTCAAAGATATCGCGATTTTGGCCGGGGCGGTGATCCTGCTCTCCGAATCGGCCAGAAGGCTATTGAACGAACAAAAAAACAACGGCGATGAAGACTTATGATGCGATTATTATCGGTTTCGGCAAAGGCGGAAAGACCTTAGCCGTCGAACTGGCCAAACGCGAATGGACGGTGGCCGTAGTCGAACGTTCCGAGAAGATGTACGGCGGAACTTGTATCAATACCGGATGCATTCCGACCAAAACGCTGATACACCAGGCGAAAGCGGCGGCCATGCGCCTCGAACTTCCGTTCGACCGGAAAAAAGAGTTTTACCGCTGGGCCGTCGCGGTCAAGGAAGAGGTCGTTTCGTCGTTGCGCGACCGGAATTACCACAACCTGGCCGACCGTCCGGGGATCGCGGTCTATACCGGCGTCGGCTCGTTCGTCTCCCCGGACGAGGTTTCGGTGGAGGGCGCGGAAGGCAGGCAGGTGCTGAAAGCGAAATACATCTTTATCGATACCGGGGCCGAGACCGTCCTGCCGCCGATCGACGGGCTGTCTGCGAGCCGTTTCGTCCATACGAGCGCGTCGATCATGGAGCTGAAGGAGTTGCCGCGCCGGCTGGCGATCGTGGGCGGCGGGTACATCGGGCTCGAATTCGCCTCCATGTACGCCTCTTTCGGCTCGGAAGTGACGGTGTTCGAAGGGGGGCCTGTGCTGATGCCGAGGGAAGACCGGGATGTCGCCGACAGCGTCCGGGAGACTCTTGAGAAAAAGGGGATCGTTTTCCGAACGGGCGCCGACGTATTGTCCGTGCGCGATTCCGGCGGGGCGGCGAAGGTATCCTGGCGGCAGGCCGGGGAGGGCCGGGTCGGGGAACTGGAAGCGGACGCCGTACTGATCGCTGCGGGCCGCCGGCCGGCGACCGAAGGACTGAATCTCGAAGCTGCCGGCGTAAAGGTCGATTCGCGCGGGGCCGTCATCGTGGACGATCGGCTGAGGACGTCCAATCCGAATATCCGCGCGATCGGCGATGTGAAGGGGGGACTCCAGTTCACTTACATTTCGCTGGACGATTACCGGATTATCCGGGACGACCTGTTCGGCGCGGCGGTGCGGAAAACCGGCGACCGCAATCCGGTGGCCTACTCCGTATTCATCGACCCGCCGTTGTCGCACATCGGCATTACCGAAAAGACGGCCCGGCGGAACAACCTGGATGTCCGGGTCAACCGGATAGCCGTCGCTTCGATTCCCCGGATGCGGACCATCGGCGAGACGGACGGCCTGTTGAAAGCGGTGATCGACGCCCGCACGAACCGGATTCTGGGATGTACGCTGTTTTGTCCCGAATCGAGCGAGGTCATCAATACGGTCGCCGTGGCGATGAAATCCGGACGCACTGCCGCTTTTCTTCGCGATTTCGTTTTCACGCACCCGAGCGTCAGCGAAGCGCTGAACGACCTGTTCGTCTGAAATCCGCCGGACGTTTCGGCTTGCCTGCCGGTTCTGAGTCCGATAACCGCAACGTTCTCCGATGTGAGGCGGCCGTCCGCAGGCGATCGCTTCCCTTTTCGTACGGACCGGTCTTCCGTCCCGACCTTCGTTCGCGTATGCCGTTCGCTGCGGGATGTGCGAATCGGGGTATATCGGAGCATTCCATCGGAAAAATGTTTGTATATTACCGTTCGGATGTGTATTTTTATGACGATTGATCTGATTTTGGAAAGTCATCGAGCGGTGTGCGTATCCGCCGCCCGGCGGTTTTCGGGGAATGTCGGTTCGAAGCGGTTCGCCGGAATTTTGAGGCGGCGAATCGCCGTCGATTGAACGATACGGAAAAATGATGCAGCAATCCGATTTCAGCGAGTTGAGGCAGGCGGTCTGTCAGATCGTCGCTGCGGTTCCCCGGGGACGGGCCACTTCCTACGGGGCCGTTGCGCGCGCTTTGGGCCGTCCCGGCTGGGCGCGGCTGGTCGGGCGTATCCTGGGAAGCTGCGGCGAAGCCCGCATTCCGGCCCACCGGGTCGTCGACAGCCAGGGACGGCTTTCGGGCAGTCATGCTTTCGGCAGCCCGTCCCGGATGCGTGAACTGCTCGAATCGGAGGGCGTGCAGGTCGCCGGCGACCGGATCGTCGGTTGGAGGAAGGTTTTCTGGGACCCCTGTAAAGAGATCGAAATGCCTTAAATGTCCGGTAACAGGTGCAATCTGCTTTGCCGGTCGCCCGGTGCGTAAAAAGTCCGGATCCCCGTTTTACCTTCAAGGTATACGGGAATCCGGAATCTTTCGGTCCGGCCGTTCGCCGTTTTCCGGCGCGATCTCCGGCCCGGCCTATTTTTTCAGCGTTGACCGGAAACGATAGTCCCCCGATCCCACTTCGAAGACGCCGCAGCCGTCCTGTTCTCCGAGGAACCGTACCGATGGCGCTTTCGCCGCGTTTTTACCGCTCTCGGTGATGCTTCCTACGCGCGAAGAGGGCACGTACACCGTAGCGACCGAATTGGCCGGAATCGTTACGTTCAGCGACAACACCCCGTTCTTTTTGCTCCAACCGCTGCGGATCGTCCCTTTTACCGAGTTGAACTCTCCTTCGGCGAATTCCAAGTCGTCGACTACATAGGGGTGAATGGTGAACCGGTCGAAACCGGGATGTTCGGCGTCGGGCACGATTCCCAGCAGGTATTTGTAGAACCACGAGTCGATCGAACCCATCATCGGGTGGTTGTGCGAGTTCATCTCGTCGCCGGTGGCGTATTCCCATCGCTCCCACAGCGTCGTCGCGCCGTTCTGGAGCATGTATCCCCAACTGGGATAGGTCGTCTGGGTCGCGATTCGGTAGGCGGTTTCGGCGTGGCCGTAGCGCGTTAGCATCTCCATCAGGTATTTCGTGCACAGGTTTCCCGTCGTGAGGTGGTAGTCGTGTTTTTCGACGTCGTCGGCCAGATTTTTCACGACCCGCGGGATACGCGTTTCGTCGACGATACCCAGAAACAGCGCGAACGAATTGGCGGCTTGGTTATTGGCCGCATATCCGCCGGTCTGTTCGTTCCAGTATGTCCGGTTGAACGCTTCGGCCGTCCGTTCGGCGAGCTGCGCGTAGCGGGCTTTGTCGCTGTCGCGGCCGGTCAGTTCCGCCATTTTCGAAAGCATCGAGGCGCAGTAGTACAGGTAACCGGTCGACATCAACTGGCCCGGAGTGTCCCGCGATACGGCCGATCCGGGCGCTGCGGCGAACTGGGTCGGCGGCGACCAGTCGCCGTAATAGCTATAATCGACGATCCCGTCTTGGGTACGCGATGCGAGGTAATCGACCCATCCTTTCAGGCCGTCATAATGGTCGCGGATGATGTTCCGGTTGCCGTAATATTCGTACGATTTCCACGCGAGCAGCAGGTAGCTGGCCGATACCGGGTCGGCCGGCCGCGCTCCGAAGCGGTACGGGGCTACGCAGGTGATCGTCCCGTCTTCGTGTTGCGTATCGGCGATGTCGTCGATGAATTTGGCGTAGAAACGCGAGAAGTCGAAGTTGTACACCGCCTGTTCGATGCGGACGGTCAGGTCGTTCAGCCAGCCCATCCGTTCGTCGCGCTGCGGACAGTCGGTCGGCACGCCGTGCAGGTTGCTCGCTTCGGTGGCCACGACCATCCGGTGTATTCGGTTCAGCAGTTCGTTGCTGCAATGGAATTTCCCGACCGGAGCCACTGCATTGCGCACGATTTTTACCCGGATGTCCCCGACTTTCGGAGCGTGCGGCAGGCCTTCGACCTGGACGTAACGAAATCCGTGGTAGGTGAATTTAGGTTCCCAGGTTTCGACGCCTTCGCCCTTGAGGATGTAGGTGTCGGTCGCCTTCGCATTCCGCAGGTTCTCCTGGTTTACGAGTCCGTCGTCATACAGCGTTTCGGCGAATTTCAGCGTGATTTCGCGGCCCCGCTCCCCTTCGACGGTCAACGAAGCCCATCCGGCGAGGTTTTGTTCGGTATCGAAAACGTAGACTCCCGGCTTCGGTTCTGTGATGATCTTCGGGGTCAGCGTATCCACTACCCGGATGGGTTCCATTTTTTGCGACACCATTTTCCCGCCGGGCGAGTCGGCGATATGGGCCAGCCCCCAGTCCTTGTTCATCAGGCCGGCCGGCACGAAGGGCTTGTAGATGTCGGGCGCTTCGAAGCGCGCGTCGTACAACTCGCCGTCGAAGACCGTCGAATAGACGGTCGGGCCGGTCGTTACGGCCCTCAGGTGGTTTGCCGTCAGCGTCGTTGCGCTGCCGTCCGTGTAGGCGATTTCCATCTGCATCCGCAGCTTCGGCATCCCGTACCAGCCCGGGGCGACGGCTACCAGCAGCACGTTCTCCTGCGACAGGTAGTCTTTTACGTCGTAGGAGGCGTAGTAGACCCGCTTGTCATAACTGCTCTGGGCCGGGTCCAGCACATGGTCGCCGACCTTGCGGTTGTTGATGTACATTTCGTAGTAACCCAACCCGGAGATATACAGCCGGGCTTTTTCGACCTCTTTCTGCTGGCAGAACGTTCCTTTGAAATAGATGATCCGGCCGGGTTTTCCGGGTACGTACGCGATCCAGTCCGATACCCAATCCTTTTCGTCGAGCAGTCCCATTTCGAACGATCCCGCCGCCGACCAGTCGCTTTGCCCTCCGTCTGCCGTCCAGATCCGCACTTTCCAGTAGTAGCGTTCCTTGCTCACCAGGCCGGGCCCTTCGTAGCGGACGCCGGCCGATTGCGCCGATTCGATTTTGCCGCTGTTCCAAACGCCATTGTCCTGCGCCAGTTCTTCCTGCGACCGGGCGACGACGATTTGGTAGGCAGTTTGCAGGATGCCCCGCCGCTGCGATTCGGTGCGCCAACTGAACTGCGGCGACCGGACGTCCAGTCCGATCGGGTCGGTCGCGTATTCGCAGCGCAGGCCTTCGATCCGCAAGTCGGCGGCCGGAGCTTGCCTGCCTGCCGCCTGCATCATTCCGAGGCATCCGGCCAGCAGCAGGCCGATGCCGTAAAGCAATTGTTTCTTCATTCGGTTATTCTTCAATCGTTTCGGATATTTTACCGTTTAGCCGAACAGCGCTTTGCGCATGAACCGAGAGGTCGCTACCGCGTCGTTCAGCTTTACCAGCCGGTCTATTTCGTCGAAATGATCGTCGACGATCGCTTCGAAACGCCTTACCCATTCGATGCTCTCGGCGATCGCGTCGACGGCGTTTTCGCGGTACGGGTACTGGTCCATCGACAGCCACCCGGCGTAGCCGGTTTTTTTCAGCCAGTAGATCAGGTCTACGTAAACGGTGCTGTGGACGCTGCCCACGATCATATCGTCGTCCCATGCGCCGTGGTTGTCGTTGAAATGCATGTGGAACAGCAGGTCGCCGGCCCGTTTGGCCAGTACGACCGCTTCGGCTACGTTTTCGCCGGCTACGAATCCGTGTCCGGTGTCGATCGTGACGCCGACGTTCGGACATTCGGTCTCTTTGGCCGCCAGGATCGTGTCGCTCATGCGGGCGTGAAACGAAAAATTGCGCGGCTCTTTGGGCTTGTATTCCAGCGCGAACTTCAGCGTCGGGAACTCTTTGGCCAGCCGGGCGGTTCCTTCTTTCAGCCACTCCCGTTTCTGGTCGTAGTCGGTGGTCAGCAGGTAATCGTAGCCGTCCTGCGCCATCCACATGTTCAGGATGCCGCAGTTCATTTCGAGGGCCACTTCGCTCATCTGGCGCAGGTAGTCCTGCGTTTTTTGCCGGACGGCCGGATCGGAACTGGTCAGCGTGCCTTTCCCGTATGCCTTGTCGCCGAAAACGTCCGGGATGATCGATACGCACTGTACGCCGTAATCGGCGAAGCGTTTTTTCATCTCTTTGACGTTGTCCGGGCCGATGTCCCATGTGCCGACCAGCTCGATTCCTTCCACATGCGGGATCTTAACCGCCTGCGACAGCATTTCGAGGGTCGAAGGATTGTCTTTGTAACTTTTGCAGAAACGGTCGCAGGTATTGCCCAGGTTGCCTAAAATTACCGAATACTTGTTTTTCATAGGTTTTAAATTTAGTAGTTTTTATAGGATCCGATGTACTTCGGTTGTAAGATCCGACCCGGAAAAAGGTCGCTCCGGGTCTTGTAAAATTATAAAATAGATGGAATAAAACCAAATCCCGTCCGGCGCGATTGACCGCGCCGCAAGATTTGCGACTGTCGGAGCCACCCGCTTCGTTCGCAGGGGGGGGCTCCGGAGAGATGTGCGTTCGGGCGGTCAGACCGAGATTTCGAATCGGGTGCACCCGTTTTGCGAGGTGAGGCTGAATGCCATGCGGTGGTTGTTCAGCACCTCGCGCACGAACATCAGGCCGATTCCCTGACCGGACGGTTTCGTTGTAAAAAAGGGCGTGAACAGTTGCTTCCGAATCTCTTCCGGGATTCCGGGGCCGTTGTCTTCGACCGTTACGGACGGAGGATCCGCAGTGGTGACGATTCGGATTCTGCCGTCGTGTCCGATCGCTTCGTAAGCGTTTTTTACGATATTGACCAGTACCTGTTCCAACTGGATGCCGTCCGCCCGGATGATCGTGTCCGGATCGGCGAGCGACAGCGACAGGGAGATGTTTCTTTTCCGGCATTCGATCCGGGTCAGGGCGTCGACCGACCGCACCAGTTCGTTCAGCGAAAGGTCGGCTCGCACGGGTTCGGGGATTCGTACGACGTCCGCCAGTTTACTGGTGAATCGGGCCAGGTTCCCGCAGCGCTCGAACGAGGCCGAAACCGCCGGAAGCACGTCCTGCCAGTCACTGTCTTGGGTTTGCCGCAGAATGTCGGAGACGACGTTCAGCGTGGCCCCGATCGCTCCGATCGAGTTGTTGACTTCGTGCGACATCATCCGTATGATCCGTTCGTAGGAGGCCTTTTCGATCCGCATCAGCTCGCGGGTCAATTCCTCGATCAGGATGAAAGGGTGGTCGAATCCCCTGTCTGCGAACGACGAACGGACGCAGCGGTAAATGGCTTGTCCGGGGATGCGCACGATCAGGTCGTCCCCCGATTCCAACCCGGCCAGGTCGGCGGCCAGTTTGAAATCGGATTCTCCGATCTTTTTCCCTTTGACTGTCTCTATATCGTTGATTTTCAGTAGTCTAAGTCCCGCCGGATTGATCTCGGAAATGCGTTCGTCGAAGTCCAGGATGACGACGCCCTGCGGAGAGGCCCGGATCAACAGGTCGAGGAAGCGGTTGGTCTCGCGCACCTGCAACCGTTCGTTTTTCAGTTCGGTCATCATGCGGTTGAAAATTTCGATCAGCCGGTTGGCTTCGTCGTTGCCTACCAGGCGCAGCCGGTTCGAAAAATCCTGTTCGTTGAGCAGTTCCATTCCGTTCAGCAGGATATGGTAAGGCTTTATCAATCGCCGGTAAAGGGAGACGAACAGGATCAGGGACAACGCGGCAATCCCCTCCATCGTCCAAAACAGGGCAGGGTGCGTGTCGGAAAACAGGATTCCGGTCGTAATCAGCGATCCGAAGACCAGTGCGGCCAACAGCCAGAAAAGTCGTTTCGATTTCATGGCGACGGACTTATTCCGGCAGACGGATGCCGTATTTTTCCAGCCGGCGGTAAAGCGCCTGCCGGCTTAGTCCCAGCGCCGTCGCGATTTTGGTGTGGTTGTTCCCGAATTGTTCGGCGGCTTTGCGGATCATGTTTTTTTCGATTTCCTCCAGCGAATGCACCGAATCGAACGCGGCCGTTGCGGACGATATTTCGGAGTATTGGGCCTTGAAATCCCGATCGGTCAGGACGTTTTTGTCCGATACCAGGATCGTCCGGTCTACCAGGTTTTTCAGTTCGCGGATGTTGCCGGGGTAGGGAAGTTTTTGCAGGTAGTCGATCGCTTCGGCCGAAACTTCCACCGCACGGATGCCGTTCAGTTCCCGCTGAAGACCGACGAAGTGATCGACCAACAGCGGAATATCGTCCGGACGTTCCCGCAGGGCCGGCATACGGATCGTGATCAGGTTGATCCGGTAGAACAGGTCTTCGCGGAACGAGCCGTCGCGCACCATCTCCTGCAGGTTGCGGTTCGTGGCGCTGATGATCCGGGTATCCACCTGTTTTTGTCGGCTGTCGCCGAGCGGCTCGAAAGTCTGATCCTGCAATACCCGCAGCAGTTTTACCTGGCTGACCATGTCCAGCTCGCCGATCTCGTCGAGAAAAATGCTCCCTTTGTCGGCCGTTTCGAAGCGACCGGTACGGTCGTAAAAAGCATCGGTGAAAGCGCCTTTTTTATGGCCGAACATTTCGCTTTCGAACAAGGACTGGGAGATTCCGCCCAGGTTGACTTTGACGAAAGGCGACTTGCTGCGCTTGCTGTTCTGGTGGATCGCTTCGGCGATCAGCTCCTTGCCCGTGCCGCTTTCGCCGGTAATCAGTACGGGCGCCGTGGTGCGTGCGATGCGCGAAGCCGTGTCGAGCACTTGCGTCAGCAGCGGCGACCGGCCGATGATGCGTTCGCGCCGGAATACCGTCTTCGCAGTGCTTTCCGCCGGGCGGGCCTGTTCTTTACTCTCTTCGTTGACCTGGATCGCCGTTCGGATCGTATTCAGCAGTGCGAGGTTGTTCCAGGGTTTGGTTACGAAGTCGAAAGCCCCGGCCCGGATGCCCCGGACGGCCAGGCCGATCGATCCCCAGGCGGTAATCAGGATGACCGGGACGTCCGGACAGAAAACTCTTGTTTTCCGCAGCAGTTCGAGTCCTTCTTCCCCCGTCGTGGTTTTCGAGTAGTTCATGTCCATCAGGATCAGTTCGGGGCATTGCCCGCGCACGAAGCCGAGCGCTTCGTGCGGATTTTCCGCCGAAGCGACTTCGTAGCCGGCGCGTTTCAGCACCAGGGACAGTGAAGAACGGATGGTCGCGTCGTCGTCGCAAATCAGGATCATACGGTTGTTTCTCGATTAAAAATTCAGGTAAATATAATAATATTCGACGGAGTATCCGACCGAGGAACGCAATTTCCGGGTACCGTTACCCGGGGTCGTATTCCGCCGTCAGCGGCCGGCCGCCGATAAAATCGTACAGCGTGAGGCTGCGTATCTGGTAGTAATAACTCCAGAGCCAGTGCATTTGCTCGATGTAATTCAGCAGCGCCGCGTCTTTCGACGAACGCGCGTCGTTCAGGTTGAGGATGTCGATTTTTCCCTGCACGAAAGCCTCTACGGAGGTGTCGTACCGTTTTTGCGCGAGGTCGGCCCGCTCCCGAGCCAGTTGCAGTTGGCGGGGCTGGTTATTGAAGTACTGTACGCGCAGGAAAACGTTCTGGCTGAAATCCATTTTCTCTTTCTCGATCCGGGATTCGGTCACTTCTTTGTCGGCCCCGGCTACCAGGACTCTCCCTTTTCGCTTCCCCCAGTCCAGAATCGGGATGCTGACCCCCACCGAGATCACCTGGTCGTTGCGGCGGTTGTGCGAACTGTACGCCCGGTAGAAGGCGTCGGCCGTTCCCGACAAGCCGAACGAAGCGAACAGGTTGACGTTCCACCGGTCGGCTTTGGCCTGGCTGACGTTGCGCGACGCTTCGAGCATCCTTTTTTGGATGTTTTGCGTGAACGGGTTGTTTTGCAGGGCCAGTTCGACCACTTCGCGGTAGCGCAGGGTCGGGATACGTTCGGCGATGAACGACGGAACGACGGCCTGCAATACGACGCTTTCGTCGATTCCGAGGAACGAACGCAACTGGAACATCCGGGCTTCGAGCGATATCTGCGCGTCGGTCAGGGCGGACTGCGCGTTCAGCAGGGTCTGTTTCATCTGCATCAGGTCGATCTCCGACTGGCGGCCGATACGGTGCTGGGCTTCGGTGATTCCGTAGAGACGTTCCGCATTGTCCAGGTTCTGCACCGAAATGTCGAGGTTGGTCTGGCCGGCCAGCAGGTCGAAATAGTACTGGATCACCGTCAGCGTCACTTCTTCCCGGTCGCTGATGCGCTTTCGGGAAGCTTCCCGGTATTTCACCGGTTCGATCCGTTGCAGCCATTTGATACGGTTGAAGCCGAACAGGGGTTGTTCGAGCGTAATGGTTCCCGGGATCGACCGGTAGTGGGTGTAGTCCCCGTCCCCGTATTGGCGCAGCCGCTCGAAGCTGCTCCCTACGGTGATTTTTCCGCCCGTCCACGGGATGTTCTGCGTGACGGAAATCCCGGCGTCGATCCGGTTGTAATTGTTTTCGACGTAGTTCCAGCTTCCGTCTTCGTTTTGCCTCGTATTGAAGGATTTGGAGTAGTACGGGACGGTTCCGCTCAGGACGATTTCCGGCAGCAGTTCCGTCCGGTAAGTCCGGTAGGCCCAGTAAGCGGACAGGTATTCGCTTTCGGCAGCTTTGGCCTGAACCGAACGCTCTTTTCCCAACCGGATGGCTTCGGTCAGTTCGAGCCGTACCGTATCTTGCGCATGGACCCGGGCGAGGCAAAAGCCCAGAATCGGGACGATGATACTGTATATCCGTTTCATCTTTTTCCGAATAAATGTGTTTGTGTATTTTCCGGCCGGATTGTATGCGTTGCGCCCTTCGCGGATTTCCGGCTTGGGGAATGGATCGTCCGCCGAGAAGACGCGGCGGACGATCCCGGTTGCGTTATTCTTCCCGCAGAACGTCTGCCGGCGGGACTTCGGACGCCTGTCGGGCGGGATACCATACGGCGAACACCGAGACGATCGCGAGGAATACGGACGTCGCCGCGAAATTGATCGCGTCCTGCTCGGCTCCGATACCCCATGCCGCACGGTTGGCGATCGGAATTCCGATCGCTTCGACCAGGTCTGTTTTCGACAGGTTCAGGCATACGGCCGTGCCGATTACGCAGGCCATGCCCAGCAACAGCAGGGTTTCGGAGACGATCATACGCCTCACCTTTCGTTTGGACGAACCCATCGCCACACGCAGGCCGATCTCGCTGCGGCGGGCCTGTACCCGGAACCAAAAGCTGCCCAGCAGTCCGAGGAATACGTTGACTACCAGAAACCCGATGATGGCGTATACGCCTTTCATGTGGTAAAACGTACTTTCGTCGCTCGCTTTTTTCTCGTTTTCGATCGGGGTGACCCACAACAGGAAGTAAGGCCCTACGGAGAGTTGATCGCGCATGTCGCGTGCGAATTTTTCCACGAAGTCCGCTTCGGCCTCCGGTTTTACCCGTACCATGATGTCCTGTTGCGGGTCGGCGGTTTCGGGGGTCAGCGGTTGGAAAACGATGGATATCGGAGAGCTTCCGTAGCGAATGATTTTCAGAGGTTTCGTGATTCCGGTCACGTTCCGTGCGAATGATTGATCGCCCCATGCCGGAGTTATGGTTCGCACTTCGGAAACCGGTTCGTAGCAGGCCGTGTAGCTACCGAATAACTTGCCTTTTGCATCGAACGGCGAAATGACCGCCGTTTTCGGGTCGGCTTCGTCGAATATTTTTCCTTGCTGCATTTCGATTTTGAAAACTTTGAAATAGTCCGATGTCACGGGTATTTGCCGGGTATTGTATGTTTTCTGTTCGCCGGTCGTATCTGAATTGACTGTGAATCCTTCTTCCGCGTAGCTGCCCCCGTACGGCAGGCTCCAACTACCGAATGCAAGGGCCTCTATGCCAGGATAGCGTTTGATACGCTCTTTTAGCGTGAGTACCGTTGCGTACCAGTCCGTATCGGGAAGGTCGGCCCGTTTGCCCATTTTGATACTGTAAGTATGCCTGAGGTCGATTCCCGTTTTCCCGTAAAAGCTGCGGTACAGCGAGAAACCGTAGTCGCAGCAAAACCAAAGTACGCAGAAGACGATCGTGTATTCGAGCATCAGCCATGCGTTGCCCCGGCGTTCGTTCCAAATGATTTTGAAAATATGTCGTGTCATTTTTTGTTGTTTTGATGGAGTGAATCGACGATGTTCATCCGCGATGCCCGGTAAGCCGGCGCGCCGGCCGAAATCAAATTCAGTACGAGGCATACGACGAAAATGGCCAGAGGCGTGGTGCCGGAGACGAGGGCGTTCAGCGGAAGGCTGCCGTCGGCCGGGATGCCGAGCAGCCATTTGCGCATTCCGAAAACGATCCCGTAAGAGAGTCCAAGCCCGATGACCCCGCCGATCAGCGTGGTGATTAGGTTTTCGTACAGCACCTGGATCAGGATGACGTGCCGTTTGGCTCCGAACGCTTTGCGGATACCGATTTCAGCCATCCTTTTGCGGATGCGCGAGAGGCTGAATCCCGAAAGGTTCAGGGCGGGAACCAGCAGCATGACGGCGAACAGAAAAACGGTTCTGCGGCGGGGCTTTTGGATGCGGTCGTTCACCGCTTCCGAAGTCGTGCCCCTGTCGCGTACCGTAACCAGTACCCGGTGGGTTCTGGCGCCTGAGAAATCAACGAATTTCGGCGATTTCTCGAAGTCGAGTTTCCGTTTGGCCTCATTCACTTCTTGCCGTATTTTCGGAAAATCGGAGACGTTTGCCGCCAGGAGCATGACGTTGTAATATGCTTGCTCGTACCCGGGTTTCGAAGTGTAGGGAATCCATATCCTTCCTGCGGCCATCTGGAACAGCGGGGATACGTCCTGCACGATGCCGCCGACCCGGTAGGGAATGAAATTGATTTCGATGTTTTTGCCGATCGGATCTTCTCCTTTGAACAGCGTTTTGGCCGTGGTTTCGGAGATTACGGCGACCCGGAGGCCCGATTCGAAATCTTCCTGGCCGTACGGTTTGCCTTCGGTAAACGTGTGGGTATAGAGTTTCCAATAGTCGGCGTCGGTTGTCTGAATCATTTGATAGCTCGCGTCGTTGGTTCCTTCCCGCTTTACGACAGCGTTCATATCGCTGGTCGCGACGGTCAGTTCCGGGGTTTTCAGTGCCGGAACGACGTAGTTTTTCATAATTTCATAGGGTAGTCCGCCGCTGGCATACATGCTGCTTTTTCCGTTCGAAGTATCGCGTTCTGCGAAAGATACGAGGTACAGGGTGCGATCCCGCTTGTTTTCGGGAGCGACCGAAGCGTTTTGGATTCCGTCGGTTACGATCATCGTCATGATCATCATAATCGCGAGCGCCGTTCCCAGTATCGAGATGACGCTGATGAAGGGATTCTGTTTCAGCATCCCGACGGCTTGTCTGAAGTAGGTCTTGTACATAGTTCGCTCGTTTGGGGTTATTCAATGCGCCGTCCGTCGAAGAAGCGGACGATCCGCTGCGTCTTTCGGGCCATGTGCTCGTCGTGGGTCACCATGACGATGGTCGTCCCTTCCCGGTTGAGTTCGAACAGCAGGCGCATGATCTCTTCGCCCGTTTTGCTGTCGAGGTTGCCGGTCGGTTCGTCGGCCAGGATGATTTTCGGATTGCCGATTAGCGCCCGCGCGATCGCCACCCGTTGGCACTGTCCGCCCGAAAGCTGCGAAGGGAAGTGTTTCGTCCGGTGCGAGAGCCCCACTTTTTCGAGTACGGCCCTGGCCGTTTCCCGGCGCGATTTTTCGGTCGATTTGCGGTAGAGCAGAGGCAGTTCGACGTTGTCCAGCACGTTCAGCGAGTTGATCAGGTGAAAACTCTGGAAGACGAATCCCAGCGTTTTATTTCGGAACTCCGCCATTTCGGCGTCTTTCATCCGGCCCGTGGCGGCGCCGTCCACCGTGACGGCGCCTTCGGTCGGCACGTCGAGCAACCCGATGAGGTTGAGCATCGTACTCTTGCCGCAGCCCGAAGGCCCCATGACCGAGAGAAATTCGCCCGCTTTCACTTCGAGATTGACGTTTTCGAGCGCTACGGTTTCGACCTCTTTGGTCTGGTAGATTTTCGTGACCCCCTGCAAGTTGATAATTCCCATTTCGTGTTCGTTTTAGGTGAGTTAGTTTTTGCGTATTTTGAGCGTTTGTTTATCTTTATAGCGTTCCATGTCGGAGAGGATGACCCGGTCGCCTTCGTTCAGGCCGTCCGTGATTTCTACATATTCGTAACTGCTTTCGCCCAGCGATACTTCCCGTTTTTCGGCGCGTCCTTCCCGTACGATCCAAAGGTCGTAAAGTCCCGGCCCGTATTTGAAGAACGTACCGTTCGGGATGCGCAGCACGTTTTGCCGCAATCCGTATAGGACGTGGATGTCGACGCTGAGACCGCTCCGCAGGCCCGGGTGGTCGGCTTCGTCCGGAACGACCGTGAAATAGACGATGCCGTTGGTAACCGAAGGCGTGACCGTAACGACGGTTCCCCGGAGTTCGGTATCCCCGGTTTTGATGACAGCTTTCGCCCCGACGGACAGTTTTTCACGGTGTTGGTCTCCTATTTCGCAGTCGACCTTGAGGCGGGTCAGGTCGGAAACGACCGCGACCTGGGTTCCCTGGGGTACCTGCGATCCGATCTGCCGGTTAATGAAGGTCAGGGTCGCTTTTCGCGGCGACAGTATCCGGGCGTCTTTCAGCAGACGTGCTTTCTCTTCGAGCGTTTTGTCCAGGATGCCCAGTTCCAGTTCTTGCACGCGGAGTTCGGCTCGGGCGTTCTTGTGTTCGTTTTCGATCTTTTGTTCCAGTAGTTGTAGTTCGAGCTTCGTCTCTTCGTAGTTGAGTTCGGCGCGGCGGATCTTGTCCGGCGTGCCGGCGCCGATGCTGTCGAGGTACCGTTCGTCCTGTAGATCCGTATACAACTGTTTTGCCTGCATACTTTTTACCCGGCGCTGCATTTCCAGTTCGGAGATCGTGCCGTTCAGCCGGACGCGGGCCTGTTCCAGTTTGCTTTTCATCATCTCGCGTTCGTCCAGTTTCTGCCGGTATTCCGTTTCTACCGAGGCGAGTTCCAGTTTGAGGAGAGGGTCTCCTTCGTCTACCGAATCCCCCGGATTTTTATATACTTCCAGAATCCGGGTATTGATCGGGGTGACGATGATCTCCTCTTGCAGCGGCATCAGTTTGCCCGATGCGCTGACGCTGATCTCGATCGGGCCCCGGTCGACTTTTCGGATGAAAAGTTCGTTCTCATGCAGGTCGTTTCCCAGTACTCGGGACAGAATGAGCAGCGCGGCCGTCGCCGCGGTTCCCGTGACGGCGAGCCGCAGCAGTCGTTTCAGCATTTTTTGTTTTTTTACTTCGGCAGGTATTTCCCGATCCATATTCTGTCTTTTGTACGGGGTGTGACAGCAATAGGAATGCCTGGAATGTTGTGTTTTGTTAGTCAGTTTGTTGTCTTTTGTGCGGGTGTCCGGAAACGGACATAAGCGTCCGTTTTACATGATTTTTAGGACAAAAAGGCGCCGGGTAGGATGTTCCGGGGATGAGGTTGAGCCGATCTGTTTCGGAATCCCGGGGGAATCTTCCGTTCCGCATTGCGGCATACCTTGTAGATGGAGCAGGAAGGGTAAAGCGGGCCCCGGTCTTTTCGAAAAGACCGGGGCCCGCTTCGAAACCGGATGCCCGGTTCGCTCCGTCCTTACCACCATTTGCCGCTCGTGGCGACCGTATCGCGAAGACTCGTTTTTTCACCGATCCGGGGCGTGAGAAGTCGGTACGGCCGGCCGGCCGATGCTTTGCGGATGTTGTCCAGCGGCTCGTGCCACGGGTGTTTGCACAACGCATACTTCGAGTTGTGCACCGTAAGTACGGTTCGGGGTTTCAGATCGTCGATCGCCCGGACCAGTTCGTCGGGCATCAGGTGGATGTAACGCCAATCCCGGTCGTATTGCCCGTTCTCCATGACGGCCAGGTCGATGCCGGGGAATTTTTCGCCTATCTCCGCGAAATGGGTGTCGTAGCCGCCGTCTCCCGACAGGTAAATCCGCTGCGGGCCGTCTATCATGAACGAGGCCCACAGCGTCCGATCCCTTTTTAGTATCCGGTTCGAATAGTGCCGGGCGGGCAGGCAGTGTATCGCGAGCCGGTCGTCCGCATACAGCGTGTCGTACCAGTCCATTTCGGCAATGCGCTCCGGCGGGAATCCCCAGTATTCGAAATGTTCGCCTACGCCCAGGGGGCAGACGACCTTTCCGACGCGGTTTTTCAGCCGTTTTACCGTGTTGTAGTCCAGGTGATCCCAGTGTTCGTGGGTGACGATCAGGAAGTCGACGTCGGGAATGTCGTCGGGCGTATAGACGTCCGTGCCTTTGAACGGCCGGAACATGAGCGACATCGGGGGACGGTTCGTCAGTACCGGATCGACGAGGAACCGCTTGCCGCCGCTCTGGATAAAATAGGACGAATGCCCGAACCATACGACCGTTTCTTCGTTCCGGTCGAGCCCGTGCAGGTCGGTTTTTACGGTCGGTAGGTCGTTTTCGGGTTTCAGATCGCGCCGTTTACCGAACAAGAAATGCCATATCCCGCTCAGGCCGCCTTTTTCCGCCGTCGTAATGGGCGTCGGGTGGATGTTATGGAATTTGCCGTCGCGGTAGTTCGGCGAACGCCCGATGCGTTCCAGTCGTTCGCCTCGCGGCGCCCGGCCGAAGGAGGGGTGGTTCAGTACGGCGGCGGTCGTTCCGGTCAGTACCGCGAGTATAATCAAGAAGATCATCGGTTTTTTCGTCGAATGGGAAATATTCGTTTAATTAGTACGGATCGTATACGACGCCTAAATTGCCGTCCAGATCGTAACAGTAGAATTTCCCGTTCCGGATTACGTAGAATTCATCCGGGGAATCCGCCGCATGATATGTTTTGGCGCCGTTCCTCGTCCGAACTTCCAACTCCTGCAAGCTGTGGGAACCGTCCGCGAAAGCATTGTCGAGATAATGTCTGCCGCCTTGTTCGTAAACGGTATAAACGCTGGAAAACTGATCCCTGAAACGGCCCAGTACCGTTTTGTCGTCCGAGTCGGACGGCTGCTTGCGTCTGTCGGCCGTTTCGGTCTTTTGCTCCGGCTCGTTCAGGGAATCGACCGAAGAATCGGCCGGAGGCGCATCGGTTTCCTGTCCGTTTCGAGTCTCTTCCCCGGATTTCAGCCTGGTGACGACCGAGTCCCCGTTCATCGAAGTCGCCGCGTAAGAAGGGGCCGATCCGTATTCTTTGTATTCGATGAACAGAGCGGTGTATTTTACGTCGGTGTTTTTCCGGATATTCGACGCGATCAGGCTCAGCCGGGCGGCGTCGTACTGCTGCCCGTCGGTCAGTACCTCGTAAAAGATAAGATTTTCGTATGTTCTCGTGCTCGCCCTGTCTGTTTTATAGGCGGGGGTTTCCATCCTCGTGATGTCGCAGGATTGCAGCAGAAGTCCGGACAGGATGCTGAGACAGCATGTAATGTATTTCATAGGCGAAACGGTATTTTGGTTTTTGGCGGGCGGCCGGTCCCGCGTCGGTTTAGGGTTTATGACAGTATTTTCGCAGTACGGCCATGAGTTTCGTCTTGTCGATGGGTTTCAGGAGGTATTCGTTGCATCCGGCTTCGAGCGCTGCCAACTGATCCGTATCGAAAGCGTGGGCCGTCAGGGCGACGATCGGGATCTCCGGATCGAATTTCCTGATTTCCGCGGTAGCCGTCAGCCCGTCCATCACGGGCATTCTCATATCCATCAGCACCAGGTCGGCCCGCCCGCTCCCGGCGATTTCCACGGCTTCCCGGCCGTTCTTCGCATGGATCAGGTCGAAGCGCTTCTCCAGCAGGGCCGAAACCAGCCGGTAATTGCTCGGAATATCCTCTGCGACCAGGATCGTTTTACGTTCGGGGATATCCGGCGTTTCGGTCAGGGAGTCCAATTGCTTCTCAAGAGGCTGGACTTCGACATTGCAAGGCAACACGGCCCAGAAAAGCGATCCTTCGCCGTAGCGCGATTCGTACCCTACGTAGCCTCCCATCGATTCGGCGATCGCCTTGCAGATCGAAAGGCCCAGACCCGTTCCCTGGGCGAATTCGTCCAGCTTTTCGAAACGGTGGAATACTTTGTGCTTTTTATCTTCCGGGATTCCGATGCCGCTGTCTTTCACGTAGAGCCGGATGCCTTCGTCTTTCGATTCGTACCCCATCTCGATAAATCCTTTCCGGGTGTATTTGATCGCGTTGGTCACGTAGTTGGTCATGATTTGGGCGATACGGTTCTTGTCCAGCCTGACTTTACAGCCGGAGTAGGGGTTGCTTGCTATCAGCCGTACGCCGGGATTGGTCATGCGCTGTTTCATCGAGGTCACCATGTCGTCGAAATATTCCGACAGGTCGAAGTCCTCGTATTGCAGTTCGACCGATCCCGATTCGATTTTCGACAAATCCAGAATATCGTTGATCAGTTTCAGCAGCAGTTCGTTGTTGATATGGATGATTTTGATGTATTCCTCCTTCTCCTGCTGTTCGGTCGTTTCCATCAACAAGCCGGAGAATCCGACGATGGCGTTCAGCGGCGTACGGATCTCGTGGCTCATGTTGGCCAGAAAAGCCGATTTCAGTTTGTCGGACTGCTCAGCGAGCGCTTTGGCCTGTTTCAGTTCTTTGATCATCCGTTCGCGTTCGGTCACGTCGTCTATGCGGACTACGACTCCGTCGATCGTCCGGTCGCTTCTGAATACGGGAGTTGCGAATACTTCGACCGTATGTCCGTTGTCGAACGTGAATTTGGCCTGTTCCATCTGACGCGAGCGCATCGAAAGCTGCATGACGCAGTTTTCGCAGGGCGACGTGCGGCCGCGGGTGCTTTGGTAGCAGATCGTGCCTTTCCGGTAGGCTTCGTGCGACAGACTGGCCGAACACATCGAGATATTTTCCCATTGGACGATGTAATCCGTAGAGATGTACGCCAGGCCGGAGTTGGCGTTGTTGAGCACCATTTCGTTTTGTCGGATCAGGTGGTTCAATTCCTCGCGGTTCTTCAAAAGGGTCAGTTCGGTCTGCTTGTGTTCCTCGATGTTGATCGTCATGCCGAACATATAGGTATATGGGATATCGTCGCGCAGGGTCGTTTCGAGCATACCGCGCGTTTGCCACCATTCGTAAACGCCGCTGTTGCGGAGGTCGGCCCGGTACTCCACGTTCCATTCGTCGGTCTCGTTACGGATCAGCCTCTGGATGGACTCCATAAAGAGTTTTCGTTCGTCCGGATGAATGAAACGTATGAATTTTTCGAGTGAATCGGAGTGTAAAATATCGCGTCCGAACTTGTCGGAACCTTCGCCGAAACTGATCTTGTCCTTCTCCGGTTCGTAGAACCAGGTGTACGCATTCATCGCCTCCATCGTGATGTTGAGCACTTTGGCGCGGCGTTCGAGGTCGTTCTGCAGGCTTTGATCCCAGCGGACGTTCAGCAGCAGGCGCCTGCCGTCGTCGTAAACGACGCTTTTGCGGACGAGCGTGTCGTAGACGCGTCCGTCTTTCAGTTCGATATGCTCCAATCCGAAATAGGGCTTGCCGGTGGCGAAGACCTCCTTGTCGGTCTTTTCGATACGGGCCACCTTGTCGGGATCCATCACGTCGTAAGTGGTCGTATCCTCGCTGGTGCCGAACAGGCGCTTGCTCTCGTCGTTGCAGAAAACGTAACGGAAATTGTCGTCGACGTCCTTGATGTGGATCGAGACGGGGATGCTGTTGAGGATGGTTTCCTGCAGTTGTTTCTTTTTTTGGAGTTCCGTATTGTTTTTGCGCGTGCCGATGAACTTCGTCGCCTTCCCTTCTCCGTCCTTCTGATAAGAGGAGCCGTTGATGGTGCAATATTGCCATTCGTCGGGGTATCCGGGAAGTTTGATCCGGACGTCGAACTTGAAAGAACAGGCTTCCCCCGCGCACATCTTTTGCAGGGTCTCCAGGGCGGGGGCTTCGTCTCCGGGATAGATGCAACTCAGGTAGTCGTCGATAGTGAGCGGTCGGGCATGATCGTAGCCGTTGAGCGGTTCGTTGTCGCTGAAAAAGAGTCTTTGCCGTACGTCGAACTCCCAGAGCATGATGTCGGCATCCTGCATTGCCAGCTCCATCTTGCGTTTGTTTTGGCGGAGTTCGTCGTCGGTATGTTCCTGTTCAGTCACGTCGCGGACGATGAAAACGTAATTTTCGATTCGTCCGGAAGCGTCGATCACGGGATGTCCGTCGCATTCGATCTGCAGGACGCCCTCCTGCGAAGTAGCGTAGAAGCCGGCGTCTTTCACCGCGTCGAAATGGTAAGCGAAGGTCGCATGGGTATTTATTCCTTTCGTCACGCCTTCTTTTATTTCGATGGGCAGGTTCGGATTGTCCTGGATGTTGATCCGCGAGAGGTCGAAATTTTCTTTGTCGAGCCCGAAGATCCGGTAATCGGTATCGTTCAGGAACAGAAGCCGCCCGTCCGTTCCGTAAACCTCGACGCCTACGGGCAGCGAGTCCAGAATGGTTTTGGTTTGCCGGTACAGGTTTTCATACTCGTTCCGCAGCGACACGCGTTCGGTGACGTTTTCGATTTTCAGTACGACGCCTTCCACCGTTCCGTTGCCGGCGACAACCGGACTGGCCGTCATGTCGATCCATATCCGCGATTGAATCCTCTTTTCGATGCGCTGCACGGTTTTTTCCCGGAATGCCGCTTCGACGAATTTCCGGGTGTGCGAATTTTGCATCCGGTGTTCGTTTTTGTAGCACGGCTCGCCGACCTCGAAAAAGCGGGTGCCGTCGTCGAATTCGGGCGGCAGCACATGGGCGGTGTTTTCCCAGGCCACCCGGTAATCGGGCGTGATGTAGACGAAGCCGCAGGCGGCGTTGTTCATGATCAGCGCATTCTGTTTGAGCAGCTCCTCGCGGCCGTTTTTATCGGCCAGTTCCCGCGTAACGTCTTTCTGCGAGCCGACGATAACCGAAACTTTTCCGTCGGGCGCGTATTCCTGCGCCATGGCGTGTACGTTGATCCAGATTTGTTTGCCGTGGATGTCGGTGATCGGCAAAGTCGCTTCGGCCCGGTCGGTTTCCCCGCCGGTTATTTTCCCGAACAGTTCGGATACCCGGTGGCGGTACTGCGGGTCGATCCGGGCGAGGAACTCGTCGTAAGTCAGGCGGTCTCCGATCACCTCGTTATCGTGTTTGGTCGAAATAATCCCTTTTTCCACGTCGAAACTCCAGGAAGCGAGCCCTCCGACCGTCATGGCCAGCGAAAGTTCGTTCCGGATCATGCGTTCGGTTTCCAGTTGTTTTTTGACGGCCGGGGTCGTGTTGCGCACATAAGAGATGACATGGTTTTCGCCGAGCGGGGCGACTCCCGATTCGATGTATTCGCCGTCCACTTCGTATTCGAATCGCCCGGGTTCTCCGGTCGCCAGCACCCGGTCGAAAATTTCGTTGAACTTCACGAACTGGTCGTGCAGCAGGGAGGATTCGTCGTTGATGTAATCCATGATATTGCTGCCTATGTACGACTCTACGCGGTATTTCTCGATGGATACGGAAGACGGATGGTAAACTTCGATGAGATTCTTGTTTCGGTCGTACAGAAAAGTCGTCAGCGGCAACGTTCCGAGAATGGACCGGTATAATTCCGCGGCTTGTTCGGCCGGGAGGGATTCGTTTAAGGGTTTGGAGATCTTCATGGCGCAGGGAGCTGAAAAAACGGTTTTGTCGGCACGGCTGCGGATCTGTTCTTCTGCGGGGGAAACAGATCCCTTCGCCCGGCTGCGAAATCGACGAGTCTATTCATTGGGCATGTTATCATGCCGTTACGTTTGTTTTTATTATAATCCGAGCGTAAAGATAGTTTTTTAAAATAAACACATAGCGAAAAAGTAAATTTGGGCAAAGCGTAGCGAATTAGCTGATAGAGCGTTCGTTACGCTTTGTTTTTCTATGGGACAGAGCCAACGAAATACCACCTCGAAGCCAAACGGCGCAGAAGTTCAGTTACCACCTCGTTACTCCCGTAACGGGTGCAGATTTCTTGCTAAACGGTTCTGTTTCTGCGTTTTGCATCGATTTACATAGCTGTCGGTAACTCACTAATAACTAATTTTGTAACCAAAAAAGGAGTGAGTTATGCGTAGTACATTCAAGGTATTATTTTACGTGAAGA
>ERZ773277.39-NODE-39-length-155949-cov-5.253557_pt1 | contig 155949 bp, 127 predicted proteins | sample MGYA00511957_ERZ773277 | MGnify/ENA primary metagenome ERZ773277 (study PRJEB29015, sample SAMEA2737800) | human gut metagenome | biome: human gut; feature: human-associated habitat; material: faeces | place: China | collected 2012 ... | reverse complement strand
CGCTAGCGTTTATCCTGAGCCAGGATCAAACTCTCCATTGTAAAAAATTTAAATCATTAGAGTCCTGACTACTTGAATTTCCTGAAATAATTTAGGAATTGATAAATACTACATTTACTTGTTTTTCTCAAATATTACCAATAATTCAAAGAACCTGTTTCATGTTGCGAAAAGTTCGCAAAGACCGCTAAAAAAATCGCTCTGATTTTAAGAGCGAATCGGACTGCAAAGATACGGCGGATTTTTAAATTTCCAAATGTTTCTTTGCAAAATTTGCAAATTTTATTTTCGACAACCTTTTGAAAGAACTGCTTTACTTTCGTTTAGCGGGTGCAAATGTAGAGACTTTTTTTTATCCTGCAAATTTTATCCGATCTTTTTTTGTTTTTTTTATTCATGCATTCATCTTATCCGTCCATTTCAATACATATAAAAATCTGTATTATTGTATATTAACTACAATTATCAATCCTTCAAATATTCATCTTTTTTAAATTTCATTCTTTCTCAAAGGTCTGCATTCTTTTAAAGCGAATCGTCAATAGAGATCATTGGAATATTCAATCTCCAACCGATAAATACTTAATCGGAATCGATCAAACATCTGGCAATACAAATCAAATAGGCAACTTCGCTCTTTTAGTATTTAAGGTATATATAGACATTATATTAATCGAACTATTACCTTTACAATATTTATAACATTTGCATTTAGTCGAATGATAAGTTTTGCAAAGAAATACGGTATAACACCCGTTATCATGACTGAATATCCGGATTTTCACTTGTTCAAGAAAAACAGCAGATCCTACAATATCGAAAGATGGCCTTGTTACAGCATAACGGAAGTATCCAAATTAGACGAATTAAATACACCCTATTGTTTTGTTCTTAATCCGGATATGACAATGAGTGCTGTTTCCATTCCAGAAAAAGCACTTCCATCGGTCACCAGTCTTTACTTGCAGGGAATTCTCGACCGTTTCTTTACAGTTGACCAAAACAATTGACAAACCGTTGCACTGCACCCAAAAGAACATTTAAGGAATCTTCATTGAAACAACAATTATTCCCTCATCCATGAATAAGGCCTCTGTTTTTACAGAGGCCTTATTCATCTAAAAGAGAGAAACATCAATAACTCCTGGCAAAAAGGACGCGGCGGTGCGAAGGCTTTCCGCTGACGATGCAGACTCCCTCTTCGGCGGGGGCGTCGACCGGAATGCACCGGATCGTCGCTTTCGTCTCGTTCTTGATGCGCTCTTCCGTTTCGGGCGAGCCGTCCCAATGGGCCAGGATAAAGCCGCCTTTGTCGTCGAGCACCCGTTTGAACTCGTCGTACGTGTCGACCCGCGTAATCATACCGTCGCGGAATTTCAGCGCTTTATCATAAATATTCTGCTGTATCTCGCCGAGAAGCCGTTCGACGGCATCTTCCAGCCCTTGTTGCGGAACGGTCGCTTTTTCGAGCGTATCGCGGCGAACCAGTTCGATCGTACCGCCGGCAAAGTCGCGCGGCCCCATCGCCAGGCGAACGGGGACGCCTTTCAACTCGTATTCCGCGAATTTGAAACCGGTGCGGACATTGTCCCGCGCATCGATTTTAACGCTGATTCCCCGTTTTTTCAGTTCGGCGGCAATCTCGTCCAGCCGGGCCAATATCTGCGCCAACTCTTCGGAGCCTTTGTAAATAGGGATCATCACGACCTGTATCGGAGCCAGCTTCGGCGGCAGCACGAGCCCGTTATTGTCGGAGTGCGCCATGATCAGGGCCCCCATCAAACGGGTCGAAACGCCCCACGAGGTCGCCCACACATAATCGAGCTTACCCTCCTTATTGGTAAACTGCACGTCGAACGCTTTTGCGAAATTCTGTCCGAGGAAGTGCGACGTTCCGCTTTGCAGCGCTTTCCCGTCCTGCATCAGCGCCTCGATCGTCAGCGTGTCGTCGGCCCCGGCGAAACGTTCGCTGTCGCTCTTGTGCCCCACGATCACCGGCAGCCCCATCCACTTTTCGGCAAATTCCTTGTAGACGCCGATCATTTTTTTCGCTTCGGCCATCGCTTCCTCCCGGGTTTCGTGCGCCGTATGCCCCTCCTGCCACAGGAACTCGGCCGTCCGCAGGAACAGGCGCGTACGCATCTCCCAACGCACCACGTTAGCCCACTGGTTGCAAAGAATCGGCAGGTCGCGGTACGACTGAATCCAATTTTTATAGGTATTCCAGATAATGGTCTCGGAGGTCGGGCGGACGATCAGCTCCTCCTCGAGCCTGGCATCGGGATCGACGATCACGCCCTTGCCGTCGGGATCGTTTTTCAGCCGGTAATGGGTCACCACGGCGCACTCCTTGGCAAACCCCTCGACATGATGCGCCTCCTTGCTGAAAAACGACTTCGGGATAAACAGCGGGAAATAAGCGTTTTCATGCCCGGTATCTTTGAACATCTGATCCAGCGCACGCTGCATCTTTTCCCAGATCGCATAACCGTACGGTTTGATCACCATACATCCGCGAACCGCCGAATTCTCGGCCAGTCCCGCTTTTACCACCAGATCGTTATACCACTGCGAATAGTTTTCGTCCCGTGATGTCAACTCTTTCAGCTCTTTTGCCATATCAAACTACTTTTCAGTCTTAAAATACTTCGGTTTGTGAATTTACAAAGGTATAGTATTTTTCCAAAAATCGTAAAAATTGAATATCTTTGGCAACGAGGCCGGATCGGTTTTTCCCTGGAAAAAGGAAAAACATTCGACCCGCGCCACGCAACGTTCGGAGGGCGCAGATGCATCTTTTAAAAACGGCGCGCGCGCCCTCCGGAACCGTGAAATTTATTTCCGGAGCAATAACTTTCGGGTATAATTTTCGTTATACCTATATATGATGGAATGCGGCGGCGGCGAAAAGGCCGCCATTCCGCGAAACAGAAAAAATAGAGTGCCATGAAAAGCCGAAAATTAATAACCGTATTGGGCAGCGTGGTCGTTGCCACGCTGCTGGGAGGATGCAGTGCAACCGTCTATTCGAGCACTTCATCCGCTGCCACCGACGATTTATACGTAACGCACAACCGGAAAGCGATCGCCGCCGAGAAGCAGCAGCGTCTCATCCGGCAGCAGGAAGCGCAGCGCGCCGCGGAAGAGGCCGAACGGGCCCGCCGCGAGGAAGTGGCCCGGGCCGTATCCGAACTGAACGACCGACAAGAGGACGAATCGCGCAGCAGCTTGATCGCGGGCGGTTACGGCGGAGATTCTTACGCAAGCCGTCTGAAAAGTCTCGGTTCGCTGAGCGACGACAGGCAGAGCGACGTCCAAAACGAAAATGCCAACACCTCGGGACGCTATGCCTCCGCCTACGATCCGGCCTATTACGACGTGACGGTCCTCGGCGACCAAGTGCTCGTAGAACCCAAATACGCCCCCTCCTTGTACGGCGACTGGGGAACAGCCAACGTAAACATCAATCTCGGACTGTGGGGATGGAGCTCCCCCGCATGGAACTGGAGCAGCCCGTGGTGGTGGGGATGGAGCCCGTCGTGGAGTTGGTATTCGGGATACTACCCTTATAACAGCTGGAACTGGGGATGGAATTGGGGATGGAACAGTTGGAACGGCTGGTACGGAGGATGGTACGGCGGCTGGTATCCGCCCTATTACGGAGGATGGTACGGCCCGCATCATCACTGGGGATACGATTATTACCCTAAATACAATAATAAGAACACGGTTTGGAACCGTCCGAGAACCGGAACGGGCGGCACGGTATCTTCCGCAGGGCGGGGGTCGTCGGGACCCAGCTACCGCCGGGGAGGAACCACTTCATCGACCTACCGGCCCGGAACGACTACCGGCTCGTCGCTGAATGGCGGCTCGAGGTCGTACCGCCGGGGCTCGAGCGGCAGTTCGATCGGCAGCACCGGTTCGGGAACGTCTTCGGGCAGTTCGTCCTACCGGCGCGGCGGAACCGCATCGGGGCCGACTACCACCGTAAGCCCGTCGGTTAACAACAATTCGGGATCGTCGTACCGGCGCGGAAGCACCGCTCCCTCTTCGGGCAGCAGCTACTCGCCGAGCACCGGGTCCGGCTACCGGGGCGGAGGAGGAGGATACACCGGCGGCGGACAATCGTCGGGCGGCGGCGCAAGCTATCGGAGATAATCTTCGGCCGGCTTCCGGCAACGACAAACCTCGAACACGAAACTCAACATCGAATTAATCAAAGAACGAATTATGAAAAAAAACAAATTCGTCACGCTATGCGTCATCGCGGCGCTTCCGTTCGCAACGGCGACCGCCCAGACTCCGGGCGACCTACTGAATCTATCTCAGTACAACTATTCATTCGGAACGGCACGCAGCGCGGCGCTCGGCGGAGCTTTCACATCGCTCGGCGCGGATCTCTCTTCGATGAACATCAATCCGGCAGGTCTGGGAATCTACCGGGGATCGGAAATCGGCATATCGCCGTCGCTGACCTGGAGTAACATGGAAAGCGGCTTTCAGGGACGGAGCAACGACTATTCGCGCACCCGGTTTTCGCTGGGCAATGTCGGGGCAGCGCTGAACCTCTACCAGGGAACAGGCGCGCTGACCAGCTTCACGCTGGGCGTAGGTTATACGAAACTGGCCGATTTCAATACCACGTCGGCGGCTTACGGACAAGGGATCGGACAGTCGATGACCGAAGTATTCGCGGAAGATATCCGCGGAGTCAGCGAATCGACGCTGCGAATGACTCCCGAAGACCCGATCAGTCCGTTCCAGAGCCTCGCTATCGGACAATGGGGTGGAATTCTGGCCTACAACACCTATGTGCTCGACCCGGTAGGCGACAACTATTACGCCCCGTGGAACAACCTTTCGAAAGACGCGCGGATCAACCCGTCGCTGTACAACATCAACAAGGGAAGTATCGGCGAATACGACATCTCCGGCGGATTCAACTTCCAGAATATCCTCTACCTCGGGTTTACGGTCGGGATTCAGGATATTTACTTCCGGAACGAAAACAATTACAGCGAAACTTACAGCAACAATACGCTGCCGCTGAATCGCCTGAATTACATCCGGACGCTGCGTCAGGACGGCACCGGCGTGAATTTCAAGTTCGGGGCCATCCTCCGTCCGGTCGACAACCTGCGGATCGGCGTGGCCGTCCATACGCCGACCTACGTCAGCATGAACGAGGAGTACACCGAATACATGTCGGCGGAATTCAACACCCAGCAAAACTGGCAGGAGAGCCCGTACGCCCCCAACCAGTACAACATCAACACCCCCACGCGGCTGCTCACGGGTATTTCGTTCACGCTCCCGGGCGTAGGGCTGATCACGGCCGATTACGAACGGGTATGGTACGACAACATGAAGATCCGAAACATGAACGGAAACAACTGGGAATTCGAACAGGATCTCAACCAGGACATCAAGTCGTTCTTTCAGCCGGCGAACAACTTCCGGGTGGGCGTCGAGGCGACTCCGCTGAAAAACTTCTACGTGCGGGTCGGCTATGCCAATTACGGGGAGTGCATCCGGACGAAGGACGCCTTCATCAACCAGGCGAACGTCCGTTCTTACGAGAACTATTCGGCCGGCTTGGGATTCCGTTTCCAAAATTTCTACCTGGACGCGACCTATATTTACACCGCGTACAAATACGCTCCCTACCAGATGTTCTATTTCTACGACGATAAAGATAAATACACCATCCAGTCGGGAGCCGTCGATACCAAGCAGAACCGCAACACGATCACCCTGTCGGCGGGACTCAAGTTCTAAACGCCGTCCCTGTTATACGACACTCCCGGAACCGTTCGTAACGCGTTCCGGGAGTGTTTCGTTTCATATCTCCACCAGGTTGTGCTTGATCGCATAGACGACCAGGTTCGCCGTATTCCGGCATCCGGTTTTAGCCAGGATATTCGACCGATGCTTATCGACAGTGCGTTTCGAAATAAACAGCGCATCGGCGATCTCGTTGTTCGACTCGCCGCGGCAGATGTGCAGCAGGATCTCCGACTCGCGTTGCGAAAGCTGTTCGGGACTATCCTCCGGCACCGACGACGGAGTCGATTTGAGGTTGCTTACCAGATTGAACAACAGCTCCTGCGAGAAAAAACTTCCTCCGTCGACCACCGTTTCGATCGCGGCTACGACGTCCTTGATTTCTGAATTTTTCAGAATAAAACCTTTCACGCCGAGCGACACCATTTTGAAATAGTAATCCTCGTCGCCGTACATCGAGAGCGTGATAATCCGCAGGTCGGGCCAACGTTTCAGCGCTTCTTCGGCAGCCACAATGCCGTTCATTTTCGGCATCTCGATATCCAACAGCACGACGTCCGGAGTTTCGCGCCCCAGCAGTTCGAGCAACTCGCAACCGTCGGAAGCCTCCCCGGTCACTTCGAAATTCCGGATGCCCGACAACAACGTCTTGAGTCCGTTGCGGAACAGCGTATGATCGTCCGCCAACACTATTTTACAAGTTCTTTCCATAACCGTCCTTTTTTACACATGCACCTCGACCACCGCATTCATTCCGCGGCTGGGCGTGCTTTTCAACGCGAAATCGCCTTTCAGCGAACTGACCCGAGACTGAATGTTAGCGATTCCCATTCCTTTCTGTTCGACCTTCGCTACGTCGAACCCGCATCCGTTATCGCGGTAATCGAGCCGCAGCACGCCGTCGGCGTAAACCAGCGAAACGGTAGCGACCGAGGCCCCGGAGTGTTTCAGGCTGTTGTTAATCAACTCGCACACGATCCGGTACAGGATCACTTCGATATCCATATCGAAACGTTCCGTCCGCAGGTTCGTCGAAAAATTGATCCGCATCGCGCCGCGCGGCAGCCTATTGATGAAATTCGAGATCGCCCGCGATAACCCGAAATCGTTCAGGATATGCGGGCTGAGATTGACCGAGATCTCGCGCAGGCTGCGGATCGCTTCGTCGATCACGTAGTTGGCATTGCGCAGTATCTCGCGGTTGCGTTCATCCGTATCGCCGGACGAAAGCGCCGAAATAGACATCTTTGCGGACGAAAGCAACGGCCCCAATCCGTCGTGCAGATCTTTCGAAAAACGCTGCCGCTCTTTTTCCTCGGTACGCAACACGGTGTTCAGTATCCGCCGTTCGCTGATCCGCCGCTGACGCTCGGCACGGGCGATGTAATTGAAAATTTTCTGCACCAGGAGCATCCCGACCGCGAAACAGAGCGAAGTAACGATCCCTGTCCAGATAAAGAACTCCGACGGCAACCGCCACTCCTTCAGATCGGTGATCTGAACGTACTCCCCGAGACGCAGAAACGCCATGCAGGTCAGCGCGACCGTAAACAACATCCACGACAGGTTGTATTTGGTACGGCGCGTCAGCCCGATAGCGACGATCGCCGCAATGATTTGCAGGATGACGGATATGATCAGCAGTATCTCTTTAACCATTGCAGAATAGCCGTTTAACAGTGGAACGGAGTTCGAATATTTTGTAAATATACAAAATTTTCAGATTAACCGTCCCCGCCGCCGGCGAAGCGTCCTGTCCCGGCTGCCGAAAACAACTATCCGCCCGGCGGGGACGGGAACGACAAAACGGGGAACCAGCCTGCTGGTTCCCCGTCGTATAGAATCTTTCGTATCCGAAAAGCTATCCGGACTATTTGGCCACCACTCTTTTCTTCTCTTTGATACGGGCTTTTTTACCCGTCAGTTCGCGCAGGTAGTAAATACGCGCACGGCGAACGACACCCACTTTATTCACCTCGATACGGTCGATATGCGGCGAGTAAACCGGGAAAATACGTTCCACGCCGATACCGTCCGAAATTTTACGAATCGTGAACATCTTCGTAATACCGCTGCCCTTGATCTGAATGACCGTGCCGCGGAAACTCTGGAGACGTTCCTTGTTACCCTCGACAATCTTGTAGGTCACGGTAATCGTGTCGCCGCTTTTGAACGAGGGAACTTCCGGCTTCACCCACATCGAATCCTGGGCGATCTTGATTAAATTATCCATCTCTTTTCAATTAAATTTATAGTGGGAATATTGCGGGCCCCTACGTCCTCGCAAGAGATTCCTGCACTTTGGGAGGGCAAAGATAGCGCTTTCCGTTGAAAAAACAATATTTTGCACCCGAAACCCGCGATATTTTCGAATTTTCAGGGAATTCCGGACGGACGATCCGTGCCGTCCGTCCGGAAAATACCGCTGCAATCCGTTAGCAGTTCAATGCGGCTCCCGCTTTGAACCACTTGATTTGCTGTTCGTTGTAAGTATGATTAGCTTCGAATGACTCGGACGTTCCGTCGCTGTGGCGCAGCGTAACGGTCATCCGACTGCCCGGCGCAAACGTTTTCAGGCCGGTCACTTCGATCCGGTCGTCCTCGCGGATGCGGTCGTAATCGGCCGGATCGGCGAACGTCAGCGCCAGCATACCCTGTTTTTTCAGGTTCGTTTCATGGATTCGCGCGAACGACTTGACAAGCACGACCTTCACATTCAGGAAGCGCGGTTCGAGCGCGGCATGTTCGCGCGACGATCCCTCGCCGTAGTTCTCCTCGGCCACGACGATCGAACCGATCCCCTTCGCCTTATACTTTTTGGCCACAGACGACACGCCGTCATAACTGCCGTCCAGCGTATTGAGCACCGAATTGGTCTGTCCGTTGAATTTATTGACGGCTCCCATCAGCAGGTTGTCCGAAATGTTTTCGAGGTGTCCCCGGAAGCGCAGCCACGGCCCCGCCATCGAGATATGGTCGGTCGTGCACTTGCCGGACGCCTTGATCAGCAGCCGCAAATCGGTAAAGTCGTTCCCGTCCCACGCGGCAAAAGGCTCCAGCCGTTGCAGGCGATTCGAACCGGCGGCGATCGCCACCTCGCCGGAAGCGTGCGGATCGGGCGCGACGTACCCGTTGTCTTTCACGTCGAACCCGGAGGCGGGCAACTCGTCCCCTTTCGGTTCGTCGAGCATCACGGACTGTCCGGCAGCATTTTGCAGCGTGTCCTTCATCGGATTGAACGTCAGGTCGCCGGCGATGGTCAGCGCCATCACCAGTTCGGGCGAAGCCACGAAAGCGTGCGTATTCGGATTGCCGTCGGCCCGCTTCGCAAAGTTCCGGTTGAACGACGTCACGATCGAGTTCGGACGCGTGTTGTCCGGCTCGTGCCGCGCCCACTGCCCGATGCACGGACCGCAAGCATTGGCCATCACGGTGCCGCCCGCCTCAAGCAGCGACTGCAAGATTCCGTCGCGTTCGGCCGTATAGCGCACCTGCTCCGAACCCGGATTGATCAGCAGCTTCGCTTTCGTCTCCAGCTTTTTGGCGGCCGCCTGACGCGCCACCGAAGCGGCGCGGCTCAGATCCTGGTACGAAGAGTTCGTACACGATCCGATCAAGCCGACTTCCATCCGCTGCGGGATCCCTTTTTCGCGCACCCAGGCGCCGAATTCGGAGATCGTATGCGCGGCATCGGGCGTAAAAGGCCCGTTGATATAGGGTTCCAACGACGACAGGTCGATTTCGATCACCCGGTCGTAATATTTTTCCGGCTCGGCGGCCGTTTCGGCGTCGGCGCGCAGCGAACCGGCTATGCCGTCGGCCAGCGCGGCCACTTCTTCGCGTCCGGTAGCGCACAGGTAGCGCGCCATCGACTCGTCATAGGCGAACAGCGAAGTGGTGGCCCCCACCTCGGCGCCCATATTGCAGATCGTCGCCTTGCCGGTCGCAGACAGCGAAGCCGCCCCGTCGCCGAAATATTCCAGAATCGCATTGGTTCCGCCCTTGACGGTCAGTATCCCGGCCAGTTTCAGGATCACGTCTTTCGGCGAAGCCCAGCCGCTGAGCCGCCCGGTCAGTTTCACGCCGATGATCTTCGGCATTTTCAGCTCCCACGGCATCCCTGCCATCACGTCCACCGCATCGGCCCCGCCGACGCCGATAGCTACCATGCCGAGCCCGCCGGCGTTCGGCGTATGCGAATCCGTCCCGATCATCATGCCGCCCGGAAAAGCGTAGTTTTCCAACACGACCTGATGAATGATACCGGCCCCGGCTTTCCAGAAACCGAGCCCGTAGCGATTGGCCACGCTTTTGAGAAAATCGTACACCTCGCGGTTCGAATCGTTGGCGGTAGACACATCGGAAGCGGCCCCCCGGTCGGCCTGAATCAGGTGGTCGCAGTGCACCGACGCCGGAACGGCCGAACGGTCGCGGCCGGCGTTCATAAACTGCAACAGCGCCATCTGCGCCGTGGCATCCTGCATCGCCACGCGATCCGGACGGAAATTCACGTAATCGACCCCTCTGCGGAACGCTTTCGCATCCGACGCATCGTACAGGTGCGCATAGAGGATTTTCTCCGCCAGCGTCAGCGACGTTCCTTTCACTTTCCGGGCCTGCTCCACCCTGGCGGCGAACGAGCCGTAAACTTTCCGAATCAACTCAATGTCAAATACCATTTTCTCTATATTTATTAAATTACCCTGCTTTTCGATACGGGCATAAAAACGCAAAACGGAAATTCTCCCGTTTTGCAAAGATAATCAATTTATCAAAAAGAGTCCCCGCTCCCGACGGATTTATCGGCTCTGCGGAACGGTCATTTCGCGATCTGCCCGGCCGTGTGCCTGAGTATCTCGGCCCGTTTCCGGTCGCGGGCTTCCGAAACGAAAGCGATCAGCCCATCCGGGTCGTCGCAACTGACGATGTAGGTATCCTCGTAAATATCCTCGATCAGCACCAGGTTGTTCCGCTCCGCCGCATAGACCTTGTACAGCGTCCACTCCCGGAAGCTGAAATAGTAGCCGTAATATCCCCAGAACCCGTAGCTGCCGAGCAACGGCCACAGCCGGCGGAATTCGCTGCGTTCGATCCGCCGGATCAGTTCGATATCCTCGATGTGAATCCGCGTCAGGTCGACGATGCAATGGATCTCGAGCGCCGCGTCGTCCAGCAGGATGTAACGCGGAATGGACAGGATGTACAGCGTGATGATGCAGACGACGAAAAAGAGTCCCCAGGCCGGCAGGTAATCGCCTCCCAGGACGAAATGAAACCAAACGAACAGCCCGGCGAGAATCAACAACAGGGCCGCCGTAATCCGCCGGCAGCGCCGGTCGTAGCGGTATTTATATTTTTTTTCCATCGGTACTTCCTCCCTAAGACGGCCGGCGATTATCCTTTCCCGGCCGCGTTTCTGCGTTCCTCCCTTTTTTTGTCGTTGCGCTCTTTCTCCCGTTCGGCCCGGCCGGCTACCATACATAGGAAAACGGCGAAAACGGCCGCAGCCACGCCGGATTCGACCAGCATCGACTGCATGTTCTTGCCGCTGTGGAACGCCCATGTTTCCGCCCCGTACGTAATCGCGAAAATCACGACGAAAAAAAGCGCGGCGTACAAAAGAAAATTCAGAACCACTTTCATAACGAATCACCTATTTCGGTCATCGATCCAATACGTTTTACGAACGTTTCCGGCGACGATCTTATTTTACATCAAATGTGAAAAAACGATTTTCCGACGAAAAAACTACGCCCCGAAATACTCCTTAAGATACGTATGGAAATTTTTCAGCGTTTCGTCCATCGACACGTACGATTTGCCGCCGGCGGCGTTACGGTGTCCCCCGCCGTCGAAATAACGGCGCGCGAACACGTTGACGTCCACATCGCTGCCCCGCGAACGGAGCGACACCCGGATGCTGTGCTTCGTCTGGATAAACATCGCCGACATGCGGATACCCCGGATCGACAGCGGATAATTGACGAACCCCTCGCTATCGCCCTGTATGAAGTTGAAGCGCCGCATCTCCTCCTCGGTCAGGGACACGTACGCCACGCCGTACCGATAGTCGGTCACCATCTTGTCGTTCAGCATGTACCCGAGCAGCCGCATCCGTCCCTCCGAAAAATTGTCGTACACGCTGCTGTTGACGTACGGCACGTTCACTCCGCGGTCGATCAGCACCGCTACGGCCCGGAACAGATCGGAAGTCAGGTTGCTGAAACTGAAATTGCCGGTATCGGTCATGATGCCGACATACAGCGCCTCGGCCATCGCCTGGTCGATCGCATCGGTTCCGGCCAGCGCCTCGATCAGCTGATAGACGATATAGGAAGTCGAACAGGAGTGCGTATCGGAAAACTGCACCGTATAACCGTCCACCGGCGGATGCAGGTGATGGTCGATCAGTACGCGCTGGGCCGTCGTATTGGCCGTCGCCGTATCGGTCACCCGGTCGAGCCGGTTGATCTGATTGAAATCCATGCAAAAGATCACGTCCGCCTCGCCGATGAACTTCGCCATCTCCCCGTCCGCATCCTCCTTGAAAACCCCGATATACCCGATATCGGTCATCCATTCGAGAAAATAAGGGTACCGGTTCGGCGCGATGCAGCGCGTCGTATGCCCCAGACGTTCGAGGTACGCGCGCCACGCCAGCGCGGCGCCGATCGTATCGCCGTCCGGATTGGTATGTGAAAGAAGCGCCATTTTTTTGGGAGCGCCGCCCAATATCTCCCGCAGTTGATCCAGTTTCTGTTCCGTAATTACCATAAAAATTTTTCTTTTTTTAATCGAACGGCCCGTCCGTTCCTCCCGGAGCCGTAAATATCATCCCCCGTATCCTTCCTTCCGGCTGCGGTTCGCCCGCCGGCGTATAAGGCCCGCGCAGCAGGTCGTCCGCCTTCGACGTCGCGGCGGCGGGCGAACCGGCTATGTCCGCCAGGGCGTACTGCAATACGAACTCGTCCGGATCGCCCAATTCGAGCATCTGATCCTGATTATCGTCGTCGTCCGCCGGAAAATCGGGATCGAAACCGTCCGCGTAATCCGATTCGTAATCGCGGTTGAAAGCCCGGCCGGTAATCGGACGTAAAACGATCCCGTAAACGTTCGACCGGATCTCCGACGATCCTACGTTTTTTCCTTCCGTCGTCGTTCCCACCACCTTCACCGGCATATACGGCCGCAGGTTGTTGATCACCAACTCGCTCGACGAAGCCGTCCACGGGCCGGTCAGCACATAAAGCCGGGCGAGATTCAGGTTGCAGCCGCCCACCTCGCCTTCCGGCAGGAACCGCAGCACCGTCTCGCCGTACAGCGCATGCAGGTCGTCGTTGAAACGTTCGATGCAGAAAACCTGTCCCAGCGCGCTCTGCGGCGCGATCATGCTGCACAGCAACCGACAAGTATTGACGTAACCGCCGCCGTTATAACGAAGATCCAGCACCAGTTCGTTGATATGCTGTCGTTTGAAATCGGCGAATACCGCTTTGAGTTGTTCGTCGTACCGCCCGTCCGACGCCCCGGCAGGCTCCGACAGGAATTCGTTGTATACGAGATAACCGATCCGCCGGGAACCGCGTACGATCAGCGTATCGGTCAGTACCGGAGAGACGTCCAGCGTTTCGGCGGCGTCCATCGAAACAGATTTCTCGTAAACGGTTTGATAAATTTCGAACCCGCCCTGCATCGTTTTTTCCATCCGCTCCACCCACAGTGTGACCGCTCCGCCCCGCCGCAGTACCGACGTGTTGTTCGACCCGATCGGTTTTCCGTCGACCAGACAGATCCAGTCCCCGCGCCGTATTCCGGCTCTATCGGCGGGCGATCCCTTCACCACGAACTGCACCCGGGCCGCCACATACGTTCTGGAATAGTCGGTATAATAGCACTTGTATTCGATCCCGTAAGTGGCAACCTTGCCCGAAACGGCCGTTTTCGACGTTCCGCTACGTTCCATAGACGAGTAAAAATAGTTATCCGTCCCGGTATGTTTCCCGTCGTTGTCGGTCGGACGCGAGGACAACAGTCCGGTGAAAAAGTTTTCGCACGACTGGTTGTAATCGGGAGTTATCGTCTTCGTATAATCATTATAGAGGTACTGCCGGATCATCTGCGAATAGATCCAGCGGTTGGCGGCGGCATCTGTAGCAGGATCGAACGCTCCCCCTTCCGAAGGGCCTTTGGCACAGGATATCAGCGCCAAACCCGCCAGCACGGCAAACCACCCTTTCAGTCCGTTCATAACTCCGGTTTTAATCCGACAATTCCGTCCCCGGACGCCGACCGCCCGAAGGCAGCCTGATCCGGCATTTTACAAAAATAGTAAATTATCGGCAGATCGTCGCAAAAAATCACTTTTCCTTTCGCCCGTAATAACGACACCACGGAGTCAGGCCGCACTGATCGCATTTGGGTCTACGGGCCAGGCATACGTAACGCCCGTGCAGGATCAGCCAGTGGTGCGCGATCGGGAGCAATTCGGGGGGAATATGTGCCGTCAGCTGATGCTCGGTCTGCAACGGCGTTTTGGCCCCCGTGGTCAGTCCCAACCGGTCGGACACCCGGAACACGTGCGTGTCCACCGGCATCACGGCCTCGTTGAAAACGACGATCCCGATCACGTTGGCCGTCTTGCGCCCCACGCCCGGCAATCGCTGCAACTGATCGAGGTCGGACGGCACCTCTCCGCCGAACTCCGACACCAGCATCCGCGCCATGCCGGCCAGGTTTTTCGCCTTGTTGTTCGGATAAGAAATACTTTTGATATAAGGATAGATCTCCTCGGGCGTCGCTTCGGCCATGCGTTGCGGGGTCGGGAAACGCTCGAACAGCGCCGGAGTAGTCATGTTGACCCGTTTGTCGGTGCACTGCGCCGACAGGATGACCGCCACCAGCAATTGGTACGGGTCTTTGTAGCGCAATTCGCTCTCGGCGACGGGCATATTCTGCTGAAACCATTCCAGGATTCGGGCGTATCGTTCAGTCAGTCTCATGGCAAATCGATTTTAAATAATTCGAAACCGGATAGATTATTCTATGACAATGACAAAGTTACAATATTTTTCCAAGGATCGGAACGAGGATCGCCGTAGCCAGCCCCATCAACCCGATGGCCAACCCGCTGATAGCCCCCTCGACGGCCCCCAGTTCCATCGCGCGGGCCGTTCCGAGCGCATGAGCCGCCGCGCCCATCGCCAGTCCTTTGGCGATCCGGCTTTCGACGCCGACCCGGCGGAGCACCCACGGCCCGACGATGCCGCCGAACACGCCGACCACGATTACCGCCACGGACGTCAGGGCCGGAATCCCGCCCGAGTTGGCCGACACCGACAGCGCGATCGCCGTCGTAACCGACTTCGGTTCGAGCGAAGCAACTACGGCAGGCTCGGCCCCCATCCAACGGGCGATCAACGCGACGCTGACGATCCCCACGGCGCTGCCGACCAGGATCGCCACGACGATCGAAATCACGTTCCCCCGGATGTTGTAAATCTGATCGTGCAGGATATACCCGAGCGCGACGACCGACAATCCCAGCAGAAAATCGATCACCTGCGTCTGCCGCATGTAATGCTCGTATTCGATTCCGCTCAGCCGCAAAAAGGCGATCAGCACGACGATCGAAACGAAAATCGGATGCAACAGCGCCCAGTTGACCTTGCGGCGCAACCACATCGCGCCGATGTAAACGCCGACGGTCAGCGTCAGCAAGAACACCTGCGAATCAGCGATCTCCTTTATCATCATCTTCTTTTTTAGACCGTTTTTTCGACTCCAGTTTCTGCTCCACCAGCCCGACCACCGCGATCACCAGCACCGTGCTGACCAACGAAGCCACGATGATGGCCAGCATGTAGCGGCTCAGCAACGTGTAGGACGTGATCAGTCCGACGCCGACCGGAATAAAGAACAACATCATGTTGTCGAGCAGGAACATCGACACCTTTTTCACATGCCCCGGACGCACCCACTTCAGCGACAGCGCACAGAAAAGCAGGATCATCCCGATCACGCTGCCCGGAACGAAATTCCCGATCAGGGCCGCGACGAAGCATCCCAGCAGATAAAACAACAAAATCAGAAATATACCGTACATTTTCAGGAACTAGTCTAAATAAAAATACAATACGCAGAAACCTTTCGGTCGACTTTCATCCGCCTTACCCATTCCATACCGTCCGACGGCCGGCACAGGCCGGACGCGACCCGTCACCCCCGCCGCAACGGGGTCAACTTCGCGAACCGCCGGAGCAGCGTTTTCCGTCCCGCTCCGTCGAACTCGACCGTAATTTTCACGTCGCCCGACCACTCCTCGACCTGCGTCACGCGTCCCGTTCCGAATTTGTCGTGCCGCACCAACATTCCGACCTCGAACTCGTCTCCCGCGCCGGCACTTTCCGCCGGACGGGGAGCGGACGGAATCCGCTGCTCCGGTTCGACCTGCGGGCGGCTGCCCACGCTGCGGAAACGGCTGTCGGGCACGACCGGCGACATCTCCCGGACAGGAGCCGCCGCATGTCGAAACCCTCCCTGCGCAGGACGTTCGGACGAACGTTCCCCGCGGGACTGCTCCCGGCCGGAATAATACGTCCGGGCGTTCCCCGTATAATCTTTGCGCCCGGCTTCCTGCTTCCGGTAACCGCCCCGGCCGCCGTATGCCGTCCGCACCGGAGCGTCGTTCCCTCCTTCCGGCGCCGACAGGTCGTCGGCGTCGAACTGGATGTCGAGAAACTTCGGGTCGATCTCGCCGAGAAAACGGCTGGGCCGGCAAAAAGTCATTTCGCCCCATTTAAAACGCGACTCGGCGAACGAGAGCACCGCTCCCCGTTTGGCCCGCGTCAACGCCACGTAAAACAGCCGGCGCTCCTCTTCGAGCCCCTCCTCGTTGCCGAGGCTCATCATGCTCGGGAACAAGTTCTCTTCCAGTCCCGCCACGTACACGTATTCGAACTCAAGCCCTTTGGCGCCATGCACCGTCATCATCGTCACTTTGTTGCGCTCTTCGGGCTTCTCGTTGTCCATATCGGTCAGCAGCGCAACGTTTTGCAGCCATTCGTCGAGCGTCACGCGCGCCTGCGCGTCGTCGCCCGATTCGGCCGCGATCCGCTTTTGTTCGTCGGTATAGGCCCTGACCGAGTTGATCAGCTCTTCGATATTTTCCAGCGCGCTGACCGCTTCCGGGGTCTGCTGCATTTTGTAGGTTCCGATAATTCCGGAACGGACGGCGATTTCCAAACCGAGCTCGTAAGCTTCGGCCGTGGCCCGCATACCGGACAACTCGCCGATCATCCCCGCAAAAGCGGTCACTTTTTTACCGGCGGCCCCCTTCATCTCCATATCGTCCGACGAAAGCGTGCTGACCGCTTCCCACAGGCTCAGATTCCGTTCCGCCGCGGCTGCCGCAATCCGGTTCACCGTCACGTCGCCGATCCCGCGCGCCGGGGTGTTGATTACCCGGCGGAACGCCTCGTCGTCTTTCGGGTTCACGACCAAGCGCACGTAAGCCAGCAAATCCTTGATCTCCTTGCGTTGGTAGAACGACACGCCGCCGTAGATTTTATAGGGAATGTTTCGCCCGCGGAGCGACTCCTCGAGCGAGCGCGACTGCGCATTGGTACGGTACAGAATCGCTATCTCGCTGTAAGCAAGATCCTTTTCTCGCACCGTCGAAGCGATGTCGCCGGCAATCAGGATCGCCTCCTCCTTATCGGTATAGGCCTTGATCACCTTGATTTTTTCACCCTGCTCGGCAGTCGAGAAGGAGCGTTTGCGGATCTGCTTCGTATTTTTTTCGATGATGCTGTTCGCCGCATCGACGATCGTCTGCGTCGAACGGTAATTCTGTTCGAGCTTGAAAATCCGCGCATCCGGAAAGTCGTTGCGGAACCGCAGGATGTTTTCGATCTTCGCTCCGCGAAACGAGTAGATGCTCTGCGCATCGTCGCCGACGACGCAGACGTTCGAATGCTGCTCGGCCAACCGCCGGATAATCACGTACTGCGCGAAATTGGTATCCTGATACTCGTCGACCAGAATGTAGCGGAACTGCGCCTGGTAGCGGGCCAGCACATCCGGGAAATCTTTGAACAGGATATTCGTATTGAGCAGCAGGTCGTCGAAATCCATCGCCCCGTTCTGCCTGCATTTCTGCACGTAGAGTTTATAAATATCGACGAACTGCGGTCGGCGGCGTTCCCGGTCTTCGGCCTGCAACGAAGCGTTCGCCTCGTAAGCGCCCGGCGTGATCAGGTTGTTCTTCGCCAGCGAGATCCGGGCGGCGATATCGCCGGGCTTGTAAGTCTCGTCGCTGAGATTCATCTCGCGGATGATCTGCTTGACCAGGTTGCGGGCGTCCGACGCGTCGTAGATCGTGTAGGAAGAGGGATAGCCCAGCTTGTCGGCCTCGGCGCGCAGGATGCGCGAGAACAGCGAGTGGAACGTTCCCATCCAGATCCGGCGGGTGGCCTGAGGCGACAGCAACTGCCCGATCCGTTCGCGCATTTCAGCGGCCGCCTTGTTGGTAAAGGTCAGCGCAAGGATCGTATCGGGGGCTACGCCCTGTTCGAGCATATAGGCGATGCGGCAGGTCAACACGCGGGTTTTGCCGGAACCGGCCCCGGCCACGATCAGCGACGGACACCGGAAGTTGACGACGGCCTCGCGCTGCGCATCGTTCAGTTTTTGGATATATTCAGACACAACGATCGACATTATTAACGCCGCAAAGGTAAGCATTAGAATCCGGAAATTTTCGCAAAAACGTCCCTTCGGAGAGCAAATCCCTCCGGCGGACGGCGCGCAAACGACCGCCGAAACGGATAACGGTCTGAAATTTGGCACAAGAGGGCATAAATTAAAAATTTTACAATAAATTTGCGTGTCAATCGTTTAAATCAATGCCCGAAACAGAGAACGGCATACGGATTATACGTAATTTTTCAAGATATGAGTGAAGTAATCAATATCAAGGAACTCAACGAGCGGATCGAGCGCGAAAGCGTCTTCGTCGATACGCTGAACCTGGAGATGAGCAAGGTGATCGTCGGCCAGAAACACCTGGTCGACACGTTGCTGATCGGCCTGCTGTCGAACGGCCACATCCTGTTGGAAGGCGTCCCGGGACTGGCCAAGACGCTGGCCATCACGACGCTGGCGCAGGCCGTGAACGCCCACTTCAGCCGCATCCAGTTCACCCCCGACCTGTTGCCGGCCGACCTGATCGGTACGCTGATATACAGCCAAAAGACCGAAGAGTTTTCGGTGAAGAAGGGGCCGATCTTCGCCAACTTCATCCTGGCCGACGAAATCAACCGCTCCCCGGCCAAAGTGCAGAGCGCGCTGCTCGAAGCAATGCAGGAGCGTCAGGTTACCATCGGGGACACGACCTACAAACTGCCGGAACCGTTCCTCGTACTGGCCACGCAGAACCCGCTCGAACAGGAAGGCACCTACCCGTTGCCCGAAGCGCAGGTCGACCGTTTCATGCTGAAAGCGCGGATCACCTATCCGAAGAAACAAGAAGAACGCGACATCATGCGACTGAACATGCTGGGCGGCGGGCTGCCCAAACCGAACCGGGTCATCGCGCCGGAAGACATTCTGAAAGCCCGCGAGGTGGTCAGCGACGTCTATATGGACGAAAAAATCGAGAAATACATCGTAGACATCATCTTCGCCACGCGCGAACCGTCTGAATACAACATGGCGAGGCTCGCTTCGCTGATCAGCTACGGCGGCTCGCCGCGCGCGAGCATTTCGCTGGCGAAGGCGGCCAAAAGCTACGCCTTCATCAAGCGGCGCGGCTACGTGATCCCCGAGGACGTGCGCGCCGTATGCCACGACGTGCTGCGGCACCGTATCGGACTGACCTACGAAGCTGAGGCCGAAAACGTCTCCACCGAAGAGATCGTCACCGAAATCCTCAACAACGTCGAAGTACCTTAGTCCGTAAACCGTCATGGAGAGCAGCAGCGATATTCTCAAACAGGTCCGCAGGATCGAGATCAAGACGCGGGGGCTGAGCAACGATATCTTCGCCGGCAAATACCACAGCGCTTTCAAAGGGCGCGGTATGGCCTTCAGCGAAGTGCGCGAATACCGCGTGGGCGACGACGTCCGCGATATCGACTGGAACGTCACCGCCCGCAGCCGCCAGCCGCACATCAAGATCTACGAGGAAGAGCGCGAGCTGACGATGATGCTGTTGATCGACGTCAGCGGTTCGCGCATGTTCGGCACGACCGAAAAGCTCAAGAAAAACACGATCACCGAGATCGCCGCCGTGCTGGCCTTTTCCGCCGCGCAGAACAACGACAAGGTGGGCTGCATCTTCTTCAGCGACCGCGTCGAAAAGTTCATCCCGCCGAAAAAGGGCCGCGCGCACGTATTGATGATCATCAAGGAGTTGATCAGCTTCATGCCCGAGAATAACGGCACGGACATTTCCGAAGGGCTGCGCTACCTGACCAATATCCTGAAAAAACGTTCGACGGCCTTCGTACTGTCCGACTTCATGGACACGGCCGACGGTCGCGCCCGGTTCGAAGACGCGCTGAAAATCGCCTCCGGCAAACACGACATGGTCGGAATCCGGGTCTACGACCGCCGCGAACAGCAGCTTCCGGATGTGGGAATCCTCGAACTGAAAGACGCCGAGACGGGCGAAAAAGTGTGGGTCGACACGGCTTCGCGCGCCGTCCGCGACGCCTACGCCCGTAACTGGGAACAGACCAGCGCGCTGATCGATTCGTCGTTGAAACGCTGCCGGGTCGACAACGTGAAGATCGCGACGGGAGAAGACTATGTCACGTCATTGATGAAACTCTTTAAACGCCGGTAACCGGCGCCAAGCTGACAAACCGTATGTTTTACGTTAAAAAAATATTCACCGTAGCTCTGCTGCTGATCGCAGGTTCGCTGTCCGCACAACCGAAAACGCCGTCCGTCGAGGCGCGGTTCTCGGCCGACTCGGTGTTGATCGGCGACCAGTTCCGGCTCGACATCGAGGTCGACAAGGACGTGATGGAGGTCGTCGAATTCCCCGTTTTCGACAGAGGACATCTGGGCGGCGATTCGACCGACATCGAAATACTCGCCGAAGGACCCGTCGATACGTTGAAAACCGACGGACGCCGGATTACGCTGAAAAAATCCTACCTGCTGACCTGTTTCGAAGAGGCCGACTACCGTATCGGAAAGTTCCCGGTGCTTTACATCAATAAAAACATAATCGACACGTTGTGGTCGATGGATTCGCTGCGGATTTTCGTCAATACGCTGTCGGTCGACACGGCCACGCAGACGATCCACGACGTCAAGCTCCCGCTCGAAGTTCCCGTCCGGTTCGGCGAATACGGCGGCTACTTGCTGACGGGTCTGCTCGGGGCCGCGCTGATCGCCCTGGTCGTCTTCCTGCTCGTCAAACGGTTCCGCGGCAAACGGCAGTCCGGCGGCAAACGCGTCCCGGCCGAACCGCCGCACGTAACGGCGATCCGGCAGCTCGAAAAACTGCACTCGCAGAAACTATGGCAAAGCGGGAAACAAAAAGCCTATTACACCGGCATCACCGACATCCTGCGCGAATACCTGAGCACCCGTTACCCGGTCAAAGCGCTGGAAATGACTTCGCAAGAGATCTTGGACAGGATGATCCGCGAATCCTTACCGGAGAAATCGATCAAGCGGCTCAAAGACATCCTGATCACCGCCGATTTCGTAAAATTCGCCAAATTCACACCGGATGCGGATCAGAACGAAACGGTCTACACGGACGCTTACTATTTCATCGAAGAGACCAAAGCGGTCGAGGTGGAACAGCCCGCCGCCGAGATCGAACCGATCAAAACCGAGGAAAAGAAGGAGGACGACGCATGATACGCCATACGATCATAACCTGTCTGCTGCTATTGGCGGCCGGGATGGCGGCGGGACAGAAATACCCCGAACGCCGCGACATCCGTTCGGGCAACAAATTTTACGGGAAAGCGGAGTACTCCGAAGCCGAGATCTCCTACCGCAAAGCGCTGGAAAAACAGCCCGATTCCTACGAAGCGAACTTCAACCTGGCCGACGCGCTGTACAAACAGAAACGTTACGACGAAGCGGCCGGACTGAACGAACAACTGGCTGCCGACTCGGCCCGTCTGGACAACGCGGCTTCGGCCTATTTCAACCAGGGAAACGCCCTGTTCCAGCAGCGCAAACTGCAGGAAGCCCTCGAAGCGTACAAAAACTCGCTGCGGTTGAATCCGGCCGATATGGAAGCAAAGTTCAACTACGCCTACACAAAAAAACTGCTCGACAAAGACAAAAACGATCAGAACAAGAACGATCAAAACAAGGACCAGAACAAGGACAACCGGAACGACCAAAATAAAAACGATAAAAACGATCCGAACCAAAATCCGGATAAAGACCAAAACAAAGACAATCCGGATAATAATCAAAACGGCAACGATCCCGACAAACAGGATCAGCAGCCTCCGTCCGGCGGACAGCAACCGCCGCAGGGGAGCATGAGCCGCGAAGAAGCCGAGCGGATGCTCGACGCCGTCCAGGGTAGCGAGGACAAGACAAAGAAGAAAGTGGACGAAAAGAAGGCGGTGACCGTCGGAAACTCGGGAAAAAACTGGTAGGGCCGTCCGGTGAAAAAATCTGTTTAAATCAGCAATCGACGTGGTGGACATAACAAAATTCGCGAATCCCAAATTATTATGGCTGTTGCTGCTGCTGCTGCCGATGGTCGCCTATTACATCTACCGGATGCGGCAGGGGAAGGCTACGATGCGGATATCGACCGTAGCCGGCGTACGGCGGCTTCCGCACGGGCCCAAATACTACCTGCAGCACCTGCCGTTCGTTCTGAGATGCCTGGCGACGGCGCTGCTGATCGTGGCGCTGGCCCGCCCGCAAAGCACATCGAAAAACACCAGCAGCTCGACCGAGGGGATCGACATCGTGCTGGCGCTCGACATCTCCGGCAGTATGCTGGCAAGGGATTTCCAGCCCGACCGGATCTCGGCCGCGAAAGAGATGGCCGCCAATTTCATCATGGACCGTCCGAACGACCGGATCGGCCTGGTGGTATTCGCCGGCGAAAGCTTTACGCAGAGTCCGCTGACCACCGACAAAGCCTCGCTGGTCAATATCCTCGGCACCGTCAAAAGCGGCATCATCGAAGACGGCACGGCAATCGGCAACGGGCTCGGCACAGCGGTCAACCGGCTGCGCGAGAGCTCGGCCAAAAGCAAGGTGGTGATCCTGCTCACGGACGGCGTCAACAACAGCGGGCAGATCGCTCCGCTGACCGCGGCCGATATCGCCCAAACGCTCGGCATCCGTGTCTACACGATCGGCGTCGGCAGCGAAGGGACGGCTCCATACCCGGCGCTCGACATGTGGGGCAACATCAGCTACGTACCGATGAAAGTCGAGATCGACGAAAAAATGCTGACCCAAATCGCCGAAAAAACGGGCGGCAAATATTTCCGGGCGACCGACAACAACAAACTGCGCGACATCTACGAAGAGATCAACCAAATGGAAAAAAGCCGCGTGGAGGTGGAAAACGTCACCCGTTATTACGAACGGTTCGCCCTTTTCGCGCTGGCCGCGCTCGCGTTGCTGGTTTGCGAAATGTTGATCCGTAAACTGTGGCTGCGCCAGATTCCGTAAAACCGTACGACTATGTTCAGATTTGCAACACCCGAATATTTCTACCTGCTGATCCTCGTCCCCGTGCTGATCGGCGTCTACTGGTACTCGGTCCGCGTCCGGCGACGGGCGTTGGAACGCTTCGGCGACCCGGAAACCATCCGGGGACTGATGCCGGAGGCCTCTCCGAAACGGGTACGCACCAAGTTCACGATCTTCGCGCTGGCGCTGGTCTTCATCGTCATCGGCCTGGCGCGACCGCAGTTCGGTTCCAAGCTGAAAGAGGTCACGCGCACGGGGATCGAAATGATGCTGGCGGTCGACGTATCGAACAGCATGTTGGCGCAGGATTTCGAACCGAACCGACTCGAACGCACCAAATTCGCGATCGACCGGCTGATCGAACAGCTTCATCAGGATAAAATCGGACTGATCGTATTCGCCGGCGATGCCTATATGCAGCTTCCGATCACCTCCGATTACGTCATCGCCCGCACGTTTGCGAACAACATCTCCCCTACCATGGTTTCGAGACAGGGAACGGCCATCGGCGCGGCCATCGACCTGGCGTCCCAATCGTTTTCGTCGGGTAGCGACGGCAGCCGCGTCATCGTCATCATCTCGGACGGCGAGAACCACGAAGACGACGCCATTGCCGCAGCAAAGGCCGCCGCCGAAAAGGGGATCAAGATCTATACGATCGGCATCGGAAGTCCGGAAGGCGCCCCGATCCCGATCGACGGGAATTTCATCAAGGACGAAAAAGGAAACATGGTCGTATCGAAACTCGACGAAGCGACGCTCGAACAGATCGCCCTGTCGACCGGAGGCGCTTACATCCGCGCCACGAACCGCAGCCTCGGACTCGACGAAATCGTCAAGAAGATCAACGAAGTCGAGAAAAAACAACTATCGTCCAGCGTTTTCGAAGATTTCAACGAACAATACCAATACCTGATCGGAATCGGACTGCTGCTGCTACTGATCGAATTCGTCATGCTCGAACGGAAAAGCCGTATCCTGAGCCGCTTGAATATTTTCCGAAAACAATAAAGCCCTCCGGGAAACATTATTTTTCCTGGACGGTCGATCCGTCGGTAAAACCGGCAAAATTCGAAAGGATTTTCGCCGGCTTTTCGGTTTCTCCCGTCTTCCAAAATCCGCTTCCCGGGCACTGTATCCGATTCAGAATATCGACATACCAAACAACCCGGACAAAAATGTATAAAATTACTTTTTAAGCGATTTTTTTCGCGGGCGCACATGAATCTCATGGAAAATCAAGTAAATTTGCAGAATATTCGATTTTATTCAGAAAACTAAACCCGACGACAGATGCCGGTACGCTACTTCAAATACGACCAACCTTTCGCGCTCGAAAACGGAGAGAAGCTTCCCGAGCTGACCATCGCCTACCACACGTTCGGAACGTTCAAAGGGAACAACGCGGTCTGGGTCTGCCACGCGCTGACAGCCAACTCGGACGTAGCCGACTGGTGGCCGCATACGGTCGAACAGGGCCGGTTTCTCGACCCGAAGCGTTATTTCATCGTCTGCGCGAACATCATCGGCTCGCATTACGGATCGACCGGTCCGTTGAGCATCGATCCCGCGACCGGGAAGCCGTACTACGGCACATTCCCCTTCATCACGGTACGCGACATGGTCAACGCCCATTTTCTGCTGGCCGACCACCTCGGCATCGCATCGGCTCACGCCGTCGTCGGCAGTTCGATCGGCGGATTCCAGGCCCTCGAAATGGCGCTGACGCGACCGAACTTCGCCCGAAAACTGGTATTGATCGCAACGGCGGCCCGCAGCCAGCCGTGGGCCATCGCTTTCAACGAATCGCAGCGCATGGCCATCGAAACGGACGCCAGTTTCGGACAGGAAGACCCTGAAGCCGGGAAAAAGGGTATGCGGGTTTCCCGGTCGATCGGTCTGCTCAGCTACCGCGGTTCGTCGGCTTACAACGCCACGCAGCAGGAAAACGACAACCTGTACAAAATAGCCGGATTCCGGGCGACGACCTACCAGCAATACCAGGGTGACAAACTGTGCCGCCGTTTCGACGCCTACTCCTACTACCGCCTGACGCAGGCTTTCGACTCGCACAACGTCGGACGCTACCGCGGCGGCATCGAAAGCGCGCTCGGATCGGTCGCGAGCCCGACGATGGTCGTGGGAATTTCGTCGGACATGATCTTTCCCGTCTCGGAACAGGTCTTCCTGTACCGTCACATCCCGCAATGCCAGCTACGGCTGATCGACTCGCCGTTCGGCCACGACGGGTTCCTGGTCGAATACGACAAGCTGAACGCGCTGCTCAAACCGTTCATCGGTACGCCGACGGCCCGGTAACATCCCGTTATTTTCACCGGGAATGTTGCTTTTCGGCATTTTTTTTTCGATATTGCCGCAACCCGGATCAAATCGGAATACCTAAAATATTTAACCAAACTGATATGAAACTTTCTACTTTTTGCCGGATTCCGGCCCGCCGCATTGCGAAAACAGGCATCTGCACCCTCTCCGTACTACTGGGAACGGGACTTTTCGTATCGGCGCAAACCGTTACGGACCGGTTCGCGCCGCTTCCGGCAGGCGCCGTCCGGCTGACCAATTTTCTCGAAAACGACATCCGGAACTCGATCGAACATTGGAACAAAGGCGAACTGCCCTACCGCGAATTCGTGGAATTTTTCCGTTCCCAGGCTGCGCCCCAATTCGCCCTCGGCGAAATGTGGGGCAAAGCGGTGCGCTCGGGCTGCATGTTTTACCGATACACCCAGGACCCGGAACTCAAAAGCATCCTGAAGGCGACGGTCGAAGACCTGCTTTCGGTACAGAATCCCAACGGCAGTATCAGCTGTACGCCCGAAGAGCAGCAGCCCGGCGGGGAGAACGGCGACCTGTGGGAGCGCAAGTACGTCATGCTCGGACTGGATGAATACTATCGCTGGGTCGAACAGAACCCCGCCGTACTGGAGGCGTTGAAAAAACACGCCGACTGCCTCATCGCGCAAATAGGACATGCGCCCAAGACGGAAATCGTCGATCTGGGCTGGAGCGCCACCAACATCGGCCACGAAGCGTGCCACATCGAATCCAGCACGCTGCTGGAACCCTTCATGCGGCTGTACAACTGGACCGGCGAGCAACGGTACCTGGACTTCGCCTCGTACATCGTCGAATCGGGCGGAACCAAGCATTTCGATCTGATCCAGCAAGCCTGCGACAACACTCTCCCTTACAAGATGAGCGGCCATTACCCCAAGGCGTACGAAATGATGTCGATGTTCGAAGGGGTCGTAGAATACTACCGGGCAACGGGCGACGAGCGCTGCAAACAAGCATTCATGAACCTGTACGACAACATCCGGAAAAACGAAATCACCATCATCGGCAACGCCGGGGCCGATCAGCCCTACCACCCCTACGTCGCCGGGGAGGCGTGGGGCAACACCGCTTTCGAACAAACCAACCCCGACATCACCCGCATGATGGAGACCTGCGTGGGGGTAACCTGGCTGAAATTCTGCTCCCAGATCATGCGCCTGACCGGCGATCCCTCGCCCGTGGACGAGATCGAAAAATACGTCTATAACGGTCTGCTCGGGGCGATGAAACCTTCGGGCGACGGGTTCAGTTACGTGAATCTGCTGAACGGCAACAAGGTCGTCAATTACGGCTGGGGCTGGCATTTCGGCGATTTTTACGTCACCTGTTGCAACCTCAACGGTCCGATGGGACTGGCCTACATTCCGTACGTAGCCGTCATGGAAGACGATCGGGGGCCGATCGTCAATCTGTACAATGCGAGCGAAATCGACATGACGACGCCCCGTAAACGCCCGCTGAAACTCTCCCTCGAAACGGATTTCCCGCTGACCGGCAACGTGATCATCGAAGTCACGCCCGAAAAGAAAGAAGAATTCACCCTGAAATTGCGCATTCCTTCCTGGAGCGCGAATACCGTCGTCAAAGTGAACGGAAAGACGCAGGAAGTCGCGCCGGGCACCTACGCCGAATTGACGCGCAAATGGCAGGCCGGCGACCGCATCGAGGTCGCTTTCGACATGACCTGCCGCGTCATCGACGCGCCGCACGGCAGCAACCGCAAAGGAGATAATTTCCAGGCGGTCGTCTGGGGCCCGATCGTACTGGCCCGCGACCAGAACATCGATCCCGATTACGACAAGCCGGTACGGATAATCGCCGACAAAAACGGAATCGTCAAAATCAGAAAAGTGAACCCGACCCTGCCGACCACACGAATAGAGTTTGCGGTTCCGACCGCCGACGGCGAGATCCGGATGACCGACTACGCCTCGGTCAACGGATGGGAGGGAGCCAAAATATGCACCTGGCTGCCGGTAAAAACGGAATAGACGGCCGGATTCATCCAAAAAGCGGAGATACCGGACGAACGCGTTCATGTGTTTTCCAATCGAACGCACGATCCTCCCGGCAAGACGCTCCAGTCTGTCCGGACGACATACGGAAACGAATCAGGCGACGGGAAACTCTGAAATTCCGTCGCCTGATTCGTATTCATTCCGGAAATCTGACAATCCGGAAATTTCGCCGGGCGGCAGTCAGGCCTATGCTCCCGGACGCACTTCGTTCGTCAGTCTCCGCCCGTCCGAGAAATCGCGGACATTTTGCAGGGTCGTATGCGCAATGTTATCCAGCGCCTCGCGGGTAAAAAACCCCTGGTGGGAGGTCACGATCACATTGTTGAACGACAACAGGCGCGCCAGCATATCGTCGCCCATGATCCGGTCGGAGGTATCTTCGTAAAAGTAAGCCGCTTCCTCCTCGTAAACGTCGAGACCGGCCGAACCGATCTTTTTCTTTTTCAGCCCCTCGATCAAAGCCTCCGTATGGATCAGTTGTCCCCGCCCCGTATTAATGAGCATCATCCCTTCTTTCATCTGATCGATGGCTTTTTCATTGATCATATACCGGGTCTGCTCGGTCAGGGGACAATGCAGCGAAATGATGTCCGATTGCCGGAACAACTGTTCGAGCGGCACGTACTCCACTCCTTCGTTCGCCGCGAACTCCCGGTCGGGATAAAGGTCGTACGCCAGTATATTCAACCCGAAACCCTTTAATATGCGGATCAACACCTTCGCTATTTGGCCCGTTCCAACGATTCCGGCCGTTTTTCCGTGCATATCGAACCCCAACAGGCCGTGCAATGAGAAATTACCGTCGCGCGTACGCCAGTAGGCGCGGTGGATCTTGCGGTTGAGCGCCAGCATCAACGCTACGGCATATTCGGCCACGGCATAAGGCGAATAGGCCGGCACGCGCACCACCGGAATGCGGTGCCTTGCCGCGGCATTCAAATCCACGTTGTTGAAACCCGCGCAACGCAATGCGATCAGCTTCACTCCCATGGCGGCAAGCCGGTCGATGGTTTCGGCATCGGCCGTATCGTTCACGAAAATACACACGACGTCGGTATCCTGCGCCAGAGCCACATTATTGAGATTCAAATGGCTCCGGTGGTAGTTGAATTCGAATCCGAAGGCGGCATTGGCCCGGTCGAACGAATCCCGGTCGTAAGGCTGTGTTCCAAAGAATGTTATTTTCATTTGTATTTTTTTAATGTATCGGTTTTTGACAAAACAGTCGTTCTACTTTTCACGGTTATGGTGAATCATAACAAATATCATGAAAATCTTCCGCGCAGCGCTTTAAATTTAACCGCATTTTCCACAATACCGCAGAATTACCCCATGTATCCAACGGCTGAAAGCCGACGGAGCAGATCCGAAGTATAAAACCGACTGGTAAAACGGTCTATCCGTCACGGTCTGCCGTCGGCTTTATCAGTAAAACCGTGAAAAGCGGAGACGATCTTACCGCCCTTTGCGTCGAATGATTTCGGCCGGCATGTCCTTTTGAAAAAACGGGCCGCAAAAAACAAAATATCAAACGTTTCGACCGTTTTTTAGTATTTTGTTTATTTTTTTGGCAGGAAATATGGTGAAATTGCCGGGAAGAGGGTTACTTTTGTATTCATTTTGAAAAGACCGGAACCGGCGAAAGACGCATCCCGAAGCGGACGGTCCGCAACCGGATTCGAAAAACAGTCATAAAACGATAAAACCGATGAAATATCCCGAATCAGTAAATATCCTTTTATTGGGCTCAGGGGGCCGTGAACATGCCTTTGCATGGAAAATCGCTCAAAGCAAGCGGCTGGCGCGGCTGTATATCGCTCCGGGGAACGCAGGCACCGCCGTATGCGGGACGAACGTGGACATCAATCCGGTCAATTTCGCGGCCGTCAAACAGTTCGTGCTGTCGAACAACATCAACATGGTCGTCGTCGGCCCGGAAGAACCGCTGGTAAAAGGGATTTACGATTTTTTCAAGGAAGACCATCAGATCAGCAACATCCCCGTGATCGGCCCGTCGACGGTCGGGGCGCGGCTCGAAGGGAGTAAGGATTTCGCCAAGGATTTCATGATCCGCCACCGTATTCCGACGGCCGCCTACCGTAGTTTCACAAAGAAAAACGCCGACGAAGCCAAAGCCTTTCTCGAAACGCTGAAAGCGCCTTACGTGCTGAAAGCCGACGGACTGGCCGCCGGAAAAGGAGTGCTGATCGTCGATTCGCTCGAAACGGCGAAAGCCGAGCTGGATACGATGCTCAACGGGCGTTTCGGGCACGCCGGCGACACGGTCGTGATCGAAGAGTTCCTGTCGGGAATCGAATGTTCGGTTTTCGTAGCCACCGACGGCAAGAATTTCAGCGTGCTGCCCGTCGCAAAAGATTACAAGCGGATCGGCGTCGGGGACACCGGCCCGAACACCGGCGGCATGGGGGCCGTATCGCCGGTTCCGTTCGCCGACGCAAAATTTATGGACAAGGTCGTATCGACCATCGTCGAACCGACCGTCAAAGGGCTCTCTGCCGATAAGATCGACTACAAAGGATTTATTTTCATCGGATTGATGAACGTGCAAGGCGATCCTTATGTGATCGAATACAACGTCCGCATGGGCGATCCCGAAACCGAAGCGGTGCTGCCGCGCATCGAATCGGACATCGTCGAACTGTTCCAGGGCATCGCTTACGGCGGACTCGACCAATACGAACTGAAAATCACCCCGGCGACCGCCGCCACAGTGGTCTGCGTATCCAGCGGCTACCCGGGCGACTATGCCAAAGGCATGGAAATCAAAGGACTCGGCAACACGGCAGACAGCATCGTCTTCCATGCGGGAACCACGGCCAAAGGCGGCAAAACGTTTACGGCAGGCGGGCGCGTGCTGGCCGTCACGTCGTTCGGCGACAACATTACGGACGCCGTCGGCAAATCCTACAAAACGATCGAAGGAATCGGCTACGAAGGGAAATACTACCGCACGGACATCGGAAAAGACCTGCTGTAACGGCAGGGGAAGGCCATGGGAGAGATCACCCGCCTGAACCTGAGTTGGACGCTGCTGTTCTTCGGACTGTTCCTGGGGCTTTTTTGGGGACGGTCGGAGTTGCTACCGACAGCGGCGGGCGGCGCCGATATGCCGCTGGGATCGTTGCTGAACCGGTTCTCCGCGACATATCCGATTGCGGCGAAAACGCTAGCTGCCGTACTGCTTTTCCTGAACAGCATCCTGTTGCTGCGGATCGTCTCCCGCAACATGATCCTGACCGACCGGAGCTACATGCCGATCATCGTCTACCTGCTCGTCGCTGCCGGTTGCGGTTTCGGTAGCTCGGCGCTCGGCGCCATAACCGTTTCGCTGCTGGCAGTCTGCTCGTTCGATCAGATGTTGGGTTCGTTCCGGAGAGCCGTCCAATACGGAAAGCTATTCAATGCGGCGCTGCTGGCCGGTCTTGCACCCCTGGTCTGGTCGCACGCCGTCGTTTATGCGTTTCTGCTGCCCGTTTCGTTGATCCTGTTCAAAAAAGGCGGCCGCGAATGGATCGTGGCATGGGTCGGCTTTTTGTTGCCGTGGGCGATCTGCTCGTACGTCTACTGGGGAATGGGGTATCCATTCGGCCACGTAACCGGCCTGCTCGCCGGGAACCTCGGGAACCTGCTTGCCGGCGGAGATTTCCCCGACGTCCTGCGCCATCCGGAACTGCCGGTCTTCTGGGGAATGTGCCTGACGACCGTCGTGCTTTCGCTGATCTCGTTTATCCGGCGCTCGGACACGATCCGCACACGGGCCTATAAATCCTACATCTACTTTCTGTGGATTCTGCTCTTCTCGGCGGTACCGTTCGCTTTTCCGGGCCGGTCGGTACAGGATTTCCCGATGATCGCCGTCCCTTTGGCAATCATCATCCCGCCCTATTTCATCCGCTACCGGGGCTGGATTCCCGGCCTGATCTATTTCGCGCTGATCGGCAGCATCGTTTTTTACAACCTCGCTCCGGCATTACTTCCCTGACCGTTTTTTCCGGCGATCCGCAACGGGACATATCACACGCAGCGCCCCGGCCTCGCAGGTAATATGCACCGGGAAGCGCGGCCCGGGCTGTCCGTCGATGTCGGTCGACTCCTCGCTGTACGAATACAACGTCACGTCGTCGCTCTTGAAATACACCACGCCCGGAGGGTAGCTGCCATTGTTGCGCTTGATGAAATGAAAAATCGTCCGGATCGTCTCGATCGGGCTGTCGCCCTTGATAACGATCACGTCGAGCAGGCCGTCGTCCGGCTCGGACAAGTAAGCGAAACGCATCTGCCCGGCGGTGCGTCCGTTGAATACGAAAAAGATCAGCGAAGAACCTTCGTAATTCCCGTGCGCCGACTCGATCGAAATATGCATTTTACGGAAATTCGGCAGTTCGCCCAGCCCGCCGAAATAGTAAGCCAGTTTCCCGAACGTGTTTTTCAGGATCGTCGGCGTTTTCTGCGAAACGTCGGTAAACAGCCCACAACTAAACACGTTGACGAAGTATTCGTCGTTGGCGCGCCCCAGATCCATGGTTCTGATCTCCCCGTTCAGGATCCGGCGACAGGCTTTCGCCAGATCGGACGGCACTCCGAGCACATGGGCGAAATCGTTGGCCGTCCCGGTCGGAAGCACCGCCACCGGAACGTCGAGCCCGCGCCGCTTCATCACGTTCACCACGTAATTGACCGTTCCGTCGCCGCCGGCGATCAGCGCGTGGTGGTAGCTCTGATCGACCCCGTCGAACATGTCGGTCTCCTCGGTATCCCCGAAACAAAGCCGGTACGGCACGACCGTATAACCGTGCCCCTGGTAAATCTCGATGATGTGGTCGAGCCACTCCGAAATCACGGTTTCTCCGGACTTGGGATTATAAATGAATCTGACTTTCTGCATCTTTTTTCACGTTTCTGAACCATAATGATATCGTCATTGCCGGGTCGACGCCTGCCGGGCGATCATCGCCTCCATTCCGGGAGTAAGATAGGTCTGATAGTTTCCCCGGTCGTCCGAATAGATCAGGTAAGCGTGCAACTCCGGATGCCCGGCCAGGAACTCCTTGCTTTTTTCGAGGCCGAGGATCATACAAACCGTGCCGTAAGCGTCGGCCAACGTCGCGGTAGGCCCCACGACCGTTACCGACAGCAGGTTGCTGATGATCGGCTCGCCGGTTCGGGCATTGATCGTATGCACGATCTTACGGCCTTTGTCGTCGGTATAGAATTTCCGGTAATTGCCCGAAGTGGCGAGTCCCTGCCCGCTGAGTCCGATCACCGTCTCCAGGTCGGCCCCCGGCAGCACGTTCCCTTCGGCCGGACGGTCGATTCCGACGCGCCAGGGTTTCCCTTCGGCATTCGACCCCCGACAGAAAATCTCTCCCCCCACTTCGACGATATAATCCGTCAGACCGAGGCTGTCGAAATAGGCGGCGATATAGTCCGAAGTCGCTCCTTGCGCAATCGAATTCAGGTCGAGCTGCATCCGCGGATCTTCTTTCCGCAACCGGCCGCCATCGACCGCGATTTTCCGATACCCGACGAATCGCAACAGCGAATCGACGTTCGGCTGCTGCACGACCGAATCGCCTGCAAACCCGTAAGCCGCCGTAAGCGGTTTGACCGTGATGTCGTATGCGCCGTCCGTCTCGCGGCTCAGCCGCTCGGCTTCGGCGATGCAATCCGCAATGAACGCATCCACCGAATCGGTCTCGTTGCGGTTCAGGCGGCTGAGCCGCGAATCGGGATTGAACAGCGACATCGAATTGTCGATCTCACGCAACAGACTGTCCACCTGACCTTTCAAATCTACCGGCCGGTCGCTTTTTATCACGATATGATAAGTTCCCCCCTGTGCGAAACCGTCGATTACGGTTACCCGATTGTCTTTCTTCACTCCGCCGCATGCGGCCACAGCCAGCGCAACAATCCCAAGCAAACCAATTTTAAATTTCATTATCAGCGTTTTAACATTCGAACATCGCACAAATTTATTTATTTTCCACAATATACGAATTATTTTTTATTACTTTGCAGGACAAATCAAGGAAGGAAGACGGGGGTGCCGCAGAACCGGCGGCTGAGATCAAACCCCAACACCTGATACGGTTAATACCGTCGGAGGGAGTTTTTCCAAAGGATAGCGCATTCGCCGCCTCTCTTTCTGCAAATCGTTTTTCGTATGGAAATATTTCTGAACGGAGTGAAAACCCCGACGCAGGCGTCGACCCTTTCGGAACTGATCGCAGAACAGTCGATCGCTACCGCCGGGCTGGCCGTCGCCATCGGGCTCCGCGTAATCCGCCGCGACGAGTGGGACGCTACGCCGGTCGCCGACCAGGCCGAAATCACGCTGATCCGCGCCACACAGGGAGGATAGAACAATGGTTGCAGATATTTTCCCGGAATCCCCGATCCTGATCACGCTGCCCCGTATTCTGAAAAACGAGGCGGAGACGCTGGCCGCACTGTGCGGCGCAGGAGTTTCCGTCATCCATATCCGCAAGCCGGAGGCGTCCGAACCGGAAATCGAAGAGTTGCTGAAAACGTTGCAGGCCCTCGGCGCGGACATGTCGCGGCTGACGATTCACTACAACGAACCGCTGGCCCGCAAATACGGGCTCGGAGGCGTGCACCTGCGCATCGAAGAACTGCTTGCCGGAGCCGGCGAAGGGCTGCGGCGGAGCTGTTCGGCGCACGGCTGGACGGAAGCGGAACGCGCGGCGACAGACGCGGACTACGTATTTCTGAGCCCGCTGTTCGATTCGATCTCGAAGCCGGGCTACCGCAGCGCGATTGACCCGGCGGAAGCCGCCGAACGGTTACGGCGCCGCAAAGGGAGGATCGTCGCGCTCGGCGGGATCCGTCCGGCGAACATCGCACGGGTAAGGCGGATCGGATTCGACGGGGCCGCCGTACTCGGGGCCGCATGGAGCGCGGACGAAAAGGCTGTCAATACCGAACGCACCCTGAAAAATTACCATATCCTAAACCGCAAATGGAAAGCGGCCGGAGGAACGCTACAACTGATCTCGGACGGCGACCTCTCCGTCGCCGCGCAATTCCTCGACGCGGGCGGACGCTGGATCCAACTGCGGATGAAAGACGCCTCCGCAGAGGTTATCGTCTGCCGGGGCAAAGAGATGCTCGCCCTGTGCCGGAAACGCCGGGCCGTGCTCGTCGTCAACGATGCGCCGCAACTGGCGGTCGCGATCGGCGCCGACGGCGTGCACCTCGGTCAAGCCGATATGCCGCCCATCGAAGCGAGGCGGATTATCGGCGACGGAGCGGTTATCGGTTCGACGGCCAACACCTTCGAACAGATCGCAGCGCGCAACGACGGCGAAACCGACTACGTCGGACTGGGACCCTTCCGTTTCACGACAACCAAGAAAAACCTATCGCCGGTGCTCGGCACGGAGGGTTACCGCACGATCCTCGGACGTATGCGGACGGAAAATATCCCCCTGCCGGTCGTGGCGATCGGCGGCATCGAACTGCCGGATATACCGCAGATCATGCGGACGGGGGTCGACGGGATCGCCCTCAGCGGAGCGATCGCCCGCGCGGACTCGCCCGCCACGACGACCGCGAATTTTCTGAACGCAATCCGGAACGCATGAACCGCAGGCCGGGCCGACAGATAACAAAACAATACGTTATTATAAAACAATGGAAAATTTAATTATCGGAAACAAAACGTTTCACTCGCGGCTCTTCGTCGGAACCGGGAAGTTTTCATCCGCGGAACTGATGGGCAAAGCCACCGCCGCCAGCGGCAGCGAACTGGTAACCGTCGCGCTGAAACGAGTAGAACTCGAAAACCCGCAGGACGACATGCTCAGTCACCTGCACCTGCCGGGAGTCAACCTGCTGCCGAACACATCGGGGGTACGCAATGCCAAAGAAGCGGTTTTCGCCGCGCAGATGGCGCGCGAAGCGCTCGGGACGAACTGGATCAAACTCGAAATCCATCCCGATCCTCGCTACCTGCTGCCCGACCCGATCGAAACGCTGGCCGCGGCCGAACAGCTCGTAAAAGACGGCTTCATCGTGATGCCGTACATCAACGCCGACCCGGTACTGTGCAAACGGCTCGAAGAGGTAGGCACGGCCTGCGTCATGCCTCTGGGCGCCCCGATCGGATCGAACCGGGGACTGAAAACCCGCGACCTGCTGAGAATCATCATCGAACAGAGCAACGTCCCGGTCGTCGTCGACGCCGGAATCGGCGCTCCGTCGCACGCCGCCGAAGCGATGGAGATGGGCGCGTCGGCCGTACTGGTCAACACCGCAATCGCCGTAACGCAGGACCCGGTACAAATGGCCGTCGCTTTCAAAATGGCCGTCGAAGCCGGACGCATGGCATACGAGGCGCAGCTCGCGCCGCAAACGACCGCCGCATCGGCCACCAGCCCGTTAAACCCGTTTTTGGAAGGCATTAAAGGTCTGCAACAATGAGTTATTACGACATCATTCTCCAGTATGACTGGGAAACCACGCGGCGTAAGATCTACGCCTCGACCGAGGCCGACGTAGAACGCGCCCTGAGTCACGACCGCCCGTCGATGGACGACTTCGCGGCGCTCGTTTCCCCCGCGGCGGACAAGTACCTGAACGAAATGGCCGCCAAAAGCTACCGCATCACTCGCCGCCGTTTCGGCAACACGATGCAACTGTACATCCCGCTCTACCTCGCGAATATTTGCCAGAACCACTGCGTTTACTGCGGTTTCAACTGCACGAACAAGATCCACCGCGCGATCCTCACGCCGGACGAAATCCACGCCGAATGCCAGGCCATCAAAAAAGATCCGTTCGAACACATCTTGCTGGTGACGGGCGAAGCGCCGCGCTCGTCGAGCGTACAATACATGGCCGATTCGATGGAGATCGTCAAACAGTATTTCCAGCAGATCTCGCTCGAAGTGCAGCCGCTCGAAACGGACGAATACCGGATGCTGATGGACCACGGCCTGCACTCGGTCTACGTCTATCAGGAGACCTACAACCGCGAACGCTATCCGGTCTACCACCTGCGCGGCCGCAAAGCCGACTACCGCTACCGGCTCGAAACGCCCGACCGGTTGTGTGAAGCCGGAGTGTACAAGGTCGGCGTCGGCAACCTGATCGGCCTCGAAGACTGGCGCACCGAAGCGTTCTTCACGGCATTGCACGTCCGTTACCTCGAAAACCGCTACTGGAGGCAAAAATATTCGATCGCCTTCCCGCGGCTGCGCCCTTATTTCGGCGAGGACGGGTTCAATCCCGAACACCCGACCACCGAACGCAACCTGCTGCAACTGATCTGCGCCTACCGGTTGCTGAGCGAAGACGTCGAACTGTCGATCTCGACGCGCGAAAGCGCCGCCTGCCGCGACACGGTGCTGCCGTTCGGCGTGACGGTGATCAGCGCCGGTTCGAAAACCACGCCGGGCGGTTATGCGCACCCGACGCAGGAGCTCGAGCAGTGGGCCATCAACGACGATCGCACGCCGACCGAAGTGTTCGACGCGGTCCGGGCCAAAGGGTTCGAGCCGGTCTGGAAAGACTGGTCGGGCTTTATGCAGGAAGCCAATATTCCCGCTTAAAACACGAAAACGTAAACCGCAGCCGGAAACAGGGAGCCTTCGGCAAACCGGCCTACCTGTTTCCGGTTGTTTTTAATAACGACAAATTATGCGTATTCTGATCCAGCGAGTACGACGCGCCTCGGTAACGATCGGGGAACAAACCCATTGCGCTATCGGCAACGGGCTGCTCGTCCTGGTCGGCATCGAAGAGGCCGACAACGACGAAGATATCGCGTGGCTGACCGGAAAATTGACAAAACTTCGTATATTTGCCGACGAATCCGGCGTGATGAACCGGTCGGCAGAGGAAACCGGGGCCGACATACTGATCGTCAGCCAGTTTACGCTGTATGCGCAGACCAAAAAAGGAAACCGGCCGTCGTACATACGGGCTGCACGTCCCGAAACGGCGATCCCGCTGTACGAACGGTTCGTCGAATCGGTCGAACGGGCGATGGGACACCGGATCGAAACGGGAGTCTTCGGCGCCGATATGCAGGTGGAACTGGTCAACGACGGTCCGGTAACCATCTGGATCGACTCCAAAAACCGGGAATAAGTTAATACGCGAAAACTATGACTATCAAAGAGGCTCAGGAACTGATCGAAACCTGGACGGCGAAAAACAACGTCCGCAACAACGAACTGACCAACATGGCGCTGCTGACCGAAGAGATCGGCAAACTGACCCGCGTGATGGTGCGCCGTTTCAACGATCACGCCAATGAGCCGAATTTCCGGTACGAGGTTTCGGACGAGATCGGCGATATCCTGTGGGCGTTGGTGAACGTCGCCAACCAGACGGGCGTCGACCTGACCGTATCGCTGATCAACGCCCTCGAACGTAAAAGCAACCAGCAGAGCCACCTGTCCTCTCCGAAGAAAAAATAAATCCGTCGGTTACGCAACGGCGCGAAACTTCCTTTCTCAATTTTGAAACCGCCTGTTTTTCCGACAGTCTTTTATTAAATATCCGCCGCATATCCGGTCAAAACAGCATCATCCGTACACCGGCCGGCAAGCCCCGCGACAAACAATCACATTTCAACAATACACACCCTATTTTCAAAAAACGAACAGTCTTCGTATTAAAAACAATATTTTCTTAACTTTGAGAAGCGCACAGCCATGTACTTTGAAAATATTGATTACGAAAGCCTTTATACTATCGCTCGTCGCACTGGGCTGGACGGTCGCGCTGCAAGCACAGAACTTTCAGGTTCAAGCCGTTTCAGGAGAAAAGAAACTCAGCTATGCCTACATTTATCTCAACGGCAGGGTGTGCGGGATCGCCGATCAGGACGGCGCGTTCAATATTCCCCATAGCAAATTGCACATCGGCGATACGATTCCGGCAAGTTATGTCGGAGCCCGGCCCGCTTTCGCGGTCTACACAAAAGAATTGGCCGGCGAATCCGAATGTACGCTCGAATGCAGCCCGATTAGGCGTTGGACGCGGTCGAAGTAAGTTCCAAATTCAACATCTGGCGCTTTTTCAACAAAAACGTCCGGAAACGCATCCCGCCGGACTGATTGCCCCGGAGCGAACCGGCGGGCCGATGATTTTCGTATCTTTGCCGGTAAAATCATGCGGACATGACGACAAATCTCAGACAACTGTTCCTCGAACACGTCGGACAGACATCCGATAACCCGATGATGCTCGAAGTGGAGCGCGCCGAAGGAATCTACCTGTACGGGCGAGACGGGAAACGGTGGATCGACCTGATCTCCGGCGTCTCGGTCAGCGCCGTAGGGCACGGCAACCGGCAGGTAATCGACGCGATCTGCTCGCAGGCGCAGGACTACCTGCACCTGATGGTCTACGGCGAAGCGGTCGAATCGCCTCAGGTACGCTACGCACAGCGCATCGCATCGCTGCTGCCCGATCCGCTCGACACGGTTTATTTCGTCAATTCGGGCAGCGAAGCGGTCGAAGGGGCGTTGAAACTGGCCAAACGCTATACCGGACGAACCGAAATCATCTATTACAAGAACGCTTACCACGGCAGTACGCACGGCTCGCTCAGCGTGATGGGCGGAGAGGAGTACCGCAACGCATACCGCCCGCTACTGCCGGACACCCGGCAAATCCGGTTCAACGAACCCGCAGACCTGCGATACGTCACTCCGCGCACGGCCTGCGTCATCATCGAACCGGTACAGGGCGAAGGCGGTATTTTCCCGGCCGACCGGGACTACCTGCAGGCGCTACGCGACCGGTGCGACCAGACCGGAACGCTACTGATCTACGACGAAATCCAGACCGGACTCGGACGTACCGGCACCCTCTACTTTTTCCAGCAGTACGGCATCGTCCCGGACATCTTGTGCACGGCGAAAGCTTTCGGCGGCGGTATGCCGCTGGGCGCGTTCATCGCGTCGAATCGAATCATGTCGGTGCTGAAAACCAACCCGGTACTGGGCCACATCACCACGTTCGGCGGACACCCGGTCTGCTGCGCCGCCGGGCTCGCCGCCCTGGAATACATCCTGTCCGAACGACTGACGGAACAGGCCGACGCAAAAGGAGCGTTGTACGAAAGCCTGCTCGCCGGACATCCGCTCGTCCGCGAAATCCGGCGGACGGGTCTGCTGCTGGGCGTCGAATTCGGCGACAGCGAACTGACCGCGCGGATCGTGCTGCGGGCGATCGACCGGGGGCTGATGACCGAATGGTTCCTGTTTCACGACACGGCAATGCGAATCGCCCCGCCGCTGACAATCACCGACGCGGAGATCCGCGAATCCTGCGAGATTCTGCTGGAAGTGCTGAACGGAGCTGCCGAATAGCCTTTCCCGACGCTCCGTGCCGAAGCCGGGATATCCGTTGCAAATGGACGGCGAACGCTCTCCGGCGGTTTTAAAACCGAATGGTTTGATATTCGCAAAAAAGTCTTAATTTTGCAAGGTTATGACTGATTTTTCCGAGCAAAACTAATCACTAAATAAACAAACTCAACAATGAAAAAAACGTTGAAAATAGTTGTTCTGGCCAAACAGGTTCCCGACACCCGCAACGTCGGCAAAGACGCCATGAAAGCCGACGGAACGGTGAATCGCGCAGCCTTGCCGGCCATTTTCAACCCGGAAGACCTCAACGCGCTCGAACAGGCCCTCGTCCTGAAGGACATGTTTCCCGGCAGCCGCGTCGACATCCTGACGATGGGCCCCGGACGGGCGGCGGAAATTATCCGCGAAGGCATGTTCCGCGGAGCCGACGGCGGCGTACTGCTGACCGACCGCAAATTCGCCGGATCGGATACGCTGGCCACTTCCTACGCTCTGTCCCGCGCCGCAGCCAAAATGAACCCGGACATCATCATCGCCGGACGTCAGGCCATCGACGGCGACACCGCCCAGGTAGGCCCGCAGGTCGCCGAGAAGATGAACCTGCCGCAGGTAACCTACGCCGAAGAGATCGTCGGCGTGGAAGGCGACGAACTGGTGATCCGTCGCCGGCTCGAACACGGCATCGAAACGGTAGCTTGCCGTATGCCGCTGGTAATGACGGTCAACGGCTCGGCCGCTGAATGCCGTCCGCGCCACGCCAAACTGGTGATGAAATACAAATATGCGATTACGCCGAGCGAATGCCAGCAGGACGAAGTGGGCTGCTACGCCGACCTGCGCGCACAGCGCCCGTACCTGAATATTACCGAATGGAACGTAGCCGACGTCGATGCCGACGACCGGCAACTGGGCCTCTCCGGCTCTCCGACCAAGGTTAAAAAGATCGAGAACGTGGTGTTCGCCGCCAAGGAAGCCAAGAAGCTGACCGCTTCCGACCAGGACATCGACTCCCTGATGCAGGAACTGATCGCCAGTCATACCTTAGGATAACCCGAATCGTAAACTGATAAAACGCATATTGATGAACAACATATTTGTATATTGCGAAATCGAGGACGGCAAGGTGGCCGACGTGTCGCTGGAACTACTGACCAAAGGCCGCGTGCTGGCCGACACGCTCGGGTGCGAACTCGAAGCGCTGGCGCTGGGACACAACCTCGCCGGAATTGAAAAAGAACTGGCCGAATACGGCGCCGACAGGGTGCACGTTGCCGACTGCGAATGCCTCGCCCCGTACCGCACGCTGCCGCATGCGGCGGTCGTCTGCGGGATTTTCAAGGAAGAGCAACCGCAGATCGCGCTGTTCGGCGCCACGCCGGTCGGACGCGACCTCGGCCCGCGCGTATCGTCGACGCTGCACAGCGGCCTGACGGCCGACTGCACGAGCCTCGAAATCGGCTCGCACACCGACGTGAAAAGCGGCAAAGAGTATAAAGACCTGCTTTACCAGATCCGTCCTGCATTCGGCGGCAACATCATCGCGACGATCATCAATCCGGATCATCGTCCGCAGATGGCCACCGTCCGCGAAGGCGTGATGAAGAAAGAAAAGGCCAAAACGCCGGGTAAAGACATCGTTAAAAAAGTCGATCCGAAGAAATACGTGAACGACTCGGATTTCGTCGTACGGATCATCGACCGGCAGATCGAAGAGCGCAAGATCAATATCAAGGGCGCTCCGGTGATCGTAGCCGGCGGTTACGGCATGGGATCGAAAGAGAATTTCGACTTGCTGTTCGAACTGGCCGACGTGCTGGGCGCCGAGGTAGGCGCTTCGCGCGCGGCGGTCGACGCGGGAATGGCCGAACACGGCCGGCAGGTCGGACAAACCGGCGTTACGGTGCGTCCGAAACTGTACATCGCCTGCGGTATCTCGGGCCAGATCCAGCATACGGCCGGTATGGATCAATCGTCGATGATCATCTCGATCAATACCGATCCGGACGCGCCGATCAACAAAATCGCGGATTACGCGATCACGGGCGACGTGACGGAAGTGATCCCGAAAATGATCAAATACTACAAACAGAACTCGAAATAACGCACGACGTGCCTAATTCACAATAAACGATGGCTAATTTCTTTTTAGACAATAAAGACCTCCAGTACCACATGAACCATCCGTTGATGAAGCGGATCGTGGAACTCAAGGAGAAAGGCTATGCCGACAAAGATTTATACGATTATGCGCCGACCGATTTCGAGGACGCGCAGGACAGCTACCGCCGCGTGATGGAGATCATCGGCGAGGTCTGCGGCGACGTGATCGCCCCGAATGCCGAAGGCGTCGACCACGAAGGCCCGAAGGTGGTGGACGACCATGTGGTCTATGCCCCGGGAACGGCCCGAAACATCGAGGCGCTGAACAAAGCCGGTCTGTTCGGCCTGACGCTGCCGCGCAAGTACGAAGGACTGAACTTTCCGCTGATCTACTTCGTGATGGCGAACGAAATGGTAGCCCGCGCCGACGCCGGATTCGAAAACATCTGGGGTTTGCAGGACTGCGCCGAAACGCTGAACGAGTTTGCTTCGGAAGAGATCAAAGCGAAATACCTGCCGCGCGTATCGCGGGGCGAAACCTGCGCGATGGATCTGACCGAGCCCGACGCCGGCAGCGACCTGCAGGCCGTAATGCTAAAGGCCCACTGGGACGAAGCGAAAGGGACTTGGTTGCTGAACGGCGTGAAACGGTTCATCACCAACGGCGACGGACACATCTCGCTGGTGCTGGCCCGTTCGGAAGAGGGAACGGCCGACGCGCGCGGACTGTCGATGTTCGTTTACGACCGCAACCACATGGCCGTAAAGGTGCGCCGCATCGAGAATAAACTCGGTATCAAAGGTTCGCCGACCTGCGAGCTGGTCTTCACGAACGCCCCGGCCGAACTGGTCGGCGACCGGAAGATGGGGCTGATCAAATACGTGATGTCGCTGATGAACGCAGCCCGTCTGGGCATCGGCGCGCAATCGACCGGCCTGTCGGAAGCCGCTTACCGCGAAGCGTTGAAATACGCCCGCGAACGCCAGCAGTTCGGCAAGGCGATCATCGAATTTCCGGCAATCCGCGAACTGCTGGCGAACATGAAGGCCAAACTGCAGGGATCGCGCGCGATGCTGTACGAGACGACCCGTTTCGTAGAGATCTACAAAGACCTCACCCACATCAGCCACGACCGCAAGCTCACGCCGGAAGAACGCGCCGAGATGAAAGCCTACACCCGGCTTGCGGACGCCTTCACGCCGATGCTGAAGCTGATGAGCAGCGAATACTGCAACTCGCTGGCCTACGATGCGATCCAGATTTTCGGCGGCTCGGGCTACATGAAAGACTACCCGATCGAGCGCATTTACCGCGACGCGCGTATCACGAACATTTACGAGGGCACTTCGCAGTTGCAGGTCGTTGCGGCGATCCGCCACGTCACCACGGGCACCTACCTCGCCCAGATCAAGGAATACGAGGCCCAGACCTACGAACAGAAACACCTGCACGAAAAGCTGGTCGCCCTGCGCGAAGAGTACGAACAGAGCGTCCAGAAGGTCGTTTCGGCCGAGAACAACGAGTTTATCGACTTCCATGCCCGCCGCATGGTGGAGATGGCCGCGCACATCATCATCAGCTACCTGCTGATGCGCCAGGCCGGCGAAGTGGAAGACTACCGCAACTCCGCGGAACTCTACGTGAAATACGCAGAGGCTCAGAACAGCGCGGCGGCACGCTACATCGAAAGTTCGACGCTGGCCGATCTGGATCTGATCTCCGCCGTCAAGGAAGAGGAGCTCTGATTTCCATATCCCGTTTAACGGGCGGGGCCTCCGGGAATCGTGAAGATTTCCCAGAGGCCCCGCTTCTATTCAAACTTCACGGTCAGCGGCGTTCATTGTAAAGCGCGAGACGCGCTTTACACAGCCATTCGATCAGTTCCTTCATTTTCTGCGTCCGTTCGACGTATCCGCCGATCTCGGCCCGGCACGGGCCGCACCGGAACAGGAAAAGCGCATCCCTGCGGTATACGTCCAGCCGGCTCAGCATCCGGCTGTTGGAGGTCTGTTCGGGATCGAGCAGCAGGTACAACTCGGGCGAGATCGTCCGCATACGCAGCAGCAGCGTCGTCAGCGTGTGCAGGTCGGTATCTGCGGCGTAATAAACGCCGTAGAGCGCATGCAGCAGCATTTCGGCAGCGCAGGCGGTCAGGAACGCCGTCTGCCGGAAATCTCCGGCTGCAAGGCTCCGCCCGGCGGCCGCAAGGAATCCCCCGACCTGCCCCGAAAACAACTCGTAACGGTCGAGCGCCGCGAAATAAAATTTCTCGTAATTGCAGGGATTCCGGACGACCGTTTCCCGGCTGTACAGCACCTTCCCTTCGGACAACGCCATGCGGTAAAACCATTTCATTTTGCCGACGGCCTCGGCTGCCGAATACAGGTAGGTTGATGAAAGAGATCGCCCGACTCCTGGTAGGATATTTAAATTTGAGGTAACCGTGCAGGTCGAGCCATTCCATCGTGGGATGCATCGGGGTAACGACCAGCAGGTCGTAAGCCGCCATTTCGCTGAACGGCATCGCACCGGCCAGCGAGCCGAACAGAACGACCCGTTCGGGATCGACCGCCTGCCGGATCGTCCGGACGATCCGGCCGAGCTCGCCGGGATCGTAACTCGCAGCGACCGCAGGTTGTCCGACCGCTTGTTCGGCGGATTGTTCGTCCGCATCCCGGAATAAATTTTCCTGCAAAAAATCCTGTTTCTGTAAAAAATTCGGTATCGTTTCCATTTTTATCAATTTTAAAAGTTTAGGGAATAAAAGTCCCGGCCTTGCCGCGCACGGACTGCGGCAAAGCGAATAAAGTTTTGACCGACAGGAATTTGTCAGATCAACAGATAAAAATGGAAACGGGATAACCTGTCACGGGGCGGATACCCGGAGTTGGCCTTGCGGCTAGTCGGTACCGGAGTACGGACGGGATACATGGTTCGCATAAAATAAAAAATGCGCAGTTGCGAACCATATATCCCCTTGTTACAGGCTCAATAAAGTGCCATTCGCGGGTCGCTAAACCCCAACAGCTCTGCGCATACCTTTTTAAATTGGTTGCTTTATCGAGCACCATAGTAACAATTAATAAATATATGATTCGCAAGAGCAAAGATACAAAATTTTAATTCCCGAGTATACGAAACGGCAAATAAAAACAGAAACGGGATAACCTGTCGCGGGGCGGACGCCCGAAGTTGACCTTGCGGCCAGTCGGTACCGGAGTACGACGGGACACATGGTTTGCATAAAATAGTAGGCAGAAGTTATGAAACTAATTCTATATATTTATAAACATATTCGGTTGATATACATATAAATATCTTTAAAAAGACGCAAAAAAGCAATGTTTTACCTATGTTGTACCCGTTAAAAAAACAAACGCTCAACTCATTAAAAGTTAAGCGTTTACGACATAGTCTTGTTGACCCACCAGGATTCGAACCTGGAACGACAGAACCAAAATCTGCTGTGTTACCATTACACCATGGGTCAAACTTATTTCAGAACCGGATTTGAGCGACAAATATAGTGCAAGAAATTTTTATCTGCAAATTTCGTCCATGATCCGGGCGGTAGCTCCTTTGTGCTGCAATACATACTCCTTGCAAATCGTTCCGCTGCGTCCCGTGGCGTCCGGATCGTCGTGCAGGCCTGCGAACCATCGTTCCAGTTCTTCCGCCGAGGCGATACTCGCCGCACCGCGCAGCGTCACCAGATCGCGTGCCTCCCTGAATTTCCCGTAACGGGGTCCGAAAGCCAACGGCAGTCCAAAGGTGGCCGCTTCCAGCGTATTGTGTATCCCGGCGCCGAAACCTCCGCCGATGTATCCCCAGCGGCCGTAGCGGTAGACGGACGACAGGATCCCGATCGTATCGACGAACAGGACGCCCGCTGCGGCGAGGTCGCTTTGCGGAGTCAGCTGCGTGTAGCGCAGCGCCGGGCGGGAAATACGCTCGCAGAACTTTTCGATCCGTGCGGGATCGATTTCGTGCGGCGCGACGATGAATTTCACGTCCGGATACCGTTCGATCAATCCCACTAACAATTCTTCGTCGGGCGGCCATGTGCTGCCGGCGATAAATACCGGGGCGTCTGCCGCGAACCGTTCGATTTCGGGTAGCCGTTTCGCTTGCTGCGCGATTTCGTATACCCGGTCGAAGCGGGTGTCGCCCGCCACACTGACCTGCTCGATGCCGATGCTTTTCAGCAAATTTCGCGAAGAGTCGTTTTGGACGAAGATATGCCGGAAAGCTCTCAGCGCGCTGCGGAAAAGTCCGCCGTAAGGACGGAAGAAAATCTGTCCGTCGCGGAATATCGACGAGATCAAGTAGAGTTTCGTGCCCGCCCGTTTCATCGCCAGCAGGTAGTTGACCCAGAATTCGTATTTGACGAAAACGGCGATTTTAGGCCGCACGATCGCCATGAAACGGCGCACGTTGCACGGGGTGTCGGGCGGCAGGTAAAAGATGTAGTCGGCTCCGGGGTAGTTTTTGCGGATCTCGTAGCCGGACGGAGAAAAGAAGGTGACCAGTATCTTGTAACCCGGACACGCTTTGCGGAACGCTTCGATCACCGGCCGTCCCTGTTCGAATTCGCCGAGCGAAGCGGCATGGAACCATGCGATGTCGGCTCCGGAGTCCACCGTCCGGGCCAGTTTGTCGAAAATGCCCTTCCGTCCCCGCACCCAGAGTCGCGCTTTGGGGTTGAACAGGGCGGCAAGCCGTATCGCGGCGTTTGTCAAATAGATGCCAGAGTTGTAGAGCAGCCGCATCGGTCGTTATTTGAGAATATCCCGCAGCCCTTTGCGGTTCAGTACGGCAATCGACGACGCTTCGGATCGGATCAGGTGTTTCTTTTCCAGTTCCATGAGTACGGTTTGCAGCGCGCTGCGCGTGGCGTCGAAATATTCGGCGATTTCGCGGATGTCGGGCACCGGTACCGAGCCGGATTCTTCGGAAGTGTGTTCCAGCAGGTAAGTGGCGACTTTCTCTTTCAGCGACCGGAACGACAGGAAAAAGATTTTTTTCGACCAGACGTTGGCGCGGTTCGAAATGATGTCGATAAAGTTCGACATAATCAGCACGTTGGCCTGCATCAATTCGAAAATATAGCCCCGGTGCAGCGTCATGATCGTTACGTCGCCGTCGGCGATCACGTCGATCGGCAGTTTGTTGTAACCGCCGAACAGGAAAGCGGGGGCGATCAGCTGCGGGGCCTCGATCGGGTCTACCACGATCGTTTTGCCGCCCGAAACCATCTCTCCGTGCACCCGTCCTTTCAGGATGATCATCAGGCCCGAATAGGCGGTATCCCGGTGGGCGATGCAGTCTTTATCCTTGTATTCGGTCAGGGAGAATTCGCCCCTTTCACCGATCGTTTCCCTGATCTGTTCCGCCGTCAGACCTCTGAACAGCGGGCACTGAGCCAATATCGCATACATATCCTTCACAGATTTAAAAGGTTCTCTAATAATGCGTGAAGTTACTACTTTTTCTTCATTCCGCCAAGCGGTTTCGGCAGATCGGCGGTTACCAGCGCGGAACCATCGCGTTCGGAATGTAGCGCAGCCGGTGCGTGGAATCGGGCAGCAGGTCGACGGCGATTAGGTCGAACTGCGTATCCGCGTCGATCCGGTACAGGGCGACGTATTGCTGTGCGGCCCGGAACAGCGCGTTGAATTTTTTCCGGGTCATGGCCTCTTCGGGCGCGGTCAGTCCGTCCGCCTTCCGGGATTTCACTTCCACGATGTGCAACACGCCCTCTTTACGGGCGACAATGTCCAGCTCGTAACGGCCGCTGCGCCAGTTGCGGTGCAGCAGGTCGAAACCTTCCGAAAGGAGAAAGCGGGCGGCGATCTCCTCGCCGCGTTGTCCGATACGTATCGACGACATGCCGCGAAGTTACATCAGAAAACTCAGGTCTTCGTCCGGATGCACCTCGAACGGCTGCGTCCCGCAACGGAAGATCCGCATCGGGCGGTTGCCGATCAACGACAGCCGGTCGCCTTCGACCCGCAACATGCACCCTTCGCGCAGTCCGGCGACGTAAGTTTCCGGATTCGCAGCGATGTATTCCAGAATGCGCTGTTCGCGGGTTTCGCCGGCATGACCGTCGGGATGGGCGTCCGTATAATGCGGATTGATCTGGAATTTGACCAGTCCGGCGGCGATGAACGACGCCGGTTCGACGATCGGCATGTCGTTCGTGGTGCAGATTGTCGGACAGGCCACGTTGCTGCCGGCGCTCCATCCGATATAGGGCATACCGTCGAAGGCCCGTTCGCGGATTGCCTGCACGAGGCCCTGTTGCTGCATGGCCCGGATCAGCGCGAACGTGTTACCGCCGCCGACGACGACCGCTTCGGCCGCACGCACGGCGCGGGCCGGGTTGCTTTCGCGGTGTACGGAACGCACCTCGACGCCCAGTTCCGAAAATCGTGCCTGTACTTTGCTCTGGTAGTCGTCGTAAGAGAACGTAACGGCGGCGTAAGGGATGAACAGCACTTCCCGGACAGGGCCCAGGAACTCCCGGATCTGTCCGACCGGATATTCGAGAAACCCTTCGCCGGCATTGGTCGAATTACTGATAAGCAGTAGACGCATGATATACTGTGTTTTACGAGACGCCTTTACAATCGGGCGATCTCTTTTTCTATTTCTGCCGGAAAGTGCTCGTATTCCAGCGCGTGGACTTTGGCCGCTACCGTCTCCGGCGTATCGGTTTCGGTTACCGGCACGCGGTACTGAGCCAGGATGTCGCCGCTGTCGTAGCGCTCGTTGACGCGGTGGATCGTGATTCCTGTTTCCCGGTCTCCGGCCTCCACGACCGCGCGGTGCACCCGGTCTCCGTACATACCCTTGCCGCCGTGGCGCGGCAGCAGGGCCGGATGGATGTTTACGATCCGGTTCGGGTAAGCGGTCAGCAGGTTTTCGGGTACCAGCCACAAGAATCCGGCCAATACGACGTAATCGATCTGCCGCCGGCGCATCAGCACGACGATCCGGTCGCTATTATAGAAGGTGTCCCGGTCGAATACGACCGATTCGATCTGCAGTTTCTCGGCGCGGCGGAGCACTTTGGCATCCGGTCTGTTGGTCAATATCAGTTCGACGCGGGCCGTATTTCCGGCGGCGAAGTAGCCGGCGATGTTTTCCGCGTTGGAACCCGACCCGGATGCGAAAATGGCTATTTTCTTCATTTTTAGATTTTTATGCGATAGTTAACGTGTCGTATCCGTAAAAAAAAGAAAGAATTATCAAAAATAATCGAAAAAGTGTTACTTTTGCAAAAATTTGGCTTTGAAATATAAAGTTATTTTTGGAATAAACACAATTGTTAAACTTAAACTAATTTGATTATGTCAGACGTTTCATCAAAAGTGGTTGAGATCATCGTTGACAAGCTCGGCGTTGATGCTGCTGAAGTTGTTCCCGCCGCAAGCTTTACCAATGACCTGGGCGCGGATTCGCTGGACACCGTGGAATTGATCATGGAATTCGAAAAGGAATTCGAGATTTCGATTCCGGACGAAGATGCTGAAAAGATCACCACCGTAGGTGATGCTATTAACTACATTTCTGCCAAGAAATAATTAAAAGCCTTTGAGACAGGGCGTTTGTCAAACGAATTTGTTGTATTTTATGAAACAGAGAAGAGTTGTGATTACGGGGATAGGTACCATTAACCCCTTAGGTAACAGCATTGAGGAGTACTTCACTAATCTTGAAAAAGGTGTAAGCGGAGCAGGACCTATTACTCATTTTGACCCTTCTAACTTCAAGACAAAATTTGCCTGCGAACTCAAAGGTTACGAACCGAATAACTTCTTCGATCGCAAAGAGGTGCGTAAATACGACCTCTATTCGCAGTATGCGTTGATCGCCGCCGAACAGGCGGTGCAGGACTCGGGGATCGAGCCCGAAAAGCTCGACCTCGAACGCGTGGGAGTTATCTGGGGATCGGGTATAGGTGGATTGGAAACATTCTACCAAGAGGTAAAGAGCTATGTCGAGGGAGGTTTCATTCCGCGATATAGCCCTTTCTTCATACCTAAGATGATTGCGGATCTGGCTGCCGGCCACATTTCGATGAAATACGGTTTCCGGGGCCCGAACTATTGTACGGTTTCGGCCTGCGCTTCGTCGAACCATGCAATGATCGATTCGTTGAATTACATTCGCTGGGGCAAGGCGGACATGATTCTCACGGGAGGTTCCGAGGCCGCGATCAACCCTCCGGGAGTCGGAGGTTTCAATTCGATGCAGGCCCTCTCGACCCGCAACGACGACCCGCAGAAAGCTTCGCGGCCGTTCGATGCCGATCGCGACGGGTTCGTGATCGGAGAAGGCGCCGGAGCGTTGCTGCTCGAAGAGTACGAGCATGCCGTTGCCCGCGGGGCCAAAATCTATGCCGAGGTAGCCGGCGGCGGCATGAGCGCCGATGCTTACCACCTGACCGCTCCCGATCCGGAAGGGAAAGGCGCGAAAAAGTCCATGCTCGACGCCGTTGCGGATGCGGGGCTGAAAGTTGAGGACATCGATTACGTGAATGTGCACGGAACGTCCACTCCGGTAGGCGACATAGCCGAGATCAAAGGATTGTTCGCCGCGTTCGGAGACCACATTTACAACCTGAACATCAGCTCCACGAAGTCGATGACCGGGCACCTGCTGGGCGCCGCCGGTTCGATCGAAGCGCTGGCTTGCGTGATGGCCCTGACCAAAGGGATCGTGCCTCCGACGATCAACAACGAAAACCTCGATCCGAATATCGATCCGAAGCTCAACCTGACGCTCAACGTCGCCCAGAAACGCGATGTGAAGTGCGCGCTGAGCAACACGTTCGGTTTCGGCGGACACAACTCGACGGTCGTACTCAAAAAGATGTAATGTTTGGAACGATACAGTCTTATTTCAGGCTGCGTTACGGCAGGGATAAGGCGTATTATCGAATGCTGAAAACTATTTTCGGGCTTCGTCCGAATAATATAGAACTCTATAAGCTGGCCTTGATTCACAGGTCAGCTTCCTTGTTTCTGGACGACGGGGCCCCGATCAATAACGAACGGCTCGAATTCCTCGGCGACGCGGTGATCGAGTCGATCGTATCGGATTTCCTGTTCATCGAGTTTCCCGAGGCGGACGAGGGATTTCTGTCTCGGTTGCGTTCGCGAATCGTCCGGCGTTCGTCGCTGAACCGGCTGGCGATCGAGATAGGGCTCGACCGGCACGTGATCGCCCAGGGCGGCAACGGCTTTGCCCAGAAACACCTGTACGGGGATACGCTCGAAGCGATGATGGGAGCGGTTTACCTCGACAAGGGATACGATTTTTCGAACCGCCTTTTTATCAACGGGATTTTGCGGAAATACGTCGATCTGGACGATATGTCCGAGCAGGAGACCGATTTTAAGAGCCGTTTGATCGAATGGAGCCAGAAAAACCGGAAACGCTTGCAGTTCGATTCGGCGCCCAGCGCGTCGTATACGGCCAAATCGCCTCATTTCCGGACGACCGTTTTGGTGGACGGCCGACCGTCCGGCGATGGGGAGGGAGACAGTAAAAAGGAGTCCGAACAGCGGGCGTGTCAGGAGGCGATCCGCCGGCTGGAACGGCTGGGGGAATCGGTGCTTTCCGAGGCAGCCGGAGGTTCGGACGGCGAATGACGTTATAAACGGAATGATGCGGGATATTTCATCGGTTACGGACAAACAGGTGCGCGAAAAACTGGTTGCGCAAGGACCGTCTGCGCTGTCGGATGCCGAATTGCTGAGCATTCTGCTTCGGGACGGCGATGCCGGGGATTCGGCCGTCGGGCTGGCGGAGCGATTGCTGGCGCACTTCGGCGGAAGCCTTGCCCGGATGGAACGTTGCGATTTGCCGGCCCTGCGCATGGTGGGAGGGCTCGGTATCCGCAGAGCCGCCGCGGTTGCCGCCGCGCTGGAACTGGGGCGCAGGCTTCGGATCGAAGAGGGACAACAGATCGATTCGGTGCGTACCGATCAGGATATCGTCGCGATGTTCCAGCCGCAGCTCGGCGCGTTGCCTTACGAAGAGTTCTGGGCGGTTTATCTCAATGCTTCGAACCGGGTGATCGACCGGATGCGGGTCAGCCAGGGGGGCGTTTCTGCTACCGTCGTGGATCACCGGCTGATCGTCAAGCGGGCCGTCGAAAAACTGGCGAATGCGCTGGTGCTGGTGCACAATCATCCGTCGGGAAACGAACTGCCGAGCGACGAAGACAAAGCCCTGACCGGTCGGGTCGATCTGGCGGCTTCGCTGTTCGACATTACGCTGCTCGATCATATCATCGTTACGGCGGGGCCTTGTTACAGTTTCCGCAGTCACGGCTTTTTCGATAAACGGCCGAATCCGTAGGAGTCCGGTGCGCAACGCATGTTTTTATTTACGGAAGAGCGGTGCGCTTTTGATCGAAATTCATTTACTTTGCATTTCCAAACGGCAGAAAAATGGCACTTATTTTATGTATAGAAGCGGGGACGGACGTAGGTTCGGTGGCGCTGGCCAAAAACGGCGAATTGCTTTCGCTGCTTGAGAATCTCGAAGGAAGACAGCATGCGCAGAACCTGGCCGTTTACGTGCAGGAAGTATTGCAGGAACATGACCTGGATGCGGGAGATCTGGATGCGGTGGCGGTCGGCAAGGGGCCGGGTTCGTATACGGGGCTGCGGATCGCCGTCTCGCTGGCTAAGGGAATCTGTTACGGCGCCGGGATTCCGCTGATCGCCGTGAACAGCCTCGAGGCGCTGGTTCACGTTGCTCTGGAAGATTTCGATGCGGGGATTCTCGGCGTGGACAATATGCGGAACATGAAGTTGCTGCCGATGATCGACGCCCGCCGGATGGAGGTGTACTGCCAGTTGTTCGATGCGGCGGCGAAGCCGCTCTCGGAAGTGACGGCGCATATCGTCACGCCCGAAAGTTTTCTGGAACAACGTACCGAAAAGGGCGGATTGCTGGTGTTCGGGAATGGCGCGGCGAAGAGCCGGGAGCTGTTTACCGAGCCGGGCGTACATTTTGCGGAGGTCACTCCTTCGGCTCGCGGACTGGTCAAACCGGCTTTCAAGGCCTTTGCGGCGAAGAAATTCGAAGATACGGCCTACTTCGAACCATTTTATCTGAAAAATTTTGTCGTAAATTGTTCGTCAAAAAAAATATTTTGATTACATTTGCACCGTAAAAATAATCATTGACCCATGGTGTAATGGTAACACTGCAGATTCTGGTTCTGCCTTTCTTGGTTCGAATCCAGGTGGGTCAACAAAACGACACTTTAAACGCTTAACTTATAACGAGTTGAGCGTTTATTTTTTTAACGGGTACAACATAGGTAAAACATTGCATTTTTGTTTGTTTTTCAAATCTATCAACCTGTATATCAATCAAATACATTTGCAAATATAGAATTAATTTCGTAACTTCGGGATACGATTTTCAGCAACGGAGTTATGAATCACGCGGAATTATTGCCGTCGAATCGGCGGGATGTTGTTATTAAACAGGTATTTGACACGTTGGACGTATCGGAAACCACCCGCCGGGAATATGCGATGCGGATACGGCATTTTTTACGGTTTACCGATACGCACGGACTGAATTGTAACAGTTATTTGGAATATAAGCGTTATTTGCAGAGTTGCGAGACGTTCAGCGTATCGACCAAAAACAAATACCTGATTTCGGCAAAAGTATTCTTAGACGGGTTGCATCGGGCACAACTGATCCCGCAAAAGATCACAGACGGCATAAAAGGATTTTCCCAAAACAGGCTACATAAGAAAGACGGCCTGACCGATGACGATATAGGCAAATTACAGTTATACTGTTCCGCACTGGAACCGACAAAAGTTAACCTAAGACTGAGAGCGATTATCGCTCTCTTTTTATTTCAGGGCCTCCGGCAAATCGAAGTCGTCCGATTGGATGTTACCGATATTAACCTGCGGGATAAAGTCGCCTTGATTCGCGGTAAAGGCCGGGACGACAAAGAACCCGTTTATCTCCACCCCTCGACAGTAAAAGTCTTGCGGGAATATCTACGAACGTACCGATACAAGGAAGGTGCATTATTCCGGAGCGACAGTAACCATTGCCGGGGCGAACGACTCACAACGAAATCCGTTCGGAAGATTATCAAACGAACGTTCCACACCTTACAAATCGACGGAAGCGCGCACGGCTTCCGTCATTATTTTATCACGAAACTGATTAAATCCTACAAGGGCGAGTTGCTGACCGTATCGAAATACAGCCGTCACCGGAGTATCCAGATGCTCGAAGTATATAACGACGAAGTGATCCGGCAGGAAGATCTGCCGAGGTATTACAGCGTATTCAAAGACATACGGATTTGAGGAAGCCGCGATACATATACTGTTTGGAGGGTAACTGGAACACCAACCCGCGAAGCAAGCAAAGTATCCGCCCGATTCTCGATATTCTCTACTACTCCGCCGGGATCAGATACGTCTACCGCAAGTGCAACACGAAAGACGAGTTCTTCGAATACCTCCGGCAATTCACGTTCAAACGGTACAAAAACTACCGGATTCTGTATATCGCTTTTCACGGCCGACCGAACGGTATACAGATCGGGCGCGACTTCGTGACGTTATCGGAGATTGCGGACGTTTTGGAGGGCGAATTAGCCGGTTGCGCGGTTCACTTCGGGAGTTGCAGCACCATGCGGACGAAACGCGCGAAAGCAGACTTTGTTTCAGGCTATCGGAAACAAGTGGATTTTATTGAGTCTACGGCGTGGGAGTTAATTTTATGCTATGATTTTCCTAAAAGTTATAAGCAAGATTGCTTCAAAAAAGACTTAATTGTGTGTCATCACTTTTAGGAGGATAAAATGCTCCAATAATAATAAATGGATTAGGGGCAATCTTATGAAATTGTCTTGTTGTACCAAGAAAAAAATGCAAATCTTTCTTCCGAACGAACTCATCAAAATATTTTTGCTTTACTTTCTGACAGGCCTCCGCTTCATTTCCATGTGCCAATTCTAAACACTTCCAATATAACTGCCCCAATTCCCAGTCTTCAATCATTAATGTTCTTTCAACGTCATCAGCAGTTGTAAACACATAGGAAAATTTGAACGGTAATTTTTTGGCAACCGTAAACAGTTTTTTTGTTTCTTCAAATAAATTCAATTGCCTCTGTTTGGCCTGAATTTTAGCTAACTTTTCTCTATCCCATTCTCGTGAACAAGGTTCCCAAACAAAATTTATTACTTTTTTAGGTTTCAGGATAGCTAATGACGTGCCGTCTCCATCAGTTTTAGCTTTATTAATCAATGCCGACATATCGTAGTGAACATGATTAAGAGCAATTTTTTTACGCATTGCCCAACTATTACTGGTCCCTACACTATCTAAGATTTTTATCGGAGTATCTTCACTATACGGTCGATAACTTTCTGGCCTAAAATCAGAATCATTTTTCACCAAATCAACCTCAATCCATTGCCATTTTTTATATTGGGTCTCATAATCCAATTTTCTGAAAGGGACAGGATAAATACGGATCCATGTTCCATCTTCGCGAAAACCGGCAGTACATACAAGCTCCTCGTATTTTTCAGACAAGGCAGGATAGGTCTTTACTGTGATAAGGACTTTTGTTAAAGCCATTATTATTAAATATTCTTAAAACTGTATTTTTTATTTGAGATAGCCATCAACTTATTGGCTACTCTAGTCCGATGGCATTGGGCAGGGTTTTTTTCAAAACAGGTAATCGCAACTCTCTTATATGTATTTATAAGTTCTTTAATTTGATTGACATATACATCTTTGCTCACAAGCGTAGATTTTTCGTATTTTTTAAATAGAATGTCATAATCCTGCTGAGACCTTAAATCTTGCCTTTCCTCTGATTCAATACCAAGTTGCGGTATATGTATGTAAGATATTCCAACTCCACTACATGCCTGTTCCAATTGATTCTTAGAAAAACCGTACTTTTGACTAAATGCATTTTTTCTAACATCGCATAATACTTTAACATCATTAATAATTAACTTATTAATATAAGTCTCAAGCGTTATTCCTTCATATCCAATCGAAAATAGTACAGGTTCCGTAAAAGAGCGAACTTGAGAATTAACTTTAGCCAATTCTTCTTTCGATAGTATCTGCGAAGCTATGGAACTTTTAGTTGCCCAATAAGGATAATTAATATAAGTATACTTAATTAAACCTGTTTGAGACAATTTGCCAAACTCATCTTTAACAGCTAATAACGCGTGTCGGTCAAATAAATCCAGTCCGGCACAATACCCTTCATTAACCTTGTTGAGTTCAATATAGCGGCCATTCGGGGATTCAGTTACTTTCAAATATCCATATTTGCTCAATGTTGCAATATCTTGATTAGCTTGAAAAGAAAAGCAACCGTATTTATACGGAACAAAATCAAAGGCTTTGTCTGATTGTTTCCGGGTAAATAAGAATAAATACTTCTGAAGGCTTTTAGCAGTTAATTTACCGCCAAAAGTCTCAAGCAGAGCGAGTAATATTTTACGTCTATAATATAACATATTACAAATATATAGAAATTTAAACCATTATATAAACAAATAACGGAATGGAAAGATATCTTATTTTCCGATATCATTCGATAATAAATATGTGAATTCTTTTTCAACGTTCGATAATTGTAATTACAGAACATTGGAATTTCAAACAAAAAACGGAGGCCGAAAAGCCTCCGTTCGTATCGGTGTCCGATTCGGACTATTCCACTAAAACAATGCTTTGGACTTGTACGCTCTCGGACAGTTTTTTGAAACTTCCGGCCTTCCAGTCGTAAACGCCGATCGAATAGGTTTCGGTTTCCCAATCTTCTTCGCTGAGACCGTACATGCGTTCGGTCGCCGCGTCGTAATTCCAGTTAAACCAACTGTCGGCAATGTCGCCGCCGATTTTATTCCCTAGCGTCATAGCAGTCGGATCGACGGTATAAAGATCGGTTACGGCGCTTTCGTTTGCCGTTCCGTAATTCGCGACACGCTCGTATACAGCGCAAATGTCGTTGCCTTTTCGGAACAAGTAATTGACGTTATCCGTAGCCAACCGCTCGCCGAGTACCGCTTTCTGCGTCGCCATATCAAACGCCAACAGGTGAAAATCTTCATTCTCTCCGTCGTAAATACGGGGAGTAGTCAGCAGTCGGTCGCTTTGCGGATCGTATACCAACGTTCCGTAATCGCTCCAACCTATATCCTGTGTGGTCGTAGGTAGGAATTTTCCGAACGTTACCTTGTCGATCGCTCCGGTCTGCGGGTCGATTTCCGACAGCGAAATTTCGGTATCGGCGGCAACGGCGGATGTGCCGACGCAAAGCGCGTAAAGTTTATCTTTCGTAACGCCGAGCATTTCAATATCGGGAATCGTTTCCGTCAACACCTCGTAGGTTTTCGTCTCGGGATCGAAACGACAAACCGCCCCGGCTCCCCACGCTTCCTCGCGGGCGATACCGAAGATCATGCCGCTGCCGGGGATCGTCACCGCGCCGCTGAGGTATTCCCCATCCTGAAGCGCCGCGATTTCGGTCAACGCGCCGTTCTCCGCGTCGATTCGATAAACTACGGTATGATTGTCTTTGATCCCGAAACCGTACAGGATAGCCGTTTGCGGTTCTGGCCCAGGAGTCGGTTCTTCGGCCTCGATGGAGATTTTACCCAGCGTCATTTCGGAGGCGCCTCGTTTGAGAATCACCGAATTTTCTCCGGCGGGTAGTCCTTCGGGCACTTCGAACGTCAGTTCGGTTGCCGTCACTGTGATAATCGTAGCCCTGATGTCCGTTGTGGGGGCGGTCGCTTTGGTCGGCACCCGGAACAGGATCGCGTCGGACGCGGTGAATCCGTTGCCCGTAATCGTGACGGTTTCGCCCGAAGCGAACGAAGTGCCCGCGGCGGGAAGCGTTACATTCGTTACCAGCGGGTCGCCGCCCTCGTTCCCGCCATCGTCCTTACTGCAACCTACCAGCGCCACGGCACCGATAAGCATCGCTAAAAATAGTTTTTTCATAGATTTTTAAGTTTAAATAAGGTTTATTGCAGTTGTTCCAATAGAGGTTTCAGGATGCGGTTTGTGAAATCTTCCCCGCAACGGGCGATCTTTTCGTCCGTCAGTTGATCGTCGGGTTTGATCTGAAATTCGATATAGCTGTTATTCGTATAAATCTCCCAATCGCCCGCGGATTCGGTTTTGATCTTTTCGAGCCATTCGTCGGTCAGGTATTGCGCGGAGTCCGTTTCACCCAATCCGAAATAGACCACATTCTGGGTTTCATCGGCGGTATAGCCGAACTCTACGGAAAAAGATACGCCGTTTTTACCCGTCCTGCTGAACGGAATACAGTAATACAGTTCCAGCGCGGGTATCAACTCCAGCAAATACCGTTTTTTATACTGCGTCACGTGATCGGTGAAAGCGTAAACCGTTCCGCGTTCCCAATTTTCATCTAACTCGCAGCGCAGTTTCTTATGCGTATCGAAAAACTCCGTCAGGTATTCTTCGATACGGTCGTACTGCGGATTCAGGATTTCCGACAGCGTGTCGATGGTCGTCACGATGGCGTCCAGCACGACGGGCATGTTGGCCAGACATTTGGTTTCAAGCGGTGTGATCTTATTCATAATATTGCAGTTTTAAAATGTTTCGGCGGTAAAATCGTTTCAGGGAGGAAAGCATCCGGCCCTGCTGCGAATCGGGAGTTTCCCAGTCGGGAGACAGGAGCCGGAAAAGCGTCGCCAAATAATTCTCGATAATCGGGTCGGTCGGCGCGGCGATCAGGGAATTGAACACGTGCGGATAGTCGGCATAGCGCCAGCAATCGCCGCAGTAGGCGCTGTTGTCGCGGTGGCTCAATAGGATAAAGAGCGTCCGGTCGTAATCGTCCGGCATCGTCTTTTCGACATACCGGCGGTAATTGTCCAATTGGGTATGCCGCTTGATCGTCGCCACTTTCGAACGGATTTTGTTTTCGATCACGATCTGCCAGCCGTTCCCGCGAATCAGCAGGTCGATCCGCTTGTCATGGAAAGCGTCTTTGCTCCACCTGCGGCAGACGTGCTCCGTTTCGATTTCGTAGCGGTCGCGGGTAATGCCTGTTAGGAATCGTTCGCGGTCGGGAATATCCGGCAGTGACCCGATAAAGCGGGCCAGTCGCGTACGGCCTTCGGGCGTGCATGCCCATGCGTGTTCCAGCAATTTGGAGTGATAGGTTTCGTGACAGGCTTTCCCGATTATGTCCAGTATCCCGACATTGTTCAGATACGGATGTTTTTCGACAAACCCGGCGATGCGGGTTTTGTAGAACTCGTCCCGGTGGGTTTCATAGAGCGGAATCAGCTCGTCGATAAAGGCGTTGAACGCCCGGAGCCGTCGATGGCGCTCGGCCTGTTCGGTCTGTTTGCGTTGTTCTCTTAGCCGGATCGTATCGTCGATCCATCGGCTGAATGTTTCGTGTGTAGGCATAAAAAACGTGGACTAAACTGATTATTTGCTGTTGGGGTCCTAGGAAAACCTTGCAATCAAATAAATGAGTAAAGCCCACGTCGTGAAACGTGAGCACTAACTTTACTCTTGATTGCTTCTGAAATTTCCTAGGTTTCAACAGCAAGAATAAAAGCTAACGCTTTAAATATGTATGTAAAACTCTTTTCGGTTTATTTCATTCGGTAACGGTTTCGATTACGCCTTAAAGATATAAAAACTTTTCGATCCGATATATTATGACCGCCATAACAGCGACTTGTATGTCCGGATTTTCCGGGCCGGAGGCTGATAAGTAGCGACTACCCGCACGTACCCTAACACCCGATCCCATTTAAGGGTACCCCTCGGCAGGTAATGCCTTATTGCAGAAACGCGCCAAACGTTATCGGATTTGCGCTTTTACCCGTAAATCGTTAAATTTGCATCAGCAAATTTTTCCCGGCGGCTTTTTCCTGCCGCAATCCTTTCGCTTTCCTGCATTACGCTCGAATCACCCTTACATAACTGAGCGTTTACACACATGTTTATACAACCGTCCGAAAAATCCCCTTTTTCTTCGGGTTGCACGTCTAAAGTATTTCTACTGATACGACGATCCGCCTGTAAAAATAGAGGTTCCCCGACGGAATGGTTTTGTAAGTTGTTTTCAGGTATTTTCTCGGTGCCGAAAGAATGGTAAAATATATCCGGATATTACGCGGTGCCGGGATTCATAAGGCCCGGCGGCTGTTTTTTCGGCGAATCCGGTTTATTTCTTCCAACGGGAAAATCGAATCTCAAGGAGCGTATCCCGAATATCATCGGGTAAATAACACCAAACCTCGCTCGGAATCTTTCCTAAAGTATGCCACCTGTATCCTCCGGCAGTTCGTTTCTTGCCGATACAGCATAAATAGATACTGCTTTCGGGAATATCCATCTCCAAGGCCGCGATTTTCATGTTGCGAAACAGTTTTGCATACTGGCTTTGCACACGTGTACGGATACCCCGGCGGACGGGAACGGCAACCAACCACTCGGACAAAATGGATTTATTCTTCAAAAGGCGTACACTTCTGCGGTAACGTTCCCGGTCTGTACGGTGGCACTCCCTCAACGTGGCCCAACGTAAATTCTCCGCGCGGTTATCGTATGGAATTTGATTGATGTGATAAACGTAATTGCATTTCCTCTTTCTCGGCAGGAAAGTTTCGGCTACGATACGGGGTACGCTTTTGCAGGAGGCTCTACCCGTTTTATCGTACAGGCATACATGAAGCCTGTTATTCGGATTGATAAGCCGTATGCCGCTGCGAAGACTTCTAATCTTTCCCATATTCGATACCTGATACAGCCCTTCATATCCTTGTATATCTTTCCATTGTTCTGTTGTATTATGTTCTTTCATCTTAGGAATCTCCTTTATTGAAGTATGGAAACAAGTGTTTTTGCACAGCTATCATTTTTATTATCAGACGGAAAGCTTCGGAAATTTTGCCCGGAATTTACGTCGTAGCTCTCGCTCGTATTTATTGTTTATCAAAGGCAGGTAATTTTTCAACGTCTTGCGTCTGTCGGCTAACTCTTTGGTATAGCGTGCAGGATACTCGTTTTTAACCACGGCCGAATATAGGTCGAAGTCTTCAGAGAGTGCAAAAGTGACCTTTTGCACTTGCTCCATAGTTAATTTGGAACAATCTCCAGGCAATTTATTGAAAACGGTCGATTCGAACATATCTTCCATTTGGGACAGTAACTTTGCTTTAAATCCTTCATCCAATAATGTTGCGCCCGTTACCGTTCCCCACCCAAGTCGTTTTAACGCCTTACTTTTAAAACGCACTTCGAAGCGCACTAAGTTTTTGGGAACGGCTTTAGCTACCTCCCGCGGTTCGTGACTGCTATGGCTACTTTCAAAAGTTTTATCATATACTTTGATGTCATAGTCACAGTAATAACATTTCCGACCGTGGGGCTGATAAGTGTTTTTCAAAGGTGCTAACAGAATATAACGATTCTTCCCATAGCGATTAAATAAATCCCAATAATTTCGCGGGTCGTACCGTACTGTAAGATTGATTCCCAATTCAAGACTGGTGATTCGAAACCTTTCCAATGGGACTCCGATAAATTCAGAAAGGCACTGCAAGTGCCAAATAGCTTCGCTGCATGTAAAATCGCCGTAATTATTGCCTTTCGCAGATTTCTGTATTGACCCGCGGATGTGCATCATTGTCGGTGTCGGGAAAGTCAGGGTCAGAACACCTATCTTCAGTTTTAGCTTAGGATTCCACAGGTGGCCGACTCCGTATTCGAATAGATGCCGCTCAAACTCGGCCGGAAGAGCATCGAATGAAAACCCTTCTACAATAGCATGACAACGGTCAAACATAACTACAACCGGCTATTTTTCTCTTGGAATGCGGGATTGTAATTGTCGTGCAGGAATCGCTCGACATCGGCGGCCTTATACCGAATGGTGGCACCGACCTGTGAAAACGCTATGCGGCCTTCGTCGCGGTAGCGTTGCAACGTCCGTCTGCTTACTTTTAGCAAATCGCAGACTTCTGTGTTCGTTAAATACCGCTCCTGTATTGGAGACGGGTTTACCTGTTTGTGAAGTCCTTCCCGGATTTCATCGAGTTTGACCAAAATCTGGTCGTACTCCTGCTTCGCAATAATGATTGCTTCCATGTTTACTTGGATTTAGAATTAAACATGGTGCAATAGTAGCTTGATTTGCCTTGAAAACTGGTAGTTAACGACCAATAACTACTAAGATTGTAGCTCAGTTATTTGCGTCTGCATTCAGTCATATAACTTTCGAATTTATCGTTGAGAATTTCGACAAAAGGTGTCGCAACACCTTTTCTGGCTATTATTTTTTTCTTCAAATCTTCTATTTTTTTCATCTCTAACCGGGTATGTAACGCATCTGAAAATGCTTCGATGAATTGGTTTTGAGAATGCTTCAATCGGTCATATTTAATCACATCGGAGGCTTCTAGAGCAAGAGCCAATTCGATTAATTGCGTAGAGTTTCCTTCCCATGTAAAGTCTGCAACTTTTTTCATCGTCTTTCCACTAACTTTATTAATCAGTAATAAATAGTCATTGTAAAATCGCTCATTCTCAAAAGTTATAATTTCCTTTTCAAAATTTATCCAGAACCTCCGGAGTTCTTCCAACCATGTTTCGGGGTCTGTATGTATAGAGATTTGATAACGAAGAAATTTCTCCCTGTCATCTTCAAAAAGAATAGCCATATGAGCCAATAAAAGGTCTTCATATGCAATGGTTTCTACTGTCGCGCTTCTGTCGCCATCAATAAGATCGAACACGACTAAATCGAAACAATGATCTTTACCGTCAGCAGGTTCTTCCGTAATTATCGTAATAGGTTCGGTAAACATACAATAAGACGGATGTATCAATGGGAGACATGGATTACGAATGTCTTTCTTGAAAATAGGTCTAATGCGATGGGATAGTGTGGCCTCTGCTTTGGGTTCGATTTCTTTTTTTTCGGTCATGGCTTCGATAATTCTAGGATTCAGTCAAATGCTTCGGACATGGCTTTATCCAAGTCCTCATTTGCAATATTAAGATAAATCTGTGTGGTCTTCAAGGAATTGTGCGTTAAAATTCTGGACAGTTGGTAAAGCCCCATCTTGCGGCGGACTGACCGCACAGCGAATGTATGGCGGCTCGTGTGAAAATGGATATTTTTATCGATTCCGGCCTGCGCGGCGATTTTTTTGAGCAGGCGGTTGATGTAGGCCGTGCGCCGTTCGATCTCTTTCCGTAACTCGATGCCGGTATCGGCGGTGCGGATGAACGGAAAAACATAATCCGACGGTTTGTTATCCGGCATTTTATAACGTTGTAAAATGGCTTGCGCTTTGGACGGTAACAGAATATTCAGGCCCGATTTGGTTTTCTCCGTCGTAAGCGATAACCGTTCCCCCTCGACATTGCCCCATTTCAAACGCAACGCATCGCCGATACGGATTCCGGCGGCGTAACAAACGAACACATACAAATCCCGGACGTGCCCGATCAGAGAACCTTCGGGATAGGACAAGGTTTCGATCCGTTCTAACTCTTCTTCGGTCAGGTATTCGACATCCGGCGTATCCCATTTGAACTTGAATTTCGGAAACGGATTCTGATCCGGTTGTACGATCTCCTCCCGGATCGCATCGTAAAACAGTTTACGGATCAGTTTCAGATTGCTCAGGGCGGTGTTGTTCGTATTCCCTTTGGTTACGGTCATATAGCGGTAATAGTCTTTCAGAAACGTTACGTCTATATCTCCGAAATAGAGTTCCCGCCCGGCGTATTCGTTCAGGTTACGCAGTAACGTCCGGTAGGTTTTGTAGGTCGTATACTTTTCTGCGGTATTGATGGACTTTAAATAATCTTCCGCATATTGGGTGAAGCTGGCGTGGTTGAACCGGGAAACCGTCCGTTTGACGGCTTGGGGATTATACGGCTTCGCACCGCCCGCCACATCGAGCAGATAATTCTGAACTTCGAGTTTCTGCGCCGCGATCAGGTTGTTGATCCGGGTCGAATTGGGCACTCGTTTCGACTTCCGGACTTTTTCGGCAACTGCATCCCAATCGTCGGGATGAATATAAATGCCTAATGCTTTGAATGCCGATTTGCGGTTGTGGGTGCTTCTCAGATACAGAGGGGCCAGCCCTTTTGCATTGATTTTGTCGATTCTCAGAATGGCTTTTACACTACTCATAACTCAATCTTTTTTAATTGTTTAACCGTTCGAAAGGTATAACAATGGGTATAACAAATTCGTCACTGGCAGGCTTTCCGAGACTTCGGATACGCCCTGCGAAAATTCGTATACGATTGAATTACGGGCAAATAGATTAAATCGCTGACAATGAATACTATAAGTTAATAACAGGTGGGTCAACAGAAAGGAAGCTCTTTTCAGGGCTTCCTTTTTTTGTACCTGGGTGGAATCAGGATTTTTCTCGTGTCCGTAAAAGGCCGCAGGGATCGCTGTAAACGATCCCTGCGGTTCCCCGAAAAAGGTTAAGTTTGGGTTAAGTGAAGTTGGGTTTATTTCGTTTCGACCAGGAATACCGATTGCGAAGGCTCCACGCGGAGTCTTACCAGGCTGACCCGGTCTTTTCCTTTTTTGGCATATTCCGGTTGTAAAGCGGTGACTTCGCCGGTATGCGGATTCCAGAGTTCGTAGCGTTTTTTGCCGCGCAGCGCGACGGCGGAATCGAACGCTTTCCCGTTGAGGTTCGCAAAATAATAAATGTCTTTTCCGGCGCGCTCTTTATGGATGTAGCGCATCGGTACGATGCCTTCGGGAAATTCCACGTCGAACGTTTCCGACGGACGGGCCAGCGCGTTGCGCAATGCATCGGCACCGGGCTTGGCGAGGAAAACGACGCGGCCTCCCGCCGGATTCGTATGGGGCTCGCCGCTGCTGCGCAGCTTTTCCGGCAGCAGTTTGTCCATCAGGGCTACGACCTGCGCGTCTGCATTCGGCTCGGTCGACTTGACCGGCAATTGCGTTGTGAAGATCACCTGGCCGCCGGCTTCGAAGAAGGTCAATATTTTGGCTAGATTCGCGACGCTGATCGTCTTCGACGACGGAACGATCAGCGTGCGGAACGTGTTGTATTGTTTCGTGTTGGCCAGTGTCAGACCGTTCTTGTCGACTCGGCAGGCGTCCTGCAGCACTTCCGGGTGCAGAAACTGGAAATCGCGGCCGAGTTCGTTGGTCAGCCGCTGGCTGATCTGCACGTAATCCATGTCGGGGATCTTCACGCCTCCCGCGTAAGCTCCCAGCGGTCCGTCGAAGTAGTGCTCCCCCTGCATCGTTTCGATCGGATACAGCATCGCGACGTCGGTGACGAAGCGGTCGTCGTTGCGCAGCAGCATGTTCAGCCGCGCCAGGAAAGTGTTGAATTCGTACAGTCCCTGGTTGTACAGCCTGTTTCGGTGGGACAGCTCGGGCTCGAACGTAACGTCCCGGTCGTTGAACCATACCGCGTGCGGGATCAGCATGTTGATCCCCTTTGAGTATTGATCCATCGCTACGTTGTAGAGGGTGTCCCACGGGATGTTACCCATCGCTCCGTAGGTTTCCGACATGACCAGCGAATGATCCCAGTTGTAGGCCGCCGAGCTGACTATTTTGTAGAATTTCTCGGCCGGCCGGTCGCCTCCGATTTTGTCGATTCCCGGAACATCCTGGTATTTGAAGCATTTCATCAGGTCGGCGGAAGTTCCGACCGGGTTTTCGATCTCTTCGTTATCCTGATGTCCGGTCGCAACGATGCCGTGCGCTTTGCTCCACTCGCTGACCGCTTTCGGATAAGCCGCTGCGTAAAGCTCGGCCCGCAGACCGAACAGGGCGTTCCGCGCGGCCTGCGTTTCCGGGCCGATGTCGTACCAGAGCGCCGGATAGTACAGCGCCGGGCTGGAGCCGTATTTTTTTATGTAGGTCTCGTTGAATGTCGGCGTCCAGCAACGGGCCTGCGCGCGGTAGAGCGTCGGTTCGTCGAAAAACGTCGATGTGATCGTCGTCCCGAAAAATTCGGGCATCCGTTTGTAGTAAGCCTCGTGCGTCATCGAAATGTAGGCTTTGGCCGCCTCTTCGCTCAGATAATCCATGTTCGGATCGTCGTCCGCGACGCAGACGAATTGCATGATTTTCCAGTTCCCTTCGGGTACTTTCCAGACGATGGTTTCCTCGGTGATGTTGCCCGACAGGTCGATCCGTTCTTTCGTGTCGGCGTTCATGGCCACGGCGGCCATCAGTTGACCCGTTTTACTGACCGGGCTGACGTAGGTGGCCCCGCCCCGGGTTTCTTCTTCGATTTTGTCGAGCCGCTTCATCGTGAGGTTCGGGAAGCGGTTCCGAAACCGGGGAACTCCGTCCGCGTTGATCGCTCCGCCGCTGCCGCTCGGGAATCCGTATTCGTCGTACAGCGAGAGGGTCAGCCCCAGTTCGGCGGCCTTTTCGACGGCGTATTTATAACGTTCGAAATACTCTTCGGTCAGGTACTTGGGCGTCAGATTGGGGCCGAACGGCAAAATCGCCAATCCTCCGTAGCCGCATTTTTCCAGAAAGCCGGGCATTTGGGCGTCGATACCTTCTTTGGTAATGTCGGTATTGTTCCAGAACCACAGCGGATCGGGACGGAATTTCGTAGGGGGAGTTTTGAATTCGGACGGCTCCTGCGCCACGGCCGTAACGCAAAAAAACAGGCACAATAGGCTCAGACGAAAGGTTCTCATAAGATCGTATTTTTAGGATAATGCAAAATAAACGGATAAAAACGGGTCGAAGGTGCTATTTTTGACATTATAAGTCGATTTTTTGTTTTCGAAAAAGCAAACTTTCAATCGCGCGCGGTGTCAAAACTATCGTTTTTTAACGGGACTGGTAAAATGGTCGTGAAAAATAATGTTTGAAATTGTAAAAATAAACTCGGAAAAAATTTTTTATTTATGACTGAATTATTATCTTTGTTACGTATCTACACGCGTTTTACAGCCAGTTATCTATAAATTAAGGTGTAGAGGACTGGAAAATAGGATGGGTGAAGTGCGTCTTCCGGTGAAGAAGAGGCGATGGAGAAAGCGGGGCGGAGACGGATATTTTCCTTGGCGATTTTGGAAACCCGTGGGATTACGTGTTGGCCGCGAGGGATATGCGGCATTTGGTGAACGGAACGGAATAACCGGAAAACTATTGACTTAACGATTAACGCGACTCTATGAATAAACCTCGACCTTGGCTGTATTGGGCGGTATTGTCGGTTTTGTGTCTGCTGGGCGTGTCCTGCTGTAAACAACAGCAAAAGGACCCGTTTCGGTACAAGGTCGCGATCATCGGCAATCCGTCGAATCCTGATATCCGGTACGACGAGTCCCAGATGCAGGCCATCAAGGATCTGGGGTATAATACGTTGCAGTTGAACATCGCCTGGGGAGCCCGTCCGGCCGACGAACCGCTGAATCTGGAGGATATCCTTTATGTCGACGGAATCGGCAGCCGGGAAAAAGCCGATCAGCGTTTGCAGGCTATCAAAGAACGGGCTCGGATCGCCAAAAAATGGGGATTCCGGACGTTGTTCCATTTCGGCGCCCCGAGAGTCGATTCGCTGTATAAGATCCTGACGCCGGATCTGATCGACATCGCCACCGAAAAAAACAGCATTCAGAAAAAAGAGATCGTCGACAAATACGTTTCGTTGTTGAAAAGGCTGAAGCAAGAGGTTCCCGAGCTGGACGATATCGAAGTTTATACGTTCGATCAGGACGCATGGGTCGCCAACGAGTTCGGAAACGGCCCGACCGACCGGGATATCCCGTTGCACGAACGTATTCCCGCCTTTCTACAAGCTTTGACCGGAGCCTGGGCCGAAGTGAGTCCGGACGGGATGGTCTGGTGGGAACCGTGGGAAATTTCCGCGGGACAGATCTATGCCTGCATTCCGTCGCTTCCGACTCGGAACTTCGGGATGTTTCTGCATTCCAACATAGCGGAAGTACAACTGAGCCGGCCGGTGGATGTCTGGTTTAAAAATACGGTGCAGCTTTGCGCCGAACGCGGCATTCCGGTAGTCGGTGAAATTTTTATGGCCAGCGCTAACGAGGAGTTGCAGCCGCTGACGCATATCGCCGCGCCGCGTCTGGTCGCCGAAGAGTTGGATGCCGTGGGAAATGTCCCGAATATCCAGGGCGTAAAAGAGTATTTCGGACTTACTCCCGACCGTTACGATCCGAATCAGTTGATGGCCGGGATCAAACTGCATGACTTGGCTGTGCCGAACGAACAGGCGTTGGCGGAGTTGGCCGAGCCGTTCGGAACGGCTGCCGCGGATGTGCTTTCCGCTTGGGAAGCCAGCGCGACGGGACTTGCCGTGTTCCCGTGGGACGCTACATGGCGTTTCCGGTTGTTGACCGAGAATCCGGCCGGGATCGAAGTGTACCATCGCTGGGACATCGCCCATATCGAAGGGGCCGTAGCTCCTTCTCCGAGTTGGAAATCGACGCGCCGGAGTTTGTTTATGACCACCGAGAGCGAATCGCTCGACCCGTGGTTCTTCGAAGATATCGAACTGCGCTGTGAGACGAGTTCCGAAAAATTGCTGGCGGCGGCCGATCTTTACCGGAAAGCGCAACAGCAGGTGAACGACGAACCTTACGCCGCTTATTTGGCGGAAAATATAAAGGATATCGAAGTGCTCGAACAGATGATTACCGCTATCCGGTGCTACTGCCGCGAAGCGAATCTGGCTCACTTGATGCGCAAGCATGTCGTCGAAGGGAATCCTATTCCGCAGGCTTTGATCGATCGTTTCGAGGCGATTATGCAGGTGGATATCGCCAATCAGGCGAAAGGGTTCGCCGAAAACCGGTCGGGCAATACGCCGGCCGCGGAAATGCTCAAGCTTTTCCGGAAAGATCCGGCCGGATGGGTTACGGCTTACTTACATTACCGATAACGAAAACGAAAACGAAAACGAATACTAAAATTTAAATGTTCATTAATCAGTTTTAATTATGAAAAAGTTAACTTACATTGCACAGTTGTCGGCGGTTGCGCTGCTGCTGGTACAGATGAGTAGCTGTGATAGTATGCCCGATCCGAGTCCGATCTCGGATAAGTATGCCCGCCCGGAAGAGGTGGTCGAAACGGGGATACCTGTCATTACCGATGGCGGGGCGGTAATCTACTCTCCTACGAACGACAATTTCCGTTATGCGGCTTCGATGATCGCAAATTCGGACGGTACGATGAGCGCATGGTATTCCACTCCGGGGGGACTGAACGGAAGTATGCCGGCGCGTACGAAACTGAACGGCAGCGGCGACGGCGGCGGCGCCAAGGGCTGGCATGGCGAAGGGGGCAACGGAGCGATTTACTATATGTTCGATCAATCGTTTTACGGTTGGGCGGTACACTGTCCGAACTGGGATAATCCGAATTCGTCGATGCGTTTCTCTCTTTACAACTGGGATACGAATTACCAGACGACCCTGACCGGTACGCCGATCGCAACCTACGAATTCGTGCATTACGACCAGGCCGGCGAAGCCGGTTGGTTGGAACTCAACGCCGATAACGGAGGTTATACCGAAGCGACCGGAAGTCTTAAATTCCCGATGGGGGCTTATCTGTTGTATATGGAGAGAACCGAAGGTACTCCGGGCGCCTGGGGCGGAGCCACGGCTAATGGCATGATCTGCTGGGTGAACGGAAGCGAAACATCCGGTATAACAGGGCACGAGAACTCCGTTCAATATACGGCTCCCGGCGACGTCGGATACTCGTCTCAGATTCGTTATTACAGCGCACCTACCGCTTCGATCAATGCCGTATGGTCTGAGGACGAAGTGATTGCGGTAGCTCCGACCAAGGATAAGGCGGATAAATATTATGCCAAGGATCCGTCGGTCGTGAAAGTCGGGGATTACTATTACATGGCCTATACCGGGTCGGCTACGCTGGACGAAAGCCTGGACAACAATGTATTTGTTGCCCGGAGTGCGACGATCAACGGAAAAGACTGGGAAAAATGGAACGGTTCGTCGTGGGGAGGAGATCCGGCTCCTGCGGTCGATGCCGAGCTTTCGGCAACCGAAACGTTCTTCGGAGCCGGAGAACCGAGCCTGGTCGTGAAGGGAGATCAGATCTATCTGTACTACACGTACAGCGACAATGAACAGAAAATTTACAACGTTCGGCTGATGACGGCTGCCGCCAGCGATCCGAACTGGCCGGCATCTATGACCGATCAGGGCGAAGTAATCGACCGCACGGCCTTCAAAGGGCTGAACATCGATGGTTGCAGCGTAAGATATATCGAAGATCAGGATTGTTTTCAAGCCGTACACGGCGTGAATATCGCGGATGTGAACAGTTATTCGGTCGTATGGGTTTCGAAAGACGGCGTCTCGGGATGGGAACAGAAAGGCGTGCTTTCGAACAATATCCGCGTACGCGCCAAATATGCCCGTTTCATCTGCAACGAGCAGAGCCATATTACGTCGACGACTCCCCGCCTGATGATTTATCAGAACGGCGGACAGTATTCCAAGACGGCATGGCCGACCAGGATGGTGCCTTATTCTTTCGTGGAATAAAACCTGACGGTATTATAGCGGGGAGCAATTAATGGAGTGCACCGGTTGCTCCCCGCTTTTCAAAGGAAATTTGAATTTTTAACAAATAACTGTTTTATTATAATACCTAAAAACTATGAGAAAATTGTTCTATTTGATAGCTTGTCTATCACTTACCGGTCTCTTGGGTGCATGCAACGATGACAAGGAGAATGGTGACGACGGCGAGCTTTCTTTCAAGTTTCCTCTGACTGAGTACGAATCAGCGAAAATCGGAGGGAAGAAAGTAATCGGTTTTTCGACCGTGGGAGATTGGACTGCTGAAGTGAAATACAAAGTGGCTCCTGCAACCGAGGACGACGAATGGCTGGAGATTTCTCCGAAAAGCGGGAATGCGGGCCATTGGTTCCTGACGCTCAACCTTAACGAGAATCCGGATTACGACGACCGCGAAGCCGAGGTAGTTATCACTTCGGGAGGAGAAACCAAAACGTTGAAAGTTACCCAGCTTTCTACGTCGGCGATGTTCTTGCCGCAAACCACTTATAATGTGGGCGAAAGCGGCGGACCGGTGGCTCTTACCGTACAGACGAACCGCCCGTTCAGCGTTGAGGCGGACGACGCTTGCAAGGATTGGATCATTGTGCCGGATTCCAAAGCGGTGATGAAAGATTCGGTCTTTACCGTAACGGTTCTGTCCAATCCTGCGTTGGATGCCCGTACGGGGTATGTGTATGTGACGGAAATCGTTGCCGATGAGAAGGAAGAGACCTTAACTCGCCGGATCGAAATCGTACAGAGAGGCGATTTCGGTTATTTCATCATGCGTGGATCGAGCTCGGATCTGACGGCTCCGAGTGTCGTGCAGACGGGCGAAAATGCATTCAATGCATTCTACCTGTTTAAGCAATACAGCGCTAACAGGGAAGAAATGCATGTGTGGAACGGAGATGCTCAAAGCCCTATTGATTTGTCTGCAAATGGAGAATTCGGGGTACGTTTCGTAGCTGCCGGACCATTTACCGACATGCAGGTGTCTTGTTGTACTTGGTCGCAACAGCATGGAGACGGAGTAATGACCGCTTCTTTGTATGTTTGGGATACGGATTATGCTACTACTGTTAAACGCAACCCCCGTGAATCAGAAAAAAGATCTTTCATACGGGGATAATAGTTGGCCTAGTTTGTTGAATGCGGATCAAGGTAATACTTATCCTGCAGGAGAATATCTGGTTGTAATGCAATCGACGAAGCAAAGTTCGGGAGTTTGGTCTGCTTCCGCAGGAGCTAAAGACGGTTTCCAGGGATTCTTGGCAGGCCAAGCCGTATCGTCCAATTGCCCGAAGGTACGCATCTATTATGTCAGCGGCAGTAAGACAGGTGCGGCTTACCGTGAAACTAAGGATGGCGGTGTTACCTGGAGAGATCAGAGTTATGTGTTCTCTTTGAATGAAAGTTGGCTCGAAAAATGTTCTCCGACGGATTTGCGTGTGGTAAAATGTGACGGTTACTATTATGCGGCTTTTGCGGATGGTGGCAACGTTAAGTTAGCACGTACTGCGAATATTAAAGACTCTTGGGCTAAATGGGACGGCTCTGCTTGGGGAGATGGAGATTACGCTTCCGTGGTTGCGAGCGAGGTTCCTGTATCTGTGGTTGAGAATAACGGTCAGATTTATTTGTATACCATGAAGGGGAATAAGTTGGTCGTTCGTACGGCTGCCTCCGGAGACAACTGGCCCGCTGCGTTGAGCGCAAGCGCCGATGCCTGGACATTCGACAGCAATACGGATGTGGACGTGAAGTTTGTCAATGGGCAGTTCACGGCAACCTATGTCAAGAGCAATCAAACCTGTGTACTGCTGTCGGACGACGGTACGACCTTTACCGATGGCGGAGTAGCTTATGCAAGAATGTTCGACGGTAGTAAATCCGCACGCTACGCATCGGGTGTTACCGGCGAGACGCAGTACATGTCTTATGTATGTACTCAGGGATGGTACTTTAAGATTATCAGCAATGATTAATCGAAAAGTCATTTAGGTTAGTAGTTTTTTGGCGAAGCCGGATCATTTGATCCGGCTTCACTTTTTTATTACGGTATTTTACGGTCGGTTCCGGATTTTTCGAAAGGAGCGTCAGGGATGGATCGGAATCGTTTCATCCTGTCGGATTCGGATAATCGGGGTAAAACTCTGAAAATATTTGTTATTTTTGTATAATAAAATTTAATGAAATGAAAAAATATTTAATTGCTTTTTTGATCGTGTTCGTTTCCGTCGCCTGTTGGCAATGCGGCGACAAAGGAGAAGACGATCCTGCGCCGGATCCGAAAATCGAAATTACCGGTTCCCCGGAGGTGAATTTACCGGCGGCCGGAGGGAACGGGGTTATCTCTTTTACCACCAATGTGGCATGGAGCGCGAAAGTAAACGACACGAAGGCTTCCTCCTGGTGCAGTATATCGCCCGAGTCGGGGAAAGCAGGCGATGTGAAAATAACCGTTACGGCAAAAAAAGATTATGAATTGTACGACGACTTTTCAGCGGAAGTCGTCATTACGGCGGGAACCGCGAGCGAGACCGTTACGGTGACGCGCGGACAGAAAGATGCGCTGATTCTGACGCAGGATTTTTATACGGTTCCGTCTGCCGGCGAAACGATCGACGTGGAACTTCAACAGAACGTCGATTACGAAGTGCAGATCCCCGATACCGTTCAATGGATCACCCAGGTCGGATCGAAAGGCCTGTCGACCGACGTGCTGCATCTGAAAGTCGATCCTTTCGACAAGACCGACGCCATTCGGTACGCTTTTGTCCTCGTCAAAGACAAAAACAGCGATCTGAGCGCGAAAATTACCGTAAAGCAAGGAGCGAAATATGTTCCCACCATTTCCGACGGATGGGATATTTATAAGGCCGGCACTTACCGTTATGGGCCGTCGATCATGATTCATGACGACGGTTCGATCGATGCGTGGTTTGCCGCATCCGGCGGTCAGTACGGCGATTGGAATTACCTGTTCAATCAGAGCGGAACGCATGAGGCGCAAGGTATTACCGGCAATAATACGGTCGGACAGAAGTTTACCGCAAAAACTCCGTTCTGGAGTATCAGCGTAACCAGCCCGAATTGGAACGGGAAGCCCTGCGGTTTTACTTTTAATTTGTACAAGTGGGACGATGCGAGCATGAGTTACAGCCAGGTCGTTCAACAGACGCCGGTAGCGACTGCGACGTTCAAAGATTATAAAGACGGGGAAAAGATCGGGGTGACCAACGACGATAAGTTTCCGGCCGGGACTTATTTGTGGGAGCTGTCCAAAGGGCTGACCGAGCAATCGGGCGTTTGGCTGGCTACCGGAAGCGTTTCGGGCGTTACCAGTTACAAAAACGGGCAGGTCGTGAGCGGCCGGAACTGGCAGGCGCAGTACAGCGTGGACAAAACGAGCGGTTATAATTTCTGGGATCAGGCTTCTTACCAGCGTTCGGACGACGGAGGCAAGACATGGACGAAGGAAGAGATGGTACTGTTGCCGACCGAATTTTCGTCCGATCATTTTTCCGTATGCGATCCGGGAGTTGCACGGTGGGGCGGTTATTATTATATCGGATATACCTCCACCGAAAATGAAGCGATGGTCGAAAACCATGTCTACGTAGCCCGCTCCAAATTCCCGAACGGGCCGTGGGAGAAATGGAACGGTTCCGGCTGGACAACCGGAACGGACGTACAACCGGTAATCCGTTACGACGGCAATCCCGTGAATTTCGGAGCCGGAGAACCGTCGATAGTCGTTCTCGACAATACGGTTTACTTCTATTATTCGTGGGACGACCAGAGCGTTACCACGCGTGTGGCGACTGCGTCGGCCGACGATCCGAACTGGCCCGGCCACCTCGTGTTCCATGGAACGGCGATGGATAAAGGCGCTATCGGCGGGGCGGATCACAGCGATGTAAAATACCGGGAGGATATCGGGAAATTCCAGGCCGTGCATACGGCGGCCCGAATGTCTGCCAATAGTTACATCGTGCTGTGGCAGTCCGACGACGGGATCAAGTTTGAGAAGATCGCCGAAATCAGGGAAGGATTGCAGCCGGGCGCGCATAACTGCGGTTGGAGCGGAGACGAGCAGGGGCACATAAAACTCGGTGTTCAGCAATATATCAGTTATGCCTATACGCTCGATTTTAGTCCGGAGTCATGGGGTAAATGGAATACCCGCTGGGCGAAACTGAACTGGTAAGCCGTAGGAGAGAATCGTATCCGTTTGTCCGGAGACTTCGTTTGGGAGTCTCCGGACTTTTTATGTAAAAATGCATTTCGTTTTTTTGCAAAAATATTTTTTTAGTTATCTTTGCATCGAATAATGCTGTATTCGTCTAACGGTTAGGACGGTAGATTCTCAGTCTACAAATAAGGGTTCGATTCCCTTATACAGTACGAAATTTCTTTCGCCATTCGTTGAAAATAGTCGTTAGGACAATTCCTTTTTATAGTATTTTAGTCTAAAATACTTATTTTTCGTTTATATTATTATATTTGTAAAGCTTGTAGTCGTATAGCTCTGGTTTTTTCGTACTAAGTCGAAGAAAGGTTTGGTACTGATTGTGACTCTGGTAGTTCTACCTGTACTCCGAGTTGGCCTTGCTAATTTGATTATCAGTGGATTAAATGAGATAAACGGAGAAGCGTCTAGTCGCTTCTGTCTTGTATTGTGATTATGAAGAAACTGATCGTAATTGTCTTTTGCTGCTTTTTTCTTTGTTGCCGGGATTCGTCAGACAAGGAAAACGGTACGGGGGAAAATTTGACAACGGTAACGATTGTACCGCAGGAACCTTTTCCGGTCGCCAAATTCATCGAGGATATCCGCGTTTTGCCGTTGGAGTCGGATGGAAAACATCTGATCGGGGCGGTGGATAACTTATTGTTTACCCGGGAGCGGATTGTCGTGTCGGATCAGAGGCTTTCGAAATGCGTTTATATATTCGATTATGACGGAAAAATCAAAGCGGTTATCGACAGACAGGGCCGGGGGCCGGGAGAGTATATTTCACCGACTTACACTACTTTGACTCCGGATTCGAGCCGGATAGCCATCTATGATAATTTGGGGAGTAAAGTGTTGTTTTTCGATCTGGAAGGCAGATTCCTGGAACATAAAGAGGTAAGTTTCTGGTTTAGCGAGTTTGAGTATATAGACAAGGATCATGTCGTTTGTACTACTTACGGAGCGGATGATCCGGGGCTTAAAAAAGCGGATATGCAGGGGAATCTTATGATTTTTACCGACGGCGATTTCCGGATCGAGACGGGAGGCCTGCGAAATATGTATGGGGAGCATCCGAATTTTCCGTTTCGTCCTGAATTGAAGAAGATAAACGGAGACGTTTTTTTAACGCCGGCTTTCAGCGATACGGTTTACAAAGTCGGTACCGGTTCGCTTGAACCGTATTATCACGTGGATATATCGGCCATAGGCGGAGTTACCCATATGGATGCGGGAATAAGTCGGGATGAGTATGAGGATCTGGTAGATCATAATAATTTTTTTTCCGGAAGGTTTCTGGAGAACGACTCGTTCGCTTTGTTTATATTCACGGAGAACCGGGAGATCAAGGAGCGTATTTTCGACAAACGGACACAAAAAGTATATTCTTTGACGCGGGACAGCAAAGTCAATAATCCGTTTAGGATCAGTTGGTTCGATGTGGATCTGTTGCAGAGTAAAAGTATTTGCGATAACCGGTTTGTCGCTGTCGTTCCGGCGTATTATCTGTTAATGGGATATTCGAATTGTGCGGATGACTATCCTCAGTTGGCAGGTTTGAAGGAAGAAAGTAATCCAGTATTGGTGTTTTACAAACTTAAGGATCCGGATAAGACGGACTAATGGTTTTGATTAAACTTTAAATGATTAAAGAATCTGAAGTGACTCCTGTCATTATTTCGGAATATTCTGATATGCATTCATTTAAAGATGCAGTTGCCAATTTTGGCAGAGATCGTTTTCTTTTCTACAATGTTGAAAAATTTTCCGATGTCGACCGGAAGGGGGTTCCTTATTATTGCTTATTGATGCCGGATCGTACGGTACATGCTGTCTTCATTCCCGATAAGTTACATCCGCAAATCACGGACTTTTATTTCGAGAACGTTGTGAAACGTTTTTTTAGTAATACGGATAATGATTGAGAGGCCGCGTTAATCAAAATCATGGGGCTTATTGAATCTCCGAAAGTTATTCTTTGTTTTCGGTGATGAATCGGCACAACTGTTCGCGGGCCCGGTGTATCTGGGTTTTGACCGTTCCCATCGGGAGCGAGAGTTTTGCGGCGATCTCTTCGTAAGAGAATTCACGGAAGAAACGGAGTTCGATCAATTCGCGGTAGCGCGGCGACATTTTCGCCAGCAATCCTTCCAACTGAACCTGGCTCTGGTGCGTGATCAGGTGCTCCTCGGGGGTCGGGCCTCCGAGGGAGCCGGATACGCCGATCCCTTCGCCGACATAGTCGATCGACACCGTATCGTCGCGCCGGCGCCGCGTGTAGTCGATGAACGTATTCCGTGCGATCGTATAGACCCATTGGCCGAACGTGAAACGGCTGCTGTAACGCTGCAGATTCAGGTATACTTTGACGAACGTCTCCTGCAGTAGGTCGTTGGTGTCGTCCACGTTACCCCCGGTGCGCTGCATGTAGAGCTGGTAGATCGAGTCGCGGTAACGGTTGAACAGGTGTTCGAAAGCGGTCGAATCCCCGTCCTGCACCCGCCCGATCAGTTCCTGATCGGTGGCAATTATGTAATCTTCTATCGCCATATCGCTTTGTTAGGCCGTATCCGGCGGCTCAACGTCATCAAAAAGCCGCCCAGCGGGGCCCAGAAATCATACAGGATGTAAGTTCCCCCAAATTTTTTTTCGCCGAGCCGCCGTCCGATCCGGCGCATTTTCAGTTCGACGATCAGCAGCCTCAGCAGAGCGGGCAGCAATGGAACCGCGATCCATCGGACAGGCAGCAACGCCGCCGCTGCCGCCGTTGTCGCGAAAAACAGGAACCGACTGGAGAGTTCGTTGCGGACTGCCCTTCGGGCCTTTGCCGGATAGTAACGAAAAGCGTGCCCGAAATATTTGCTGACGCCGTACCACCAGCCGAGGCCTCCGTACTGGATCTGGCGTACGGTCGCATTCGGATTCATCACGACGCTGACGTTGTCCGTGCGGACGATTTTCTGGATAAACAGGTCGTCGACGCCGATATTCATATTCAAGTGGTTGAACCCCCTGCTGTCGAAATAGAGGCTTTTCGTGTAACCGATGTTGTGCTCGGTGCCGCGGAAGGTTTTCCCCCGCGTCGCGGCGGACAGGTAGCGCACCGAGGTCATCAGGCGACTGCAACGCATCCACCGGTTGGCCATGCCCTTTTTGGGTTCGATGCCGCAGTAACCGATGACCACGTCCCCGCAAATAAATCCTTTGGCCATCAGCGACAGCCATTTCTCGGAAACGGGGTAACTGTCCTGCGTCGTGAATATCAGGTGCTCGTAACGCGCCGCTTTGATCCCGACCGTCAGGGCCAGCTTGATGCTGTGTTCGTGATGGCTCTGCTGCCGGATGCAGGTTACGTGCAGGTTCGGCACGACAAGGCTTTTTTCCCGCAGGATCTCCCCGATCTCGTCGTCGTAGCTGCAATCGACCAGGACGACTTCGAATTCGTCGTATTGCTGTCCCAGCAACAATGGCAAGGTATGCTCGATGAAGTAGAAGGAGTTGCCGCGTACCACGACCACGACCGAAACCGGCGGCGAGGGAATGTCCTGACGGATGCCCCGGTTGTTGCGGAACCGCGGCAGCCGGCCGTAGCGCCCCAGGTAGTAATGCAGTTGGATGAAGAAAAAAACGAGCGCGGCCCCTATCAGTCCCACGACCCAGTAAGGATGGACGATACCCTTTGCCGTCAGGTCGTTATACAGGAGATCCAAGTATTCCACGATGCGATCGGTTTAAACGTATTTCGTTGATTCTGTCCCGGTTGCCAGAACGTCGTTTGTCGGACGGTTTTCACTCGGCGGTCGTCGCCGGCCCGGAAAACGGTTTACAAATGTACGGGATTTTGGGGGAATACCCAAACGGTTTCCCGATCCGCGAAAAAATATTTACCTTTGCCCTTCATGAATTTTGAACTCGTACATACCGATCCGCACAGTGCGGCGCGCGCCGGGGTAATCACGACCGGTCACGGGACGATCGAAACGCCGATTTTTATGCCCGTAGGAACGGTCGGAAGCGTCAAGGGCGTTTTCCACCGCGACTTGCAGCAGGAGGTGGGCGCGCAGATCATTTTGGGGAATACCTATCACCTGTACCTGCGGCCGGGCACCGAAATCCTCGAACGGGCCGGCGGCCTGCACCGTTTCTGCGGGTGGGAGCGGCCGATACTGACCGATAGCGGCGGTTTTCAGGTCTTTTCGCTGGCCGAGTGCCGCAAAATCACCGAGGAAGGGTGCCGTTTCAGTTCGCACATCGACGGGTCGAAACACCTGTTTACGCCGGAGAGCGTGATGGACGTGCAGCGGAGTATCGGGGCCGATATCATGATGGCGTTCGATGAATGTCCTCCCGGGGACGCTCCGTACGATTATGCGGCCAAATCGCTGAATCTGACCTGCCGGTGGCTCGAACGTTGTTTCGAGCGGTATGCCGCGACGCGGCCGAAGTACGGTTACCGCCAGTCGCTTTTTCCGATCGTGCAGGGATGTACCTATCCGGATCTGCGGACGCGTTCCGCCGAATTCGTGCAGCAGTTCGACGCCGACGGGTATGCGATCGGGGGACTGGCCGTCGGCGAGCCTGCGCCGGTGATGTACGAAATGATCGAACTGGTGAACGGAATCCTGCCGATCGACCGGCCGCGTTACCTGATGGGAGTCGGAACGCCGGTAAACCTGCTCGAAGCGATCGAGCGCGGCGTGGATATGTTCGATTGCGTGATGCCGACGCGCAACGGACGCAACGGGATGCTGTTTACCAGCGAGGGGATCATCAATATCCGCAACCAGAAGTGGCGCGACGATTTTTCGCCGATCGATCCGGCGGGCAACTGCTTCGCCGATACGGCGTACACGAAGGCTTACCTGCGCCACCTGACCGTCGCCGGCGAAATGCTGGCCGCGCAGATCGCGAGCCTGCACAACCTCGCCTTCTACCTGTGGCTGGTGAACGAAGCGCGCCGGCGCATCCTCGACGGAACTTTTTCGGCGTGGAAACCCGGAATGGTCGTTAAACTGTCGCAGCGATTGTAAATTTAGGCGGGAACCGGCCCTGAAATACCGGATTTTCGTTAACTTTGACCGCAGTTTGAAACGCATAGCAACAGCGCACGAATCACGAATATGAAATTCCCCGGAATCAAAATCATAGACCGTTACATCATCCGCAAGTTCCTGGGGACCTATTTTTTCGCCATTGCGCTGATCATCGTCGTGGTCGTGATCTTCGACGCGGCCGAAAAGATCGACGACTTCATCGAACTGAAGGCCCCGCTGTCGAAAATCGTCCTTCAGTATTATCTGAATTTCATACCGTTCTTTATCAATCAGTTCAGTGGGCTGTTCACGTTTATCGCGGTTATTTTCTTCACGTCGAAAATGGCTTATCAGACCGAGATCATCGCGATCTTGTCGGCCGGGATCAGTTTCCGGCGGCTGATGTGGCCTTATATCCTCAGCGCCGGGGCGATCACGCTGCTGAGCCTGGTGCTGAACCTGGTGGTGATTCCCGCGGCGAACGGCGAGCGACTGAAGTTCGAATTGAACTACATCAAGAATATCAAGGGGGCGAAGTACGATCCGCATATTTACCGGCAGATCGAGCCGGGCACGTTCGCTTATATCCGAGACTATACCGAGCAGACCCGGACTGCGGCGTTCTTCGTGCTCGAAACTTACGAGAACGGGACGATCGTGTCTTCGCTCGAGGCTGCGAATGCGAAGTTCGATCCCGAAACGGGACGTTGGAGCGCTCCGAAAAGCGTCTACCGGAAATTTGAGGACGACAAGGAGATTTTTAATAACACGCAGGCGCTCGATACGCTTATAAACCTGAATACAAGCGAACTGGGGCGTGTGGAAGAACTGGTCAAGACAATGGATATCGTAACGCTCGGCCATTTTATCCAGCAGCAAAGGGCCAAGGGGTCGGATATGATCGCCCGCTTCGAGGTGGAACGGCACAACCGGTTCGCCTTTCCGGCCTCGACATTTATCCTGACGATCATCGGCGTGTCGCTGTCGTCGCGCAAAGTGCGCGGAGGAACCGGGCTTCACATCGGCATCGGCATCGTGCTGGCGTTCTCGTTCATCTTGTTCAGCAAGTTCGGCGAAGAGTTTGCTAAGGGCGGATTGCTGCCGCCCGGAATCGCCGTCTGGATCCCGAACATCATCTATTCGTTCATCGCATTCTACCTTTACAAGAAGGCTCCGAAATAGCGGACTATCCCGAACGGGGGTATTGAGAAACGAAAGCCTCCGGCACGTATCTGTGCCGGAGGCTTTCGTTTCGGGACTTTTCGTCGATATTATTCGGCCGCCGGATCCGGCAGCCGGTCGATCTCGTCGAACGTGAACCGGCGGATTTCGCAGTCGCCGATGCCGCGCAGTAAAACGAAGCTGACCGAGTCGGCCTCTTTTTTCTTGTCGTGCTTCAACGCTTTGACGAGCCGTTTGAAGTCGATCTCCGTACGAATCGGCAGGCCCATCCGTTCGAATACCCGCCGCACGCGGTCGGCTTCGTCCTGCGTCGCGGTTCCCAAGTGGGCCGACAAGCGGGCGATCATGACCGTGCCGATCGCGACCGCTTCGCCGTGCAGGAATTCGTTGCCGCACTTTTCGATGGCGTGGGCAAACGTATGTCCGAGGTTCAGCTTGCGCCGTTCGCCGCTTTCGCGTTCGTCGCGTTCGACGACGTCGGCTTTGACGCGGATGGCCCGCGTGATGGCTTCGTTCAGCAGCGATTGGTCGTTGCGGAATGCGTCGATCGGATGGTTTTCGAACAGTTCGAACAGGCCCCGGTCGGCGATCAGGCCCGCTTTGATGATCTCGGCCAGCCCGGCCCGGAACTCGCGGTCGGGCAGCGTTTGCAGCATCGACAGGTCGCACAGTACGAAATCGGGCTGATTGAACGTGCCGACCATATTTTTGTATCCTTCGTAGTTGACTCCGTTTTTGCCCCCGACGCTGGCGTCCACCTGGGCCAGCAGCGTCGTAGCGACGAATCCGAACCGTAGTCCGCGCATGTAGGTCGACGCGACGAACCCGGTGATATCGGTAACGATGCCGCCGCCGATGCCGACGATGAACGTCGTCCGGTCGGCTCCCCGTTCGAGCAATTCGGCGTAGAGTTTGTTGACCGTCGTCATGGTCTTAATCGTTTCCCCCAGGCCGATCAGACAATAGTCGTACCGGTTGATGATCTCCTTGTAACGGCGGTGTACATTCCCGTCGGTGATGATAATAACCCGTTTGCCTTCGGGCAGGTAATTGTCGAGCGAGTTGATCACGTCGCCTACGACCACCTGCGAAGGCTTCCCTTCCCTGCGTTTAACCTCGATCACTTGTTTCATGTTCTGTGGATTTGTCCTGCGCCGCCCCGGCGTTTTCCGCCTGCGGCGTATCTCGGAATTATAATACAAAGATAAATTTTATTTCGTACCTTTGCTCCCGACAAAAATCCATTCTATGCAAAATTTACGCAATATTGCGATTATTGCCCACGTCGACCACGGCAAAACCACGCTCGTCGATAAAATGATCCTGCAGGGCAACCTTTTCCGTGACAATGAAAAAACCGGCGAACTGATCCTCGATAATAACGACCTCGAACGCGAGCGGGGGATTACGATCCTGTCGAAGAACGTGTCGGTGAATTATAAGGGAATAAAAATCAACATTATCGATACCCCGGGCCACTCGGATTTCGGCGGCGAGGTGGAGCGGGTGCTGAACATGGCCGACGGCGTGCTGCTGCTGGTGGACGCTTTCGAAGGGACGATGCCGCAGACGCGCTTCGTGTTGCAGAAGGCGCTGTCGCTCGGTAAAAAGCCGATCGTCGTGGTTAATAAGGTGGACAAGCCGAACTGCCGTCCCGAAGAGGTGTACGAGCAGGTGTTCGACCTGATGTTCACGCTGAACGCGACCGAAGATCAGCTCGATTTCGTGACGATCTACGGTAGTGCGAAACAGGGTTGGATGTCGCACGTATGGAAAGAACGCACCGGGGACATCACCCCGTTGCTCGATGCGATTATCGACAACATTCCGGCGCCGCAGCAAAAGGAGGGTACGCCGCAGTTACTGATCACGTCGCTGGAGTATTCGCCTTACGTCGGCCGGATCGCCGTCGGCAAGTTGACGCGCGGGACGCTGAAGTCGGGGATGCCGATCACGCTGGCCAAACGCGACGGTAAAACGATGGTCAAGACCCGAATCAAGGATCTGATGGTATTCGACGGATTGAGCAAAACCAAAGTCGAACGGGTCGAATGCGGCGAGATTTGCGCGCTGGTCGGCATCGAAGGGTTCGAGATCGGCGATACGATCTGCGATTTCGAAAATCCGGAGCCGCTGGAACCGATCGCAATCGACGAACCGACGATGAGCATGTTGTTTACGATCAACGACTCGCCGTTCTTCGGCAAGGAGGGAAAATACGTGACGTCGCGCCACATCAAGGAGCGTCTCGACCGCGAACTCGAAAAGAACCTGGCGTTGCGCGTGGTGCCGGGCGCTTCGTCCGATAGTTTTATCGTGTACGGGCGCGGCGTGCTGCACCTGTCGGTGCTGATCGAAACGATGCGCCGCGAAGGATACGAATTGCAGGTCGGTCAGCCGAAAGTGATTATCAAGGAGATCGACGGGAAAAAGTGCGAACCGGTCGAAGAACTGACGATCGACATTCCGGAAGCGTATTCGGGCAAGGCGATCGAGCTGGTAACCAAACGCAAAGGGACGCTGCTCGACATGACTTCGATTTACGACCGCCAGCGGATCGTATTCGAAATTCCGTCGCGCGGAATCATCGGGCTGCGCAGCAACCTGCTGACCGCTACGGCCGGCGAAGCCGTCATGTCGCATCGGCTGAAAGGGTTCGAACCGTATAAAGGGGATATGGAGATGCGCCAAAACGGTTCGCTGATCGCGATGGAGACCGGTACGGCTTATGCCTATGCGATCAACAAGCTACAGGATCGCGGCACGTTTTTCGTATCGCCGCAGGACGAGATTTACGCCGGACAGGTAGTGGGCGAAAGCACGCGTCAGGAAGATATCGTAATCAACCTGACCAAGTCGAAAAAACTGACCAATATGCGCGCCAGCGGTTCGGACGACAAGGTGTCGATCGCGCCGCCGGTGATCTTCTCGCTGGAGGAAGCGCTCGAATACATCAAAGAAGACGAATATGTCGAAGTGACGCCGAAGTCGATCCGGCTGCGCAAGATTGTCCTGAACGAGACCGAACGCAAACGTCAGGCGAAATAAACGGTCGAAAACAAGATAACGAAAAGGCGGATCGTCGATCCGCCTTTTCGTATTTTCGGGAAAGGTTTATCCGAAATAGAGCAGCATGGTGCCAGCCAGTACGACGGCGAGAATCGCCGCTTTCACCTTGATCTGCCGTTCGTGGAACAGGATCGCTCCGACGACGAACGTGAATACGACGCCCGACCGGCGGATCGGCGAGAGTACCGACAGCAGCGCCTCGGGATCGCTCAACGCATAGAAGTACAAAAAATCCGATACGGTCAGCAGAAATCCGGTCAGAAAGATCGTCCACCGCCACTGCAACGGCGTGGTTTGTTTTCGTTTCGGATACCACATCAGCAGCACGATCACGATCATCATCAGCGACTGGTAGTAACAGGTGTAGGCCTGTATGGCCAGCCGGTCGTAACGGACGATCAGGAATTTGTCCCACAGCGCGCTCGCCGCGCCCAGCAACGTCGAGGCGATCAGGAAATAGACCCACAGCATTTTTCGGCGCGGCGGTTCGCGGTCGTCCCGGCCGTCGCGTTTGTCGAGGTTCGACAGAACGACCAGCGCCGTCAGCACGACGATCACGCCGACCCACTGGCTGAAATTGAGCCGCTCGCCGAAAATCAGGATCGCCCCGAGTACGACGAAAACCGGGCGGCTCGCCTTGACCGACGACGAGATCGTCAGCGGCAGGTGCTTGGTCGCAAAGAAACCGAATATCCACGATCCGAGTACGATTGCCGCTTTCAGCAGAATCCCCCAGTGCGCGTCGACGGATACGGGGGGAATGTAGAAGGCGGTGTCCAACAGCGTATCCGGTGAGAAAACGCTCACCAATTGCAACGGCAGGAACAGGGCGGCGCTCAGCAGAATGCTGAGCGCCAGCACCGGAATAACGGCGTTGTCTTTCAGCGCGCTTTTCTTCGCCACCTCGTCGAGACCGAGAAAAAGCGATGAAAAAAATGCCAGTGTCAACCACATAACCGTTTCGTTTGAATTTTTATGCGGCAAAGATAGCTATTCCGTTCGAAAACGGGTGCGAAACGGAGATTCGGGATATAAAAGCTTTCGGCGCGAATTGCTTTTTTCCAGGTTTTTTTACCTTTGTATAAAGGTTTTCGGATCGAAGGAATCATAAAATATAGGAATTATGAAAAAAATCCAGTTCTTGTTTATCGCGACGTTCGGTGCTTTTTTTGCCTGCACAAGCGGGCAGCATACCGGGACGGCTCCGGCGCTGGTTCAGGTTTCGGCATTCGATACGGTGTTGGACGGCTCGGACGTGTCGCTCTACACGCTGCGAAACGACAGCGGCATGGTCGTCCAGGTCACCAATTACGGCGCGCGCGTGGTATCGTTGTGGGTGCCCGATGCGAAAGGGGATTTCCAGGACGTCGTCTGGGGATACGAGTCGATCCACGACTACCTGGACTCTCCCGACCGGTTTTGCGGCCCGGTGGTCGGCCGTTACGGCAACCGGATCGGTAAGGGACGGTTTACCCTGGATGGGAAATCGTACCAGTTGACGCTGAACGATGGGGAGAACCACCTGCACGGCGGCGCCGACGGTTTCTGGAACAAGGTATGGATCGCGCGGCCGTTCGAGAACGAACAGGGGGAACAGGCCGTCGAAATGAGCTACCGGTCTCCCGACGGCGAAGAGGGGTATCCGGGTAATCTGTCGATTGCCGTCACTTATACGTTGCAAAAAAACAATGCCTTGAAGATCGAATACCAGGCAATGACCGATGCGCCGACGATCCTCAACCCGACGAGTCACAACTATTTCAACCTGCATGGAAACACGGCTTCCAGTACCGATTCGCATGTGCTGACGATCCATGCCGACCGGTTTACGCCGACCGATGCGGGATTGATCCCGACCGGTGCGCTCGATTCGGTAGCCGGGACTCCGCTCGATTTCCGGGTGGCGCAGCCGATTGGCAGCCGAATCGACGCCGATTTCGAACCGATGAAACTGGCCCGCGGATACGATCACAACTGGGTGCTGAACAAACAGGGGAACGAGATGAGCGTGGCTGCCGAAGTGTACGAACCCGCGACGGGGATCGTGATGAAGGTCGAAACCGATCAGCCCGGCCTGCAGTTTTACAGCGGGAATTTTATGGACGGGACGGAGATCGGCAAACGAGGCGACCGGCATAATTTCCGCACGGGGATAGCCCTCGAGACCCAGAATTTTCCCGATGCGCCGAATCACGAGAATTTTCCGTCCGCCGTGTTGCGCCCGGGCGAGACTTATACGCAGACCTGCGTCTATGCTTTCAGCGTGAGAAAATAGATCTACCGATGGATTACGAAGCCGTTCCGGAATCGTCCGGAACGGCTTTTTTGTTCTTCGGGGGCGCGGAACTTCGGGAACGCGAATCGCGCCAAAAGAAAACGGGCGCTTCGAAAAGTGCCCGTTTCGGTTGTTGAGATCAAAGCGCCTGCTATTTGTTGGCGGCTTTTTTATCGTAATGTTTTTGATAGCGGCTCATAAACTTATCGACGCGTCCTGCGGTGTCAACCAACTTCATCTTACCGGTGTAGAACGGGTGCGACGTGTTGGAAATTTCCATCTTATACACGGGATAGGTTTCGCCATTCACTTCGATGGTTTCTTTTGTCTGAACGGCGGACCTGCACAAAAACACATGATCATTCGACATATCCTTGAATGCCACCAAACGATAATTCTCAGGATGAATCCCCTTTTTCATGATGTTTTTTGTTTAAAAATAGTTAAAAATCAGTAAATTTCTACGATTGAGGATGCAAAGTTAGTAAATCAATCCGGTTTTCCAAAACAATGCATCCGTTTTTCCCCGAAAAACCGACCGCCGTTCCCGAAATCGCTTCCGAAGACGGCGCATTCGAAAGCATCGCCGTTGCGATCAACTACTTATAGCTGATGACCAGTACTTTGGAATACTCCCAGAATTTGCTTTTGTCCTTGATGACCAGCGATTCGAACACGCCGCTGTCGTTCATCACGAATTCGTACGACCCGGCCGGATGCGAACTGACGAGCGTCGCTTTCTTGTGTCCGATTTTCACGTCGTCGAAATTCCGGATATCGACCTGGGTGAAGCTGTCAAGGCTTCTGTTTTCGTTGATCTTCAGTGTTCTGCCGATGAATCCGCTCTTGTAGACGATCTCTTTCGAGAGCAGTTCCTTTTCCGATCCCACGATGTAATATCCGGTATTCAGGATGTTGTTCTGGGTTTTTACCTCCCCTTCGAGCGAGGTCTTTTCGGCGGTCAGTCCGCTGACCTGCGTATTGAGTCCCGAAACCTGCTCGGTCAGTTCGGCGACCTGGACGTGCATGTTTTCGAGATTTTGTTTCAGAATTTTGATTTCCTGGTCTTTCGATTCGATCTGGGCGTTCAGCTGCGCGATCAACTTCTCGAAACTGCCGATTTTGACGTTCGCTTTTTTAAGCTGGTCGGCCGACTGTTGCAACCGGGCGATCGTCTGCCGGTTGGCGATCAGCAGTTGGTTGATCGCTTCGATGTCCTCGTTGATCTGCGTGGTGGTTCCCTTCGGGATTTCGCCTTTGTCGATATTTTCGTTGATGATGTTTTCCCGGGATTTGATTGCGTTCAGATTCTCGGTAACGATGCTCAGCGACGAGAAAACTTCGTTGAGTACGGAATCTTTCTGGGCGACGACTACGGCCAGCGAATCGTTTTGGCTGGTCAGTCGCTCGGTTTTTTGTCCGCCCGTGCAGGACGCGAGCAGCAACAGCGCGAAGAGATATAAAATTTTTTTCATTACCCTGATGGATTAAGGTTTATTGGTTTTGATGTCGTATCCGGGCGTTACGGCCCGATCAGAAGGTGACTTTGATGCCCAACCCGAAATCGGCGGCGTGGAATCCGGTTTTTCCGATCACGTTCAGGTTCGGTTTATAATCCAAAGAGAATGCCAGAGGAATCGAAGCGACTTTGTATTCGAGTCCGACGATCCCGTTGATCCCGAACGTGAATTTGCCTTCGTGATGGTCCCACGACCCGATGTTGACGCCGGCGCCGTAATAGAAGTTGAATCCGCTGGCGATTACCGGCACGTTCCGTTCGTAGAGGGCGTACACGTTGAATCCCTGTGCGAAGTCGAGCATACCTTCGATCGAGTTGACCGGGTCGAAATTGTGCCGTACGGTGATGCCGGAGGCGGTTACGCCGCCGCGGACGCCGATTGCCCAGTTATAGTTCTGGGCGCTGAGCCCCGTAACGGCGGTCAGCGACAAGATCGTTAGCAGAACAGCTATCTTTTTCATAAAACACAGATGAACGGTTAGTACCGGCAAAATTAATAATTTTAGTCATATAATCTCCCGGAAGGGATAAAAAGGAGGTCGCGAGGGACGGGATCGTGCGGATTGCTTCCGTCTTCCGCTTCCGGGAGGAGCATGGAGACCCGGGAAATCCGCGCGCCCTGTTTCCCGCCCGGCTTGTTTTTCATGCGGTTATACGGTTACGTGCCGGAATTTCGGATCTTTTCGGCAAATGCAGTCCTCCAGGTGATCGTTGATAAACCCCGAAGCCTGCAAGTGGGCGTAACAAATCGTAGTCCCGAAGAATTTGAATCCTCGTTTTTTCATGTCCTTGCTCATGGCGTCGGATTCGGGAGAAGATGCCGGAATCTCGCTCAACGACCGGAAGGTGTTGACAATCGGTTTTCTGTCGGGGAAGAACGACAGGGTGTATTCGTAAAAACTGCCGAACTCCTTTTGTATGGCGAGCAGCAGCCTTGCATTGGTGATCGCCGCTTTGATTTTCAAACGGTTTCTCACAATGCCGTCGAATCGCATCAGCCGTTCGACGTCTTCATCGGTCATTTGCGCCACCCGCTCGGCATCGAAATCGCAAAAGGCTTTGCGATACCCCTCGCGCTTCCTGAGAATAGTTATCCAGCTCAATCCGGCTTGGGCGCTCTCCAGCACGAGAAACTCGAACAGCGTCTTGTCGTCGGTCACCAATTTTCCCCACTCCCGATCATGGTATTTCACATACAGCTCGTCGGTTCCGCACCAGCCGCAGCGTCCGTTTATGATGTCTTGCATAATCACAATGTTTGAATACGGCGAAGATAGCGGATTCGCAGCGTCGTGCCAAATTTCAACGGACGATTCTGTTAATTTACAAACAACGAATTTTCCTCCCGATCGCCCGGCTTCGGAGGGTGATCGTCCCCCTGCAAAACTCGGCTCCGGGACACTTGCAGCCTTGCCAGCGCTCCGATATCGGGTGTCGCAAAACCGTTTCCGTTTTTATTTGCCGTTTCGTATACTTAGGTAACAGAGTTATGAATCTTTTGGAATTATTGCCGTCGAATCGGCGGGATTCCATTGTAGGGCAGGTATTTGACAGTTAGAACCGCCGGGAATATGCGGTGCGAATACGGCATTTTTTACGGTTTACCGATACGCACGGACTGAGAGGAAGCCGCGATACATATACTGTCTGGCGGGTAACTGGAACACCAACCCGCGAAGCAAGCAAAGTATTCGTCCGATCTGAAAACAAGTCGGACATTTTTATAGAAACATGAAGAGAAGACAGGCGAAAATCCATCACAGTATCGGCTTTCCAAAGATTGCGTGCGGCACACGCTCCGTCCGCGACCGGTCGGAACGTTTCGGCCGGAATCCGGCGTCACGCACACCCGCCCGTGCGCAAAACCGCGCAATACGGAATAAGTATTTGCACCTATTGAACTTACCGACACATCGGCGTATCTTTGCTCGGAATCGCAAACCGAACTTTATGAAACGAAATTTCTGGGGTAGTTTTCGCAACGAAGACTGGATGGCAACGATCATGGGCCTGTTGCTGGTGGTCGCCGTAATAACAGTGCCCGGCTGGATTCCCGCATTTCCCAAAACATTGTCTACCGCCGGTTCCTGGCTATCGGTCGCCGGCATGTTCTTAATCGCAGCCCTGTTTTCCGCGCTCGGTATCAAACTGATGGGCGACCGGCTGCGGGGTTTCATCCCCTCTTTCGCCGCCATATTCGTCCTCTCGGCCCTTTGTCAATACGTTTCGATGCTTCCGCCCATCAAAACGGCGGGACTCGAATCCGTCTTTTTCTCGGTGATTCTGGGACTACTGATCCGCAATACCGTCGGATTACCCAAATGGCTTTCCCCGGCCGTCAGAAGCGAATACTACATTAAAATCGGCCTGATCCTGCTCGGCACGTCCGTTCTGTTCGGAGAAATTCTGAAAGCCGGAGCTTTAGGTATGCTCCAGGCCGTCGTCGTCGTCTTTACCGTCTGGTATTTCACTTTCTGGCTCGCCAGAAAGCTAAAACTGGACAGCGAAATGGGCATTATGCTGGCGAGCGCCGTATCGATCTGCGGCGTATCGGCGGCGATAGCGACCTGCGGAGCCATCAAAGGCGACAGCAAAAAGCTGTCTTTCGTGGTTTCCATCGTCCTGGTCGTGGCCATCCCGATGATGTACCTGATGCCGCTTCTGGCAAAATGGATGGGACTTACGCCGGAAGTGGCGGGAGCATGGCTCGGGGGTACCATCGACACGACGGGAGCCGTAGTCGCCGCCGGCAAATTCCTGGGAGAAACGGCCGAGACGTACAGCGTCATCATCAAATCGTCCCAAAACGTACTGCTGGGAATCGCCGCATTCGCCATCTCGATCTACTGGTCGCTGCGCGGAACCAATCGCACCGAACGCCCCACCGCGAAAGTGATCTGGGATCGGTTTCCCAAGTTTGTCGTGGGTTTCGTAATCGCTTCGCTGGTCTTCAGTTTCTGTATGCCGCTGCAGGAGGCCAAAGCGCTCGGGGGATTGGCCAAAGGACTGCGCGAGGTCATGTTCTCGCTGGCTTTCGTGTGCATCGGGCTTGAGACCGATTTCCGGTTCATCTTCAAAAAAGAAAACAAAAGCAACATCGCCACCTTCTTCGTCGCCCAGGGATTCAATATCGTGGTCACGCTGGTAATGGCTTACCTGCTGTTCGGGTTGTGGGCCGGCTGATCGCTGACACAACGATTATGCTGCAACCCTTTGTAACGACGGTTCTCCAGAATCATTCGGTGAACCGTCGGTTTCGTACGATTCATTTTGTGCCGTGTCAGACCCGACGGGCGCGATCCGTCCAGCCGTAAAATTTCGGCGCGATCCTCCTTTTGCAAATCCCGGTGAAGCATCGGCTTTGGTAATTTATCTTCGAATCGTTAACTTGCATCGATTTTAAACAACCCAAAACCGACACGATGAAACGAATTTACCGATCGATCCTGCTGCTGGCCGCCGCGCTGCCTGCGGCGTTTCCCGCAGAAGCCCGTGAAATCATCGATATCAACCGCAACTGGCGTTTTACGCTGGACGACAACCGGACGTACGGCGAACCGGCCTTCGACGACAGCGGTTGGCAACGGCTCGACCTGCCGCACGACTGGAGCATCGCAGGCGCTTACGACAAACGGAATCCGAGCGGACCGCAAGGCGGCTTCATGCCGTGCGGAACCGGCTGGTACAGGCATTCCTTCGAAGCCCCCGCCGGTTCCGAAGGAAACCGCGTTTTCGTCCGTTTCGACGGCGTCTACATGAAATCCCAGGTATGGATCAACGGCCGCATGGTCGGCGAATACCCGAACGGATACAATTCGTTCGAATACGACATCACTCCTTTCGTCCGCCGCGATACGCTGAACGTGCTCGCCGTCCGCGTCGACAATTCGTTGCAACCCGGGTCGCGCTGGTACACCGGATCGGGCATCTACCGGAACGTTCACCTGATCGTCACGTCGCAGATGCACTTTACCGACGGAGGCGTTTTCATCACGACTCCGGAAGTTTCGGCGGAACGGGCCAGAATCGAAATCAACTACCACGTCATCAACCACAACTACCCCGAGACGCGGTTTACCTGGACCGACAATAAGTCGCTGTACGTCTGGCTGCGCGACGGCAACGCCGACGCCGCGCCGAAAACCGACGCCAACAACCGGGTGCAGAAAGAATGCACGCTCACTTCGATCCTTTACGACGCAGACGGCCAGGAAATAAAACGGGTCTCGACCAAACATCGGATCGGGGATTACAGCGAAGCCGATCTAAGGCAACAAATCGAAATCGACCGCCCGCATCTGTGGTCGGACCAGACCCCTTACCTTTATAAACTGGTCGGTACGATCTCCTACGACGGCCGCGAGGCCGACCGGGTAAGCTATCCGGTCGGAGTGCGTACGATTCGTTTTTCGCCCGAACGGGGTATGGAAGTCAACGGCCGGCAGGTCAAACTACAGGGGGTATGCTTGCACCAGAACGTAGGTTGTTTCGGCAGCGCCGTACCGCTCGGGGTATGGCAGGAAAGACTCGAAACGCTGAAAGCGATGGGCTGTAATGCTGTTCGGCTCAGCCATTACCCGTTCGCGCCCGAATTCTACGATCTGTGCGACTCGCTCGGTTTTTACGTGTCGAACGAAATTTTCGACGAATGGAACCGCGGGCAGGAATGGGGCTATTCGGAAAGTTCGTACGGAAAAATGCCCTATACCTACCACCTCTATTTCGATCAGTGGGGCGAAACCGACCTGCGTCGAATGATCCGCCGCGACCGGAACCACCCGTGCGTCGCGCTGTACGTGCTCGGCAACGAAATTCCGAACCAGCGCATCCAGGGAATCGAAATCGCACAAAAGCTGAAAGCCATCACCCGTGAGGAAGACCCCACGCGGCCGGTAACCGCCGCCTGCGACTTCTTCGTCGGAGCCAATATTTACGGCTTTATGGATCAGTTCGACATCGCGGGTTACAACTACATCGACCGCATCCATCCGGACAGCCTGTACGCCGCCGAACACGCCCGTTACCCGAACCGCATCCTGCTCGGCACGGAGACTTATCATAAAACCCGCAACCACGTATCGATACGCGACAACGCCAGCGCGATCGGCGAATTCGTCTGGGTGGGCTACGACTACCTCGGCGAAATCGTGTGGCCGGATTACCGCGGCTGGGACGAAGGAATGCTCGATATCGCCGGCTTCCCGAAACCGGAATACTACCTGCGCAAAAGCTACTGGTCGGACGAACCCGTCGTCCATATCGGCGTCCGCCAGGGCCCCGACCGCGATTTCGATTGGAGTCCGCGCAACGTAGCCGACCACTGGAACTGGCAGGGGCGGGATCAGGACACCCTGGAAGTTTACGCCTACTCGAACTGCGACGAAGTCGAGCTCCGGATCGGCCGGCGCAGCCTGGGCCGGAAGCCGGTCGGGCGGAACGACTATTACGCTTTGTGGAATGTCCCCTTCAAAGCCGGCACGATTTCGGCAACCGGTTACAGGCAAGGGAAAAAGGTTGCCGAACACCGGCTCCTCACGGCCGGGAAGCCATATGCGGTCAAAGTATCGCGCATTTTCCGCTACGACGACGTTATCCGAGTAGAACTCTGCGTCGTCGACAAGGAAGGAATCCGTATCCCCGATTCCGAGGCGGAGATTACCCCTGGAAACATCCCGTCCGAACGCCTGCTCGGATTCGATAACGGCAATCAATACGACCCGCAGGGCCTCAAATACGCGTCCGCAGAACGGGGACGCTGCTCGGGCGGCCGCATGGTCGTCTACTTAAAACCGGATTCCGCCGCCGTGAAAGCGACCTTCGATTCCCCGGGACTGATTTCAGCCGAAGCCGAGATCTAAATCTGCCGGACGAACATTCTCCCGGCAAATGTTCTTTCGAGTAAAAGAGAAGGCTGCGATTGCGAATCGCAGCCTTCTCTTCGAAACGTCTTTCCGAAACATTGCCCATATACAGATCCGTCCGGAAACACACGACGCTTCTCCGCACCGTCGTCGCAAACCGCCCGTTTGCTCTCGCCGGAACGGAAACCGGATCGTCGGAATACCCCCGACAAGCCCCAAAACGACGCTTAACCGAGACCATACGCAAAACCATCCGCATCCCCCGCCAGATCCATCGGCACGCCCCTCTCGGAACTTCTTCGTCCCTTTTATTCCCGGATACTCACATAGACATTCACGGATAAAAAACGAAGGCCTCCCCGACAGCGGGGAGGCCTTCGTTTTTTATCCGTAGGTTTCTCTTACAAAGCGAGGAACTCGGTCGTTCCGAACAGTTTCGAGAACTCGACGTCCTTGGTAGCCTGAGCCTTCATAGCGGGATCTTTGGCGATAGCGCTCTTCAGGTTGGCAACAGCGGAAGAAGAGTTACCTTCGCGCATAGCGATAACTGCTTTCAGGTAGTCGGCTTCAGCCGATTTTTCGTTCGACAGCAGCGATTTTGCTTTCGACAGGTTGCCGTTGAGAACTTCAGCGACTGCGAGGTTGTAACCGCTCAGCGCTTTGGCAGCCTCGGCATAGTTTCCTTCTGCCAGGTTAACCAGACCCATGTTGGCTTTCGAATCGGCCGTATTCAGAGCAGCGAAATATTTCTGAGCCGCAGCAGCGTCACCGCTCATCAGGGCTACGACGCCCAGGTTGTTGGTGATAGCGGCATCTTTGCTCATACCTGCAGCCTTTTCGAACAGGGCTTTAGCCTGAGAAACTTTACCGGCACGCGCATAAACCACACCTGCGTTGTTGTAACCGCGAACGCTGTTGTATTTGGTAGCGGCAGCCTGGTAAGCTTTCAGCTGGGCAGCAGCATCGTCGGTCAACGTAGCGGCATACAGCATCTCTTCTTCGCTCAGTACGTCGATGTTCGAAGCGGCAGCTTCTTTGATCTCGGCATCGGTGCGGCCTTCGATATCCACATCGGCGATCAGCTTCGTACGACGCAACTGCGGCAGGATTTCCTTAGCCAGCACATCGAATACGGAAGTCATGTTCTTGATCTCTTCGTCGCGTTTCACCGGATTGTCGTACATGGCCAGAACCTGCAGAATCAGGTCTTTGTCTTTGATGTCCGAAGCAGAAACCAGTTCTTTGAAACCTTCCCAGTCTTCACCGTAAGCGGCGATATCGTATTTCGGGTTTACGCTTTCGAGCGTTTTGCTGATGGCTTTCTGACCGCTTTCGCTACGAGCCTTCGACAGTTCGTCGTTGAACTTAACCGGGCCGTCGGGAGAAGCGTAACCTTTTGCATATACGTTACCCAGCGTAGCGCGATCCTTGTCCGAGTACTCTTTTACGAAAGCTTCGAACATCTTCACCTGATCCTTGGTCAACTCGCCCGGACGAACGTTCGATTTGTTGATCAGGTACATGATTTCGGCATTCTGAGAAATGGTGGTCACTCTCTTGAAGTTGTCGGGCATGATCGACAGGTAAGCGGCATTGTCAGCCAGAGCCTGAACAGTGCTTACGCCTTCGGCAACCGGGATGGCTGCAAACGGAGTAAATTCCTTGCGTTTTTTGCAGCCTTTTGAGCACTTCGACTCGATACGCAGTTCGAGGGTCGAAAGTTTAGCGCGTTCGTCGTACGGGAACGACACGGCCTGCGTATAGGAACCGCCGGTCTTGTAAGGAATAACGGTGTAGTTATCCTTTACTTTTTCACCCTGGATGAATTTGGGAGTACCTACCAACTCTCCGCCTTCGAATACCAGAACCGGAGTAACCTTCAGTACGGCTTTCTTGTTGAAGTACTTAGCAGGGAAATCAACACGTACGTCCGTAACGACGTTGCTACCCTTCAGGGTCAGCACGGCAGGCGTTGCAGACACACTCACTCTGTCCACTTTTTTCAACATCTTGTTGTAGCAATTACAGCTGGCTAGCAGTATTGCTAAAGAAGCGAGCATGAAACTTTTTACTAAACTTTTCATAATCAGTGCTTTAAAAATTAATTAATTGTTTATCTCTGGTTTTAATCTATTAATCCTCAACGCCATAGTTGATATCCGCAAAAATAAGAATATATTTTAAATAACAATTAAAAAATCGACTTATTTTTGAACCCGATACCTCCCCTGGGTAGGATATCAGTCATCAAACTATTGTTTATCAGACTTTAAAAGAGCTTTTTTCGAAAGTTTCAGCTTGCCATTTTTAGGATCAACACCGATCAGTTTGACTTCGATCATATCGCCCTCCTTCAGGCCGGTTTCTTCCATCGTTTCGAAACGTTTGTTGGCGATTTCGGAGATGTGCAGCAGACCGTCTTTGCCCGGCATGATCTCCACAAATGCGCCGAAAGCGACGATCGAACGAATCTTTCCCCGGTAAATTTCGCCGACTTCCGGAATCGCCACGATCCCTTTGATACGGGCCATAGCCGCTTCGAGAGCCTCCTTGTTTTCGCCGAAAATGTCCACGTATCCCTTTTCGTCCTTTTCGGTGATCGTAATCGTCGTGCCGGTCGACTTCTGAATCTCCTGAATCACTTTGCCTCCCGGGCCGATCACCGCACCGATAAATTCCTGCGGGATCACGATCTGCTCGATCCGCGGAACGAACGGTTTGAGTTCGGCGCGCGGTTCGGATATCGTTTCAAGTATCTTGCCAAGAATGTGCATACGGCCCTGTTTGGCCTGTTCGAGCGCATTGGCCAGCACTTCGTACGAAAGACCGTCCACCTTGATGTCCATCTGAGTAGCGGTAATACCGTCTTTGGTACCGGTCACCTTGAAGTCCATGTCGCCGAGGTGGTCTTCATCGCCCAAGATATCGGACAGCACGGCGTATTTTCCGGTTTTGGCGTCGGTAATCAGCCCCATGGCGATCCCGGAAACCGGTTTCTTGATCTTCACCCCGGCATCCATCAGCGCCAGCGTTCCGGCACACACGGTAGCCATCGAGGACGAACCGTTGGATTCCAGAATATCGGATACGACGCGAACGGCGTACGGATTCTCTTCGCCCACCGGTACCATCGGCTTCAGCGCGCGCCATGCCAGGTGGCCATGGCCGATCTCGCGACGCGACAGGCCGCGTGCGGGACGCGCTTCGCCGGTCGAGAACGGCGGGAAGTTATAATGCAGCACGAACTGTTCGGTGCCTTTCACGAGCACGTCGTCGATCTGCTTCTCATCGAGTTTCGTCCCGAGCGTTACAGTCGTCAGCGACTGGGTTTCGCCGCGCGTGAAAACAGCCGAACCGTGCGCCGCGGGCAGGTAATCCACCTCGCACCAGATCGGACGGATCTCGGTGGTCTTACGGCCGTCCAGACGTATCCCCTCGTCGAGAATCATGTTGCGCATCGCTTTTTTCAGCACGTCATCGTGGAAATAACGCTTGATCAATGCGCCTTTTTCCGCCAGGAATTCTTCGCTGAACTGCGCTTCGAATTCGGCTTCCAGCGCATCGAATTTCTCCGAACGCTCGTGTTTCGCAGTCATCGACTTCGCGATCTCGTAAGCTTTGTCGTACGTGGCGGCGATCACCTGTTGGCGCAATTCCTCGTCGTTGCTTTCGTGGCAGTAGGTGCGTTTCACGTCCTTACCCAACTCTTTTGAAAGTTCGATCTGCGCGGCACAGTGCTTTTTGATCTCTTCATGAGCGAATTTGATGGCGTCGAGCATGACCGCTTCGGACACCTCTTTCATCTCGCCTTCGACCATCAGGATGTTGTCGATCGTAGCGCCCACCATGATGTCCAGATCGGCGTCGGCGTTCTGCGAGAACGTCGGATTGATCACGAACTCCCCGTTGATCCGCGACACGCGCACCTCGGAAATCGGGCCGCCGAACGGAACGTCCGAAACGGCCAGCGCAGCCGACGCGGCCAGCCCGGCCAGCGCATCGGGCATGATATCTTTATCGGCGGAAATCAAGTTGACGGTAACGAATACTTCCGCATGGAAATCGGAAGGGAACAGCGGCCGCAGCGCGCGGTCGATCAAACGCGATACGAGAATTTCGTAATCCGACGCACGGCCTTCCCGTTTCAGGAACCCGCCGGGGAAACGACCGCAGGATGCGTATTTTTCCTTGTATTCGACCGACAGCGGCATAAAATCGCAGTCGTCCTTAGCCTCTTTGGCTGCCGTCACCGTGGCGAGCAACATGGTGTTGCCCTGTTTGACAACAACCGAACCGTCGGCTTGTTTTGCTAATTTTCCGGTTTCGATGATTATCTCGCGACCTCCGCTCAATGAAATCACCTTTTGTGTTGCATTATACATGTTTTTATCCTTCTAAGTGTCTGTGAAAAACTAAATTCAACGGGCAATCCGCACTCTCCGAAAAAGAACCGTTTTAATGAGAATAAAGCTGCCCTACGAGAGGGCAGCCTATTCCGTCGGTAACCCGGAAAATTACTTCCTGAGTTCCAGAGCTTTTACTACGGCTCTATATCTTTCAATATCAACCTTTTTCAAATAATCAAGAAGCTGACGGCGTTTTCCGACCAGACGCAGCAGCGAGCGCTGCGTACCGAAGTCTTTCTTGTTTTTTTTGAGGTGCTCGGTGAGGTGGTTGATACGGTAAGAAAATAACGCTACCTGGCTCTCGGGAGAACCGGTGTCGGTATTAGACTTTCCGTAGGTTGCAAAAAGCTCCTGCTTTTTGTCTGCATTTAAATAACCCATTGTTTTGAATTTAAAAGGTTTGTATTCCGCCTTGGCTACCCTCCTTCCTCAAAAGAGAGTCTTCTCAAAGCGACTGCAAATCTAACGTTTTTTTACGAAGCAACCAACTAATAATCAAAGAAAGATCGCATTTTTTACAGAAAATCCGTTTTCGGCGACCGAGGGGAGATCGTTTCAGGATTCCGAAGGGTCTGAAAAGTCCTGTTTGCAATAGAGTTGCCCGTTCCCGACGCGTACGACCCGCACTTTTTCGCCCCGTCCGATAAAAAGTCCGTTTTCGGCGACCGCATCGTAATAAATCCCGTCGAGCACGATCTTTCCGGACGGACGCAGAACGGCGGTGACCGTCCCGGTGCGGCCGACCAGGCCGTCCTGCGGCAACCGGTGGCCGACATAACCCTGTTCGGGAGTCAGGTCGGTCGTCAGCACGATCCGGCTGCGCAACCGCGAATCGCCCGTCAAAAAGCGGCGGCCGAAATAAAGCGCGGCGACGAATGCCGCGACGGAACCGACGATAACGACCAGAAACGGCCGGACGATCCGCCCGGCGGACAGTTCTCCGGAAAAGACGTGCCGCAAAACATCGTTGTCAATCGCGGCGAACGCAAGCCCCGTCACAACCGCCACGATCCCGGCGATCCCCGCAATGCCGAACCCCGGCAGCACGAAAATCTCGACGGCGATCAGCAGCAGCCCGACGACAAAAAGGATCGGTTCCCAATTCTGCACCATCCCCTCGAGGTAAAGCGGCGAAAAATAAAGCACGGCTCCGAGCACGGCGGCAACCAGCGGGAAACCCACTCCGGGGGTCTGCAACTCGAAGTAGATCCCGCCGACGATCAGCATGATGAAAATTCCCTGCGCGAACGGGTTCATCAACCAGCCGAGCACGCGGTCGAGCGTCGTCGGATTGTATTCATGAAGCGTATAATCGACGACTCCGGCATTCGACAGCACCTCGGCGACCGAAACGGCCTTGCCTTCGCTGTAATGCCGGGCGAGGGCCTCGTCGGCCGTCAGCGTCAGGACGCCGACCGTCGTACTGTCCCCGGCGGTCGTCCCGACCATCGCTTCGGCGATCGCCGGATCGCGCCGCCAGCGCCAGACGGTATCCGTTCCGTCTACCCGCTCCACGACCTTGCCGTGGGCTTCGGCCGTCGACCGCATTGTCGCGCGCATGAAACTCTGGTACTTGTCCGGCATCGGCCGCCCCTGCTGATCGACCACCGACGCGGCGCCGATATTGCCGCCCGGACGAATGTAAATGCGATCGGCCGCCAGCGCGATCAACGCGCCGGCCGAAGCGGCCTGGTTGTCGATCCACACCCATACCGGAATCCGGGAATTGAGCAGCATCGTGCGGATCGAATCGGCCGCCGCGACGACTCCGCCGTACGTATTCATTTGGATAACCACCAGGTCGGCTCCCATCTCGTCCGCCTGCGCGAGGCATTTCCCGGTCAGCCGTTCGACCGACGGCATGATGTCTTCGCGGATCGGGAAGGTATAGACCAACTTCCGCCCCGTAGAATCGGCCGCGCGCCCGGAAAACGTCCCGAGCAACAGCGCCAAAACGATCCCGACGTATTTCATCCGGTTTGTTCTCATAGGCATGAAGACTGTAAAGTTCATATTTCGGACACTCCTAAAGCCATTTCTTCCACCGGAAAAACAGGTACGTAAGCGCCGACACGAGCACCATCAGCCCCAGCGCGAACTCATAGCCGTACTGCCAGCGCAACTCCTGGATGCTCTCGAAATTCATTCCGTAAATGCTGGCGATCATCGTCGGAGGCATGAAAAACAGCGCGGCGACGGTAAAGATCTTGGTCACGTTACTCTGTTCGATATTAATCAGACCGAGCGCGGTATCCTGCATGTAGTCGAGCCGTTCGGAACTGAAGTCGGCATGATTGATCAGCGAATTGACGTCCTTGATCATCAGTTGCAGCTTCGGATAGATGTCGTTCGGGAAACGTTCGCTGCGCAGGATGCCCGACAGGATACGCTGCCGGTCGAAGATGTTTTCGCGGATCAACATCGTATTCTCCTGCATGTGGCTGATCTGCTTGAGGGTTTCCTTGTCGATATGTTCGCTGAGGTTCATGTTTTTGCTCAGCGTGGCGATGTTTTTGGCCAGGGCTTCGACCAAGTCGGCATCGAAATCGATCCGCACCTCGAGGATCGAGATCAGCAGGTGGTAGCCGGTCGAGTAGGCCCGGTAGTTCATCTGCAGCCGTTTCGCGCTTTCGGTAAACGTCCTGAATTCGCTGGTGCGCACCGACACCAACACGCCTTCGGTAATGATGAACGAAACGGGCTCGATACTGAACGCCTCGGGATTCGGAATGAAAAAGTTCGAATTGCAGATGATCGCATTCTCGGTTTCCGAATATTTGGACGAACTCTCGATCTCCTCGACCTGCTGACGCGTCTGTAGGTTGATCTCCAAAAAGTTCTCCACGGCTTTCTGCTCTTTGATCGTCGGAGAAAGCAGGTCGATCCACAAAATATCGTCGTAACCGAGATCGTCGAAAAGCCTGACGTCCGCGTTGCGAACGATTTTGTTATATTGCTTCAGGTAAATAGTAATCATTGTTCTTGAGCTTTAGAGGGTGAATAGTCGGGTCGCTTCCGTCCCCTCCGGGGGCGCGTCAACCGGAAGTTCAACCGGGATTGATCGGAGGGTCGATCTTCCTGCCCTCCTGCCAGTAAAGCGCCGTCGCACGGCGCTTCTGCTCATCAAAAACAAAATCGATATTCCGCGTCAGGTAATCGTAAGCATAACTTCTGTCGCCGTAACCGTAACAAGCGATCGCTTCGGGAATGTGCCGGACGCCGTAATCGAGCGCCTCGGCGAGCCGTTCGACGGTCCGGTCGTCCACGCCGGAACGCGCCACCCACGCCGCGAAAGCGAAAGGAAGCCCCGTCATTTCACGCCATGCGTCGGCCAGATCGTAACGGTACCGGAACTTTTCCTCATGGTCGAACACCTTGTCGCCGATGATCAGATACCCCGTCCGCGGCTGCGGAGCGTTCAGTGCAGAGAAATCTTTCAGTTCTTTCCATTCGGGACGGATCCCCCACAACTTCGACGCGAGGATGCGCACCAATCTCACCGAAGTCAGCGAATGGCTGTCGAGATAAATCGTATCGAGCCGATCCAGCGGAGAATCAGCCGCCAACACCACCGTGCGAACCGAACGGCTCGCACCGATGCAGAACGGCGTAACGATGCGGATATCGGGAATCGACGGGACGGCCGCTACGGGAATCAGCGCGATTTCCGCGCCGCCGTCGCGCAACAGGGAAGCGCATCCCCGGGGCGGGGAGAGCAAAAGATCGGCATACAGGTCAATTCCCGCATGCTCGATACCATATATAAAAGGTATGGTATTGAGGTAAGATACCGCAACTATTCGGTTCCGCATCATCATCCATACAGCTTCAAAATTCGTTGAACAATATCCGCACCGCCTTCAAACGGATGCGGGTCAGGCTGTTGGCAGAGTGCTTTCTCGGTGACAAACCACTTTCCCGTGACGCGAAGGTAACCAAAAAACGGCAATGTACAAGGCGCGGCGACAAAAAAAAGAGACGCCGTCCGCAATGGACGGCGTCTCGGGGTCGAAACGGACGGACGGTTAGCATTGAACTTTGCCGGCCGATCCCAGTACATTAATCAGTTTGTGTTCGTACAATTTTTTCAGGCTTTCGCGGGCCGGGCCCAGGTATTTGCGCGGGTCAAACTCGGCCGGCTTGGTAGCCAGCACTTCACGAACGGCAGCGGTCATCGCCAGACGGCCGTCGGAGTCGATGTTGATCTTGCAAACGGCGCTTTCGGCAGCCTTGCGGAGCTGTTCTTCGGGAATACCGATCGCATCTTTCAGCGCGCCGCCGTATTTGTTGATAACGGCGACCAGATCCTGCGGAACCGACGAAGATCCGTGCAACACGATCGGGAAGCCAGGAATGCGCTTTTCGATCTCCTGAAGAATATCGAAACGCAACGGGGGCGGAACCAGAACGCCGTTGGCGTCGCGGGTGCACTGCTCCGGCGTAAATTTATTGGCGCCGTGCGACGTTCCGATCGAGATAGCCAGCGAATCGACGCCGGTACGCGATACGAAATCGACTACCTGGTCGGGTTCGGTGTAGGTGTGGTGTTCGGCCTTCACGTCGTCCTCGATACCGGCCAGTACGCCGAGCTCGCCTTCGACGGTCACGTCGAACTGGTGCGCATAGTCGACCACTTTTTTGGTCAGCGCGATATTCTCTTCGTAGGGCAGGTGCGAACCGTCGATCATCACCGACGAGAAACCCATGTCGATGCACGACTTGCAGAGTTCGAACGAATCGCCGTGGTCGAGGTGCAGCACGATCTGCGGATGAGCGCAACCCAGTTCCTTGGCATATTCCACCGCACCCTGAGCCATATAACGAAGCAGGGTCTGATTGGCATACTTACGGGCACCGCTCGACACCTGCAGGATCACCGGCGATTTTGTTTCGACGGTAGCCTGAATAATGGCCTGCATCTGCTCCATGTTGTTGAAGTTGAATGCAGCGATGGCGTATTTGCCCTCGATGGCCTTTTTAAACATCTCTCTCGTGTTCACAAGACCCAAATCTTTGTAATTTACCATGACAACTTATTTTTAGGTTAACAAATTCGGAAATTCTCCGTTTACGGCGGCCGCCTCGCAACGTCGTTGCGCCGACCGTCCGTCCGGCGCAATCGCATCCGGACGCTTTCCCGGTCGATTCCGTCCGATCCGGGTTTCAAATTTAATCATTTTCCGGCGCAATCCGACGAGTTTCGTAAAAAAATTTAAAATTCCCGTTCGCCGAATCCGCAGCGGACTTACAACCGGGCACGCAGCAATTTGCCCTCGTCCTCGTAACCCGGCTTGCCGAGCAGCGCGAACATATTCTTCTTGTACGCCTCCACGCCCGGCTGATCGAACGGATTGACGCCCAACGTATAACCGCTGATACCGCATGATTTTTCGAAGAAGTAGAGCAGGGCGCCGAGGTAGTACTCGTTCAACTCGGGAATTTCGATCCGGATATTCGGCACACCGCCGTCCACGTGGGCCAGCATCGTCCCCATCTCGGCCATCAGATTCACTTCGCCGATCCGTTTGCCGGCCAGGTAGTTCAGTCCGTCCAGGTTATCCGGATCGGAATCGATCTTCAGACTGTGCCGCGGCTTTTCGACGCTGATAACCGTCTCTATCAGCGTGCGTTCGCCCTGTTGGATATACTGTCCCATCGAGTGCAGGTCGGCGGTCAGCGTCACGCTGGCCGGGAAGATACCTTTGCCTTCTTTCCCTTCGCTCTCCCCGTAAAGCTGCTTCCACCATTCGGACACGTACTGGAGCCTCGGATCGTAGCTGGCCAGTATCTCGATCTTATACCCCTTTTTGTACAACGCGTTCCGCGCAGCCGCATACTGAACGGCCGGATTTTCGTCGAACGGAACGTCGGCAGCCGTCATTTTCGCCATATCCTGCGCGCCGCGTACCAATTCGCCGATGTTGATTCCGGCAACGGCCAGCGGCAGCAAGCCGACCGGCGTCAGCACCGAATAGCGTCCGCCGATGTCGTCCGGAATCACGAACGTAGCGTAGCCCTCCTGCGTGGCCAGCGTCCGCAGTGCGCCGCGTTTGGCATCGGTCACGGCAACGATCCGTTTGGCGGCTTCCGCTTTGCCATAACGGGTCTCGATCTCCTCTTTGACGATCCGGAAAGCAACGGCCGGCTCGGTCGTCGTCCCGGACTTGGAGATCACGATGGCAGCCAGCTTGTACGGCTTCGTAGCGGCCAGCAGCTCATACAGATAGTCCTCGCTGAGATTCTGCCCGGCGAACAGCACGATCGGCTTATCCTGTTTCTTGTGCAGCAGTTGGAACGGATCGCTCATGGCTTCCAGCACGGCTTTCGCCCCGAGGTAAGAGCCCCCGATCCCGATCACCACGATCACTTCGGCCAGCGAAGCCAGCGATTTCGCGCAATCGTTAACGGCGTCCAGTTGGGCGGGGGTAATCTGCTCGGGCAGGTCCACCCACCCCAGAAAATCGTTCCCGTCGCCGCTGCCGTCGGACAACATGCGGTTCGACACTTCGACCCGTTCTTTTATCAATTCGAGATCCACGGGTTCGAGAATCCCGTAGATTTTGTCGATAGAAACTTTAATAATACTCATGATAATTATGTTTTGATGGATTTTACATGCCTTTACAGCAGCCGTCCGGTCAACCGGCCGACCGAGACCGACGGCGAAGCGCCGTCATAGAGAACGTCGTACACCATCCGCGCAATCGGCATATCCACGCCGCGCTGCCGGTTGATTTTCATAATGCATTCGGCCGCGTAATACCCTTCGGCCACCATGCTCATCTCCATCTGCGCCGAATGCACCGAATAGCCCTTGCCGATCATCAGTCCGAACCGACGGTTGCGACTGAACTGCGAATAGGAAGTAACCAACAGGTCGCCCAGATAAGCCGATGCGAACGTATTCCGGTTGCTGGGATAAGTCTGCGACATGAAACGCGACATCTCCATCGCCCCGTTCGAAATCAGCACGGCCAGAAAATTATCCCCGTAACCGAGGCCGACCGCGATCCCGACCGCAATCGCATAAATATTTTTCAGCACGGAAGCATATTCTATGCCGTATATGTCGGTCGAATGACCGACGTTTATATAATCGGTCCGAATTTTATCGCCCAGGATGCGCGAGTTTTCGAGCGTCTTGCAAACGACCGTCAGGTAGGAGAGCCGTTCGAGCGCCACCTCTTCGGCATGGCACGGGCCGGACACGATCCCGATCTGATCGAACGGAACGTCGTACCGGCGGTTGACGTACTCGGCCACCGTGATCAGATCGTCGGGAACGATGCCTTTGATCGCAGAAACGATGAATTTATCGCCGAGCGGTTCGGTCAGGGGTTCGAGCGTCGTTTTCAGGTAAACGGACGGAGCTGCCAGCACGACGATCTCCGCATCGCGCGCCACCTCGTCGAGACTGTCCGACAGGTGCAGGCTCCCCGGATCGAAACGGACGTCCCGCAGGTAGCGCGGGTTGGTCCCGTGCTTACGCACATGCTCCAGGACATCCCGGTTGCGGATGTACCAGCCGACGTTCCGTTCGTTTTCGAGAAGTATCTTGACCAGAGCCGTAGCCCAACTGCCGTGACCGACCACCGCACACCGCGCGTTCCGATCGATGTTGTACGCCATGATTTTATTCGCTTTCAAACCACAAATTTACAAATTATTTAAAATTTTCGCTATTCCGGAGCTGTTTTATCCGGAAACAGCCGCATAAATCGCACCCGGAACCGCACCGCCACCGTCAGGCGACCAAAAACTTCATTTTACGGACCGTCCGCCGCACCGGCAAAACGGCCGGAAGCAAAAAAAAGAGACACAATCCATTTTTTGAAGTATAAACTCAAGCTGTAAACTCTTTTTTTGTATCTTTGTACGATTGATAAATACTAAACCATACAAGACGGTGAAAAAGATAAAAGGAGCACTTATTTCGGTCTACTACAAAGACGGCCTGGAACAGATTGTCAGAAAATTAGCGGAGGACGGCGTAACGATCTATTCGACCGGCGGAACCCTTTCGTTCATCGAGGGACTCGGTCTGAAAGCCGTGTCGGTCGAGAGCCTGACGGGGTATCCGTCGATCCTCGGCGGACGCGTGAAAACGCTCCATCCGAAAGTTTTCGGAGGGATCCTCTCCCGCCGCGACAATCCGCAGGACGCCGAACAGACCGCTCAATACGAGATCCCGGAAATCGACGCGGTGATCGTCGACCTCTATCCCTTCGAACAAACCGTCGCTTCGGGGGCCGAAGAGCAGGCCGTGATCGAAAAAATCGACATCGGGGGCATCTCGCTGATCCGCGCCGCAGCGAAAAACTTCAAGGACGTGGTGATCGTACCGTCGGTCGACCAATACGCCGAATTCTACGAAATCATTACCGCCCAACAATGCGCTACGACGCTCGAACAGCGCCGTCGTTTCGCAGCCTATGCGTTCGACGTCAGCTCGCACTACGATTCGGCCATCTTCAACTATTTCAACCGCCAAGAACAGATCGGCTCGTTCAAGCTGAGTTTCAACGGCGGAACGCCGCTGCGCTACGGGGAGAATCCCCACCAGTCGGCCGTCTTCTACGGCGACCTCGAACGACTGTTCGACAAACTGCACGGCAAGGACATCTCGTACAACAACATGCTCGACATCGACGCGGCGATCAACCTGATCGAAGAGTTCGACGAACCGACCTTCGTAATCATGAAACACAACAACGCCTGCGGCGTGGCGACGCGCCCGACGCTGTCCGAAGCGTGGAAAGACGCGCTGGCCGGCGACCCGGTTTCGGCTTTCGGCGGCGTGCTGATCTGTAACCGCGAAGTGGATGCGACGACCGCCGAAGAGATCAACAAGCTTTTCTTCGAAGTGATCCTGGCGCCCTCGTACACCGACGAGGCGCTCGCCGTCCTGGAATGCAAGAAAAACCGCATCATTCTGCGGCTGAAAGATACGACGCGCTGTCCGAAACAGTTCCGTTCGCTGCTGAACGGCGTAGCGGTGCAGGATCGCGACCTGAAAGTCGGAGGCGTAGACGGCGAACCGCGCTACGCGACCGAGAAACAGGCCGCGCCCGAACAGCTCAAAGACTTGATCTTCGCGAACAAGATCGTAAAACATTCCAAGAGCAACGCGATCGTACTGGCCAAGGCCGGTATGCTGATCGCCAGCGGCATCGGCCAAACCTCGCGCGTGGATGCGCTGAAACAGGCCATCGCGAAAGCCAAAAGTTTCGGGTTCGACCTGACGGGGGCCGTGATGGCGTCGGATGCGTTCTTCCCGTTCGGCGACTGCGTCGAAATCGCCCACAAGGAGGGCATCGACGCCGTGATTCAGCCGGGCGGCTCGGTACGCGACCAGGAGAGCATCGACTACTGCAACGCGAACGGCATGGCAATGTTGTTCACCGGTCTCAGACATTTCAAGCACTAACAAACCCTCTCACTATAAAGACCTAACGATTATGGGCTTATTTTCATTGACACAGGAGTTGGCCATCGACCTCGGCACGGCCAACACGATCATAATCAGCAACGGGAAAATCGTCGTGGACGAGCCGTCGATCGTGGCGCTCGACCAGCATACCGGCAAGGCGATGGCGATCGGCAAAAAAGCGCGCCAGATGCACGGCAAAACCCATCAGAATATCAAGACGGTACGCCCGTTGAAAGACGGCGTGATCGCCGATTTCAACGCCGCGGAGATCATGCTGCGCGGTCTGATCAAAATGGTCAAGAGCAACGGACGGCTGTTCAGTCCGTCGCTGAAAATGGTGATCTGCATCCCGTCCGGCTCGACCAACGTGGAGATCCGGGCCGTGCGCGATTCGGCCGAACACGCCGGCGGCCGCGAAGTGTATATGATCTACGAACCGATGGCCGCCGCGCTCGGCGCCGGACTCGACGTCGAAGCCCCCGAAGGCAACATGGTAGTCGACATCGGAGGCGGTACGACCGAAATCGCTTGCATCTCGCTCGGAGGAATCGTCTGCAGCGAGAGTATCAACGTTGCCGGAGACGTCTTTACAGAAGACATACAGACCTATATCCGTCAGCAGCACAACATGCGCATCGGCGAGCGGACGGCCGAGGATATCAAGATCGCCGTCGGAGCCGCGCTGTCGGAATTGGAGGAAGAGCCTGAAGACTTCGAAGTGACGGGGCCGAACATCCTGACGTCGTTGCCGTCGGTACTGAGCGTCTCGTACAGCGAAATGGCCTACGCGCTCGAAAAATCGCTCGTCAAAATCGACGCGGCAATTATGAAGGTACTCGAAATGGTTCCGCCCGAATTGTATGCCGACATCGCCCGAAACGGGATTTACCTCGCCGGCGGCGGAGCGTTGCTCAAAGGGCTCGACCGGAGGCTGTCCGAGAAAACCAATATCCCGTTCCACATCGCCGAAGACCCGCTGCGCGCCGTAGCGCGGGGCACGGGCATTGCGCTGAAGAACATCGGACGTTTTTCGTTCCTGATGCGATAACCCTTTAACACGAACCGCCGCAAGAGAATGATCAAGTTTTTCCTGTTCATCAAGAAGATCCATTTCGTATTGATCTTCATCATTCTCGAAGCGTTTGCGATACACTATTACGCAAACAGCACCAGCTACACGAAAGCGAAGCTGATTACCGCCTCCAACTATGTTGTAGGCGGTATCTATTCGCAGATATCGGGACTGAACAGCTACCTGCACCTGAAAAAGGAGAATGCAGCGCTGACTGCCCGGGTAGCGCTGCTGGAAAACGAACTCGACGGTTTGCGGCGCGACGGCAGCGACCCGGCCGTACCGCCGGACTCGCTGCTTTTCACCGAAGATTCTGTCGCCGGCCGACGGCAGTTCGCTTACTTCCCGGCTCGGGTCATCAACAACTCGATCATCCGGCAGGAGAACTACATCACGCTGAACCGCGGCGTCGAAGACGGCTTGCAGCCCGATATGGCGGTCGTGGCCGACAGGGGCATCGCGGGTTACGTAATGAACTGTTCGGATCATTTCGCCGTGTGTATGTCGGTGCTGAACCGCGGCTTCAAAACGAGCGGAAAGATCAAAGGAACCGACTATTTCGGATCGGTTTCGTGGGACGGCGCGAGTTACGAATACGTCATGCTGACCGAAATCGCAAAATACGCGCAGATCCATGTCGGCGACACGATCGTGACGACCTCGCACTCGTCACGGTTTCCGCCGGGGCTCATGATCGGCACGGTGGCGGACTTCGAACTGAACAACGCGACCTATTACGACGTCCGGGTAAAACTGCATACCGACATCGCCGCACTGAACAACGTAGTGGTGATCAAATACCTGGACGCCGAAGAGCGCGAAACGCTGGAAAACGACGTTTCGATGACTTCGGCCGCTGTGCAATAAAGCGGCCAAACACACTGCAAACGACGAAGAAACGATGTACAGAACGCTGGAATATACGATCCTATTCGTGGTAATGGCCCTGTTGCAGGTTTTCCTGTTCAGCCGGATCGGGGTCAGCGTCTACATTCATCCGCTGGCCTACGGCGCCTTTATCATCCTGCTGCCGATGGAGATCGCGCCGCTGCTGTTGCTGACGCTCGGACTGTTGATGGGCGTCACGATGGACGTTTTCATGGGAACGGCCGGAATCAACACGATCGCCACGCTGTTCGTCGCATTCTGCCGCCCGACGCTGCTGAACCTGCTGGCCGGCAAAGACGAGGTGAAGGACGGCGGAATTCCGAACGTCAACCGGCTCGGGATCAAAAAATTCATCAAATACGCCTCCTTCATGGTGCTGCTGCACAGCACGGTATTCTTTATTTTCGAAACGCTGTCGCTGCACTTCTTCTACCTTACGCTGCTGCGGATCCTCCTGAGTTCGGCGGTTACGCTGCTGCTGGTGTATTTCTGCCAACGCCTGTTCTCGGTCAACCGTCAAAAACCGTAACGCCGTGGATACCCCCCGCCGAATCAAAACCTTACAGGGAGTCGTCATCGTCATCGCGGCGATCGTCCTGCTGCGGTTGTTCTATATCCAGGTGCTCGACGGCAGCTACAAGACGAATGCAGACAACAACGTCCTGCGCTACATGGTGCAGTACCCGCCCCGGGGCGAAGTTTACGACCGAAACGGACGCTTCCTGGTACAGAGCAAAGAGGCTTACGACCTGATGGCGACCCCGCGCGAAGTGCGGCCGTTCGACACCGCGCTGATGAGCCGCATCCTGGGCGTACCGGTCGAACAGATCCGCAAGGAGCTGATCAAAGCGTCCAATTTCTCGCGCCGTAGGGCGTCGGTCATCGTCAAACAGTTGCCCAAAGAGACCAAACTGCGCCTCGAAGAGCACCAATTCCCCGGATTCTTCACCGTTTACCGCACCGTCCGGTCGTACCCGACTAAAATGGCGGGCAACCTGCTGGGATACGTCGGCGAAGTGGACGACCGGATCCTGGAACGCGACCCGTACTACCGCAGCGGCGACTACATCGGGCGCAGCGGCATCGAACAGGCCTACGAAGAAGTGCTGCGCGGAGAGAAAGGAGTGAAAATCGAAATGGTGGACGTGCACGGTATCCCGAAAGGCTCCTATGCGAACGGTATTTACGACACGCTGCCGTCTCCGGGCGTGGCGATCACCTGTACGATCGACGCGCGGCTGCAAGCGCTGGCCGAAGAACTGATGGAAGGCAAAGTGGGCAGCGTCGTCGCGATCGAGCCGGAAACGGGCGAAATCCTCGTGATGGCCAACAGTCCGACCTACGACCCGGACGAACTGGTGGGCCGCGATCGCGGCAACAACTACATGAAACTGCTCAACGACCCGCGGCGGCCGCTTTACAACCGCGCGGTCATGTCGTTCTACCCCCCCGGTTCGACGTTCAAAGTGATCCAGGGACTCATTGGAATGCAGGAGGGCGTGCTGTCGCCGTCGCAAACCTATCCCTGTCACGGAGGATACCCGTACGGGCGCGGCGTCAAATGCCACGCGCACGGATCGCCGCTCGACCTGGAGGCAGCCATCGCGAACTCCTGCAACGCCTACTTCTGCTACGTTTTCCGGAATATCATCGAAAACAAAAAATACAAAAACATCGAGGAAGGTTTCGGCGTGTGGGCGGACTATGTTCGCAGTTTCGGGTACGGCCGCAAACTCGGAACGGACTTTACCGGCGAACTGAACGGGAACGTCCCCTCCTCCGAATTTTACGACAAGGCCTACCGGGGCCGATGGAACGGACTGACCGTGATCTCGCTGTCGATCGGGCAGGGCGAGCTGGGCTGCACCCCGTTGCAGATGGCCAACATGGTGGCTACGGTCGCCAACCGGGGCCATTACCGCACTCCGCACGTGGTCAAGCGGATACACGACCGCGACTCGATCGACGCGCGGTTCTACGTCAACCACACCACCCGGGTGGACGCCCGCTGGTTCGAACCGATCGTCGAAGGGATGTACCAAGCGGTCAACGGCGGCGGAACGGGCCGGATCGCGATGGTGCCGGGCCTGGATATCTGCGGCAAGACCGGTACGGCTCAGAATCCGCACGGGGCCGACAACAGCACATTCTTTTGCTTCGCCCCGCGAAACAACCCGAAGATAGCCGTCTCGGTCTACATCGAAAACGGGGGATTCGGCGCCACCGTCGCAGCCCCGATCGCCAGCCTGCTGACCGAGCTTTACCTCACCGATACGATCCAGCGCGCGCCGCTGGTGGAATACGTCAAAAACAAACAGATCGCCTACCCGTATTATGAGAGACAACAGCGAAAATAGACTCGCCGTGGGCGGCGTGGACTGGGTGGCGGTGCTGGCATACGTTCTGCTGGTGCTGATGGGCTGGCTGAATATTTACGCCGCCGTCTACGACGACGCGCATGCCAGCATCTTCGACGTCGGCCAGCGTTACGGGATGCAACTGGTCTGGATCGGGGCGTCGGCATTCATCGCGGTGTCGATCCTGCTGATCGACGACAAGTATTACCACGTGCTGGCCTACCCGCTGTATTGGATCATGATCCTGGTACTGGTCGGCGTGCTGCTGTTCGGCAAGGAGGTCAACGGCGCGAAAGCGTGGATCATGCTGGGCCCGGTGGCGATCCAGCCGACCGAGTTCGCGAAATTCACCACCGCGCTGGCGCTGGCCCGTTACATGAGTTCCTACACGTTCGACATCCGCAAGCCGGGCGATCTACTGCGCGCGGGCATGATCGTCGGACTGCCGGTGCTGATCGTAATCCTGCAGAACGACACCGGTTCGGCCCTCGTATACGGCTCGTTCCTGTTCATGTTTTACCGCGAAGGGTTCAACGGCTGGGTCTACGTGGCGCTGATCATGATTATCTCGCTGTTCGTCTTTTCGTTCCTGCTCGAACCGGTCACGCTGCTGATCGTGCTGATCCTCGTCTGCGCGATCGGCGAAGGGGTGTCGAACGGCAACTGGAAAAGCAAAGTCACCTACCTGGCCGGACTGGCGCTCGGCTCGATCCTGCTCTACCTGCTGTTCAACGCCGTCCTGCGGATCGGCATGAGCTGGCACACGGCCATTTTGATCGCCGCCGTGCTGTCGGTCGGAGCCGTGGTCGCCTACGCTTACCGGTACAAAATACACAATATACTGACGTTCATCTTGCTCTTCTTCGGATCGCTCGGATTCACCTACACGATCGATTACGCTTTCCAGCACCTACAGATACACCAACAAAAGCGAATCCTCGATCTGCTGGGCCTGGAATCCGACCTGAAAGGCTGGGGCTACAACGTAAACCAGTCGAAAATCGCGATCGGATCGGGCGGTTTCAGCGGCAAAGGCTTTCTCGAAGGGACGCAAACGAAATTCAATTTCGTCCCCGAACAAAGTACCGACTTCATCTTCTGCACGGTCGGCGAAGAGTGGGGATTCCTGGGCAGCGCCGTCATCGTCGTCCTGTTCACCGTCCTGATCCTGCGGATCATCCGGATGGGCGAGCGTCAGATGGAACCCTTCGGCCGGATCTATTGCTACTGCGTGGCGTCGATCTTTCTGTTCCACGTAGCGGTCAATATCGGCATGACGATTGGTATCATGCCGGTAATCGGCATTCCGTTGCCGTTTTTCAGCTATGGCGGCTCGTCGCTGATCGCCTTCACGATCCTGCTCTTCGTAGCGATCAAGCTGGACGCATCCAAACACGAACTGTTAACATAACCCTAATCAGCCATACACCATGTCGAATTCCCTGAAAGGACTCACGCAGGACGAAGTAATCCGAAGCCGCGAACAATACGGCGCCAACCTGCTCACCCCGCCGAAACGCAAATCGCTGTGGCGCCTGTTCATCGAAAAATTCAACGATCCGGTCATCCGCATCCTGCTGGTGGCGGCCGTGCTGTCGCTCGGGATCGGTTTCATACATAATGAATTCGCCGAAGCGATCGGCATTTTCTGCGCGATCTTCCTGGCTACCGGCGTCGCATTCTGGTTCGAATACGACGCGATGAAGAAATTCGACGTGCTGAACAGCACCAACGACGACACGCCGGTGAAAGCCGTCCGCGACGGAGCCGTCGCCGAGATCCCGAAAAAAGAGGTCGTGGTCGGCGACATCGTCCTGCTCGAAAGCGGCGAAGAGGTGCCTGCCGACGGAATTCTGCAGGAAGCCGTGTCGCTGAAGATCAACGAATCGACGCTGACCGGGGAACCGCAGATCGGCAAAACGACCGACCCGGCCCATTTCGACAAAGAATCGACTTATCCGTCCGACCACGTCATGCGCGGAACGACCGTGGTCGAAGGCCATGGCGTCATGCAAGTGACCGCCGTAGGGGACGCCACCGAATTCGGCAAAGTCGCCGAACAAGCCACCGTCGAGAGCAATGAAGAGACCCCGCTGAACCTGCAACTGCAACGCCTGTCGAAGCTGATCGGACGCGTCGGCATCTCGCTGGCGATCGTCACGTTCGCAGCGCTGATCGTCAAAGGTATGCTGACGGGCGACTTGTTGACGGCCGACTGGCTGACCGTCGCAACCGAAGTGTTGCAATACTTCATGGTAGCCGTCACGCTGATCGTCGTGGCCGTGCCGGAAGGATTGCCGATGAGCGTCACGCTGTCGCTCGCGGTCAACATGCGGCGGATGCTCCGTACGAATAACCTCGTCCGGAAAATGCACGCCAGCGAAACGATGGGAGCGATCACAGTGATCTGCACCGACAAGACCGGCACGCTGACCCGCAATGAAATGCGCGTTTACGAAACCAAATTCTCCGAGGACGGGATCGACCCGCTGATCCGCGAAGGAATCGCCGCGAACTCGACCGCCTTCCTGGACGCAAACGGCAAAGTGATCGGCAACCCGACCGAAGGGGCATTGCTGCTGTGGCTCAAAGACCGGGGCGCCGACTACGCCGCGCTGCGCAACGCCGCGGAGACGGTCGATCAAATGACCTTCACCACCGAACGCAAATTCATGGCGACACTGGTCGACTCGGCTTCCGGCAAACGCATTCTCTACATAAAAGGCGCTCCCGAAATCATCCTGGCCAAGTGCGCCGGTTTCGGGGCGAAAGCCGAAGTGGAAAAGCAACTGTCCGCCTACCAGAACATGGCGATGCGGACGCTCGGATTCGCTTACGCCGTATGCGACGGCGTGGATACCTGCGACGAAGCGCTCGAACGCTGCCTGCTGCATTTCATCGGGATCGCCGCCATCTCCGACCCGGTACGCGACGACGTGCCGGCCGCTGTGGCAGAGTGCTTGTCCGCAGGCATCGACGTGAAAATCGTTACCGGCGACACCCCGGCGACGGCCAAAGAGATCGGTCGACAGATCGGCCTGTGGACGGCGGAAGACACCGACCGCAACCACATCACCGGCTCCGAATTCGCCGCGCTGAGCGACGAGGAACTGCTCGAACGGGTACAGTCGTTGAAGATCATGTCGCGCGCGCGACCGCTGGACAAACAGCGGCTCGTAAGACTGCTGCAACAAAAAGGGGAAGTGGTGGCCGTCACCGGCGATGGCACGAACGACGCGCCGGCGCTGAATTTCGCGCAGGTCGGACTGTCGATGGGTACCGGAACCTCCGTAGCCAAAGAAGCCAGCGACATCACGCTGCTCGACGACTCGTTCAGCAGCATCGCCACGGCCGTGATGTGGGGCCGCTCGCTGTACCGCAACATCCAGCGGTTCGTACTGTTCCAACTGACGATCAACTTCGTGGCGATCATCATCGTACTGTTCGGCTCGATTTTCGGCAGCGAATTGCCGCTGACCGTCACGCAAATGCTGTGGGTCAACCTGATCATGGACACTTTCGCGGCACTGGCGCTCGCTTCGCTGCCGCCGAGCCGCAGCGTGATGCGCGAAAAACCGCGCAAAAACAGCGACTTCATCATTTCGCGCTCGATGATGCGCTCGATCGTCGGCGTCGGACTGCTTTTCGTCGCCGTACTGCTCGGCATACTGTACTACTTCGGATCGGCAATCACGATCTACGAGCTCTCCGCATTCTTCACGGTATTCGTCATGCTGCAATTCTGGAACATGTTCAACGCGAAGGGATTCGGCACAACCACCCCGATCTGGAAAGCGGTCGGGGGCTGCGCCCCGTTTTTCGGCGTGCTGCTGCTAATCTTGGCCGGTCAATTCATCATCGTAACCTGGGGCGGAAACGTCTTCCGCACGGTCCCGCTCTCCGGCTGCGACTGGCTGACTATCATCGGAGCCACTTCGCTGGTGATGTGGGGCGGCGAGTTGACCCGCGCGCTGAGTTCCCGCCGCAGGCACACAACGAAATAGACCGGGACGCAGAAGGGCAAGCTATCCGACCCCGGCGCACCCGGGAAACAGGCGTGCGAACCACGATTTTCCGGAAGCGGTCCGCACCCCATTGCGGTAACAGGCGCCCGCTTCTTCTGCCGGATAATATCCTTCGAACAGGTCGACGATCAGATCGGCTTCGAACAACGTTTCGAAGCCCAATTCAATGGTTTTTTGCACATTGTGGTGCGAACCGACCACGTCGACGATCCACTGCGCGTCGGCAGAAGCGAACGACCCTTTTCAATATCCGATCCACCCTGTTTTCCATACGCTTCCGTTTAGTCCGGCCGGCAATTCCGGCCCTTTCCGCAAAATTAGGAAAAAGGGTATAAAATTGCATATCACCGTTAAAAAACATACATTTGTCAACTAACCAATCACAAACGCCATGAAAAAACATACTTTCCTGACCGGACTGCTGCGATGGATCGTTGCAGGAGTATTTATTTTTTCGGGGTTTGTCAAAGCCGTCGATCCTTGGGGCACGGCCATCAAGTTCGGAGAATATTTCAACGCCTTCGGAATGGGTTGGCTGTCCGGAGCCGAATACGCCTTTTCGATCCTGCTGTCCGCCTCGGAAATGCTGCTGGGATTCTGCCTGCTGTTCCGTATCCGGGAAAAGAGCGTCACGACACTGTTGACGATCCTGCTCGGATTCTTCACGCTGCTGACTTTCGTGCTCGCCCTGTGGAACCCGGTGGCCGACTGCGGCTGTTTCGGCGACTTCGTCAAACTGACCAACTGGCAGACCTTTTTCAAAAACGTAATCCTGCTGCTGTTTACCGTCGTCCTGTGGCGCACGGCTTGGAAACAGCCTTTCAGACAGCACAACCGTTACGCCTCGACAGTCGAATGGAGCATGATCTTTTTCTTCGGGCTGCTGTCGTCCGGGATCGGACTGTACAGCCTGCGCCACCTGCCTCCGATCGACTTTTTGCCGTTCCGCATCGGCGTGAACATTCCGTCGCAGCTGGAAGGTTACGGCAACGATACGCAGACAACGCTGATCTACAAGGACCGCACGACCGGACAGCAACGCGAATTCGACCTTGCCGATACGACCTGGTACGACACGCTGCGCTGGGAATACGTCGACACCCGGATCGTAGAAAACAACCGCAAGCGGCGAAGCGAAATCCAGGACTTTTCCGTTTTCAACGCCGACGAGAATTATGCGCCGACGCTGCTGGCTTCGACCCGCGAAGTTTTCCTGATCGCGCTGAACCCGATCGACCGGCCGTTGTCTTCGATATGCAGCCGGCAAATCGAACAAACCGTGCGCTATGCCGTGAAATACAACTACCCGGTCGTATGCGTCACCGCCTCGGCGTTACCCGAAGACGGGAAAATAACTTTCGGCGACAGTCATATCCCGGTTTACAACATGGACGGCACGACGCTGAAAATGCTGATCCGCGCCCGGGCGGGACTCGTACTACTGAAAGAGGGGACGATCCTCGGCAAATGGAACTGCCGCGACATCCCGAATTTCGAACGGGATTACGACGGCCGGACGCCGCTCGAAACGGTCACCGAACGGCGCGACCGCAACAACCGCATCTGGCCGCTGGGCCTCCTTGCAGCCGCCTTGGCGTTCATTTACGTCGCCTATACGTCACGACGCGTCAAAGAATAATTTTTTTCGAAAGTCGATCCGGAATGTCCGCGGCCCGAAAACCGCGGACATTCTTTTCATAACCGTCCGTCGCCGGACGGCATGGCATGATTTTAGCTGAAGGTCAACCATATCAGACTATCGCTTATGAATGCCAAACTCATTTTCACCGCCGGCATCCTGGTGTCGCTGCAAAGCTGCGGCCATTCCGGGACACAACCCGCGCAACAAGAGATCCGCCCGGTAAAAGTATACGCCACCCAACCGCTCGGCTCGGTCGACAAGGACTTCGCCGGCATGTCCGTAGCCGACGATATTTCGAACCTGGCTTTCCGGATCTCGGGACAAATCCTGAAGATGAACGTCATCACCGGCCAGAGCGTCAAAAAAGGGGATGTAATCGCCGAGATCAACCCGCGCGAGTATTCGCTGCAAATGGAGGCCGACAAAGCCACCTACCTGACCGCCCGGTCGCAAATGGAGCGAAACAAACGGCTGCTCGAGAAGCAGGCGATCTCCCGCCAGGACTACGAAATGGCCGACGCCGCCTACGTCCGTGCGAAATCCGCTTACGAGAATTCTCAAACGACCCTCGCGGATACCCGACTGCGCGCGCCGTTCGCAGGGGCCGTCGAAAAGAAGTACGTAGACAACTACCAGCAGGTGATGGCCGGCGAACCGGTCGTGCGGCTGGTAAACCCGATCACCGAGAGCGTCATGTTCACGATGCCGGAGAGCGGATTGCAGACATTGAAGATCCCCGGCATCCGGTTCTCGGTAAAATTCGACAATTACCCGGGCGTCACGTTCGGCGCGCGGCTGAAAGAATACGTGCAGACCTCGACGCAGGCGACCGGCATCTCCGTCACGTTGACGCTCGAGGGAGAGAACCTGAAAAAATACGACATCGCTCCCGGCATGTCGTGCATGATCAACCTGCGGGTGAACAATCCCGACCGCCCCGGTCTGACGGCCGTACCGCTGACCGCCGTATTCGAACGCAACGACAGCAACTACGTCTGGACGATAGACCGCGAACGCCGCACCCGGCTGAACCGGGTCGAACTCGGCGAGCCGATCGGCAGCGACATGATCGCCGTCGAGAGCGGGTTGCTGCCCGGCGACACGGTCGTCACGGCGGGCATCTACCGGATCAATCCGAACGAAACGGTAAAAATCATCAAATAACCGGACCATGAATCTACCCCGCTACTCGCTCGACAACCGCAAGGTTATCTTTTTTTTCCTGGCCATACTGCTCGTCGGCGGCATTGTCGCTTTCACGCAACTGGGCAAAAAGGAAGACTCGCCATTCGTCATTAAAAGCGCGGCGATCGTCACCCGCTATCCCGGAGCGACGCCCGAAGAGGTCGAACAATTGATCACCGAACCGATCGAACGCGAAATCCAGTCGATGCGCCGCGTCTACAAGATCACGTCCGAGTCGTGGTACGGCATGTCGAAAATCATGATCGAACTGCAACCCTCGACGCCGGCCGGCGAGATGCCGCAGATGTGGGACGAACTGCGCCGCAAAATCATGAACGTGCAGCCCGCGCTGCCCGACGGGGCGTCGAACATCTCGGTCAGCGACGATTTCGGCGACGTCTTCGGCATCTATTACGGACTCTCGGCCGACGAAGGATTTACCTACGAAGAGATGCGCGACTGGGCGCAGCGAATCAAGACCGAACTGGTGACGGTGCCCGGCGTGCAGAAAGTCACGCTGTTCGGCGAACAGAACGGGGTGGTGAACGTCTACCTCAGCATGTCGGCCCTCGGCAACCTGTTCATCACGCCCGACGAAGTAATCCGCATCCTCAGCGGGCAGAACACGCTGGTCGGCAGCGGCGAAAAAATGGCCGGCCAGATGCAGATCAAGATCATCGAAACGGGAACTTATAAGAACCTCGACGACATCCGCAACCAGATTCTGACCTCGACCCAGGGTCTTCAGGTGCGCCTGGGCGACATCGCCCGGATCGAAGCGGGCTATGCCGAACCGCCAGGCACACTGATGCGCGTCAACGGCCGGCGGGCCATCGGGATCGGCGTTTCGACCGACCCGGAAAAAGACGTCGTCAAAACCGGCGCGCTGATCGAACGGAAACTGGCCGAGCTGAACCCGCAGATACCGATCGGCATCACGCTACAGACGCTCTATCCGGAAAACCAGATCGCTCGGGAAGCCAACAATACCTTCATCGTCAACCTGATCGAATCGATTTCGATCGTAATCGTACTAATCATGCTGATCATGGGTCTGCGCGCCGGCATATTGATCGGCAGTTCGCTGATCTTCGCCATCGGCGGCACGCTGCTGATCATGCAGTTTCTCGGCGTCGGCCTGAACCGTACTTCGCTGGCCGGATTCATCATCGCGATGGGAATGCTGGTCGATAACGCGATCGTCGTAACCGACAACGCGCAAAACGCGATCCTGCGCGGCGCGCGACGACGGCAGGCGCTGATCGACGGAGCCACCGGACCGCAATGGGGCCTGCTCGGAGCCACGTTCATTGCGATCTGCTCGTTCCTGCCGCTGTACCTGGCCCCGTCGGCGGTCGCCGAGATCGTCAAACCGCTGTTCGTCGTCGTAGCCATTTCGCTGTTGCTGAGCTGGATGCTCGCGCTGAGCCAAACCCCGCTATTCGGCAGCTACATTCTGAAAGAACAAACGCAGGCGGCTCCGCGAGACCCTTACGACCGGAAATTCTACCGCCTGTTCGACCAGTTGCTCGAACGGCTGATCCGCCGGCGCTGGTGGGTCGCGGGGATCATGGTCGCGCTGTTCGCCGGGTCGCTGCTGGTCATGGGAGCCATGCCGCAAAATTTTTTCCCGAACCTCGACAAGCCCTATTTTCGGGCCGACTGTTTCCTGCCCGACGGCTACAATATCCGGGATATGGAACGGAACATAATGCGGCTCGAAGAGTGGTTGTTACGGCAACCGTCCGTTAAGAACGTCTCGGCGACGATGGGCAGTTCTCCTCCGCGGTACTACCTGGCCAGCACTTCGTTCGGCCCGAAACCCAATTTCGGCAACCTGCTGGTGGAATTGACCGCGAAAGACTCGACGGCGGCGGTGGAGGAGCGTTTCAACGCCTATGCCCGCGCCAATTTCCCCGACCTGCTGGTACGCTCGTCGCTGTTCAAACTGTCGCCTGCGGTCGAAGCGGCCATCGAAATCGGATTCATCGGTCCCGACATCGACACGCTCGCCGCGCTGACCGAACAGACCGAAAGGTTGATGCGCGAGATCCCGGAAGTCACCGACATCCGCAGCAGTTGGGGCAACCCGATCCCGGTCTGGGAACCCGTTTATTCGCAGGAAAAAGGGCCCCGGCTCGGCATCACACGACTCGCGGCAGCCCAGCAGATGACCATCGCCACCTCGGGCTACCAACTCGGCGAGTACCGTCATAAGGATCAGTTCATGCCGATTCTGCTGGTCGACGACGACCGGGCCGATTTCAACCTGAATAACCTGCGATCGGTGCCGATCTACTCGCCGGAAGGCAATGTCTATCCGCTCGAGCAGGTCGTCGACCGTTTTGATTTCGGATTCCGTTACGGCACGATCAAGCGCTACAACCGCGAACGGGTGATGATGGCCCAGTGCGACCCGGTACGCGGAGCCAATACGAAAGCGGCTTTCGGCAAGGTGCTCGAACAAGTGCGGTCGCGGATCGCGCTGCCCGAAGGCTACGACCTGAAGATCTTCGGCGAAGAACAGGGACAACAGGAGTCGAACGCTGCGCTGGCCGCCAACATGCCGCTCACGTTCATACTGATATTCATCACGCTGCTGCTGCTGTTCCGTACCTACAAAAAACCGGTCGTCATCGTGCTGATGGTGCCGATGATTTTCATTGGCGTCGTCGTCGGCCTGTTGGCTACCGGCAAACAGTTCGACTTTTTCGCGATGCTCGGCCTGTTGGGACTCGTCGGCATGAACATCAAGAACGCCATCGTACTGGTCGACCAGATCGGCGCCGAAACGGCAGTCGGCAAAAGCCCCTACGACGCCGTTCTGTCGGCGACCCGATCGAGAATCGTCCCGGTCATGATGGCCTCCGGCACCACGATCCTCGGTATGCTGCCGCTGCTGTTCGATTCGATGTTCGGCGGCATGGCCGCCACGATCATGGGCGGACTGCTGGTCGCTTCGCTTCTGACCATCCTGGTACTGCCCGTCGCTTACTGCCTGTTCTTCGGAATCCGTAAACCGGCGCCTGCAAACCCTTAAAACAAACCCCGCAATGCGTACGAAATTCATATACCTATTACTGACCGCAGCCGTATCCGGCTCCGCCGCCGCCCAGGACACGCTCTCGCTCGACGACTACCGACTCCGCGTCCTGCAATACAGCTACACGCTGAAACAGGCCGCCGAGCAGACCCGCGTCGCAGAGGCCGCCGTCCGGGGCAGCTACACCGGTTTCCTGCCTCAACTCAGCGCCGACGGCGACTTTTCGATCAACTTCCGAAAACGTTTTCAGAGCGACCGGCTGCTGAAACCCTATTCGTTTTCGTTGCAGCCGGCTCTGGTACAGCAAATTTACGTCGGAGGAAGCGTCCGCGATAGTTACCGACAGGCTCAGGTGAATCAAGACCTGTTCCGGTTGCAGGAACAGCAATCGGAGCTGGACGTCGCCTACCTGGCCGAATACAACTACTGGAATCTGGCTTCGAACAAAGCGCTGCTGGACATCACGACCCGCTACGAAGCGATCGTCCGCGAAATGTTCAACGTAGTGCAGACGCGTTTCGACGACGGCTACGTAGCCCGCAACGACCTGCTGATGATTCAGACCCGATTGCAGGAAGCTGAATTCAGCCGTATACAGACCGAAAACGCCTACCGTATTTCGCTGCACAATTTCAACATCCTGATGGGAGAAAAACCCGACGCGCCCCGCCATGCGGCCGACTCGATCACGCAATCCGTTCCGCCGTTGCAGGAGATAGCCCCGGAAGAGGCCGTCCCGTCGCACCCGTCCTACCTGATCGCCGGCAAACAAATCGACCTACAACGGTACAACGTCAGACTGGCGGCTTCGCGGTTCAACCCGCAGCTCTCGGCCGGCGTGCAGGGCATTTGGAACACCCCGTCGCCGAACTATCACGGACAGACCCGGATCGACGGGCTGGCATTCCTACGGCTGAACATCCCGATTTTCCACTGGAACGAACGGCGTCACACGGTCCATGCGGCCGAAGCGACGCTCCGCTCGTCGCAGTATGCGCAGGCCGCCGTCGCGGACAACCTTTCGGTAGCGATCTCGAACGCATGGACAAACATCACCGAAGCGAATTTGCAGATCGCGACCGCCCGCTCAAACCTCGACGTCGCACGCGAGAACCTGTCGCTGAACACGTTCAGCTACAACGAGGGGGTACTGACCATCCTCGACGTCATATCCGCGCAACTTTCGTGGTTACAAGCTTATACGAACGCCGTAACGGCCCATTTCAACGAAAAGGTCGCCATTTCGGCCTATAAGAAAGCGATCGGCCGCTACGATTTTTCCAGATAATCCGCACGACCGTCGCCACCGCACGACCGCGGCTTACGGTGCGATTTCCAGAAACAAAGCGGCCATCCGTTTACGCCTTCTCTACCCCGCGATCTCGCTCAATTCGAGCCACCGCATACTTTTTTCGTCAATCAGGGCGATCACCTCGCCGATCCGCACCGATTTGGCGGTAAGCTCCCCGACAGATAGGCTACCGCTGCCGAGCAGTCGCTCCAGCTCGGCCTTTTCCTGCTCCAACTGCGGAATCTCCTGTTCGAGCCGTTCCATCTCTCGGTTTTCCTGATACGTCCGCTTGCGTTTGCCGGACGGCGCGGACGACTGTTTCGGCATTTGCTTTTCCTGTATCTTCTTGTTCTCCCGCGATCCGACCGCCCGTTCTTCGGACTCTTTCAGCCGTTTCCACTCAAGGTAATCGCTGTAATTCCCCGGAAAATCTTTGATCTGCCCGCCGCCCTGGAAAACCAGCAGGTGATCGGCTACTTTGTCCATGAAATAACGGTCGTGCGAAATTACGATCAAACAACCGCCGTAACCCTGCAAGAACTCTTCGAGCACTTGCAGCGTCATAATATCCAGGTCGTTGGTCGGCTCGTCAAGCACCAGAAAATTCGGATTGCGCATCAGCACCGTGCAGAGGTACAGCCGTCGCCGTTCGCCGCCGCTGAGTTTTTCGACATAATCGTACTGCGTCTGCGCCGTGAACAGGAAATACTGCAAAAATTGCGACGCGCTCAACCGGCGCCCTTCGCCCAGCTCGATATGTTCAGCGATTTCGGTCACCACGTCGATCACCTTCGCGCCATCGTCGAACGACAGCCCGTCCTGCGAATAGTAGCCGAAACGGACCGTCTCGCCGATATCGATCGTCCCGGCATCCGGCTGCACCAGCCCCATCAGCATCTTGATAAAGGTCGATTTTCCGGTGCCGTTGTCGCCGACGATACCCATTTTTTCGTAACGGGTGAAACGGTAGTCGAATCCGTCGAGAATCACCTTGTCGCCGAAACGTTTGGAAAGCCCCCGCACCTCGAAGATCTTTTTCCCGATGTAAGCCGCTTTGACGTCCAGCCGCACATTTCCGCTCTCGCGGCGCTTGCGCAGCCGTTCCTCGAGTTCGCCGAACGACTCGACCCGCGAACGCGCTTTCGTCCCGCGCGCTTGCGGCTGCCGGCGAATCCACTCCAACTCGGTACGGTACAGATTGTTATCGCGCTCGCGTTGCGCATCGGCCGCATCGAGCCGCTGCTGCCGCTTTTCGAGATAAAGGCTGTAATTGCCGTGATACACGTACGCCTGCCGGTCGTCGATCTCAACGATGTCCGAGCAGACCCGGTCGAGGAAATAACGGTCGTGAGTCACCATCAGCAAGCTCAGTCGGGTATGAGCCAGATATTCTTCGAGCCATTCGGTCATCTCAAGGTCGAGGTGGTTCGTCGGTTCGTCGAGGATCAGCAGGTCGGGTTCGGCGATCAGCGCATTGGCCAGAGCGACCCGCTTGACCTGACCGCCGGACAACTGTCCGGTCGGCTGATCAAAATCCTTAATTTTCAACTGCGTGAGGATCTGCTTGACCCGCGATTCGTAGTTCCAGGCATCCTGCGCGTCCATTTCGGCCATCGCCCGGTGCAAAACGTCTTCGTCTGCCGACGCCACCGCCTGTTCGTAGGCGGCAACGGCGCGCAACGCGGGCGAATCGGCCAGGAAACAGGCGTCCAGCACGGTCGTTCCTTCGGGAAACGCGGGATTTTGTTCCAGATAAGCCACTTTCAGATCCCGGCGAAACGTGATCCGCCCCGCCTCGTAATCCTCGCGCCCGGCAATGATGTTGAGCAGAGTCGTTTTGCCCGTCCCGTTCTTCGCAATCAGTCCGATACGCTGACCTTCGCCGACTCCCAGCGACAAATTTTCGAAAAGCACCCGGTCGCCGAACGATTTGACGAGCCCCTCCACCTGAAGATAACTGACCATAAACTCCCTTTTTTCGTACAAAGATAAAAAGTTACGGCCGATTCATCCGGTTTTTCATAGTCAGGTCCGGAAAAATGCAACGGAAAAGAAAACCGGAGAGAAACCGTCGCAAAAAAATCCACCCGTTTCGGAGTGGATTTTAAATCGAACGTTTCCGGCAGAACTACTTCGCAACTTCCTGCTGAGCCTGCTGGATCATGTTATCGTTGGCCGTAATCAGGATCTCCACGCGGCGGTTCTGCGCACGCCCTTCCTCGGTCGAGTTGTCGGCGATCGGCGCATCGTAAGCCAGTCCGCGCGTAGTAATCCGGTTCGGATCGATCTTCTGACCTATCAAATAGTTAGATACGGCCTGCGCACGTTCCTCGGACAATTTCTGATTGATCTCGCGGCTGCCCGTATTGTCCGTATGACCGTAGATCGCCACGTCCGTCTCGGGAGATTGGGCCAGCGAAGAAGCGAATTTCTTCAGCGCCGAACGCGAAGCGTCGCCCAGTTCGCTCTTTCCGGTGGCAAACAGGATCTTGTCGTCGAATGTCACCTTGATGGCGGGCACGTTGTTTTCGTCGGTCACGGTTTCGACCTTCGCGCCCTCGATTTTTTCGAGTTCGGCTTTCTGCTTGTCCATCCGCTTACCGATCAACGCGCCGACTCCCGCGCCGACTCCCGCGCCGACCAGCGTACCGATCGCGGCGCCCTTACCGCCTCCGGCCAACGCGCCGATCCCGGCGCCGGCAACGGCTCCGCCGCCGCCGCCGATCGTAGCGCCTTTACCCGTAGAACTCATGTTCTGAAAAGCCGCGCAACCGGTCATCAGCAATGCCGCCGACAACATGGCGGCCATCGAAAATTTTCCTGTTCTCATATCCGTCGCAATTTACTCCGATACTTATCGGATAATAGTCTCCTCACGGTCGGGTCCCACCGATACGATCTTCACCGGCACGCCCGTCTCTTTTTCGATAAATTCGATATATTCCTTCAGTCGGGTGGGGAACTGATCGTAGTTCCGTATCCCGTTGATGTTGCAGTTCCATCCTTCGAACTCCTTGTATACCGGAACGATCTCCCCGTTGACCTCATACGGGAATTCGGTCGTCTCCTTCCCGTCCACCTTATAGGCTACGGCGACTTTCAGTTTTTCGAAATCGTTCAGCACGTCCGACTTCATCATGATCAGCGCGGTCACCCCGTTCATCATCACCGAATAACGCAGCGCCACCATGTCGAGCCATCCGCAGCGGCGCGGACGCCCGGTGGTAGCACCAAATTCCATGCCGATCCGGCGCATCTTCTCGCCGTCCTCGTCGAACAGCTCGGTCGGGAACGGACCGCTGCCGACCCGCGTGCAGTATGCCTTGAAAATCCCGTACACATTGCCGATCCGCGACGGAGCCACCCCGAGACCGGTGCAAACCCCAGCGCAAAGCGTATTGGAAGAGGTCACGAAAGGATAAGTGCCGAAATCGATATCCAGCATCGATCCCTGAGCCCCTTCGGCCAGGATCGCCTTGCCCTCGTCGAGCAACCCGTTGATTACGTGCTCGCCCTCGATAAAACGGAAACGCTTCAGGTTTTCGATCCCTTCGAGCCACTCCTTCTCGTAATCGGTGATATCGAACTGGAAATCGTATTGCCGCAGCAATTCCAGATGTTTCGCTTTCAGTCGCTGGTAACGCTCTTCGAACGCGGGAGAGAGAATATCCCCTACGCGCAACCCGTTGCGTCCGGTTTTGTCCATGTAGGTCGGGCCGATTCCTTTCAGCGTCGAACCGATCTTGGTCTTGCCTTTGGAAGCTTCGGAAGCCGCGTCGATGATCCGGTGGGTCGGCAGGATCAGGTGCGCCTTTTTGGCGATCAGCAGCTTGCTCTGTACGTCGACGCCGTCGGCCTCCAACGTGGCGATCTCGTCGGACAGGATCACCGGGTCGATCACGACGCCGTTGCCGATGATATTGATCGATCCGTCGCGGAAAATCCCGGAAGGAATCGTGTGGAGCACGTATTTTTTGCCTTCGAAATGAAGGGAATGTCCGGCGTTCGGCCCACCCTGGAAACGGGCGATCACCTGATAGTCGGGGGTCAGTACGTCCACCACCTTTCCTTTACCTTCGTCACCCCATTGCAAACCTAAAACAACATCTATTTTTTTCATTGGTACGGTTAGAATAATTTCACAACGCAAAATTGCTTTCAAAGGTACGTAACTTTTTCATAACATAAAAGACGTCCGCAAAATTTAAGCGCTATTTTCGCGCCCGGCAAGAACGCTGGAACGAAGGGCGGTACCGCCCCGGAAACAAAAGCGCGTCAAAAGCGAAATCGGCGAACGCCCGTCCCGCAGCACGGAGCCGCGACGGTTCGATTGCGGACGATACTACTTTCGCCCGTCCGTCCGTTAATTTAACCGGAAAACACTCGGGGGTTTTCGGTAAAATAATTAACTTAGCACCTTAAAACGGGAATGCGAATGCGAAAAATACTGCTGATTCTGTTGTTGCTGGCAGCCGTCGGGCCGCACCGGGAAACAAAAGCGCAACTCAACAAGGCCTACTTTTTCTACGTGGGACAGAACTTCCTGATCGACAGCAAGTATCAGGATGCGATCGAGGTGCTCAATATCCTGTTGCGGGTCGACTCGACCGCCACCGAGGGTTATTTCCTGCGCGGCATCGCCAAATACAACCTCGACGACCTGCTGGGCGCCGAACAGGATTTCACGCTCGCCATCCGCCAGAATCCGGTTTTTACGACCGCCTACCAGTACCGCGCCATCACCCGTTCGCGGCTGGGCAATTACGACGACGCCCTGAAAGATTTCCAGGAAGCCATCGACCTGCGCCCCGACCGTCCCGGCCCCTATTACAGCCGCGGAGTCACCTTCCTGCTGAGCCAACAGTTCGAAAAAGCCATCGCGGATTTCACGACTTTCATCCGCTACGACAACAAGGTCTCGGACGCCTACCTGAACCGCGGCACCAGCTACCTGTACATGAAGGACACCACGCGCGCCCTGGAAGACTACAACCAGGGCATCCGCACCAACTACTACGACCCGAACGGCTACAACCGTCGCGGCTCGCTGTACCTGAGTCAGAAAAAATACGACCTTGCGAAACAGGATTTCGACCGGGCGATCGGCTACGACTCGACTTTTATCCCGGCTTATTTCAACCGGGCGCTGGTCTACTCGAACACCCGGCGGCCGGTCGACGCCATCGAAGATTTCAGCCGGGTGATCGAACTCGACTCGACCAGCGCGCTGACCTATTTCAACCGGGCGATCTTGCGTACGCAGATCGGGGACTACAACAAGGCGCTGGAAGACTACGACCGGGTGGCGCTGTACTCTCCGAACAATGTGCTCGTCTACTATAACCGGGCCGGCCTGTACGCCCAACTGGGCGATTACGACGCGGCCATCCGCGACTATTCGCGCGCCATCGAGCTCTATCCGGACTTCGCCAACGCCTACCTGAATCGCTCGTCGCTGCGTTACGCGACCAAAGACCTGAAAGGTTCGCGTAGCGATAAGGAAACCGCCGACCGGAAAATCGCCGAATACCGCTCGAAGCTGAACGACAGCACCTTCTCGATCTACGCCGACACGAGTCGCCAGTTCAACCAACTGCTATCGTTCGAAAATAATTTCACCGACGAAGAATACCAGCAGGTCAATGCCAAAAGCGCCGACATCGCGCTGTTGCCGCTGTTCAAATTCTCGTTAGCACAACCCGACAGCACCCGGAACGCCGAGATTCCGCAGCAGTTCCAGCCCTATTACTCGGAAGAAGCCGAGCGTTTCAAAAAGCAGATCGGCCTGCCGCTGTTGAAATGGGTGAACCGCGACAGCGACGTTCCGCCCGATTCGCTGATCGCGTTCGATGCGGCGAACGGCGATTCGATCCGGACGGGAAGCGACTCGTGGCAGATCTATTTCAAACGGGGACTCTCGCAATCGCTGATCAAGCAGTACACCAGCGCCATTTCGAACTATACGGCGGCGATCGACCGCAACCCGTCCAACCCGTTCCTGTACCTGAACCGCAGCACGACGCAAAGCGAGATGATCGACTTCGTCTCGTCGATCGACAACAGCTTCCAGCGGATCGCCATCGAAAGCGACCCGGCCAACCGCCTCAAGACTCAATCGACCCGTACGTACAATTACGACGAGGCGATCGGCGACCTGAACAAGGCGATCAAGCTGTTACCCGATTTCGCCTACTCGTATTACAATCGCGCCAACCTGTACTGTCTGTCGGGACAAATGTCCGAGGCGTTGGAGGATTACACGCGGGCCATCGAGCTGAACCCGCAGTTCGGAGAGGCGTACTACAACCGGGGACTGATCCAGATCTACCTGAAAGACACCCACAAAGGATGTCTCGACATGAGCAAGGCCGGGGAACTGGGTATCCAGCAAGCTTATAAAGTATTGAAAATATACGGGCAGCCGGGCAATAAATAGCCCGGCTACGACGACACCGGCAGCGAACGCGCCGCTTCCGGGTCGACGGAAAAAGACTAACAGCAAACCGATCCGATGAAAGAGATCATACGGAAAAAAATGGCCGCGTCGCCCGTCCTGCGCTGGACGGTACTGGGACTGGTATCGTTCACGATGCTGACCGGCTACGTCATCGCCGACGTCATGGCGCCGCTGAAAACCCTGCTCGAACAGCAGCTCGGATGGGACAGCTCCGACTACGGGCTGTTCACGAGCGGTTACGGCTGGCTCAACATCTTCCTGCTGATGCTGATTTTCGGCGGTATGATCCTCGACAAAAAAGGCGTCCGTTACGCCGGCATCCTGTCGGTCGGACTGATGATCGGGGGCACCCTGCTGAAATACTGGGCAATCACCGCCGACCTCGGCGGAGCGGTCTCGTCGTTTTCGATCGGAGGGCATTCGCTTTTCTCGGTCAAATCGCAGGTGCTGTACGCGACGCTCGGATTCGCCGTTTTCGGCGTCGGCGTCGAAATGATCGGCATTACGGCCAATAAAGCGGTCGTCAAATGGTTCCGCGGACGGTCGCTCGCGCTGGCCCTCGGCATCAACGTAGCGGCGGGACGGATCGGAACCGCGATCGCGATGTTCGGGTCGCTGCCGCTGGCTCGGATGACGGGCAATCCGGGCGCTCCGCTCGCCGTATGCCTGTTGCTGCTTTGCATCGGTCTGCTGAGCTTCCTGGTTTTCTGCGTGCTGGACCGGCGGGAAGACCGGGAAACGGAAACGCTCCCCAGCACGGAAAAAGAGGAAGAGTTCAAACTGTCCGACATCGTCAAAATAGCGAAAATCAAAGCTTTCTGGTACATTACGATCCTTTGCGTGCTGTTTTATTCGGCCGTTTTCCCGTTCCTGAAATACGCCACCGAACTGATGATCCAGAAATTCCACGTATCGCCCGGATTCGCAGGCGCGATACCGGCCCTGCTGCCGTTCGGAAACATCTTGCTCACCCCGTTGTTCGGCAGTATTTACGACCGACGGGGACACGGGGCTACGATCATGCTGATCGGCTCGGCGCTGCTGGTCTGCGTATACACTCTGTTCGCAATCCCGGCGCTCACGGCAAACTGGATGGCCGTCGTGCTGGTACTGGTACTCGGAGCCGCCCTTTCGCTGGTGCCGTCGGCCATGTGGCCTTCGGTGACGAAAATCGTCCCGTACCGGATGCTGGGCACCTCCTATTCGATGATTTTCTGGATACAGAACTGGGGCCTGGCCTTCGTCCCGCTGTTGATCGGCGTCGTGCTCAAGAACCATTGCATCGCCGGCACCGTCGTGATCGACGGCGTGGTATCCACGCGCTACGACTACACGCTGCCGATGCTGATCTTCGCCGGATTCGGGGCGCTATCGATCGTCTTCGCGCTGCTGCTGCGCCGTGAAGACGCCCGCAAAGGATACGGACTTGAAAAACCGAACGACGAATTGCAAACGAACTCAACCACTAAAACTCAAATACCATGAAAAGAAGAGATTTTTTACGCGTCACACTGGTCGGAGGCGCCGCAGCGGCGGTAGCGCCGCTCGATTTATGGGGAAAAGGAACCGGCAAATCGGGTTTTACCCTCTGGCAACTTCCTTCTCAGGTAGACACGATCGGAAATTCGTTCGTTTTTCTGACGGACAAAGGGCGCGTCGTCGTCATGGACGGCGGAATGAACGACGAAACGCTTTTCCTGCGGGGATTCATCGCCGCACTCGGCAACGAAGTGGAAGCATGGTTCACGTCGCATCCGCACAACGACCACGTCGGCGCGCTGACCAAGATCCTGCAAAAACCCGACGGCATGAAAATCAATAAGGTATACCACTCCCGTTTCTCCGACTCGCTGCTCGCCTGCGAGGCCCCCTATCAACAATATGCGCTGGACTATTACGAAGCGCTGGACAAATCGGGCATCGAGGTGGCGAACCAGACCGAACCGGGGCTGACCGGACAGATCGACGGCCTGAATTTCAAGATCCTGGGAGTGACCAACGAAGAGTTCCGCACGAACCCCTATAACAATTCCAGCATGATCATCCGCGTGTGGGACAAAGCCAAATCGCTCGTATTCCTCGGCGATGCCGGCGTCGAGTGCGGCAACAAAGCGCTGAACGGCCCCTACCGCAAAGACCTCGACTGCGACTACCTGCAAATGGCCCATCACGGGCAGCAGGGTTGCGACGAAAACTTCTACAAAACGATCGATTTCAAAGCCTGCCTCTGGCCCACGCCGACTTGGGTATGGAACAACGACCAGGGGAAAGGTTTCAACACCGGCCCGCTGAAAACGATCGACACCCGCCGCTGGATGGATGAAAAGGGAATCAAAGAGCACCACGTCAGCTGTCTGGGACTGTTCAAACTCGGGTAACCGAACCCAGAAACGGCATTTTTTAAAGTCCCCGGAATCTTATCCTTCAGATTCCGGGGATTTGCCGTCCGGCCAATCCCGGAACCGAAACAACCACCAATCAAATAAGGGAACCGGAATTAAAAAATTCCGGTTCCTTTTCTGAATTTATATCGCAATCTTTACTTGCTCAGGTTGATGATCGAAGCGACCATCGCCGCCAGAGACGCCGTCGAGGACATCATTCCCATCACGTTAGCCAGCCCGTTCCCCTTGCGCTCCTGTTTCATCGGAACGATCACCTGACAGCCGGGCTCCACTTTCGGATAACGCTTGCAGAGGAATCCGCCGCGGGTAGCCGCCACTTTGCCGTTCATGTAGACGACGAAAGGACGCCTGCGCGCCTCCTGCTTGTAACCGCCGGCCTGATAAATATAATCCTTCACTTTCGACCGGTCGTACACGACGGTATTCTGGTACAACACGGCTCCCGACACGCGCACCGTACTATTGAATTTCGGAATAAAGATGCGGTCGCCGTCCTGCAGGATGATATCGTCGTTAGAACCCGGATTCTTAACGGCCGCCATTACGTCGATCCCCACCGGATAATAATCGGGAATCTCGATGGACTGCGTCGATACGGAATCCTTCCCCTTGTTCGTATTGGCAATCGCCATCACGGCTGCGACTTTGGCGCGGTCGTCGGCAGTCAGCCGCCGCTGCACGCTCGCCCCGACGACATAAGCTTCCGGCGTAAAACCACCCGCTTTCTTGATGATATCGGACAGCCGTTCCCCGGCCGAAGCGAGCACATACTCGCCGCCGAAAAGTATTTCGCCGGTAATCGCCACGCTTTGCTGCTCGGAATACCCCGGAGACCGGCGGATATAGATCTCGTCGAACGGCTCGATCAGAAACCGGCTGTCTTCCGGCGCGATCTTCAAATCTTCCGATATCTCGAAAGAATAATTTTCCGCGATTTTAGGCGAATAGGAAGTCGATTGGGGATCCTTGATCCGGCGGGCCACCTCGATCTTGGCCAGCGAGGCCGATTCCCGCAAACCGCCGCAGATCAGGACGACGTCTTCCACGGTCATCCCCTTGCGGAAAGTAAACGTATGCGGGTTGTTGACCTCTCCCTTCACCGTAACCGTATATTCTTCCCGCAAATCGTAGATATTCGGAATGTAAACCCGATCCAGGTTTTGCAGCGCGATGTCCGTCTGTCCGCCGACGACCTCCCGAACGTCGAACGGGATCACCGTATAATTGTTCGCCATATCCACCCGGGTGATCTGTCCTCGCGAGGCGAACTCGCTGCCCTTCAACCCTTCGGCTTTTGCGATCAACTGCGACAATGTCGCGATTTTTTCGGAAAATTCGTACTCGCCCGGACGCCATACGGCTCCTTCGATCGCAACCATGTTCGCATACATCGGCAGCACCTTCCCGATGCTCACGCTATCGCCGTCCAACAGCTCGAACGTCCCGAAATCGGCTTTATCCACCGTCAGAATGGTCAGCATCCGGCCGCTCTTGCGGTGCACCGTCACATTGTCGCTGTAAGCGTCCCCGGTAAAACCGCCCCCGAAATCGATCAGCCGGGCCAGCGTCTCGCCGTCTTTCATGTCGTAAATACGCTCCCGCTTGATCTTTCCCCCGATCGTCACGTGGTTGTCATAAGGCGGCACGATGATCATATCGTTGTCTTCCAGCCGGATATTCGTCTCGTATTTCCCGTTGATCAGGTAGTCGTACACATCCAGATCGGCGATTTGCTTGCTGTTCCGGAAAACCTGAATATGCCGGAGCGACCCGATCCCGTTGACCCCGCCGGCCGAATAGATCGCATTGAACAGCGTCGCCAGCGAAGGCAGCGTATAAGTCCCCGGAGTAACGACCTCCCCGGAAATATTGACCTTGATACTGCGAATCTGCCCCAGCGACACCTTCACCTGTCCGTTCATGATCTCGTGAATCCGGGATTCGACCCTTTTTTGGGCTTCGGCAACCGTCAATCCGGCCAAATTGATCGGGCCGACCCCCTGGATGCTGATACTGCCTTCCGGGGAAATTTTCTCCTGTACGCGCGATTCCGCCTCGCCCCAGACTTCGATGATCACCTCGTCGCCGGGTCCCAGCACGTAATTGGGCGGAGTGGCCATGTTGTAACTCGGCGCGAAAGTCAGGTTCTTCGTCGAAAATATCTCCTGTCCGAAAACGGTATTCCGGGTGAGGAAATCGGCCGAACGGCGCTGGTCGGCGGTCTTATCTCCCGATGTCTGCTGCTGATCGGCGGAAACTTCCCGTCGCACTTCGTTCCCGCCCGTATCCGCAGACGTGCTCGCCGGGGAAGATTGAGAAGAAGAGGGAGAAGTCGCATGCATCGCCGCATTGATCTGGGCATCCGAAGCCCCCATCGCTTTCGCCCGCTGCACCATCTCCTGCGTAACGGGCACCTGGCCCGACGCGCCCGTTAGCATCAACAAGGCCCCTATGAGTAAAGCGTAACCTGATTTACGTGTCGAATTCATATGAAATATTATAATTTTATCAAAAAAACGGTTCGGATTAGTAAAACGCAACTGTCCGGATTCTATTATCCGCTCACTTTCCGGTCGGATTTGTTTTTGCGGTTGCCCAGTATGTCCAACAAGCGAATCAGCAAAATGCCCAGCACGATATCGATCGCAAAGAGCAAATTGATATTCAAATCTTTCAACAAGATGTTCAACAAAATAAAACCGGCCTGCAAAGCGATAATCACCATCGTGCTGCGGAAATGAGTCAGCCCGATCCGCAGCATTTTATGATGAATATGTCTCTTGTCGGGGTAAAACGGGGAGAGCCCCGCCTTGATCCGCACGCAAAAAACGCGGAGCGTATCGAATGCCGGGATAAACACCATCCCCAGGAATACGGCCGGAGCCGACCGTATGTGAAACATATCGGTATTGATATTCATGTTGTAGAATTCCAACCCGAAAAAAGCGATCAGGTAGCCCAGCGTCAGCGACCCGGTATCCCCCATGAATATTTTCATCCGCTTTCCCGACACGTTGTAAAAGAAAAAGACGCTCACCACGCCGGCGATCCCCATCGTCATCATGCCGTAAACATACAGTTCGTTCCAGCAGAACCATCCGCCCAGCGTCCCCAGGGCGAGCAGGGCAAGCCCCGAACAAAGGCCGTCGATCCCGTCGATCAGGTTATACGCATTGACCAGCAAAACCACCACCAACACCGTCAGGATACAGCCCGCCCATACCGGGATCTGATACAGCCCGAAAAGACCGCCCAAGTTCTCGATTCCTATCCCGCCGAAAATCAGCAGGATCGCCGTAGCGATCTGCATCACAAACTTGCTTTTGTACGACACGCCCGACAGATCGTCCGACAGCCCGGTGAAAAAAATGAACGTGGAACCCGCTATCAGAAACATGATCTCGCGGAAAACATCCGTTTCCAGCGCGGTCGCCGTGATATCGTAACCCAGATAGTACCGCAGTCCCATCATCAGCGAAACCGAGAACAGGAAAGCCGGAAAGAAAGCGACGCCGCCCAAACGGGGAATATTCGTATGATGGAGCTTACGTTCGGAAAACTCATCGAAAAGCTTCTTTTTTTTAGCGATCAGGATGATTTTCGGAATCGTCAAACGTCCGACCAAAGCCGAAATCAGAAACGTAGCTATGACAAACAATTTCAACATTGCGTATTCAGTAGAAATAAAGCCTTGCAAAAATACGAATTATGTTTGACATTCTGCCGGTCTGCATTCCATTTTTATTCGTTTCGGCCAAAAACGTCATTTTTCAACGATAAAACCCTGTTTTTATAAAATAAAACGTTATTTTCACCGCTTGTATTGAGCCGGAGCAGGAATACGGGGAACCCTGCTTTTCAAAAACTGTAAATCAATGAGAATTGCGATTGTCGGCAGCGGGTACGTCGGATTGGTATCGGGCACCTGCTTCGCGGAAATGGGGATCAAAGTCACCTGCATAGATACGAATCCGGAGAAGATCGAACGCCTGCAAAACGGAAAGGTTCCGATCTACGAACCGGAACTGGACACGTTGATCCAAAAAAACATGCGGGCGGGACGCCTGTCGTTCGGAACCGATTTGGGCGCGGTCGTCAACAGCGTCGACGTCGTCTTCATCGCGGTCGGCACGCCACCGGACGAAGACGGGGGGGCGGATCTGAGCCATGTGCTCGACGTCGCGAAAACGTTCGGGGCGAGCGTTTCGAAGTATACGCTGCTGGTCACCAAAAGCACGGTACCGGTAGGCACCGCCGCGAAGGTCAGGGAAACGGTCGAACGGGAACTGGCGGCGCGCGGGATCGAAGTCCCGTTCGACGTGGCTTCCAATCCGGAATTTCTGAAAGAGGGAAATGCCATCAAAGATTTCATGAGTCCCGACCGCGTGATCGTAGGAATCGACAGCGAACGGGCCCGCAAACTGATGACCCGGCTCTACCGGCCTTTCCTGCTGAACAACTTCCGTGTGATCTTCATGGACATCCCGTCCGCAGAAATGACCAAATACGCGGCCAACTGCATGTTGGCTACGCGGATCAGCTTCATCAACGACATCGCCAACCTGTGCGAACTGGTCGGAGCCGACATCCACATGGTTCGCAAAGGGATCGGCAGCGATCCGCGAATCGGCAGCAAATTCCTCTATCCGGGCTGCGGTTATGGGGGGTCCTGCTTCCCGAAAGACGTCAAGGCGCTGATTCATACGGCAGAACAGCGCGGATACCGGATGCAGGTGCTCCACGCGGTCGAAAGCGTCAACCAGCAGCAGAAACGCGTGCTGTTCGACAAGTTGATGCGTTATTTCGGCGGCGATCTGACCGGCAAGCGGATCGCGATGTGGGGCGTCGCCTTCAAACCGCAGACGGACGACATCCGCGAAGCTCCGTCGCTGGTACTGATCGACCTGATCCTCCGGGCCGGCGGCCGGATCACCGTATACGACCCGGTAGCGATGGACGAATGCCGCCGCGTCGTCGGAGACAAGGTCGCCTATGCGAAGGACATGTACGAAGCGGTCGTCGATGCGGACGCCCTGCTGCTGGTCACCGAATGGAAAGAATTCCGGATACCGTCCTGGCCGGTCATCGAACGGACGATGCGCTGTCCGGCGCTGTTCGACGGCCGCAACATTTACGACAAACACGAATTCGACGGCACGTCGATCGTCTACCACTACATCGGGGGCTGATCCGAGGCGGCCCCGTTTCCCGGCTGCAGTTCCGGACAAAAAAACGGCAGAGTCTGTTCAAGACTCCGCCGGATTCATATTTTTGACGGTCGTCAGAATCCCACGCCGATCCGGAAACCGAAATTATTCAACTGGTCGGTCTTGTATTTCAACACCGTCCCGCTGTTGGTCGCATAGCTATAATAAAGAGCGAAGTGAAACCCGAAGCCGGATGCCCCGAACGGGCGAACGTTCAGACCGATTTCCGGCGACATATAGAATCCCCACGTCTTTTCATAGGCTTCCAATATGTAGAAGTTGGAAGAAATGCGCGCGTAATTGGCGCCGAGTTTCAGGGCTACGTAAGGTTCCAGCACGTTCGTCTGCAAGAAACGATAACGTCCGGTGGCGCCGAACGGCAACTGGAAGACCGAATGCTGCTGATCGGTAGTCACCGTCGAAGTCTCGCCGACCGGAAAAGTCTGCCTCGGAATGTACTCGTTGTTGGTATGGTAAGCGATGAACGCACCCACGCCGAAATTATTCGGGAAATAATAACCGCCCTCGAAGTTCATTCCCCAGCCGCTCGATTTATCGGCGAAGCTGGCTCCGAGCGGCACGTTGTACTGCCAGTCGATATTCAGATAGATGTTGTCGTTGCCCTGAGCACGACCGACGGACGGCAGCAACAACGCCGCAACGGCAACCGCTGCCCATCCCGTTAATTTGCTTTTTATGTTTTTCATGATATTCTGCTGTTTTTAAATTCTACATGGGTTGAAACGGAACTTATTCCCCGACTGCGGCGCTTCTGACCAGATAGGGGGACTGCACGAACGACTGATTGATAGCCCTTACGGTCAGTTCCATGTTGAACGCGTCCGATCCGCTCAGCAATCCGCTCAGGAAGCTGTTCCAGACGACGGTCAGTTTCCGGTCGGCGCTGGGCGACGTACTCAGGTCGACCATCTCGGTCAGCAGCGAACCGACGCTGTAACTGTACACGACCGGATAAGGGTAATACCAGTATCCCCAATCGCCCCAGTAGCCGGGAAGCCAATAACCGGGATATTCGTTCCACCAATAAGGATTGCGGTAATCCACGAAATAGGCGACGCTCTGCACGTAGCTGATCTGCAAACCGACGTCGGCTTCCGATTTATCGTCCGTACGGACATAACCGCAGGCCTGCATGTTATCCTCATAGGCTTTCAGGATATCGGCGGCCTTGCTGCCCGTCCAGTATTCCGGATCTTTCGTATCGCCGATCACCATCACGCTGTCGGGCATATAATAACGGGTGAAACGGTTGAAATCCGCCTTGCCGTCGTAATTGGTAAACACCAGAAAATCACTGCTCAGATCTCCCAGATCCGGATCCTCCCGACAAGAGGTCAGTGCAAAAACGGCAATCAAAACGTAAATTAATTTTTTCATACTCTTTGCTATTTAATAAGGTTTTCGAATTCTATAAATACTACAACCGAATCTATTTCAAAATCCGTTCCACACTACTTTCGCCCCGTCTGCCGAAACCGCGCCGACCGGCGGCAAATCTCCTCCCAAACTTCCTGCTTTTGCGCCCGAACGCGACGTTTTTGCATTCCCGAAACCGCTCCCCGATAAATCTTTATTTTGTTCCGAAAAGACTTTCTTAAGGCATAAATCTTGCGATGCACGACAAAAATTCGTATCTTTGAGCAGATGAGACGTTTTCTGTAATTATTCTAACTTTCGAGAAAGATGGTGCTGGATGCCGGGAATATCCTGTTGGTGGGAGCGGTTTTATTGTTTGTGAGTATTGTCGCGGGAAAAGCCGGTTACAAGTTCGGCGTGCCGATGTTGCTACTTTTTCTCGGCGTGGGGATGGCATTCGGCAGCGACGGCGTGGGCATCCAGTTCAACAGCCCGACGATCGCCCAGTTCATCGGAATGATCGCACTGAGCGTCATTCTGTTTTCCGGGGGCATGGACACCAAGTTCAAAGAGATCCGCCCGGTTCTCGGACAGGGAATCATCCTCGCTACGTTGGGCGTCATGCTGACCACCGCCATCACCGGAGGAGCCATCTACTTGATTACGGATTACCTTTTCCCGAGTTTTTCGCTGACGCTTTACGAATCGCTGCTGCTGGCCGCCGTAATGTCGTCGACCGATTCGGCCTCGGTATTCTCGATATTGCGATCGAAAGGACTGAAACTCAAAGAGAACATGCGTCCGCTGCTGGAATTCGAAAGCGGCAGCAACGACCCGATGGCCAACATCCTGACGATCCTGTTCATCCAGATCATCCAGGTCGGCGAAATGAGTTTCGGCGAGTCGGTTTCGATCCTGCTGTTGCAGATCTCGATCGGGGCCGTCGCCGGATACGTGCTCGGACGCGTCTCGTTGCTGCTGATCAACCGGCTGAACATCGACAACCGCTCCTTTTACCCCGTGTTGCTGCTGGCCTGCGTCTTCTTTATCTTTTCGTTCACGAATCTGATTCAGGGCAACGGCTATTTGGCCGTTTACATCGCCGGGCTGGTCGTCGGCAACAACAAAATGCCGCATCATCGCAGCACAGCGACCTTTTTCGACGTCATCGCCTGGCTTTCGCAGTTGGTCATGTTCCTCACGCTCGGACTGCTCGTCAATCCGAAAGAACTGATCCCGGTAATGGCGATCGGGCTGCTGATCTCGGTCGTGATGATCTTCCTGGCCCGCCCGGCGACCGTATTCCTATGCCTGCTTCCGTTCCGCAAAATGAGTACCCGCGCCAAATCCTACGTGTCGTGGGTCGGTCTGCGCGGCGCCGTACCGATCATTTTCGCCACTTATCCGCTCACGGCGGGTATCGAAAACGCATCGCTGATCTTCAACATCGTATTCTTCATCACGATCGTCTCGCTGGTCGTACAGGGCACGACGGTGAACTTCATGGCTAAAAAACTGAAACTGACGGACGACACGGCTCCCAAAAGCAGGAGATTCAACTTCGAAGAACTGCCGGCGGAGATCAAATCCACCCTGTCCGAAATCGACGTGACCGCCGACATGCTGGTCAAAGGCGACCGGCTGATGGACCTGCCGCTGCCGGACGACGAACTGGTCGTGACCGTCAAGCGCGACGACACCTTCTTTATTCCGAACGGACGCAGCAAGCTTTATCTGAACGACAAGCTGATGATCATTTCGCACAGCAAAAAAAATCCGGACACGGAAGTCCCGGATTCCAATACTCCGTCCGAACCGGCATCCTGAATGCCGGAAACCTAACGGCGGACGTAATCCAAAAAAACGAAAGGATGTTCGAACTTTTCGCCGCGTTCGCGACGTTCCTCGCGTACCGGCGTCCAATCGGCCGGATTCCACGCCGGGAAAAGGGTATCGCCTTCGTAATCGGCCTCCACCCGCGTCAGGTAAAAGCGGTCGGCCAGCGGCAACGCCTGGGCATAAATCTGCGCGCCGCCGATCACGAAAATCTCTTCGGACGGATCGAAACGCCGGATCGCATCCTCCAACGAACCGGCGACGACGCACCCTTCGGCGCGGTAACCGGTCTGCCGGGTCACCACGACGTTGATCCGGTTCGGCAGCGGACGCCCGAGCGATTCGAAAGTCTTGCGTCCCATAATCACCGGATGCCCGGTAGTAATCGCCTTGAACCGGCGTAAATCTTCCGAAATATGCCAGATCAGCCGGTTGCGATCCCCGATCACCCCGTTGCGCGCTACGGCCACGATAATCGAGATCATACGGCGATCGGCGCTTTAATAGACGGCCAGGGATCGTAGCCTTCGAGCGAAAAATCCTCGTAACGGAAGTCGAAGACCGATTTGACGTCGGGGTTGATCTTCATCACCGGCAACGGTCGCGGCGTGCGCGCCAGTTGCAGGTCGACCTGTTCGGTATGATTCAGGTAGATGTGCGCATCGCCGAGCGTATGCACGAACTCGCCGGGCCGCAGGCCGGTCGCCTGCGCGATCATCATCGTCAACAGCGCATACGAAGCGATATTGAACGGCACGCCGAGAAAAACGTCCGCGCTGCGCTGGTAAAGCTGACAGGAGAGTTTGCCGTCCGCCACGTAGAACTGGAACAGCGCATGGCACGGCGGCAGCGCCATCCTATCGATCTCGGCCACGTTCCACGCGCTGACGATCAGCCGGCGCGAGTCCGGATTGCTGCGGATCTGGTCGACCACCTGCGCGATCTGGTCGATATGGCTGCCGTCCGGCGCGGGCCAACTGCGCCACTGGTATCCGTAAATAGGTCCGAGGTCGCCGTTGGCATCGGCCCATTCGTCCCAAATCGTCACGTTGTTGTCGTGCAGATAGCGGATGTTGGTATCGCCGCGCAGGAACCACAGCAGCTCATGAATAATCGAACGCAAGTGCAGCTTTTTGGTCGTCAACGCCGGAAACCCCGCTCCGAGGTCGAAACGCATCTGATAGCCGAACGTGCTGATCGTACCGGTACCCGTGCGGTCGCCTTTCACGGTGCCGCAGGTCTTGATATGGCGGAGCAGGTCGAGATATTGTTGCATGTCGTTATGATGTTGTCGGATAGCTGTTCAGCGTAAATCCGTTTTGATCCAGTTTGCCGTAAGTGGGGCGGTCGATCCACTCGCCGAGGAATGCGATCCGGCTGCCGCCCGCGAGCGGAACGATCTCCGCGCAATGAATATGCCCGCAAACGAACAGGTCGATCCCCGGATGTTCTTTCAGGAAATCGGAGGCGAAACGCACGATCGGCTCTTCTGCGCCGCGGAACGCATGCCGGATCGGTTTCGCCTTACGGTTCGAACCGCTCCACCAATGGCCGAAACGCATCGCCGCATTTGGATGGACGAATGTCGAGAAAACCCACTGGATCGCCCGGCTGCGAAACACCCGGCTCAGCAGCCGTCCCCCGCGCCCCCGCTTGCCGAACACATCGCCGTGTCCGATGAAAACCCGTTTCCCGGCCAACGCGAGAATTTCGTAATCGGCTCGGTGCAGTACCACCCCGCACTCGGTCTGCAAGTAGTCGAACGCCCAGAGGTCGTGGTTACCGGGAAAAAAATGGACGGCGACCCCTCGGTCGGTCAGTTCCGACAGTTTTCCCAGCAGCCGCGTGAACCCTTTCGGCACGACGCGCCGATACTCGTACCAGAAATCGAAAACATCGCCCACCAGAAAAATCGCCTCGGCATCCGCAGACACTTCGTCGAGCCAGCGGACGAACAACCGCTCGCGCGTGGCGTGCGTCTGCCCCACCTTGAGGCCCAAATGGATATCCGATGCGAAATAGTACATTACCTGACCAGTTCGGCGACTTTATTTTTCAGTTGATCCCCGAAAAGGTTACGAGCCACGATCGCACCGTCGGAACTGATCAGCACGTTCGACGGCACGGCCTGGACGTTATAGCTCATGGCCGCGATACCGCCCGTGCCGCGCGGATCGAACACGTTGATCCACGGGAGCTTCTGATCCTGCACCACCGTCACCCAGTCGGCTTTCTCGTCGTCCAGCGATACCTGATAGATGGCCAGTCCTCGGTCTTTATAAGTTTTATACAGCTCCCTCATTTCGGCGTTTTGCACCGGATAGCGGGAATCCCGGGTCGACCAGAAACTGACGAGGATTGTTTTTCCGTCCAGCGAAGACAACTTCTGATCCTTGCCGTACACATCCTGCAAGTCGATTTCCGGATAATTCAGCGCGTTCCCCGACTGGTTCTGTATCCGGTCGGCCAGTTCGAGCACCTTTTTCCGCTCTTCGATCTCTTTTTGAAGCACCTTCACGCGCGAAGCATCGGGATAGCGCACCGACGACGAATCCGCGACGATCCGGTAATAGATCAGATCGGTTTTTTCATTGAACAGCCACGGGTCGTCCGGCAACCGTTGGTACAGCGCATAAACGGCAGCCATCGACGAAGGATGGGCCATAATGAAAGCGATGTGCTCGCGCTTGATCCGGTAATACTCCGCCAGGTACTGATCCAGCAGGTTTTTCCGCCGCTTTTCGGTATCCGCCACCACGGGCGTATTCCGGTAAATCTTCGACAACGAATCGAGCGTCGCGACGCCGTTGCCGTACTGCGTATTGAACTGCTTGAGCAACTGCGACTCCTCGGAGCCTTCGACCGTGTAGTTCCGGGCCAGGTCGCACAGCGAGTTGACCTCGATCCGGTCTCCGGGCGTCACGATCAGCGGAATCGCACTGCCGTCGCAAAGCAGGTTGTAAAATACGGGGCCTTTCTCGGGCAGCTTCACCCGAAAACGGAAATCGCCCCCTTGGTCGATAACGGTCGAATCCACGATCCGGCGTCCCTGCGTCGTAACCATTTCCAGCAACACGGTATCGTGAGACAGTCCCGAGAAAGAGCCCTGGACACGCGCTTTGCGATCCTGTCCGCAAGATGCGATCAACACGGTCAGGGTAATGACCGAAAGAATCTTTTTCATACAGTTTCCTCTCGTATTATCAATACGGTCGTCACGGCCGGGCCGAAGCACGAAACCCGTGACTTTTTTAAAGTTACAAAAATAGATTAATTTTCTCACAATATAAAACGATTTTCCCGGCATTTATAGTATCTCCGAAACAAAGCGGGCCGGGTTTCGAAACCCGGCCCGCTTTGCAGAACAGCGTTCCCGCCCGTCAGGCGGGAACCGATTCCTGCATCGTTTCCTTATATTTCCGGTCGACCTCGATCTCGAAATCGCTCAGCACGTTCATGTAATTGATGAACGCTTCGTAAGGCGACTCGTACGGGTTGAAATAGCTGTGAACGTCGCCGTCCGAGAACCATTTCGTCGCCATGTAGTAAAAATGATCCGACACCTGCATGAAATTCCACGCATGGTAAAAATCGGGATGATTAATCGCCCGGATCTTATCTTTCAACGCATAAAGTTTTTTGAACGCTTCGTTCTGGAGTTCGTTGCCGAGCCAGGCCGTAATGTCCCGCTCCTCGTCGGCCCACGAAATTGGGTAGGGAGCGTGCAAGATAGCCACCGGCTGGAACTTTTTGGATACCTCGGTCGGCGTGGCGAACTTCAGCGACCCGGTCGCCAGCGCTGCATTCGGCAGGTGTTTCATGAATTCGAAGATCCCGCTGTCGGCCTTCTGATGCTCCCCGAACGTCTCGTAGTCCATAAACAGGTTGATCACCTCGCCCGGAAGTTCCGGATTGTTCAGCCAGCTCACGTATTTCTCGGCCGTCAGCGGCCACTGCGACCATCCCCGGTCAGAAAAACGGAACGCAATATCGTCGCTCAGCTTGAAATTCCGCAGCAGCAGGTGCAGCTTCTGGTCGATCGCATTGGCATAGACGTAATTCGGACTTTTCCATCCCAGAACGTGCTTGGCGCCTTCGGCCAACATCGTGCGGAACCCCATCGAAGCGACCACTTCACCGATATGATCCGAATAGATCAGTTCGGTATTGCGAAAAGCCGTGGGCTTTACGCCGAATTCCTTCTCCATCAACGCACAGTGCTGCTTCACCTGAGCCACGAATTCGTCCCGGTCGGCCAGCGCCGCCAGCGAATGCGAATACGTTTCGGCCAAGAACTCGACGCAGCCCGTACGCGCCAACGCCTGGAAGCTGTCCAGCACTTCGGGCGCATACATCCTGAACTGTTCGACCGCGATCCCGGAAATCGAAAAACTGACTTTGAACTTTTTGCCGTTTTTGCGGATCAGTCCGGCTAACAGCTCGTTCATCGGCAGGTAGCATTCCCGCGCCACTTTCTGCATGATCGCACGATTGGCGTAATCGTCCAGGTACTCGTGGTCCTTACCCATATTGAAAAAACGGTACTTTTTCAGTCTCATCGGCTGATGTACCTGAAAATAGATGCAGATTGTTTTCATAACCTCGTATTTTATAGTCCGTCCCTTATCCGACCAAACTGCGGTAAACATCGAGCACTTCGCCGGCCGCGTTGTCCCATTTCAGATTAATCACTTCGCTTTTCCCCTTTTCGGCCGACATCGCCGCCAGCGACGGATATTTCAACAGGCCGTAAATCGCGTCCGCCATCGCGTCCACATCCCAATAATCGACCTTGATCGCGTAATCGAGCACTTCGGCCACTCCCGACTGTTTCGAAATGATCACCGGGACGTTCGACTTCATCGCTTCCAGCGGCGAAATTCCGAACGGTTCCGACACCGACGGCATCACATACACATCGCTCATACCGAACATCTTTTGCACTTCGTCCCCGCGCAGAAACCCGGTAAAATGGAACCGGTCGGCAATCCCCAGCTTGGCGACGCGCCGGATCACATGGACCAACATATCGCCGCTGCCCGCCATGACGAAACGGACGTTCGGCAACCGTTTGAGCACTTTGGCCGCCGCCTCGACGAAATAGTCGGGGCCTTTCTGGTAGGTGATCCTCCCGAGGAACGTCACGATCTTATCCTCCACGTTCCGTTCGCTCTCCCCGGAATCCCGCTTGTCGAAACGCACCGCATTGTGCACGGTCACGACTTTGTCCGCCGGAATCCCGTATTTCTCGATCACGATGTTGCGCGTCAGGTTGCTCACGGCAATCACGCGGTCGGCGGCTTCCATGCCGGCCCGTTCGATGTTATAGACCGACTGGTTGACATGCTCGCCGCTACGATCGAACTCGGTCGCGTGCATGTGTACCACCAGCGGCTTGCCGGACACCCGTTTGGCGGCGATCCCCGCATAGTAGGTCAGCCAGTCGTGCGCATGGATCACATCGAACTCCCCGGCCCTATCCCGGGCGATCTGCGCGGCGACCATCGCATAGCGCGCCACTTCCTCCATCAGGTTCGGCCCGTATTTTCCGGAAAAAGCATAACGCTCTTTCCATACGTCGTGTCGCCCGGGCAACTCCCCGGTTTCGCGGAACTGCCTCGAATAATCGTCGAACTCCTCGGGAGACACATAGGGCACCATATTGGAATCCACATGGATAAACGTCAGCTTCTCCCAAATTTCTTTCTCCCGCGTATCGTCCGCGGACACTTCCACGTCGCTCGCGTTGACGACCCGTACGAAACGGCCGTCCTCGTCCCCGTAAGCCTTCGGCACCACGAAGATCACCCCGACGTCGTGCTTGGCCAGTCCCCGAGTCAATCCGTAGCATGCGGTTCCCAGTCCTCCCGCGATATGCGGCGGAAATTCCCATCCGAACATCAATACTCTCATCTGCTTTATGGTTTTTATTATTTTATATCAATTCAATTCGTTTTCCTCTTTTCCACACCGACCCATAAACAGCGGAGCTTTTTCTGAAATTTTCCGGAAAATCCGGTTTGCCGGCCTCAACCGTTCCTTCAAAAAACAATTCCCTTGCAAACAACCTGCCGTCCGGTTTCCGCACCCCCTTTTCCCGGCTTTATTTTTTAGATTTACACTCCTGTATCATCTGGTCGATCCGCAAAACGGCGCCTACGCTCCACGCCTGCGAAACGGAACCCCTCGGACAGTGCGGAGGATCTCCGTCGTAAATCTCATTGATCGAAGCGATTCCGCTGACACTGATATCTTCTTCGAAATTCTTCAGAATATCCTCCGCTTCGTTCAGGAACTTCTTCCCGTGCATATCGAAGCCGGCCTTCACATAGTGTTCCAGCAACCAGGGCCATACGGTTCCCTGATGGTATGCGCGGTCGCGGGTCGGCTGATCTCCGCCGTAGTGCCCTTTGTAAAGGGGATTGCGCGGCGAAAGCGTCCGCAGCCCCTTGGGCGTCAACAGGTGACGATGCACTTTGTCGATCACGTCGAGCTTCATCGCGTCGCTGAGCATACCGTACGGCAGCGAGCAGGCGATGATCTGGTTCGGCCGGATAAATCGGTTCTGCCCCTGTTCGTCCACATAATCCGCCAGGAACGACTCTTCCGGATACCAGAAAAGCCCGACGAACGACTCCTTGATACGTTCGGGCATCCGCTCCCAACGGCTCACGAAATCGGTATCCTTGTTTTTCCGCGCCAGTTCGAGCGTATAACAAATCGCATTGTACCACAATGCGTTGATCTCTACTTGATAACCCTCGCGTCCCGTCACCGGGCGGCCGTCCACGACGGCGTCCATCCAGGTCATCGCATAATTCGGATGCGCGGCCCATACCAGTCCGTTCTCGCGCACCTGCACCCACTCGCCTCCGCGCATATACGACTCCAGTATCTCTTTCATCGGCTTGCCGTAGGCCTTCCACAGCTTACGTCCGCCGCCGATATGCTTTTCGAGGCATTGCAACGTCCAGAAAAACCACAACGGAGCGTCCACCGAATTGTAGGCGCTGCCCATATTCGGAAACATGCCGTCTTTCATCTCGCGCACCATCGTATCGATCACCTCGCAACACGACTCGACACCGCCCTGGGTCAGCGTGATGCCCGGCAGCGCGATGAACGTATCGCGTCCCCACCGGCCGAACCACGGATATCCGGCCACCACTTCGGTCTTATCGCCGTGACGCACGATGAATTGCCTGGCCGAATGCCGCAGACACGACAAGAAATCGATCTTGTTCGACCGGCGCGCCAACTCTTCCATGAAATCCTTTTCGAGCGTCGCCGGATCGACCTCCTCGGTCGAACACGAGAAAATAACGCTCTGCCCCTTGACGATATCCGTTTCGAAATAACCGGTCGTCAACAGGTCCTCGTGCCCCGGATAACCGCGATCGATCTCCTCGGCATATTCGAAGTTATAATACCAATCCGGCGCAGCGACGAATTCGCATGGAACGTTCATCTGCATATGCAACCACGGGAATCCCTCGTAGAGCCTGTTCCGCACGCCGCCGGGAATCGGGTAGCTGCGACCGTCCGCGAACAGGTTGGCCTTACTCAGCCCGTGCCGGTCGCGGAACGCCAGGAAGGGCCGCAGCCTCAACTGCGTATCCGAGCGGGCGTCCAGCAACGTATAACGGATCAGCAACTGCGTCCGCGAATGAATCCACAGCAACTCTTTTTTCAGCACGACCCCGCCCACGCGGTACGTAATCGCCGGCGTCGGCGTATAGGTAAAATCGGTAATATACTTATGCCCCCGGGGTTCGTACACGCCGGGAAAACGGTGGATCGCCAGGTTGAACGTCTGATCGTGCTGAACGACCGTTTCATCCACCGACGACAGCAGCACGTAATTATTCTCGTCGTCATCGTCTTTCGGGCACACCATCAGCCCGTGGTATTTCCGCGTATTGCAGCATACGATCGTCGTACTCATATACCCTCCCGCGCGGTTGGTACTGAGCATCTCGCGCTGAAGCGAATACTCCAGATTCCCCAACTCGTTTTTGTCGAAATGCAAAACTGCCATATCCTCCATTTATTTTCTATATCTACGCGTAAATTTAAGAAAAAATTGCGCGAAATCCAATAAAAATTTGCGGCGCCGAAAAGCCTTTCCGACAGCGAGGGAGCGCTCTTCGCCGACACGCTCCTCATCGAACGCGTCGTTCGGACATCAGGCTGATTATCAACCCCATTTCACCAGAGCGAAATCCATCCGGTGCGGCAGTTTCGCGTTCTTCGGGAACACGCGGATCGCCATATCGAACGAACCGGTCGCCTCGGGGGTGGACTGGATCGAATAATAGGCCTGAGTACCCTCCTCGCGCACGAAATTCAGTTCGCGTTTGGCGACCACCCGCACGTTGCCGTCGATGATCTGGTCGGAAAGAATCATTTCCACGCCGATGTCCTCCGGAGCGAGCCCGTCGATGTCCACGATCACCTCGATGTCGTAACTATGCCCGATCAAGATGGCCTCTTTGCCCATGTCGAGCCGCTTTACGCTGATCACATGCACCTTGTCCCACCGGCTGCTGACCCGCCGTTTCCAGGCCGCGATCTCGCGCGCCTGCGTATAGTCGTGGGCTACCATCTGCTGGTTCCGGTCGTACAGCTTATGGTAAAAACGCTCCTCGTAATCGGTCAGCATCCGATTGGTCGTAAAGTTGGCCGCAATATCCGCCACGCAGATCTTGACCGATTCGATCCAGTCGTTCGGAATGTTCTCCTCGTCGCGGCGGTAGTATTTCGGCACGATCTCCTCCTCGATCGTATTGTAGATCAATTCGGCGTCCATTTCGTCCTGGAAGCCCTGGTCGTCGAACGTCCGTTCCATCGGCAGCATCCATCCGCCGCCTTTGCGATATCCCTCGACCCACCAGCCGTCCAACACGCTGAACTGCATCACGCCGTTCATGACGGCCTTTTCGCCGCTGGTGCCGGACGCTTCCAGCGGACGGGTCGGCGTATTGAGCCATACGTCGACACCCTGCACCATCCGGCGGGCCAACTCCATATCGTAATTCTGCAGGAAGATGATCTTCCCGGTAAACTGCGGCATCGCGGCCACTTCGACGATCCGTTTGATCAGGTCCTGGCCGGGTTTGTCGTTCGGATGCGCCTTGCCGGCGAAAATGAACTGCACGGGACACGTCGGATTGTTGACGATGTTGTTCAGCCGATCGAGGTTCGTAAAGAGCAGGTGCGCGCGTTTGTACGTGGCGAAGCGGCGTGCGAAACCGATCGTCAGTACGTCGGGCTTCAGCGCCTCCTGAATCCGGATCATCTGCCGCGGCGAGTCGAACCGGAACTGCTTCGGATCGCTGACGCGTTTTTTGATATGGTCAATCAGCTTGTTTTTCAGCACGAGACGGGCGTCCCACAACTCCCGGTTACTGATATTATGCACTTTCTGCCATGCCGAGATCTTGTAATCCTTTTCGAGGAACCCGTCCCCGAAAAACCGGGCATACAGCCGGCGCAGATTCGCGGCGCACCAGGTCGGGAAATGCACTCCGTTGGTCACGTAGCCGATATGCAGCTCGTCCTTGAAGTACCCCGGCCACATGCCGCCGAGGATCTCCTTGCTGACCTCGCCGTGCAGCCAGCTCACCCCGTTGACCTCCTGCGAAAGGTTGCAGGCCAAAAAACTCATCGAGAACTTTTCGTTCGGATCGTTCGGATTCGTCTTGCCGAGGTTGATGAATTGCTCCCACGTGATCTCCAGCCGGTCGGGGTAGTGGGACATGTACTGCCGGATCATCGATTCGGGGAAAGCGTCGTGTCCGGCCGGAACCGGCGTATGCGTCGTGAACAACGACGACGAACGCACCACCTCCAGGGCTTCGCTGAACGACAGCTTTTTATTGTGGATCAGGTTGCGGATCCGTTCGATCCCGGTGAAAGCCGCATGGCCTTCGTTGCAATGGTACACATCCTGCCGAATGCCCAGCGCCCGCAACGCCCGGATACCGCCGATGCCGAGCAGCATCTCCTGCTTGAGCCGGTTTTCCCAGTCGCCGCCGTACAGGTGGAACGTAATCGAACGGTCCTCCTCCTGGTTCAGGTCGTGATCGGTATCGAGCAGATACAGCTCGGTGCGCCCCACGTCGCAGCGCCAGATGCGCGCCGTAATGTCCCGTCCCGGAAAAGCGATCCGGATATCCATCCAGTTCCCCTCCTCGTCGCGCACCGGCGTGATCGGCAGCTTCAGGAAATTCTGGGCCTCGTAGCTGGCTTCCTGAGCGCCGGAAGCCGACAACCGCTGCGTGAAATAACCGTAACGGTACAGCAATCCGACCGCCACCATCGGCACGTTCTTGTCGCTGGCTTCTTTCAGGTAATCTCCGGCCAGAATCCCGAGTCCGCCCGAATAGATTTTCAGCGAACTGTGCAGTCCGTACTCCATGCTGAAATAGGCGATCTTCGGCCCTTCGGCATCGGCTTTCTGCCGCATATAATCCTCGAACTGCGCGTACACCGCATCCATCTTGCCGAGGAATACTTCGTCTTTTTCAAGCGCCAGAATCCGCGAATAGGTCAGCTTGTCGAGAAAGTCGATCGGATTCTTTTCGCATTTGACCCACAGCGCGTTGTCGATGTATTCGAACAGCTCGTAAGCGCTCATCGTCCACGACCACCACAGGTTTTTCGAAAGTTCTTCCAACGGACGCAGTCGTTCGGGCAGCTTGCGTTCGACCATCAGGCGCGTCCACGACGGGGTATTGCTAACCAACTGTTGTTTGACGAAGTTGATCTGCTCGGTATGCGCGCCGCCCCCGTCGTATGCGGCGCGGTTGTTCCGCGTCGTCGCCCGGTCGTTGGCCTTCCGGTACGCCTCGTAATAAAATTCGATCAGGTTTTTCCACAGCGCGATCTTCGATATCTCAAGGGCCGACACCCGGTACGAATCGTATTGCTGCCGATCCATCGCGCAATAATTTTTCAGCGCGTCCGAGATGGCCGCAACTACTTCCGAATCGTTCGTATCGTTGCGCGCGATCACGTCGACGCCCTTGTGTTCTTTCAGTTTGCCGTCGACCCACAGGCCGAACCCGGTCAGCGACGTAGTGATCGTCGGCACCGAGAAAGCGATGCTTTCCAGCGGAGTATACCCCCACGGCTCGTAATAGGACGGGAATACCGTCACGTCCATGCCGCACAGCAATTCGTAGTAGTGTTTGTTGAAAATCCCGTCGTCTCCGTTCAGATACGAAGGCACGAACACCAACTGTACCGGACACGCCGGGTCCATCAGGCGGGAATTTTTGATCCGGCCGATGATCGGGTCCCACTCCGGAGCCGAAAGATAATGCGTCGTATTGCGCAGCACGTTCGGATCGATCGGGTTGTTCGGATCGTTCAGGTGCGCCTGCAAGTCTTTGCGCGGCCCGTTGTTTCCGGCCGGCACGGTTACGTAGGCCAGCACCGGACGTTGCAACGAATCGTCTTCGGAGAGCTTCAACAGCGAATCGACGAACACGTCCAGTCCCTTGTTCTTGAACTCGTAACGCCCGCTGGTTCCGACGATCAGCGGTTCGCGGTCGTATTTGACGCCGAGACAGGCTTCGGCGACTTCGATCATCGCCTTGCGCGCCGAAGCGCGTTTCTCGAGCAACTCGGCCTCTTCCCAGACAATGTCGTCCTCGAAGCCGTTCGGCGTAACGACGTCGACCTCTTTGCCGAGCAGATAGCGGCACTCGCGCGCCGTCAGGTCGCTGACCGTCGCGAAACAGTCGAAATTGGCGGCCGACGTCTTTTCCAGCGAATGTTTGGCAACCACGTTGAACCGCCGCGCCAGTTCGTCGGCGTTCAACCGCGTCATATCGCCGTACAGCGGCAGTCCGTTGCCGGCGATACAACGCCCCATGACCGTCGCATGGGTGGTAAATACCGTGGCGACGTAAGGCGAATGTTTCTGTAGGTACAATCCGCCGCTGGCCGTCATCCATTCATGGAAATGAGCCACCACCCGGTCGGTCGCCGAACAGAAATAATTCACGTAGCTCTCGATCACCTTGCCGGCCGCCGCACCGAACAGCACGGGCTCGATATAATCCCACTGCCCGCTGATCGAATCGACCCGGTAACTCTCCCACAGGAATTTCAACACATCGTCCTTGCTCGAGAAAAACTGGCTGAAATCGACCAGGATCGTCAACGGCTTCCCTTTGACTTTCCACCGGCCGGTCTTGACCCGTATGTTATGATTGGCGAACAGCACTTGTTTCCACTCCTTGAGCAGCGCCGGGTCCTCCTCGAATTCGAGGTTGACATCCTCGCGGTGCACGTCGGGTCCGATCAGGATGTAATGGTCTCCCAGCTGTTTCGAAATTGTCAACGCTTTGGTTGCGATCACGGTATGGATGCCGCCGACCTTGTTGCACACCTCCCAACTCACCTCGAACAGATAGTCGGGCATCTTCTTAACTTCTTCGTTGTTTGACATTTTCATCTATTTTTAGATATACTTGATTTTCAATTTAACGTTCCTAACAAAGATACGTTTTGTTTCCGGAATCCCGGCGTCATTCCACATAAAAAAGATCGGATATCACCGTATCCGAAATCAGATAGTGTTCAAACGGAATGCGATACGCGGAGCCCGTGCGTACCAGCGTCCCTTCGGCCAGAAATTTAACGGCCAGCCGCGTGAAATATTGCAATTTCCGTGCCCCGAATCGACGTTCCAGCACGTCGGCGTCGAGCCCCGACGCCGTCCTCAGCGACGTCATCACGAACTCGTTGTAGGCGGCATGTTCCGACAGCGTTTCGCTTTCGAAATGCTCCTGCCGCGGTTCGCGCTCCAAGTAGAGCCGCACGTCCGCCGCATTCCACTGCCGGAGCGCCCCGTCGAACGAATGCGCCGACGGCCCGACGCCGAGGTAACGGGTGCCGTTCCAGTAATTGCCGTTGTGCTGCGATCGGAATCCCGTCCGGGCGAAATTCGAAATCTCGTAATGTTCGAACCCGGCTCCGGTCAGCATCTCGTGCAACAAGCGGTACTGCGCTACGCTCCGTTCCGGATCGATTTCGCGCAACGCGCCGCGGCGCAGGCGTTTGCCGAAAACGGTTCCCGGCTCGACCGAAAGGTGATAGGCCGAAATATGCTGTACGCCGAGCCGGATCGCCTGTCCGACGTTTTGTTCCCACTCCGCGAGGCTCATCTGCGGGATGCCGTAAATCAGGTCCACCGTCAGGTTTTCGAAGCCGGCCCGCTGCGCCTCCCCGACGGCCCGCACGGCCGATGCCGCATCGTGGCGCCGGTGCATCCACCGCAAATCGCGGTCGATGAACGACTGAATTCCGATGCTGAGCCGATTCACGCCCTCGACTCGCAGCGCGGTCAGCCAATCCGCCGTCAGGTCGTCCGGATTGGCTTCGACGGTTACCTCCTGCAGCCCGGATACGTCGTAAACGTCCCGAATACGGCCGATCAACACCCCCAGTTCCGACGGCGTGCAGAGCGACGGCGTGCCGCCGCCGACGTAAACCGTCCGCACCGGTTCGCCCTGCAGAAAACCGGCACGACAGGCCAACTCGTCCGCAACGGCAGCGAGCACGGCCTCTTTTTTGGCAAGCAACGTGCAGGAATAAAAATCGCAGTAATGGCATTTACTTTTGCAAAACGGGATATGAATGTAAATGCCGGCCATAAAATCTGGGGTATTAAAACAATCCGTACGGTTATTATGCATACCTTTGCGGGCGGTTTCCGCACGGATTCCGATGATTACAAAAATATGGAAAAAAAGAGACATATAAAGGTCGCCGGGGTCCTTTTTTTCGTCTGGACGGCGGTAATTCTCTACGGGTCGCTGAGTCCGGGCGACGATTTGCCCCCGATGGGATGGTTGGCCCGGATCCCCCATTTCGACAAGATCGTCCACTTCTGTTTCTATCTCGGACAGGTGCTTCTGTTGCTGCTGTGGCTGCAACCGTCGCGCGGAAACCGGATCTGGGTCGCCTTGTGCGCCATTATTTTTTCCGGAACCATCGAACTGCTGCAAGGGGAGTACTTCGACCGGAGCGCCGACTGGCTGGACTTCGCGGCCAATTCGGCCGGAGCGCTGGCGGGGATTCCGCTCGCCCGGCTGGCCGAACGACTGATTTTTAAAAAAGATTCCGGGAACGAAACGCCCCCGAACAACGACAATTAACTGCTTAACAGAAATTTATCGGAGCGAACCGATAATAATTTTTTTTAATATTTTAATTGTTATTTTGGTAACAATACGTATCTTTGCCGCTGATTACCGGATAAAACCGGACTGAACGATACTTCCGAAAGAGGAGCATTAACTAAATAAATTAAAATTATGTCAAAGATTGATTTGAGCAAGTACGGGATCACGGGCGTTACCGAGATCGTACACAATCCCTCTTACGATCAACTGTTCGCAGAGGAGACCAAACCGGGTCTGCAAGGTTTCGAAAAAGGACAGGTAACCGATATGGGAGCCGTAAACGTGATGACCGGCGTTTACACCGGCCGCTCTCCGAAAGATAAATTTTTCGTGAAAGACGCCGTAACCGAGAACACGATCTGGTGGACTTCCGACGAATACAAGAACGACAACAAGCCGATCAGTGAAAAGAGCTGGAAAGTGCTGAAAGACATCGCCACCGACGAGCTTTCGAAAAAACGCCTGTTCGTCGTCGACACGTTCTGCGGAGCCAACGAAAACAGCCGCCTGAAGATCCGCTTCATCATGGAAGTGGCCTGGCAAGCTCATTTCGTGACCAATATGTTCATTCGCCCGACCGCCGAAGAGTTGGCCGACTACGGCGAACCCGACTTCGTCGTACTGAACGCGTCGAAAGCCAAAGTGGAAAACTACAAGGAACTGGGGCTGAACTCCGAAACGGCGGTCGTATTCAACCTGACCGAAAAGATGCAGGTCATCATCAACACCTGGTACGGCGGCGAAATGAAAAAAGGCATGTTCTCTTACATGAACTACCTGCTGCCGCTCAAAGGCATGGCTTCGATGCACTGCTCGGCCAACACCGACCTGAAGGGCGGCAACACCGCAATCTTCTTCGGGCTGTCCGGCACCGGCAAAACCACCCTTTCGACCGACCCGAAGCGCCTGCTGATCGGCGACGACGAGCACGGCTGGGACGACAACG